>LWDU01041308.1_pt1 | contig 85906 bp, 72 predicted proteins | sample 727161 | NCBI WGS metagenome assembly LWDU01 (sample SAMN04566230, study PRJNA314399) | hydrothermal vent metagenome | isolation source: deep sea hydrothermal plume seawater | place: Mexico: Gulf of California, Guaymas Basin | collected 2004-07-11
GGGCAGCAAGGACAACAGGGGCAGCAAGGACAACAGGGGCAGCAAGGACAACAGGGGCAGCAAGGACAACAGGGGCAGCAAGGACAACAGGGGCAGCAAGGAGACCGGTCTGAAGCGATTGGTGGCGGCGGGCGTTACTCTGAAGCTGGTGCGCCTACACGTGGAAACCCACGCCCATTGAACCCAGAGGAGATCCGGCAACTACAGCGGGAATTTGGCCAAAGGGGGAATCAGGTTCGAGCACTTCGCGAGCAACTCAGAGAGGTAGGGCGGCCTGCACAGGAACTCCGAGCGGTACTTGATGCTATGGAGCAGTTTCAGCGTGAAGGGATCTATGCAGACCCCTCGCAAGTCGCGCAGCTCCAGCAAGAAATTCTCGATCAACTCAAACGGCTCGAATTCGGTCTGCGCCGCGAAGTTGAAGGTTCGGCTGAGCGTAGTACTACCCTAGGTGGGTCTGATGAGGTTCCCGACGGCTATCGTGAACTAGTTGAAGAATATTACAGGGCCTTGGCAAGGGGTCGCCCAGGCGGTAATTGACCCTACCAACGCTCTCTTTGTAGTAAGAACACCCATCCGTCGTATTCAAGTACCGTCACCCGTCATCGACGTTGGCCAGAGCCGACAACAGGTCAACGATCATTGATGTCGGCCACGGTCTCCAGCATCTTCTGCGCCCAGAGAATCTATTCAATATGGTATCTATAGCCTGGTACTAACCCTGACGTCGCATTGCCATAGACATGACGTATCTCCAAAAACCCCCCGAACTCAGTGAGAGCGAGGTAACCGAATCAGTACAGGAGTATTATGGACTTGAGGGAACCCTTAGTGCTCTTCCAGGGGACCGGGACCAAAACTTTCTCCTCGAATCTCCAGGGGGCCAGAAGCACGTAGTCAAAGTTAGTTCACTTGATGAGGCCCAAGAGATTCTAGAGTTCGAAACCGAGATGATCACTCGGCTCAGTAACGACACAAATGGCCTGATTCCAACTGTTATTCCGACAATTTCTGGTACCAGGCTAGTAACCCACGAGAATCAACAGGGACACCTCTACCGACTACGGATCCTTGAGTTCCTACCTGGAACCCTACTGGCGGAAATCAACCCACGCTCAGATGCGCTCCTGAGGAATCTCGGTGAACGGATGGCGGAACTTGGAAGTGTACTGGGAGCTTACCCTGATCACCCTCCACCCAGAATCAACTTTGAGTGGGCACTCGGCCAAGCAGGAAATATCATGGAAAAAAGCCTGAGTGTGCTGGGCAGCCCACAGCGGGCGCTCATCAAATTAACGCTCGAGGACTTCCTAGATAACGAGAGAGATTTTCTAGGTCTTGGCTCACAGATCATCCACGGGGACGTAAACGACCACAACGTTCTCGTCTCCCTCAACAAGAATGGGCAAACATGCATCAGCGGGATTATCGACCTGGGAGATGCTCACTCCGCCCCGCGAGTTTTCGATCTGGCAATCGCGATCGCTTACGGCATTATCGGGACCACCGACCCACTCTTAGCCGCCTCGGAGATCACCCGAGGCTACTATGCCGTCCAGCCACTTCTAGACATTGAAATAAATGTTTTGATGACGCTCGTTTGTGCAAGATTAGGACAGAGTGTCTGCATAGCCTCGCTACGAAGAAACCACGGAGATACAGACCCATATCACCTGATTTCAGAACCTGGCGCATGGAAAACACTTTCATTGCTCGCAGACATTCCGCGGCAGATTAGTACTGGAACCCTCAGACAAGCCTGCGGTCTGGAGGCATGTTCCCAGAGTGCTCAGCTCCGAACATGGCTTGACAGCCAGAGTTTCGAAGATGTGGTGACCCTACCCGAAGACCCAAATTCCTTGGGAATCCTGGATCTAAGCATCTCGAGTCCCGACCTTATCGGCAGGGATGCGGATGACACCGAAAATTTTACCAATCGAGTGTCTCAGAAAATGCGATCTGATGGCCTGACGCTGGGCATAGGACGCTTCATGGAGCCCCGTGGATTTTATCTTGCTGATGCGTTTGAAGGTCGACTAGGGGATCCTCGTGAAAGGCGCACGATTCATCTTGGAATCGACCTCTTTCAGGAACCTGGTACGGCGATCCATGCTCCTCTAGCCGGTCGGGTACATACTGTAAGAGAAAACCAAAATCGCTTGGACTATGGGCCAACTGTGATCCTTGAACACAGTGCACCCTCAGGGTTGTTCTGGACTCTTTACGGACACTTAGAGAGAGCATCTGTGGAGAACCTCAAGACAGGCGATTCCATCGATGCCGGACAGCCCATCGCTCGGATTGGAACCTATCCTGAAAACGGGGATTGGCCCCCACACCTACATTTCCAGATCATCACAGATTTAATGGGAGGTGAAGGGAACTTTCCCGGCGTGGCACTGCCCCGGGACAGCAATGTGTGGACATCATTTTGTCCTGACCCAAACCTGATCTTAAACCTGCCCTCAAAAACCACATACATGGAACCCAGGGGGCTCTTCGAACGTCGCAGACAGGTTCTCGCGCCTAATCTCAGCCTCTCTTACGAGACACCAATCCACATCGTGCGTGGCAAAGGGTCCTACCTATTCGATGTTCTAGGCCGAAGCTACCTGGACTGCGTAAACAACGTTGCCCATGTAGGACATGAACACCCGCACGTGGTTGGGGCCGGCCAAAGACAGATGGGCGTTCTAAATACCAATTCAAGGTACTTACACGGCGCTATTATAGAGTACGCAGAGCGGCTATCTAAGCTTTTTCCTGAACCGCTATCCGTCTGCCTGTTCATTAACTCAGGCAGCGAGGCGAATGAACTGGCTCTGCACATGGCCCGCACCTATACCGGCGGCACAGGTATCACCGTGCTCGAGGGCGGCCATCACGGCAACACCCCAGGACTCATTGATGTCAGTCACTACAAGTTCACGGGCAGCGGGAGACATGCCCCCCCACCATGGACTCGAACAGCATTAGTACCAGACGAGTTCCGGGGACGCTATCGCCGTGATGACCCATCACGAGCAACTCTGTATGCAGCAGACGTCGGTGAAGCCTTCCGACGACTAGACTCGGAAGGACACCACCCTGCAGCCTTCCTTTCTGAGAGTCTCTTATCCTGTGCTGGACAGATAGAGCCGCCACAAGGCTATCTCACCGCCGCTTATGAGCACGCCCGGGCTGCCGGAGCTTTATGTATAGCGGATGAAGTTCAAGTTGGCTTCGGTCGATTGGGCAGTCACATGTGGGGGTTCGAAACCCAAGGAGCTGTCCCCGACATTGTCACACTGGGTAAACCGATGGGAAATGGCCACCCAATTGGCGCTGTAGTCACGACCCCAGAGATCGCTGAGGCCTTCGACAACGGGATGGAGTTCTTTAGTTCTTTCGGTGGGAATCCCGTGTCAGCTGAAATTGCTCTTGCAGTTCTAGATGTCCTGGAGGATGAAAAGCTTCAGGACCATGCAGCGAGAGTCGGAACAGTCCTGAAGACTGGACTTGATACACTGATGCGGTCTCACAGCTGTATTGGTGATGTTCGAGGTCGCGGTTTATTCTTGGGAGTTGAGTTCGTCGAAAGCGGTGAAACGCTCGAACCTGCTCCAGAGATCACCCAGTACGTTGTGGAGCACCTGAAGAAACGAGGTATCCTTCTGAGCTCTGACGGTCCGGGTCACAACGTTATCAAGATCAAGCCCCCAATGTCGTTCTCAGAGAGCGACGCAGAGTGTTTGATCAGTGAACTTGATCAGGTATTAGCTCACGATCTTGTCCAAGGCACCAGTCTTATTTAGCCCCAGGATTGAGACGTTCGTCAGAAAACCAAAAAGCCAGGAAAAGAAAATGGCTGCACGGATTTGTGGGGGGGGCACGCACATCCCAAGTTCCTCCTTGCCGGGATCACCACCCACCGTCACAATGAATCTGCTACGACGGATTCTGTATGGAGTCGACGCGAACCTCACCAATTACCAACCGTCCCTTTGGAGCGGAGATATGTATAAAAGAGCTGGTGCGACCTTGGCGGGCATGGTGCTTCTCTTAACACCAGCATCTGTATTATCGCAGAGTGCGCCAATGATGAGCGAAGTGAATCCATCCTTCTTTGAGGGGATGCGGTACCGACAGGTGGGGCCACTGCAGGGCGGACGCGTGACCGCTGTAACTGGGGTACCATCCCAGCCTCAGACCTTCTACATGGGTGTCGCTTCAGGCGGTTTGTGGCGGACCATGGACGGAGGTGAAAGCTGGGAGCCAATTACCGATGGCCAGGTTCCAGTAGGGTCAAGCGGCGCAATTGCAGTAGCTGACTCCGACCCGGATGTCATCTACTTCGGCACTGGCTCGGATGGGTTGCGTAGCAACGTTTCCACCGGACGGTCATTCGCTGGACTCTACAACGTAGGGCAAATAGGCGCCCTGAAGATTCATCCTACTGATCCGAACACGGTCTGGGTTGCCGCGAACGGTGATGCATTCAAGCCAAGCACCGAACGGGGTATCTACAAAACGACCGATGGGGGCCAAACCTGGCGCAACACGCTCTTCGTTTCGGACAGCACTGGTGCAATGGACGTAGAAATTCAGCCTGGAAATCCAAGTGTGGTATATGCCTGGATGAACCGTATTGAGCGTAAGCCTTGGACTATCATCAGCGGCTCATATGAAGGTGGCTTCTACAAGAGCACCGATGGCGGAGAAAGTTTTGACCACATCTCGGACGGCCTCCCCAACGAATTGATCGGTAAAGCAAACATGGGAGTGACAGACGCGAATCCAGATCGTATCTACGCCCTCGTGGAGGCTAAGCCCGGAGGAGGATTGTATCGCTCTGATGACGCAGGCCAGAATTGGATGCTGGTAAATGATGAGGGCGCCATGATCCAACGGCCCTTCTACTACACAACACTCGGAACTGATCCTACAAATGCCGACGTCGTATACACTGGCGCGGAAGGCTTCTGGAGATCGACTGACGGGGGACGGACGGTGACCAGGATGCCCACGCCACATGGTGATAATCATGACATATGGGTCAGCCCGAATGATGGTAATACGATGGTCCAGGCAAACGATGGTGGTGCAAACGTTTCCTACGATGGAGGCCAGACCTGGTCTACGCAGTACAACCAACCGACTTCAGAAATCTACGGCATCCATCTTGATGACCGATTCCCGTATCGGCTGTACGCAGCTCAACAGGACGACGGCACACACATTCTCTCGAGCGTTGCAGAAGGAGGGGAAAGGAACGTCGATTGGTGGTCCGGCCCGGGCTGTGAGACCGGCCCAGTCGTCCCACATCCGACGTACCCCAACATCGTCTATGGTTCTTGCAAGGGTCAGTTTGTAGTTCAGGATCGAGAAACAGGTCAGTCCAAGCCGTACTGGGTAGGGGCACAATCTCTCTACGGTAACGCTAGCCGTGACCTGATCCTTCGTTTTCAGCGTGTATCCCCAATGGAGCTATCGCCGCACGATCCCAGCGTCATCTACTACGGATCGCAGCACCTGCACCGCTCACGTGACATGGGCGTCACATGGGAAACAATGTCCCCGGACCTGACGGCTTTTCCGCCGCATGCTCAGGGTGCTAGTGGCGAACCTATCACAAGGGATGTCACGGGTGAGGAATTCTATAGCACGCTTTACGCAATCCAAGAATCACCTCATCAAGCAGGTGTCATATGGACTGGAGCCAATGATGGTCCGTTCCACATCACGCAAGACGACGGAGATAGTTGGCAGGACATTACACCACCCGACCTTCCGGAGGGTGGCCGCGTGGCATGGATCGACGTTTCACCACACCGGCAAGGCTCAGCATACTACGCGGTATACCGGTATTTACTCGGCGACTACTCACCCTATATCTATCGGACCGATGACTACGGTCAGACTTGGTCCCGCCTTACAACTGGTGATAACGGGATCCCAGCAGACTGGCCGACGAGGGTCGTGCGGGAAGATCCGAACCGTGAGGGATTACTCTATGCTGGTACGGAGTTCGGCCTCTTCATCTCGTTCAATAATGGAGGCAACTGGCAACCGTTCCATTTAAATATCGGCAACCTCCCAATCAATGACATCCAAGTGAAGAACAAGGACTTGGTGATCGCTACTCAGGGTCGCGCAATCTGGATTCTCGACAATGTTTCGGCACTGCATCAGATCACGCCAGAGGTGACGGTCACTGAAAGTCACCTCTTCGCGCCGAAGGATGGATATCGGACTTCGACAGCAGCCCATCTGCTTGGCCCGAATATTGACTACTATCTGCCCACACCTGCTTCGGGCACGGTCACCCTGGATATCCTTGATCGAGCAGGGGTTATCGTGAACTCTTATAACAGTGCCCAACCCCCAAGGGGTGGTGGTGGTCGTGGTGGTGGAGGCTTTGGGCGACGCGGTGGAGGTACACCTGCGCCCTCAGTAACGACTAGCGCAGGATTCAATCGTGTGGTCTGGAATGTTCGAGACACCGAAGGCTTACCCGTACCGCCTGGGCAATATCAGGTGCGAATGGGCGTCGGAGGAGAATCTCAAACTCAGAGATTCAACGTCCTCATTGACCCACGTGTAGAAGCAGGAGGCGTCACGGTCGCGGACCTCCGTGAGCAGTACGAGCACAACAAGATAATGAACGCAATGGTGGCAGAGGTGGACGCATTGATTGAGCGAGTACGAGCCGCCCAGGATAGCGATGACAGCAACCTACAGCGTCGTATAGCCCCAATTGCAGAAAAGCTCATTACAGCACCGATCCGTTACAGCAGTCCGGGACTCAGGGATCATATTACCTACCTACAGGGGATGACCTCGCGAGTTGACATGAAGATCGGCCGTGATGCGATTGCACGTCACGAGGTACTTAGGGCTGAACTGGATGAAATCACTCGTGAGGCGAGTAATATTCTCGACTCAGGTAACTGAGCTGAGCCCTCGCGGGCCATGACCTGGATGGCGATGCCCTGCCCATAGGGCGGGGCATCATTTCAGTCGCGCATACCAATTCCCAAATCAAGATCCATTAAATCCTGCTAGAAGAGCCGCACCGCGATAAATGCCCCGGAATATGCCAAGAAAAGCATGTAAGAGAACTGGAGTATTGGCCACTTCCAGCCTCCGGTCTCCCGACGCATAACAGCAACTGTAGACATGCATTGGAGGGCAAACGCGAAGAATACCAGAAGCCCAATTGCAGCTGGGAGTGTTAGATCACGCCGTAGTGTTTCCTGGAGTGTGATCGAGTCATCAGTCGCATCTTCAACCCCGTAAATGGTCCCGAGCGTTCCCACAATTACTTCACGAGCCGCCAGTGATGTGACCAGCCCGACACCGATCCGCCAATCGAAGCCAAGTGGCTCAATAGCAGGTTCTATAACCTGACCAATTCGTCCCAGTGCGCTGTCTTCGATAAGGGGTGGGCCGGCATCAGTCCTCGGAAATTGAGTCAGCACCCAGAGTACAATTGCGACAGCAAATATGATCCTGCCAGCTCTCCTCAGAAATATCTTGCTTCGGTCGAGTAAACGGAGGCCAATGGATCTAACCGAAGGCAACCGGTAGGATGGGAGGTCCATCACGAACGATCCGGGCTGGGCCCGAAGAAGCGTTCTTTTTAGGAGAAATGCGGTGACTACCGCCGCCACGATACCGAGACCGTAAAGCCCAAGCAGCACTGCCGCCCGATAACCCAGGAACGGTCCTAATAAGCGGCCCTCCGGGATAAACGCAGCGATCAGTAAAGCATATATAGGAAGACGCGCTGAGCACGTCATAAAAGGTGTGATGAAAATCGTGGCGAGGCGATCTCGCTCATCCTCTACGGTTCGAGCCGCCAAGATCGCTGGAATCGCACATGCATAGCCAGAGAGAAGGGGAAGAAACGCTCTCCCTTGCAGACCGACTCTATACATGATTCGGTCTGCGATAACGGCCGCCCTCGCCATGTAACCGGAATCTTCCAGGATACCAAGAAAGAGAAAAAGGATAAGAATCTGGGGAAGGAAAACCACGACGGAACCGACTCCAGCCCACACGCCATCGATTAGCAGAGACCGAAACCATCCATCAGCGAGCTTGCTAGCTAACCACTCCCCTGAACTCGTGATCAAGAGTTCTACTCCATCCATCAGTGGCACTGCCCATGTGAAGATCGACTGAAAAACAACAATCACGACTGTCAAGAAGACGAGTGGCCCCCAGATCCGATGCAGGAAAACTGCATCGAGCGCGGCGGTCAATCGCGCAGGGGCAGGCGAAACAAAGCTGGCCCGGTCCACTACCTTATCTAAACGCCTGCGGCGGGCGGTAAATGCGTCGATCATGGGCAATGGAACACCACGTGGTACATTACTGAGCACACGCACAGGAGGGGGTAGACCTCGTTCGCGGATCTCGACTCCTAAGAGAAACTCTTTAATCCGCTCAACCCCTAACCCCACGCGCGCATTGGTCTTGACGACCTCAACGCCCAGCAGGTCGGCTAATTCCATCTCGTTCAAGTTTCCACCACGTTCTTCTAGCTCATCCCACATATTGAGCACTAACAGGGTCGGAATCTCGAGCTTCAGTACTGGCTCAACTAGCATGAGTTGGCTCTCAAGCCGCGTACAGTCAACGATCAATACTACTGCATCGGGGGCCGGAAGATCTTCAGCGTGGCCTTCTAGCACATCCCTGGTCACTCGCTCGTCGAGCGTTCGGGCGGAAAAGCCATGAACGCCTGGAAGGTCAACAAGCTCAACGGTTCGTTCGCGGTTACACTGGACTTGGCCCACGTATTTTTCTACGGTGACACCCGGGTAGTTGGCCACCTTCTGCCGAAGCCCGGTCAGGCGGTTAAAGAGTGTGGTTTTCCCCGAATTCGGTGGACCAATCAGGGCAATCAGGGGAAGGCGGACTTCATTTTCAGCCTGAGATCTAGTAGGAGTGGTGCCTTCCGTCGTAGCACTAAGGTCACGCAAGGGATTCGTGACTTATTAGATCTCTTAGGAGACGTCGCTTAGAAGACGCACACAGAGACAGTTTGCCGTCTCGCGCCGAAGTGCCAATAGCGATCCGTCCACCGATACTATCGGGTCCCCTGCAGGTGATGATCGCACTGGACAAATCCGGCAGCCAGGTAGCACACCTCGTTCGAGCAGAGGCTCTGCTTGTTCGGCAGGCAAATCGATGCGAACTAATTCGACCGTCTGGCTCAACGGGATGTCACCGAGACGCAACTCGCTCTCCGCTTCTTCTTGTGGTAAGCCCGATATCGATTTTGGCGCCGTCAAACCCACTCGCGACTCGCTCCTAACCTCTATAACTAAAGAGGATGAGATTGAGAATGAGATTGAATCTCAACCAAGGTGCCCTTAAGCGCAACGTCTGGTACCAACGTCCCGGGCCAACAGGAGGGAACAGATCTCGGACTTGGCCCCATAATGAAATGACACCTAAAGCAGGGAATAAACCCTTACCTTGCCTGTTTTTTCCAGAAGATCCACGTCCCAAACCACAAAATTCTGGTCACCATTATTTACACAATCGAGAAAAAAGAATCTTGCGGTCGACCCCTCACGCCTAAACGTGCCAGTCAATGGACTCCACAATAATGTCCCATCTTCTAAGATAGCCCGTGCATTACCCTCTAAACTCCCTCGCGACTTATCACCTTCTAAAGCATAGAGCGTGTGCGTAACAAATATTTTTCCATACTTACCGACTGTTCCTTCAAAATTCATCGTGGTGCTGTCTTCGTTAACAGTCACCCCAGTGATTTCTACATCTCCATGTTCTACTGGATTTGAGAGATCCATCTATCATTCCTCAGTGTAAAAGGCTTAATCCGATATAATTGGCTGATGCAGATGCACATCACTCTGTGGATAAGGTAGTGAGCAACCAGACTCCTCGAGTTTTTCCTTCAGAGCTCGAGTTAAATCCCACCGAACTGACCAATAATCTTGGGTGCTCACCCATGGTCTGACTACAAGATTAACGGATGAAGCAGCAAGTTCGTGAACCGCGACAACGGATTCGGGCTCGTCAAGCACCCTTTCGTCTAATGCTAACAATTCTTTACAGATCTTGACCGCCACACTCAGGTCGTCGTCATAACTCACACCTACAACAAGATCAACGCGTCTCGTATCACTTCCGGAATAATTGACGATCGTCTGGCCGAAGATCCTCGAGTTGGGAACTCGGATATGGACGTTATCACCTGTCGTGAGAAGACAGGTGAAAATCCCCACCTCTCGAACGGTACCGATACTACCGCCGACCTCGACTGCATCCCCAACGTTGAAAGGCCGGAAGGTCAGAAGCATCACTCCCGCCGCGAAGTTCGAAAAAGTGTCCTGGAATGCTAGCGCGATGGCCAGACCGACCGCCCCAAGCACCGCCACGAACGAAGTAGTATTCACACCGAGTACGCCAACCGCTGCAATTGCGACAAGCGCGATTGTAGTCACATAGACCATTCCAGCAATAAACGGAACCAGAATATCGTCCAGCGCAGACGCCTGCAGGGCTTTGACTGAAAAACGCTTCGCCCATCCAGCGAAAAACCAGCCAATAGCCAGAACCGCAGCCGCACCAGCTAGTTTTGGCGCCCATGTCGCAATCACTGATGTGGCCACCTGAAGCAATGCACTTAAATCAAACATCGAGATCCCCTGAAAAAAAGCTTATTGTTGGGTAGCGATGGTCAGCTCAACCCGCCGCAAGCCTCCATACCTGCGCAACTAGAAAGCACACAGTCAACCCCATCGCCAGTGGCATTAGTGTGGCGACCGCGGTCCATCTTGTGCTACGGGTCTCCTTATAAATCGTATAGATCGTTGTAGAACAAGGGTTATGTAGAAGGCTGAAGAGCATCAAGTTGACCCCAGTCAATAGCGTCCATCCACCTGCTCTCAATAGGTCACCTGTGGCACCTACACTGTCGAGCTCAAACATGACACCAGCCCCTTCTCCCATAGCAAACCCACCAGTCAAGGCCGTCAGCATCAGAACCGTTGGAATCACAATTTCGTTGGCTGGAATTGCTAGCACGTAAGCCACTAGGATTACTCCATTCATTCCGAGGAGAAGCCCAGCCGGATCAAGCCAGTCCACTGCATGGTGTGCCAGGCTCACACCATTGAGGCTGATGTTCGAAATCAACCAAATCAATGCACCAGCCGGAATCGCGAAAATAACCGCCCGCCAGAGCACAATCAGTGTCCGATCGATAATCGAGGTATAGAGTGTTCGCCAAACCTGTGGAGGACGGTAGGGCGGTAGCTCCAGACTGAAACTCGTTGCTTCCCCACGAAGCACAGTCCGAGACAAGATCCAAGACGAAAGAAACATCATGACGATCCCTAGGAGCGCGATACCCACAACGGCACCAGCACTGATTAAGCCCCCCAATTGTGACGGCGCCAAGGCACCAACAAAGATTGTCGCGATCAGAATCTGGGTTGGCCAGCGGCCATTACATAGAGAGAAATTATTCGTAATGATCGCAACTAGGCGCTCCCGAGGAGAATCAATAACGCGGGTAGCCACTACACCGGCTGCGTTACAGCCGAATCCCATACACATCGTCAGAGCCTGTTTGCCGTGCGCTCCAGCCTTACGAAAGAGAGAATCGAGATTAAACGCTACCCTGGGCAGATAACCAAAATCTTCAAGCAGGGTAAAAAGAGGGAAGAAAATCGCCATTGGTGGCAACATGACAGCTATCACCCAGGCCGTAGCGAGATACACTCCGTCCAGCAACAAGCCATCAAGCCACCACGGTATCCCAATACCGAGCGCGAGAGCTTTCAGGGCACTGTGCCCGTTATCAATTAGTACTGTTGCTAAAATGGAAGACGGGACATTGGCACCTTCGATAGTGATCCAAAACACTACCGCTAGAATGAGCAGCATGAGAGGGAAACCAAAAACCCGACTTGTGAGCCACTCGTCCATCTTTCGGTCGAAAGCGATACCCACCTTCTTGAGTCCTCTAACCTGGACCCGAGCTGCTATCTGTTCAGCAACTTCGTAAGCACGGTGTGTTACGACATCTTGGAAATTCGAGGGGAGACTCCACCTCAGGCTTATCGCCTTCTTTAGTACCCGCTGACGTACTTCCGCTGCAGCAATTTCGACTAATGCACCTGACTCATCATGAACCAGTTGCCCTAACTCACCCGAATGAACAGCCCCCTCGACGGCCTCGTCAGCATTTAGGAGTCTAAGGGCCACCCATCGCGCATTCGGGATATCCGGAAATGCATCGTGAATCACTGGAACCAACTGATCCAGGGCAGCTTCGATTTCAGCTGTGTGCTCCTCAACCCGGTCGGCAGCCACAGCATCTGTTCTCAGCGCGACTGCATGGGCAGCAGAGAGAAGATTATCAATCCCAACCCCCTCTCGGGCGATACCCTGCACAACAGGCACCCCCAACTCCCCCTCAAGCTTCACTGGGTCCACAGCAATACCGTGTCGGCGAGCCTCATCCACTAAGTTGAGGAAAACAACAACTCGGTCAGTGATTTCCAGAATCTGCAACACCAGGTTCAGGTTCCGCTCGAGCCTAGTCGCGTCCACAACCACAACAGTCACATCTGGCCGACCAAACAAAACAAAGTCCCGCGCTACTTCCTCGTCTGCACTACCGGCTACTAGTGAGTACGTACCAGGTAGGTCGACAACCTTGGCTCGCTTACCCTCATGAACAAACGCACCCTCAGCTCGCACCACAGTTTTTCCCGGCCAGTTGCCAGTGTGCTGCCGGAGACCCGTAAGCTCATTGAAGACTGTACTCTTGCCGACGTTAGGATTTCCTGCGAGGGCGATCAGGTAATCCCACTTGTCAGTGCTTATCCCCAAACGGACAAGACTCTTTGCGCGATGCTGCGCACAGGAGATACAAGGGTCGGCTGTAAAAGCTGGCATCAACCGGCCACCTCAACGAGAGATTCTGTTCTTTCGATTCTGATCCATGCAGCTTGGCTTCTGCGCAGAGCGATGAGCGCCCCACGAATCAGATACGCAACTGGATCTCCGGCTGCGCTCTCCATATCTACCCTGATCTCTGTGCCCCTAACTACCCCAAGGTCGAGAAGACGCCTTCGCTCACTACCCCGGCACGCAGGAGAGATATCAATGACTCGTGCTGTTTCTCCAAGATCCAGATCAGCCAAAGTTACGGGCCGGCTGCCTGTGTGCTGACCTTCGGGTAGAACCCGCACCGTAACGTTTTGTGCTTCCACCATATTAATCCGATACTCACTTCCATCCACTAGAACCCGAACTTGTCGGTTATCTCGCTCTATTGCCTCGACCCGACCACCGAGTACTAAGCCGCGATTGAGTAACCCATTGAAGATCTCCCGAGGTTCATCCTCGAGATGGATGACCTCCAATGCCATTCCCAGGGGGGCTAGCCCCAGGCTCAGTTGTTCGACGTCTGGCAATTCACCACTAGCTGTCGGAATAGGGTCGCCATGAGGATCCCAACGTGGGTGGCCGAGCCGAGCGGATAAGGCATCAGCCTGCTCAGCTGAAAGACTGTGCTCCATTACTTCGGCTTCGTCATGCCACTCTACTGCAGGCACCCCTGTCCGATCTGCGAGGTACCGTTCCCACAAACGGTGTGTCCGGACCAGTCGCAGAGCAGATTCTCGCCCAGGCTTGGTGAGAGTCAGGCCTTCTCTTCCTGGGTGGACAAAATCTGATTCGGTTAGTCGAGTTACAAGTTTAGCTGCATCATCAGTGGAGATTGTTAGCCGACCCGCGAGACTCTCCAGCGTCGGCGTCCTACCAGCCTGTTCCCACATATAAAAATGCTTCAGTGCATCCTCAAGTTGCACCTGTTTCGTCAAGCGGAAACTCTGTGACAGACGAGCGTAGATACCTCCCCGAGGCCAGAACATGACCATCAGGACCGTCACCGAGCCGGCAAAAACCGTAAGAGCAAAGAGTGGATCAACCATAAGGGAGCGGGCACCACGACTAATATACCAGTAAATTTAGGCGAGACTAAATTTTACCTCGAACGGAGAGTGCGTCAACGCTAAAACCAACCTATTTCAGGACCGTTCTAGAACCTGAACCAGAGTATGGGTTTGGGATTGCAAATAGGTATTAAGGACGTCTGATCACCCATTGGTATTCGAAAGGTAAAGACTCTCCGGGCCCCAAGGTCCCACTACGGTCAAATTGGACAGTCCCGTCGACAGAGACTGCAAGCCTCACTACCTCCGGTAAGTCACCATTGTTAATGAGTGTAGCCGAAATACGAGCTTCTTCATTTAGTGCATAAATCTGAGTGTAGTCTTCGGTAATTTGGATCGTATCTGCATTACCGAAGACTCTAGTGTCATCGATTGTCCGGAAGCGAGTCGAGACAACCAAGGAAAGGTGGTCCGGTGCAGTTACTTCAACGGTTACGGTGGCACTCTTGGGTAGGTCAGCTACAGTGCAGCTGACCGAAATGAGCAGCATAAAAGTTACCGCGTAATTTCTTACTGTTTCGACACGCTTAATAGTCATCTTGTCTCCTGCCCTCTCATTTCAACCTTGCTATTGCCTATTGTCGGAAATAATTACTGCTTCTTCTCTTCAAGTGATTCCCCTGAATGACCCTGGCGTTCCCCGCCCTTCTCGCTGCTGGTTACAGAACACACCATCTTGCGTATATGCTCAATCTACAACGCCGGACTTTTATAGCCCTGCTGCTAGCGATGGCCGCTCCTGTAGCGACCGTAGGACAAATCCCTGGCGTATCACCTTTGTGTGTAGACCGTCCCCAGGTAACCGGGTCAGGACCCTTGCTGAGGCCAATTGATGAGAGCCCCTCACGAACCAGAAGCCGGCCAGATCGTCCTGCCTCAGACCTGTTATGTATCGATCTCTTCTCCACTGCGAGTGGTAGAGACGCGGTTGGCGTTATTGAGCTAACCCGACCATGGTCCCCATTCGGGGTCACTGTGACTCCTCAAGGCCATCACCGACACCAGCTCAGATCATGGATCAGTGGATTGCCTGACCCCTCTACTCTTGGCCCTTATCAAGCCTACATCGCGTGGGCGACCCCTCTTGAATTAGATCCGGTCATCAAGCTCGGCCCGGTATCAGACGGTGAGAATAATCTGGGAGAAGTTTCATTCAATAAATTCATGGTGTTTGTTACCGCAGAAGCATCACTGGAAGTAGATCAGCGAAGCGGTCCTCTGGTCTTGCGAGGGCGTTCACCCTCGAGTCGCATGGGGGCACATGATCTTATGGCACTCGCCCCTTCAGCAGAGGTGGCCCCAGTGGAAACGAATCCAACTGAAAATGTCTGGAATTTGCCCCCAATGTATGAGGGAGTGCCTATGCTTCCTGGGGTCATGGCGACTCGTCCACGATCATCACCTCTCCTTCCCACAAACACTGCTGATATCCCCCGTGCCGTGCCCTCCGAAGTTGTTGAGCTTCCTGACGGAGGCACGCTCGATCTCTTCGCGGGCTTTGTGCGACGTGAGATTCAAGGACATGAACTCACGATGCTAGCCTTTAATAATCAACACCCTGGGCCGCTTATCAAGGTAAAAAAGGGTGTGACGATCTTCGTGAACTTCACGAATGAAACATCATTGCCCACAGCAGTTCATTGGCACGGAGTGCGCCTCGACAACCGTTATGACGGTGTCCCTGGATTGACCCAAGAGGCGGTACAACCTGGGCAGACATTCCGTTACCAAATCTATTTCAAGGACGCAGGAACCTATTGGTATCATCCCCACCACCGGGAAGATCTGCAACAAGAGCTCGGACTTGCAGGGAACATACTGGTCGCGCCTATCTCAACTGACTACTACAGCCCTGTAAACCGCGAAGAAATCGTGATGCTCGACGATCTTGTACTCACAGAAGACGGCATAACTCCATTTGGGCTCGAATCATCCAACTACATGTTGATGGGTCGGTTTGGGAACTTCTTTATCACGAATGGCGAACCGGAGTACAGCCTAGAGACCGACGCTGGAGAGGTCGTCCGATTTCACTTCACGAACGCCTCAAATACAAGAACTTTCAATATTTCTTTCCGTCCGCGAACGGAACTGGATGCCAATGTCGTTCCCATCAAGGTTGTAGGCTCCGATGTGGGAAAGTTCGAACATGAAGTCATTGTCGAAAGCATCGTCCTAGCTCCAGCAGAACGCTACGTAGTTGAAGTATTTTTCGACAAAGCAGGCTCATACGAACTCACAAACCATGTTCAAGGCATCAATCACAGGATGGGTGTGTTCTTGGAGGAAATCAGTATTCTGGGGACAATCACGGTGTCCGAATCCCGAACCGCAGTTGATCATCATCAAGCATTCGAAACACTCCGCACAAACCTAGATGTCATCACCGACATTGACCGGTATCGCAGCCATTTCGACCGCCCTGTCGATCACGAGCTAGTGTTGACGCTTGAGGTCGATAGCCTTCCCCCAGCGATAGAGCAATCAATGCTGTATGACTGGGTCTACTTCAACCCTGTGGAATGGACCGGAACCATGCCGGTGATGAATTGGGCAACCACTGGCGCTGAAGTGGAATGGATCCTACGGGATACCAGCACAGACGACGAAAACATGGAAGTTAATTGGACCTTTCAGGTCGGTGACGTAGTGAAGATTAGGATCCATAATGATCGTGGAGCTTTTCACTCTATGCAGCATCCGCTGCATATCCATGGGCAACGGTTCCTGATCCTTGAGCAGAACGGAGTGGCCAATAATAATCTAGTTTGGAAGGACACTGTGCTGTTGCCGGCAGGGTCATCTACAGACATCCTCCTTGAGCTCTCTAACCCCGGACGTTGGATGGTGCACTGCCACATTGCGGAGCATCTGGAGTCCGGTATGAAATTCGTTATCGACGTCGAAGGAAACTGAGATGAAAGCCGTAGCCACTTCATTAACATGTACTGCTGCCCTATTGATCGGAGTACTTCCGGTAGGCGCACAACCGTTCCAGGAGTTCATCGCCATTGGTGGGCCAGTCATCGCACTCACCAACGCGAAGGTAATAGATGGTACAGGTGCTCCAGCACGCACCGGACAAACGATCCTCATTGAAGGCGACCGAATCACAGCTGTCGGTTCAGATATATCGGTTCCCACCGGTGCCAACCTCGTAGATCTTGCCGGACACACGGTTATTCCTGGATTAATTGGACTACATAATCACAGTTATTACACAGGCGGGCAGGGTCGTGCTGCACAGCTGTCATTTTCAGGATCGAGGCTTTACCTCGCATCTGGAGTTACAACAATTCGTACCACTGGTGCCAGGGCCCCGTACGAAGAGCTGAACCTCAAACGGGAGATCGAGGCCGGTCGAGCGATCGGGCCAACAATATTCGCGACCGGCCCCTACCTCACGGGTGAGCAAGGATCACAAACTATGACGCGCCTCCAGGGACCAGAACAAGCGCGCCGGGTCGTGCGCTATTGGGCGGAGGAGGGGGTTAGCTGGTTCAAAGCATATACCTGGATCTCACGAGCTGAACTTGGGGCAGCCATAGAAGAGGCACACCGTCACGGGGTGAAAGTCACTGCACACCTGTGCTCAGTAGGTTATCGGGAAGCGGTCGCACTTGGAATCGATAATCTCGAACACGGATTATTCGCTAACAGCGAGTACGCTCCTAACAAGGTTCCAGACGAATGCCCGCCCGGTTTCCGAAACACCTATGCAGATCTCGATGTGAACGGCTCAGATGTTCAGGCGACCTTCCAGGACATGATCCAGAATGATGTCGCAATGACTTCAACACTCGTGGTATACGAGATCTCAGTCTCTGGCCGTCCGCCGATCGATGAGCGTGTATATCAAGTGCTCGCGCCTGAGATCGCTGAGGAGGTGCGAGAAATCGCTATTGCCCGACGAGCGGGACAAGGCGCAATCGATCCAGAAACGTTTGCCAAGGCAATGGAGTACGAACGAGCGTTTGTGCAAGCAGGAGGGACCTTGGCAGCCGGTGTGGACCCAACAGGATACGGTGCCGCCCCACCAGGGCTAGGTGATCAGCGGAATTACGAACTACTCCTCGAAGCTGGATTCTCCGTACCAGAAGTTGTTCAGATCATGAGTGGAAACGGAGCCAAGGTCCTGGGTGTACTTGACGACGTTGGTACGGTAGAGCCAGGAAAACTAGCTGATCTAGTGGTAATAGAAGGTGACTTGGAAGAGCTAGGAAATTTACACAGTACTAAGATCGTATTCCGCCATGGTATTGGCTGGGATTCACCCAAGCTCATTGACTCAGTGCGAGGGATAGTAGGTATCCGCTAGAGACCTGGCTTACCGCTAACGAATAGATGCTGTACCTAGGAGCTGCGCTGGTTGCGCCCGTAATGGGAGCAGCACTTTACCATGTCCTCCACAGTCGAGCAGCGGCCGTACGTATCGTTGATGGCTTTGTCTATGTGGCAGTTCCGCTCCTCGTATTATGGCAAATTCTGCCCTATACCTGGACCGAGCAAAGCCTATTGCCGCCACTCATCATTGGTTCCGGGGTCCTCATACCCACCATTCTTGAACGAGCATCGAACGCTCTGGCACCACAGACCGATAACTTTGCCATTTTACTTAGCCTTTCAGGCCTAGTCTTACACGCTGTCCTTGAGGGTGTCGCCTTTACCCCAGGTAGTGATATCCTCGGTGTACCGTTCGTAGCCGCAGTGACTTTGCATCGAATTCCAGTAGGCCTCGTGATCTGGTGGCTTATTTGCCCACGGCATGGCGAACTTGCAGCCGCGGCTGCGGTAGTCAGCGTACCTGTCGCGACTGCCTTAGGGTATGTGGCTGGAATAGAGTTCTTGGGAGAATGGCAGGGCCAGGGATTGGAATTGTATCAGGCATTCGTGGCAGGCTCGCTGATCCATGTAGTCTTTCATCAAGGGCGACATGATCACCGCCACTGATCTCAACAAGACTGAGATAAAAGTCATAGTCATAAAGACGAGAGCTGGCGAAGACACATCTCGCCAAGGTATTCATGGTAGTTAGAGGCAATGTGCTTGCGTACCTCTGATATGAGAAACCAAGTCAATGCATAACATCAGCAGGATTTTCGTCTTAGCCGTCTTGTTGCTGGGCCTTGTTACCACAGCACAAGCTGGGTGCGCCCAGCAATCGGAGGGTGAGGTGATTTTCGGAGAATCATGCGCCGAGTGTCACAGTTCCGCTCAAAGTGGCCGAACACCAAGTGTATTTTCCCTCTCTTCTCTGTCTCCCAGGGCAATTGTATCGGCCTTGGAGGATGGAGTCATGCAGTCGGAAGGCGCAACCTTAAGTCGTGATCAAAGAATTATGGTGGCAGAAGCCCTTACTAGCAGGACGTACTCCGAGACCACACTACCAGAAACCGCCTTTTGTTCCGAACAGAGCACTCAAGTGTTTGAAGCTGAATCGGTATCCTGGATGGGTTTTGGCGGTAATATCGAGGGAACAGGATTCCAACCTGATGACCGTGCTGGTCTTACCGTCTCGGAGATACCGAGCCTAGAACTCCTCTGGGCATTCGCTTTTCCAGATGCAAGCGAAGTTCGTACCAAGCCCACCATTGTCGGGGAACTAGCTCTATTTGGAGATCAGTTTGGTGTGGTCTACGCGGTCGATACCAACACCGGATGTGTCAGATGGATATTTGAGGCCGATGCGGGAATCCGCGGTGCTATCCTGGTTGATACAGATGATAATGGACGCCCACTGGCTTACTTCGTGGATTTTCGAACGAATGCCTACGCACTCGATATAGATGCTGGAATAGTAGTCTGGAAGGAGCGCGTAGGGTGGCACCCCGAATCCAATAACACTGGGAGCCCAACACTCTACGGGAACCGCCTCTTCATCCCGATCTCATCGATGGAGGTCGTCATGGGAGGTGATCCGTCCTACGAATGTTGTACTTCGTCTGGAGCAGTCGCGGCCCTTGATAAAAGAACTGGAGAACTACTCTGGTATCACAGAGTAATTCCCGGCTACCCCGAAGAGGCAGGATTAAATGCCCTGGGAACCCAGCTCTGGGCCCCTTCCGGAGCGCCGGTATGGTCAAGCCCGACGATTGATCTATCGCGTGGAAGAGTTTACGTGGGCACAGGAGAGAACTATACGCGGCCGACTACAGCTACAAGTGATGCAATCATCGCGATAGAAATGGCGACAGGTGAAATCGCGTGGTCTTTCCAGGGTACTGAATCGGACGCCTTCACAATGGCGTGTACCGGCTTCCTGAATCGCCAAAACTGTCCCGCGCCTCCGGGTCCAGATCTCGACTTTGGGATGGCCCCCATCTTGGTTACTAGAGAAGATGGGCGTGACATCTTGGTTGTTGGTCAGAAATCTGGAATGGTTTGGGCTCTTAATCCGGATGCTGACGGTGACGTTCTGTGGTCCACTCGCGTAGGTAAAGGTAGCGCCCTAGGGGGTATCCACTGGGGCATGGCCTCGGATGGACATTTCGCATACGCCGCCAACGCAGATCGTGATGCAGTTGTAGTTGATGTTCACCCCGACCAAGAGGCTGCCCCTGGTCTATATGCCCTAGACTTAATGACGGGAGAAATTGTATGGTCTGCCCCTGCCCCACGTGATACGTGTGAGGAACGTCAGGGTTGCTATCCAGCCAACTCGGCTGCACCGACCGTTATTCCTGGCGCGGTATTCGCCGGGGGGCTGGACGGCCACATCCGTGCTTATTCTACGAGCGACGGACAAATGTTATGGGATTTTGATACAGTTCAGGAATTCGAAACAAGCAATGGCATTCGTGGAAAAGGTGGCTCTATCGATGGGCCCGGGCCAGTCATTGCGAATGGTCTTGTCTTCGTAAATAGTGGATATGGACAGTTCGGTCAGATACCAGGCAACCTTTTACTTGTATTTGGAGTCCCAGACAACTAAGGCAGAGAAGATTCGCGTTTTAACAACAGTAGTTTAAGTAAGATCTAGCAAGATCTTACAGTGTGTCACACATTCGGCTGTGGTAGTCCGAAGGAAACCGGACGGAGGCTCTTTAGATGTCGAACTTTATCTTGAAACTGGTCAGGACACTACGTCGGACCACATTCGGTATTTTGGCCTGCACGGCTGTGGCGGTAGTATCCGCCGATGCCCAGACAGCTGAGATTCCCAGGACCCAGGACGGGAAACCTGATATGAATGGGATCTGGCAAGCGCTCGGCAATGCTCACTGGGACATTGAGCCACATGCCGCCCGCGCGGCACTGCAAATGCAAGCAGGACCAGTAGTGCCCGTTCCCGCCAAACCCGTTCTAGCGTTCGGTGCTGTCGGATCTGTACCGTCTGGGGTAGGAGTTGTGGTAGGTGGTGAGATCCCCTACTTGCCTGAAGCGCGAGCCAAGCAAATCGAAAATCAAGAGAACTGGAGCGAAAGAGACCCCGAGATTAAGTGTTACTTGCCCGGTGTCCCAAGGGCGACGTATATGCCATTCCCGTTCCAGATTTTTCAGAGCTCGAGTCACTTTTTCATCACATACGAGTACGCCGGAGCCCTACGTAACATCTATATGGAGAACCCTGGACCTGCTCAGGTTGATTCTTGGATGGGTCAATCCGTCGGACACTGGGAGGGTGATACCTTCGTAGCCGAAGGAACTGGCTTCAATGACCAAACATGGTTTGATCGAGCTGGCAATCACCACAGCGCCTCCATGACCGTGGTTGAACGCTACACGATGACAAGCCCTCACCACATCCTTTATGAAGCTACGATCGAGGACCCAGAAACGTTCTCTCGTCCCTGGATGATCCGTATGCCCCTCTATCGTCATGTCAACGAAGATGCGAGGCTGGGACAATTCAAGTGCGTGGAGTTTGTCGAGGAACTTATGTACGGCCAACTCCGGAAGAACCCGATCGGATCTGAGGAGCGAAGATGAATATGCGTTACACGACATTGATCTCGGCTGCCTTATTGATGATCCCGAACTCTGGGTTGTTTTCGCAAGTAACGGCACAAGTGCAGGCACGAGCGACTGGACAATGGGTTATGCCCCGCACCGCTGATGGGCGACCCGACCTGCAGGGCGATTGGACGAATGCAACGATTACCCCAATTCAACGACGCCGGGACCAGGACGCTGCGTACAGCCTAGAAGAGGCGACAAGGCTCGAAGGAGGACGGGCAGCTCGAACTGAAGCCTTGAATCAACCGAGTGACCCGGATCGAGTGGCACCACCAGTTGGCGGTGATGGATCAACCGGAGCAGCCGGCGGTGTTGGGGGATATAACTACTTTTGGATCGATGCGGGTGATCGGGTTGCTGTGTTCAACGGAGAACCAAGGACCTCCCTTATCGTCGATCCGTCGGATGGTCGCTACCCGTCGCGAACTGATGCATCACGACAACGGATGGCTGAAGCCTCACAATTTCGTAGGCAGTTTGGCCAGTATGACAATCCTGAGAACAGACCTCTCGCTGAACGGTGTATCGTTTCGTTCGGATCTAATGCGGGGCCACCAATGCTCCCGAATTACTTCTACAACAATAACTACACGATCGTACAAACCCCTGATCACATCATGATCATGACCGAAATGGTGCATGACACGAGGATCATCCGGATGGGCACACCCAAGCCATTACCGAAACACGTGAAACCCTGGTTTGGGGACTCTTGGGGACACTGGGAAGGTGACACGCTGGTAGTTGAAACGACCAACTTCAGTCCGACGCAGCTCAACCGAGGGCAGCTATCCGGAGCTACTGACAACCTCAAGATAACTGAGCGTTTTACGCGCGCTGACGAATACACTCTGAATTATGAGTTCACGGTGGACGACCCGGAAACTTGGACAGATACCTGGAGCGGAGAAGTGCCGTTCACCAGACTTCCTGGTCTTGTCTATGAGTACGCTTGCCATGAGGGAAATTACGCACTCTTCAATGTGTTGAGCGGAGCACGCGCGCAGGAGCGGCGCGAAGGCGGCCGTCAGACACCCGAGAGGTAAAAACCGATGCGAAAGAATCAAACAATACTAGCACTGATTGGGTTAGCCACCGTGGTTACAGTCGTGCCGCTGATGGCTCACCACGCGTTTGGAGCTGAATTCGATAGAGATGCCCCAATTCGCTTACAGGGACCAGTAGTGAGGCTTGAGTGGGTCAATCCGCATGCATGGATTCACTTGGAAATCACCAAGGAAGACGGGACGAATGAAGTGTGGATGGTGGAGGGCGGTACCCCCAACACGCTTCTTCGTCGTGGACTCCGGCGAGACTGTCTGACCCCAGGAACCGAAATCATCGTGGATGGTTATCAAACCAAAGATCACTCGCTTGCGCGAGCCAATGGGCGTGATGTGACATTCACGGATGGTACCAAGATTTTTTTGGGGTCGTCAGGTACCGGGGCACCTTACGAGGCTGAGATGCTCGCTACCCGGCAGCAACAGGGAAGGTGCTAATCACGACTTTCTGTGGGATGCGGGGGGGGGGTGCTAGGAGTACCCAATCCAGCGACCGGCTGCTGCAACAATGAACCAAAGGACTACCGAGGTAACTCCTGTAGCAGCGTTTATATAGGCCACCTTGCTGTCTGCCCTGGCGACCCGATCACGGACCAGGAAAGTGAATGAGAGTGCCAGTGGTAGCGTCGTAATCTTCACCCAGAACGCTTGGTTGTAGTAGCACTTGATCGCTTCCGACAGGAAGAGCGACACACCTGTCACAATCATCACGGTAACGGCTCCTATCAGCCAGGGTCGTACTTGAGTATTGAGCTCAGAAATAGTCTGGCGAGTTAGCCCAACACCCATCAGTCTGAGATCCACGAGCAAGATGCTACCGCCCAGTAAGCACAGTCCCAGTAGGTGTACGGCTTCGATAACAGGAAAGAGCCAGAGTGAATTCTGGATTGTACTAGCGATTACGGTGGACTCGCACCATTCAAAAAATGGGAGGAGCACCTTATCCGTTCCCTGATGAAATCAGCATTCGGTACAACCGCACGGTTAACTGGGGTATCAAATCACCCACCCCCTACTTCAACCACACATCCAGCTGCCCAATTCACGAAGCCGGGCTGCGGCTGAAGGTCACAGTCAAACCAGTTGTAGGCGATCATTCGCCCAGTAACAACTACCAGCGCCCACGCAAAGATGGAGACCATACCCGCCACCCGAGCGGCACGGGGTGGCACCGGATCTAGATCCCACTGTGACACTCGACGATGGATTCGCGAGTGAAAGAGCCAAACGTTGAGACCCGCAAGTATCAATGCCAGCACTTTGATGCGGAAAAACACGTTGTGGTAATAGCGTAATGGGTTGGAGTAGAATACCAGAAGGCCTGTTACGAGCGACACCACAAAGCCTGCCCTGGTCCATGGCAGAAGCCGGCCAGTAAAAGCCGAAGCAGGGACTCTTCTGAAAGCACAACCAACAAGCCGTAGGTCCATCATTATTGCCGTGCCCACGAATAAAGCGATCGCAAGGACGTGAATCGACTCGAGCAACGGCCATACATAGAAAGATTCCAGCAACGGGCGACTCCACGGCGTAGCCCCGAGCCATTCAAGAAAGCGCTCGATCAAGCTGAAACCGTCAGTTAGTCCGTTCGTCGCTCGGACGCAGTGTGCCTAACGCATAGGCTGCATGGCAAGCCGTGCAAACGTAGTACACTTCTGCACCCGCATCGAAGACGGCATTCTTATCTCTTGCCTCGGCCGCCCCTATTGCCGTTCTCCCGACTTGGACCATTGCCTTTGACATAGCGATCCAACTGGTCTGATCTAATGCTCTGCCATCCATCATCAGCAGATTACCAGACTCCGCTATTACGAAAGCTGCATTACGCACGGCTTCCCATTCTTCTGGATTAGCTGGCGCTATCTCATGCTCACCGGTCTCATCTATGATCCAACCAACTGCATCCCAGTATGCCTCAGCCGCAGGCTCCAGCACTGTGAGCATAAGCTCCTGAACATCGGCTACAGCTTCGTAGCTGGATGAATCTGGTGCATCAGTAGCACATCCCAGTAAGAGTGCGGATGTGACCCAAAACCATCGGTGAGCTTTCATAGAGCGGCAAACTAGTTTCCCTACGACTGGTGCGGAAGCCTATACATGTCCAAACCGTTTCTCAAAGACTGGAAGAACCCTGGGTCTCGATTGCTGCAGAAATTTCGGTCCTCACCCAAGCATCCTCTTCACTAGTCAGCTTCTCAGATAAAGCGGATCGTGCTGAACTTGACCCGATTTGTCCTAGTGCCCAGGCAGCATGACCCCTAACGAGTGGTTCCATATCTGAGAGAGCGCGTAACAGTGTCGTCACTGCTGCCGGAGCACCCCAGTTGCCGAGTGCAATGCAAATATTACGGAGCAAACCAGAGCGTTTCGCGCGCTTTATAGCCGACTTCTTGAATGTCTTACGGAAGCCAAGCTCATCTGTAGAAAGAAGAATTTCAGCCAAACCAAGTAATGATGGGCCGTCTAGATCCTGACTGGCTCGGTATGCTGGCGCTCCGGTTGCCTCGGCAAAGCGCTCATTCCACGGACATACTTCCTGGCAGATATCACACCCATAAATCCGATTACCGATAGCACTCCTGAATTCCACTGGAATTGCCGAGCGAAGCTCGATCGTGAGATAGGAGATGCAGCGGCGGGCGTCCATCACAGGAGCACCCTTGGCATCGCGTCCCAGGAGCGCACCTGTTGGACAAGCATCAAGACATGAACGACACGTCCCACAACGATCGTCGAGAAATGGTGAGTCCGCTGAAAGCTCGAGGTCGATCAGGAGCAGTCCGAGAAAGAAGAATGAACCGGTAGTTGGGTCGATCAGCATCGTATTCTTCCCGAACCAACCTAGCCCTGCTCTCTGAGCCAAGTCTCGCTCGAGAATTGGGCCGGTATCAACATAAACCCTGCCCTCCACTCTCTCCGGGACGCGCTTGGTGAGCCATTTGAGTAATTCCAAGAGTTTGCTCTTGATGATATCATGGTAATCATCCCCGCGTGCATATCTTGCAACAATAGCCATCGCAGGATCATCCGGTGAGGATCCTAAGCCCTCTGTGAGATAGTCATGTGTAACGACAATCACAGAACGCGCACCTGGAAGTGTCTGTTCAACATCACCGCGCCGCCTGACAGACTCTTCGCGAGCGAGGTACTCCATCTCACCCTGCATGCCTGCATCAATCCAAGACTGATAGAAATCGATATGGGTACTTGGGTTCACGGCTGCAATACCGACTCGTGAGAACCCGAGAGACTTAGCTTGGGCCTTAAGTTCCTCGACAAGCATCGATTTGGAGGATTCTCGCCTCACGGCTTCTTAGACTAGTTCGAAATTGGTGAACTGCCTCACAGGCTTAACAATCAATAAGAGGAAAGCAATGATTCCGGCCCATGGGAGTGCAAGCAAAATTGATGTCATGGATGTAGCTTGCTACGATCACAGCCTGATAGAAACCCCATCTGGCGACATCTTCCTATGGCAGTGTACTGTCGCCGCTCCTCAATCCGGACCATTGCAGTGACTAGCGATCCCTCTGCGTTCGATCTCAGTTCCGTCCGTGCGGAATTCCCTATACTCGCGAGACGCACGTATCTCAACTCCTGTTCTCTGGGGGCACTCTCAAAACGTTCCGAACGATATTTAGACGAGTATCTGGAACTCTGGCACGATATGGGCGCCTCGGCTTGGTATCAACACTGGCTGAGCCGGATCGAAGATCTACGTATTCTCGTTGCCGATTTCTGGGGCTCTAGCGCTGCAGAGGTAGCCTGTCTGCCATCAACCTCAGCAGCACTAGCGATGGTGGGAGAGAGTGTTCCGACAGGGTCACGAAACAAAGTCATCTGTACCGAGCTGGATTTTCCGACTCTTCCGTACCAATGGGTGGTAAAGCCAGAAATTGAACTGGTGATCCTTGAAAGCCCGGACGGCATCCGTGTTGATCCTGAACAATTCGAGGCGGCAGTTGATGAAAGAACGCTCTTCATAGCTACAAGCCACGTCTTTTTTTCCACGGGTTACGTACAGGACATCAGCACGCTCGCTCAGATCGCCCATAATGCTGGCGCATACTGCATCATCGATGGATATCAAGGGGCTGGCCAAGTGCCCCTCAAATTGACTGACACTGATGTAGATTTCTATACGGCAGGCCCACTTAAATGGCTGTGTGGCGGGCCAGGACTCGCTTACCTATACGTTAAGAGCGAGCTCATCACCCAACTAAAGCCGAGAATCACCTCCTGGTTTGCGACCACCCAACAGTTCGATTTCAACCCCAGTGGGTTCGAGTACCGTCCGGACGCTCGGAGGTTTGAGTTGGGTACGCCGGCATTACCAACTGTCCACACCGCACTCGGTGGCCAGGAGATCCTGGATGCGGTCGGCATCGATCAGATTATCAATCTAAACAGCGAGCTAACGAACCACCTCATCAATAAAGCTCATGATTCAGGATTCACGATCGCACTGCCAGAACTTGAGCACCGATCTGCTATTATCATGATTCCTCACGAGGACCCAATCAGTGCTGTCGCACATCTGGCGAAGAAGGGGGTCATTGTTGACCACCGGCCAGGCTTCGTCCGGATAAGTCCCCACTTCTACAATATTAAGGAGGAAATCGACCACTGTATTGAAGCTCTGGCGAGCTACTGATTCTTACTTGATGTCGTCGGAGCCCAACGCTCACTATCACGTTCCTGATATTTTGCAAGCACACTCTGCAACGCCTCATCAAGGTCAATCCCTTGTTCGTTGGCAATAACGATCAGAACGAACAGGATATCCGCAAGTTCAAGCGCTAGTTCCTTTTTGGGCTCTTCAGGTTTCTTGACCTTGGAACCGAAACGGTGATTGAGCTCACGCGCCAGCTCTCCAACCTCTTCAATCAATCGTGCAAGATTGGTCAGAGGCGGCCAATAACCCTCCTCAAACTGTGAAATCCACTCATCCACCTTTCGTTGAGCATCCCTAATCTCCATCAGGGCACCAAGACGACTTTGCCAAAAACGTGACCAGATTCAAGTATTTCATGTGCTGTACGAGCTTGGTCGAGTGGCAGGATCTGATGGATAACCGGATCGAAACTCCCTTCGAACACCAGACGCATCACCCGCCGGAATTCTGCCGGAGTTCCCATGGTACTCCCCATGATCGTCAGCTGTTTCCAGAATAGTAAGCGGATCTCAGTAATTCCTCTGGATCCGGTAGTAGCACCAGACGTGACCAACCGACCCCTTATTCCCAGAGATCGCACGCATTGCTGCCAAACATTCTCCCCAACGGTATCAAACACAATATCGACGCACGCCTTGTCGGTATCACGCCACACTTCACGTGCGAAGTCCACTTTTTCACGATCGTAAACCACATGAGCTCCTAGGTCTGTTGCGCGGGCTACGTTCTGTGACCCACTCGTAACTGCATAAACCTTTGCTCCCGCTCTAGAAGCGACTTGCACGGCGGCGGTGCCTACACCTCCCGATGTTCCTGTAATTAGAACCCGCTCTCCTGCCTGCAGCTGGCCCCGAGTCAACAGAGCTCGCCAAGCGGTGACGAATACCAACCCTGCCGCAGCAGCTCTCTCAAAGGACACATGTTCAGGGATCTCGAGAAGGTTCTCTGCGGGAACAACCGTATATTCAGCAAACCCTCCCTGAGTGTGCTCACCGATGATTTGAAATGGGGACGGCTCGAATGATTCACCACGCCCGGGCCCTTCATACCACCTGTAGGAGATGGATGGGTCGACAACAACCCGGAGACCGATTGGCACATCTTTGGCACCCGGCCCAGTCGCATCGACAATTCCGGCCACATCTGAGCCACCTATATGTGGCATGGGCGTCTCGATCGGAAGGCCTCGGCGGACCCATAGATCGAGATGATTCATGGAAGCAGCTTTCACCTTGATACGCACCTCTCCTGGGCCCGGTTCCGGGATCGGTACATCCGTGATCTCAATTACCTCTGGCCCGCCGTAGTCAGAAAACAGTGCTGCTCGCATCTTTCGTGCCATGACGCAAAACCTTGTTTGGCAAGATCTCCGTCAAAGAAGACTCGCGCGATGAATGCAACCCTCAGAGGCCGTAAGAAAGTCTAGAGAACCATTATCTTCGTCACAACCGAAGAGAATCAGTGGCCACCCAGGTCCCACTCGTCTAGCTTCGATACGAGCCTGCAGCCGCCACCGCCAGCATTGCTTCCGGTCTCCCCATACTATGCCTCATCAAGATCCTGACCACCAACTCGAGACCAAAAGGGCCAAGAACCCAGACGACTCAACCTTAGGCGGCTACCTCCGCCTACACAGCCGGCCACCAGCGTTTGAAGGATCGGACAAACATCCTTACACCGTGTCTATAGAAGTAGAGCAGACAGGCAACCTACGTGCACCATACAGTGGTTACTTGGTCTTCCCAAGATGGGCAGAAACGGGAGTTGGTATCGTCGGGCATGTGGAAACCTCTATCCTTGTGGAAGCACGCTCCGCACCTCAGGCAATACAGGCCCTTGAATCGCTTACGCTATACGAGGTGAAAGATCAGCTGGAGAAAGCCATCATCCGCCAGTCAGAACTCAGAACTGAGGAAGGCTCCTAGCATGAGCACATCCTTTCTGAGAATCACCGAGATCTTTTACTCAATTCAGGGAGAGTCAACCTGGGTTGGAACACCTTGCACTTTCGTACGCCTGACAGGATGTCCACTACGATGTGTCTGGTGTGATACTGCGTACGCGTTTAGCGGCGGTAAGCTGATGGGTTTTGGAGAGATTCTCGAGTCTGTTATGTCATACCCTGCCAGGATCGTGGAAGTAACGGGTGGCGAACCATTAACTCACCCCGGAGCATTTAAACTCATCCAGCTACTAATCGAGCAAGAATATACAGTGCTCGTTGAAACATCAGGTGCATTCGACGTAAGTGCACTTGATCCGCGAGCACACAAGATCATGGACCTAAAATGCCCCGGGTCTGGAGAGTCAGAGCGCAACCTGTGGAGTAACCTAGACCACCTTACCGAACGTGATGAGATCAAGTTCGTAGTTCATGATCGAAGTGACTACGAATGGGCCCGCCAAACCATTCGAGACCAGGGACTAGATGAACGCCTTGAGAATGGTTCACTTCGAGCGCTCCTGATATCTCCGGTATGGGAACAAATAGACCTAGAAGCCTTGGCTTCTTGGATCTTGGAGGATGAACTACCCGTAAGATTCCAACTTCAGCTCCATAAACAAATATGGGGAGCTGAGCGGATAGGGGTTTGAGCGTTACCGCTAAGATATAATCCGCCCTAATCCACGACCTGACATCCTGTGATATTCTCTCATACCCAAGAAACTGACTCTCGATTCAAAGCACTCGCTAAAACTCTGTCTCTTTGCTCGAGTAAAGAAAACATCTCCCCAGTTATGCCAGGTGCTCAGTTTCAGGCCGCAGTTTCGGTAGTACTTCGTAGCGCAGAGGGTTTGGATTTGCTTTTGATCAAGCGTGCTTATTTTGATCGTGACCCTTGGTCTGGCCACATGGCACTACCCGGAGGACGTCGAGATCCGAAAGATATCGACCTTAAGCACACTGCGATAAGGGAGACGATGGAGGAGACTGCACTCGAGTTAGACCAAGGCGCCCAACACCTCGGTCAACTTAAGGCACTGAAGCCCACCTCAGTCCGCTTACCCAAACTCACTATCACTCCCTTCGTTTTTGGAGTCGGAAGACATACTCAGGCCGCCGTTGCCAGTCCTGAGATCAATCAGGTCTTCTGGGTTTCTCTCGATGAATTGCGCGGACGCGACTCCAACTCATATGTGGAAATCCCCATGCCTGATGGTCGCAAACAGGACTTTTCATGCTACATGGTAGAAGAGGAACCTGTATGGGGGCTCACTTATCGGATAATTTCTGAGCTCCTCGAACTGTGCCCCCCTTGAGACCCTCCAGATAGAACCCTAGGGAGTCTCTATCCATTCTGCGATAAAGACATTCGTATCACTCGTACCCCCATTGTTCCGGTTCGAACCGAACACGAGGTATCGTCCGTCTGGGCTAAAAACAGGGAAGCCATCAAACCCTTCCGCGTACGTGATCCTGGTAAGCTCACCCCCATCTATGTTGATCATGTAGATTTCAAAATCTCTACCGTCAGGATCATGGTGATTCGAACTGAACAGAATCTTCTCGCCTGATGGATGCCAATAAGGTGCAAAGTTGGCACCTCCAAGGTGTGTCACTTGCTCCTGGTTAGACCCATCAGCATCCATAATATAGATCTCCAACTCACCCGGCCTCAGAAGGCCTTGAGAAAGTAGGCGCCTATAATCCTCTAGCTCCGGTCCTTCCTCCGGATAGTATGCCCGCCAGATAATCTTGGATCCGTCAGGTGAATAAAATGCCCCACCGTCATAACCGGGGCGATCCGTGAGTCGTAGCAAATCGGAGCCATCCGGAGCCATCGAGTACAGTTCTAAGTCACCGTCTCGCGCACTCGTAAATACAATGCGATCACCGATCGGGGAGAACGTCGCTTCAGCGTCATAACCGTCTTCGGTCGTCAATTGCCGGAGATTGGATCCATCCAGGTTGGAAGCAAAAACATCGTATGTATCGTACACCGGCCACACATAGCCCATCGAAAAATCGGGGTTCTCAGGGCAAGCCGCATTGTGATGGTGGGTGGAGGAGTACAGAATCTCGTTTCCGGAAGGGTAGAAATAGGAGCAGGTAGTGCGGCCATCACCTGTGCTGACCAGACGTGTTTCAAGGCTTTCCGGATCGAGTACATAAATCTGGTCACACTCCGCATCTGGCTTACGTGCTTGATAAATCAACTGTGAGCCGTCAAAAGCCCAGTATGCCTCGGCATTCTCTCCACCTGAAGTGAGTTGCCGAACATTACGCAGTTGTACCTCGCCTTCCATTGCTAGACTGCCAGTAGCTCCAGCATCTTCTTCTACGGCACATCCACCACCGATCAAACAAAGTATAGCAAACGAGACACGATAATGATGTTTCACAAGAAGTACCTTTCACTCAAATCAGGAATGTCATATCTCATAATACAGCTGAGCACAGTCTTTATATATTTGCTGCTAATAGCAGTTCCTGTCCATGCTCAGCAAACGACTTGTCCTGCCCTACAGCCCGGCCTCGATGCCATAACACATATCCGTTTCCTCGCAGATGATCGTCTTGAGGGTCGGGAGGTGGGCACCGCCGGAGCCCGCTGCGCTGCTGAATACATCGCTGCCCAATTCAGCTACATCGGCCTAGAACCTGCCGGAGAGGCCAACACTTTCTTTCAACCCTTTCCTATTCGAAAAGGCGCAACCCTTGGCGCGGATAACATTCTAGAAGTCGCTGGCCAACGCTACATCCTTGAGAGCGACTGGGTGCCCCTTGGATTCTCGGCGACTCAAGAACTTGAGGCACCCTTGGTTTATGGTGGATATGGGCTACTTCGAGCTAACGGCAACGAGGACCCTTATGCGCACTTGGATCTCAACGGCAAGATCGTTGTGGTCGAGTGGGGGGACCCTGACGCACCGCATGGAGAGTCCATACGTGCTGATCCTCATTTCAAGGCGATCTTCGCAGAGGGCCGTGATGCTGCAGGCATCATCGTGCTCCTACCTGAAGGGTGGAGCCCTCGGCGCCCCGATGACGAAATACGTGCAGTGCTTGGTATTCCGGTAGCAGTCGTACAGGCTGGGTTAGCCAACTCCATGCGAGTTGGAGCCAATCATCAATCTGTTGCTCGCCTGCATACGGAGGTCCATACCACAATTGCAGAAGCACGAAATGTCGTCGCTCTGGTACCTGGCACTCACCCCACGCTCAGAGATGAGGTCGTAATCGTCGGCGCACACTATGACCATCTCGGCTTTGGTGGTGAGGGGTCACTCGCACCTGACTCACGTGAGGTTCACAACGGTGCTGACGATAATGCGAGTGGTAGCAGTGCCTTGATCGAGATCGCTCGCGCGATTCTCACTGGGGAACCACTCGACCGCAGTACACTCTTCATAGCATTCACAGGCGAGGAGAAGGGCCTATGGGGATCGGGGCACTTCGTTAGGGACCCGACAGTCGACCTCTCCAAGTCCGTCGGAATGTTGAATCTAGACATGGTCGGTCGGATGGACGGTGACGCGCTCACTATCTTTGGATTCGGTACCGCCCAGGAGTGGGATCAAGTCGTTGATGAAGCAAACGTCAGGTTGGATCAACCACTTGATCTTTCAAAGGCACCAGACGGTTACGGACCGTCAGATCATTCGTCGTTTTATGGCGAAGGAATCCCAGTCCTTCACCTCTTCACCGGTACCCATGAGGATTACCACCGCCCTTCTGACGACTGGCAATTGATTAACTCGAGCGGAGTCACGCGAGTTGTAGCACTCACCGCTGGCATCGTGAAACGGCTAGCAGATGGGGGGAGTAATTCAGTCACTCTCACACCCATCCAGCAGCCTGCGCCGAACCAAAACTCATCCCCTTCATCCTCAAGTAGTAGTGGATATGGGTCGGCTTATCTTGGTTCAATCCCAGATATGACGCCTCACGATCATGGCCTCCGCCTGACCGGAGTACGCGAAGGAAGCCCAGCAGATCAGGGAGGATTACGAGCTGGAGATGTAGTAGTCGAATTCGATGGTACAGCTATCGGCGATATCTATGCTTATACGTACGCGCTCCAGGCTAAGGAGCCCGGGGATGAGGTCGTGATCGTGGTTGAGAGAGGGGAAGAGCGAGTTAGCCTAAGGGTAGTGCTCGGTCAGCGGCGCTGAGAATAGTTAGCCAAATTGAGGTCACGGGCTCGCGATCCCGAACTTTAGTTTTCCGAGCGCTCGATCATGATTCCACGATTGGCAAGTTGCTGGATATACATTTCGGTAGGAACACATTCAGACGGGGTGTGCACACCTTTCGGTATTAATCCCGCTGCTTGCATGTACGCTGTTGCGCCAAGTGAGTAGCCCGTGGTTCGCATCATCGCAGTGATCTCTTGATCCCGATCGTAGTAGTCGACCATCTCGTATGTCACCGTCCTCGGCACCCCGCCTATAGCCCCGTCTATGACCACCCGCATAACAACCACATCCTCACCTGACGGCTTGCGTAGTTTCGTATCTAGGACCTTGATCAGAAGATCTCGAGGAACAACAGATGCCCCACCAATCTCAACTGGATCCAAGTCCATAAGACCAAGGTTCTTCATCGATTGACATCGATGGAATCAGGCCACGGTAACGATAGGGCATACGCGATATCCCACCGGCCGTGAGAAAAGCTTCGAGTTCACCCAATGCTTCGAAAGTCACAGTCTCCACTCCAGTAAGTGGCTCCTTATCAATGACTTCACCACCTTCTAGTACCAATACCGGTGTTGTGTAATAATCGAGTACACCTTCCAGTGAGTACACGAGTTGATAGTTAAGGGGTGGTTCTGGGACCTGGGGCAACCCACCAACGTAGATTTTGACTGATTCGGTTTCATCCAAGGCATCGATTCCACCCTGTGCTAGGATGTTCACCATGCCGGGTGCTAACCCACAGTCCGGAACCACTGATACATCCCGCTCTTGTGCCTCGACTGTCATCTTCCTCTGCTGATCAACTATTTCCGTATTACCACCTAGGTCACAAAAATTTGCCTTGGATTCGATTGCCAAGCGGCTCATGTCTAAATTGAAGTAGTAGGGCAGAGCACTCGCGACACCATCAACACTCTCCACCGCACTCCGCACTGCCACCTCATCAGTAGCATCCAAGGTCAAGAGCTCCAGAGCCCCACCCAGGAAATGTTTGAGAAAGGGCCGAGGTTTATTCACGTCTAGATCAGCGAGAACAACTCGATCGACTTCCGGCCGTTGCAGAAGCTCAAAAGCACAGGCCGAACCCTGCGCCCCTGCTCCAAGGACTAAGAATTTCATCAACGTGGCCTATGACTAGTCGCGGTAATGAACATTGCCCAGCTCCTGATAACCTAGTTAGTCCAGATCCAGCAAATTCAGTTGCCCTTCCGCATCCACCCCAGTCAGATCACGAGCGGGACCTCCACCGCGTCCCTCAGCTCTGGTGACTTCTACCACTCTGTCGCCAGAAGTGACTGTAACAATCGCTTTCCCTTGGGTCCTGCGACCCTGGACCGGGACAGAATCTGCGGCCGCACGACTCACTTGTCCTCCGGCCGTGACAACCATGACTTCGTCAGCGTCCATTACTTCCAACACTGATATAATTGGTGAGCCTTCGTCCCCGCTCGGAATAGCCAAGGTCCCCAAGCCACCCCTCTTTTGTAACGGAAATTCAGATACTTCGGTGCGTTTTCCGATCCCATCTTCGTTCACGGTTAGAACTGTTGAATCCCGACGGATCAGGAGCATCCCGACTACCTCATCATCATTAAGTGTCATTCCTTTGACACCCTGTGCGGTCCGGCCAACTATGCTGATTTCATCTTCTGGGAACCGGATCGCCCGACCAGACCGGGATAACAACATCACCTCTGCAGTTCCATCCGACAAAGCGACATCCAAGATCGTGTCGTCCTTCTTCAGCCCTGCAGCCTTCACCCCTCCTACTCGTGGTCGGGAAAACTCTGAAATCGATGTTCTCTTGACCAAACCCAACTTTGATAGGAATACGAGGTGACGATCGGCAACGCTGAGGTCATCAATCGGAATCATTGCAACAATTCGATCCTTACGCTCCGCGCCCTCCAGTAGTGAGTAAACCGACTGTCCTCGAGATGCCCGAGCACTCTCAGGCACATCAAAGACAGGCAGAAAGTAACCTTGCCCGTTTTCAGTAAATGTCAGAATCCATCCCTGGGTACGAGCAACAAAGACACGCTCTAGGTAGTCATCCTCATAGCGTTCCATCCCTGCAAGTGCCTTTCCAGATCCTACACGGCGCCTATAAAGATGCATCGGCATACGCTTGATGAAGCCTTCATGTGACAGTGTTATGACAACGTCCTCATCAACGAGTTGGTCTTCAATTGGTGGCTCATCAACCTCCTGTTTCTCGTTATCCATAATCACCGTGCGCCGCTTATTGCCGTACTTCTTCACAACATCACCCAGCTCATCAAGCATCGTTTTGAGTTGCAGCTCCTCTGAGCCCAACACCTGTTTGAGCTCGAAGATCACTGACTCCAGCTCCGCCAAACGATTCTCCAGGTGTGTGCGTTCTAGTGCCGTGAGTCTCGAAAGCCTCATATCCAGAATCGCCGCAGCCTGGATGTCACTGAACCCGAATGAGTCCTGCAGTTTCTCAGACGCTTCCTGACGATTATTCGATGCTCGAATGATCTTGATGATCTTGTCTATATTTTCCAGAGCAGCCAAGAGACCTTCAGAGATGTGACGCTCCGCTTCAGCTTTTTCCAGTTCGTGTCGGGATCGGCGTTGAATCACCTCCACACGGTGGTCTCGAAAGCGCTCGATGAGTTCCTTGAGGTCGAACTCCTGCGGCTGGCCCTGATCGAGTGCCAGAAGGTGTCCGCCAAACGTCATTTGGAGGCTCGTGCGCTTGTAAAGCATCTTCAATACTGTCTCGGCCTTTGCCCCCCGCTTGAGTTCAATAACGAGCCGTATTCCATCACGGTCGGTCTCATCACGGATATCAGAGACATCCTGCGCCCGACCAGCCTTGGCCAACTTGGCGATCTGCTCGATCACTTTCGTCTTGGAAACCGCGTAAGGCAGTTCGGTTACCACTAACTGCTCTCTGCCACCTCGTAGTCCTTCCTTGACCACACGGGCACGCATCAGGACGCGACCGCGACCCTGGTGGTACATCTCCCTGATCCCCTCACGACTGACGATAAAGCCTCCTGTAGGGAAATCAGGTCCAGGAATATGGCGCATGAGGTCGTCCACGCTGCAATCAGGATCAACCACTAGCTGCCGGACGCCAGCAGCAATCTCAGCCAGATTATGAGGCGGCACATTAGTGCTCATCCCAACTGCGATACCTGAAGATCCATTGACCAAGAGATTCGGGTACCTAGCAGGCAGGACTAAAGGTTCTTCCAACTGATTATCGAAGTTTGGTTGGAAGTCGACGGTATCCTTGTGGATATCGTCCAACAATTCGACGGCCAGAGACTCTAATCGAGCTTCAGTGTAACGGTAGGCAGCAGCTGGATCACCGTCGATCGAACCGAAGTTCCCCTGACCATCGATAAGTGGCATCCTCATGGAAAATTCCTGGACCATCCGCACAAGTGCATCATAGACAGCGGAGTCACCGTGCGGGTGATACTTGCCCAGGACATCACCGACAACCGTTGCGCTCTTCTTATAGGGCCGGTCAGGGTGGAGGCTCAATTCATACATCGCATAAAGAATCCGGCGATGAACTGGCTTGAGACCATCTCGCACATCAGGCAATGCTCGCTGCACAATTACGCTCATCGAATAATCGAGAAACGATTCACGCATTTCCTCTTCAAGGAGTCGCGGCAGAATTCGTTCTCGCTTGGACGCGGTGGCCATTCATTCTCCCTGCAATTCTGTCAGAAACTGCGGCAAACGACGTTAGCGCCGCTCCGCGGGCTGAAGCTTCTCACCTCCCAGAGAGGGTGGCAAGGCGAATCAGGGAAGCTCTTCCTCATACATCCACCGGAAGTAAGCTAGTGAGAATCTTGGTGGACCCTCCGGGCAGACCTGGCTCATACCTTCAAAGCTTCCTGATGTCAGGAAAACCCTCAGATGTAAGACCTCTCGCTGTATCCTGGTTAGGCTTCCGCTGTTGTTTCGGGGCCGTGAACTCCTAGAGGCAACGAGACGTGATGTGCTCCGTCGACCCGGACATCAAACGTATAGGTACCCGGATTCGGGAACACCAAACCATCCATATTCAATACATGAGGTACTCGGATACTACCTAGTGTTGCTCCTGGGCCAGGGGCCAGTTGCATCTCTCCATCAAGCCGCATCAATTCACTACCTACCGGATCCTTGAGTGTAATCTCAATCTCGTGCCGGCCAGTCTCAGTTAGTGGAGCTGAGAAACGGAGAACCAAAGCCATCTTCGGATGCCGAGCAGGGAAGTTAGGTGTGTGGAGTCGGTCAAAGATGCCGAGAATATTCAACTTTCCGGCACCATCGATTGTGGCTGCATCCGCCAATAGCGCAAGATCGACATCCATGATAGAAGGCTCGTGAGGTTAGGGTTTAGGCCAAGTAATGTCTTCTACACTCATAGACTCTTCAGGTAACATCAGATGTTGGCCGATAGCGATACCGGCAATGATATCAATGAGTGTGTGTGCAAGAATGCAGGGAAGTACGCTCCCAGATACGAGAAACCCCCCAGCCAGTATCACACCCATCGTCATTGTCCGGACTATGCCGAACAAGCCTTGATATGCATGCATTCCGCCAAAAACGAGAGACGTGATTAAGACTGCCCCTCCTACCCCTGTAATCGGGGTTAACACGGGAATGGCATAACCTCGGTATGCGACTTCTTCTCCAAATCCGGCGGCAACGGACAAGAGAGCAAAAACTCCTCGCTCCTTTGCTGTTTCAGGCAATAACGCCCGAAGCACCCTGCTCTCCTTGAGCCCGAGAGAAGCTCCAACCCCGCGGAAGGCAAAGCTCACCGCCAAACCAGCTATCGTAAGTGCAAGTCCCCAGGCCACTAAGTTGCCGAGCGAAATCCATTGGAGACCGATTGCCACAGGCCCCTCGCTACGCATTCCCACAAGACAAATGATCACAGCCAAAGCGCACAGTGTTCCAATGGAACTCCAGTATGCAGGCAATCGCTCTAGTAGCGCTTCCTGGATAAGTGGGATCTGTGCAATCGCCAAAGTCGGCATGCCCACCAGTAACAAGGCCAGCGTGATTGAGTCTGCTAATCGGATCTCAGTGAGAAGGTAGAGAGACAACTGCATACTCAGGGCCAACAACACCCCAGCTAATATCAAACCGCTTGAAAGTGCTGGACCGTCCTTGAAGGACCTCAAGAGCTGATGGTTTCTCGTCCGAAATTCTCGATCGCTGCCAAGGTAAACCGGACGTCCTCCCACGTCGTTGTGTGATTCAAAATACAAAGCCTCAAGGAATACAATCCACGAAGTCGAGTCGAGGACATCATCGCTACCGCCTCTTCAATCACTCGAGTCTGCACAGCTTCATTGATTTCTTCTAGTTGCTCATCATTGAGCTCACTGGTGCGGGAATTAACTCGAAAGCAGACAACACCTAGGGAAGCTGGATTCGCAATCTGTAAGACATCAGATTCACGGATGTAAGCCTCAGCCTGCTCAGCAAGCTCAATGCCTTGCCCAATAGAGCGCCTAAAAGCAGCCATACCAAAGGTCTGCACCGACATCCACACCTTTAAGGCACGAAATGAGCGACTCAGTTGAAGGCCCCGATCGCCAAAATTTGGGTGATCTCTGCCCCACTGGGTGTCTTGAAGGTATTCGGGCTGGACCGAGAAAGCTCCCTCCAATTTTCGGATATCTTTTACCATCAAACACCCGCATTCAAAAGGCTGAAATAACCACTTGTGCGCGTCCATTGCGATTGAATCTGCACGCTCCAACCCTTTGAGAAGCTCTGCTCCGCGGTCTGTCAGTATTGCAAACCCTCCATATGCGGCATCAACATGGAACCATATGTCCTCTGACTCACAATAGTCCGCAATCTCGTCCAGAGGGTCGATGGCTCCAGTGTTAGTTGCCCCAGCATTTCCGCAAATGGCAATTGGCGTGAGACCGGATTCTCGATCCTCTATGATCATCCCATGAAGCTCATTCATATCGAGGCGAAAATGTTCATCCGTTGGGACCATCCTAACAGACTCCGGACGTACACCGACGATCGTCGCAGCGCGGATCAACGCTGTATGGCTTTGGTCGCTCATATACACAGATGGCTGCATTGGAGCTCCAGCAGCTTCACGTGCTACCACGAAGCCATCGAGACTTGCAGCCGAGCCTCCGCTCGTGAAAAGACCTCCAGCAGTCTCTGGATATCCTATCCAACTTCGGAACCAATCTATCACTACGACTTCAAGCATACTTGGTCCGCTCGCTCCCAACCACGTTCCTTGAAAGATGTTATGCCCAGCAGCCATGAAGTCAGCCAAGACTCCTGGCCAGGTTGGAGAAGAGGGCACAAAAGCGAAAAAACGCGGGTGGTCTACTCGCCCTGCGATAGGAAGAATCTCATGAGCCGCACGTTCGATTACCTCGTGTGACGGCCGACCTTCCTCCGGAGGTTCCTCGCGCATAATCGCTTCCAGTTCAGACCTAGACCCACCACGCCACGCAGGTTTGTCAGGTAGATTCTGGACACGTTCGATTACCAATTCAGCAGCCCTTAGAGCAGATGCCATCATCTCCTCTGGGCTCATTTCCAGTTCACTTCTGCCACCATCTTCCGCCCGCGAGGTCATACGGATAACCTTCCTTCCATGACTGGAGAAACTAGTAGGACCCTAGAAGCCACTACCGGCGACGGTCTTGTATTCCGAGTGTTGGACGCTATGGATGCGCCACATTCGGGTCGTATTCTACGATTGAGGCTACAGTCGGGTGAAGCTCCCCCGATTAAGTCGCTTCGGAAGCAGGAAATGCTGGCCACGGGACCCCAGGGTCAAGTCTGTCGGATACGAGCGATCGGTTTCGCAGTCTTTGGAGGTAAGCCAAGCAATGATCGGCTATCGCGAACAGGTAGGGTAGACCTCCAGATCGAAGAACTAGATGACGGTGGGCCAGTCGAGCTTCGTTGGGAGGTTGTTCCGACCTAGCATCGCTCAGGATTTTATCTGGTCCGGAGTCCCGGTGGCTCACGGTTAAAGGTATTCAAGAACCAATCTCGATAGCCTTCATCCTCACCAGGGTTTTCCCGAGCCCATTTGGTACGCGCCATGGCAAACTCATCCGGCCTAGCCGTGAAGATGAATGCATCTAAGTATCCGGCTTCCTTGGCGTATACTAATTCGTCGAGGGGGCCGTAGGGAGATGTATCGAAAGCCGTCCGACCAAGGAGCCACGCATCAGCTGCTCGTGAGAGAATAGCGCGCTCAAGGTCGTATTCTACAGCCGCAGGAGCTTCCGGAAGCCATTCCTCTTGTCGGCCCATCTCGACCATTAGATGGAGGTGCGCGTAGATCTGATGCACGAGCATAGTGTCATCTGCTCCTCCATAGACAGGTGTCCGGACAGTGTCCCCTTCAATCTCAAGACGCTCCCACACGTATACTTCCTCTGGTGTTGACTGGCTTTCGACCATGAATGTGGGGTCCTCTACAATATTGCTCTCCTCTCGCATAACCCATTCGTGGATTTCTTCTGCCCGCTCTTGTTCGACGCGCAAGCGAGCGCCAGAGTGGATAATGATAGGCCTTGGTATTGGGACTTCTGGAGCTCCAGTAGCGCAACCGGTCGACACCATTAGTACAATGATCATGGCCCGCATCAGGGTAGATCGCTGAGGGCCGGAAAGCCCTAAGATTGGTAGTATCGTCATCTGTCCTTTTAGTCCACCTAATCAAAAGCCTTGACACTCAAGGGTTTGAGGCCCGAATTGAGGGCACCTCAAAATCAGAATAACCAGGAGCTAGCGTGCTGAGCACGTTTATCGATGAGGCACAGGACTTCTATACGCCTCAAACTATGACAGCCAACGAGTTAGGCGACAGCCTTGCCCGGCTCGTCTGGGAGAGCTTCTCCGACTTCTTCACCATAGAAGACACGGAGTTCCTCCTGCCTGAGATTAATGTTTTTTCTGAAGATGAAAAGTGTTCTGGTCGCACAAGTGAAGAGGCACTCATCTTCTTTATGTGGGCATATACGCGTGGGGTTCAGATGGCATTCTTAGGTCGAGTGCCAGACGAGAGGATCCGAGTAGGTCTAGATACCCTCCACCAAGCAATCTTTGAAGATATGATGGAGCATGGGACACCAGGGTCCCAACTGCCAACGTTCGAGCGGCGTGTGATCAACCGGTATGCCGAATACCATCAGGCCGCAACCGAATCAGATCATCGGCTCGGGGAGGTGGCCTCAAGACGCCTCATTGGAAGAGAAACAAGCGATTCTCTGTCGGTAGCGCTCAGTAAGCGCGCCATCGCTATCGTGAATCCGGTGAAGGACTTCCTCGATGCGATTGAGCTGATCGATTCTTAGCATGGGCACCGTTAAGAACCTCATTCAGCTTACCTCGTCCACTTCATGACCTCGAATGGGCTGCGACAGTCACGGCACCAGTAGCTACTGACTGACGCATTGCCCCCAAAGGCGTTCATGATCTCTGTGGCACTCCCTAGGCAAAAAGGACAGCTAGGACTAACAGGAAGCAGCGAAGGAGCCTCGCTTCTCCGAGCATCAGGGTTAAAGGAAGATTTCTGATCGATATTCTTAGCTACTCCATCCCTGCAGCCCGTGTCCTTATCCTTCACTCGACTAAGAGCGCCCGGTTGCGATCACCTCTTACGCGTTCGACAGCATCCTCATCTGGGCAACCAGGTCCACGCGCTCGATCCTTATCCCAACCACTGTCCGGCTGCACCTGGTCAATATTGACCTCTACTAAGGCAGCTAGATCACGCAATCGATCACGATAAGTCTCAGTCATAGACTTGCTGGACTCGGTCACCCCTGCTGTTACCATAGCCTTGGCAGCCTCATCATCTGCGCCAAGCCATGCCAAAACCGGTGGCAACAATCCTTTTGTGGAGTCACGCAGCAGGCTTCTAGCCTTACTGCTTGACTCTGCGATACGTCTATACCAAGCCTTCGCCAGGCTAGCGTGAAATTCCTCCTCAGCCAGCATCTTGGGAACTCTAGTCCGTGCGGCTTCGTATCTCCCACGACTGAACCCAAGTAGTGCTACGGAGATAGCTTCATCTACTACCGTCATAGCCGCAACAATGCCTGCCCAATGCTCAAAGGTCCCGTCTAATGCACCCACCGACGTGTACTCTTCAGCTGGCCTTTCATGCTCGATTTTCAGTGGCTCGAGGCCCACGTCCTTGAGCATGGCATATAAGAGGCGAGCGTGACCCCACTCATCTTGAGCCATAGAAGAAACAGCGATTCCAGCTTCTATCGAAGGAGCTCCTAGCAACCAATCAGAGTAACGGATACCCATCATCCGCTTACTATCCGCAAGTGTTAGGATGAGACGACGGAGAGCGCTGATCCCCGTCCCATCAAGCCCCTGGATCTCTAGTAGCTCTTTCATTCACCTTCCCCTCTTGATCCAGAGAAGGGACCGTCCTGACGGTTTACTGGAATGATGTTGCTGCGTCGAATGACGCACATTTCAAACCAATTTTCTTCGTCATAGGTCTTCCATGCATAAACACGTGCCATTTCGTCGTCCAAAGCATCCACATAACCGATGTGTGCTAGCTGGTCACCGCGATGCTTCCGAGCGAATACGTCGTAGACTCTTTCAATCATACGGGCTAGGCCCCCACACCTAACTGACCAAGCTTCGCTCTTCCCGCGGGCGTGACCCTCTTTGTAGTCCATGGAGGATCCCAAACTTCGACGATTTCGACTTTCTTGATCCATGGTTCGATCTCAAGTCGATCTGTCAGGTCTTCTCGAATAAATTCGATGCACGGGCACGCTGTAGACGTAAACGTCACCTGTACTATCGCAATCTTATCGATCAACTCAACATCATAGATGAGGCCGAGTTCTACCAGCGATATAGGTAACTCAGGGTCTAGAACCTCATCGAGTGCCGCCCATGTGGCTTCCATACGGTCAGCGGGCAGCTCCTTCAGGGGCCCTGTCCATAGATCACGCCCTCCACTCTTGTGAGTAGAGATTCGACCGGGAAACCCTATATCGAGGCCGCGATCCGTGGTAGGTACAGTTGGCATTGTCATCCCCTTACTACGCCTGGCGCTTCTCTGCTAGCCATCCTCCCACATCTCTTCGCGAACGCTGAATTGACTCCACATAGATTTCGTTCATCGGGCCACGGCCCTTCCATCGTTTGAATACCGCGTCCCATGTGCTCTCACCGTCCTCATATACCCAGCGCTTATCAGCGGCATCGTATTCGCACGGAAACGGGTAATCGAGCACATACTCTTCGGTCTCGCTGTCGAAATGTGCAGGCACGTTAAGTCCAAGTTCCTCACAAAGCGGGACTGTGGAGGACATCCAAACCTGTCTCAACTCGTCATTCGAAAGACCCTTCAGTTTGTAGTCCAATTGGCCTGAGTGGCGTTTTAGGTCATCTGGTAGTCCGAACCACTCGATCGTCATAGGGAACATCCAGTCCACCGAACACTGTACGACCTCCTTAGCCTCACCTCCTGCCTTGGCCAACCGTCGCATCCAGACCTCCCCGTGTCGTAGATGAAACGTTTCTTCCATATCCACCTTCACAAGTGCCCTCTTGAGCGGACCATAGGATGTGTTCTGATAGACATCCGATAACAAGGTTATGCCTGCACGGTCGAAGAAGCCGTTCGCTACTACTAAGTCCGCCCAGTTGTCTAGTGGCTGATCAAAGCCGTAGGGATGCTTGAATTCGTGGGGCTGGCGACCGTACACCAGTTGTTCTTTCGATTCGCCAATGTCTTCGAGGAGACGATACGCGATATTCGCGTGAGCGAGTTCGTCTTGGATAATCGCGTGAGCGCTTACCTGGGTATTAGTTGACGGCGCATGCCGGGCTGCCATCCAGTACGCTGGGGCACTCATGAGCTCTGTGTCCGCTTGCACCGTCAACTGCACAATCAGGGCCTTGCGATATCCCTCGGTCATCTCCTCTCGGGACTCGATAATGTAGCCGTCTTGGATCTTCTGCTTGAGTTCGTCCTCGTTGGACAACGCCATCGGAGCCTACCTTTATGACACTTTTATACCGATCACCGAAATAGTGTAATAAGTGTTGTCACTAAAGCAAGACCTAACAGCGGCCCAATCGTTCTCCTTATAGCCCGAGAGACGACCGGATTAGCGGGTTTATCCGCTCTGGAGTCCATGGAGGATCAAACGTCAACTCCACTTCCGCCGATTCCACACCTTCCACCCCTTCTATCGCAGCCTTCGCGTCATCAACGATCTGACCAGCGACTGGGCAAAACGGTGACGTAAGCGATATGGTTATCTTCGCGTCATCGTCCCCGACCTCGATCTCGTAAACCAGACCCAGAACAACAAGGTCGAGGCCCAGTTCAGGATCTTTGACAGTCTTGAGTGCGTTCCGAATGTCCTTTTCTGTCACCGCCATATCTTCTCCTATTCAGCGGTAGAAGTGGAATATAGATGTGGTGGAAACTCATCGGAAGCGGACCTTCTGTGCAGCTCATTCAGAAATTCTGTGATTCTGATATAGAACATCAGGTGTCTCAGCCCCCTGCCCTCTGTTACAGGCCTCATGCTGAGCGAAGAAACTCCAAGCCTCAAATCTCTTCTCTCGGTGCAGCATCTGCCGTAAGCCGTTCGAATCCCAGCCTGAGCAACCAGCCCGTTCCGAAGATTATTAACACAAGCATTAACCACCGTAGAGCAGTCGCTGTGAAGCCAGCGCCCACGATCGGCGCTCTAAAGTCATACTGGATCAGCTGACCTCCTCTTTCAGTCATCCAATGCCAACCCGTATGAGCAAGAAGCGCAGACAGCACAACGATCCCACCAACCTCCGGAAGGACTTTGCGGAACAGGAATTCGAGCAACGGCACGGTAAGCGCGAGAACGAACAGTTGTCCGAATTCGACACCTACGTTGAATGATACGAGAGAGGTCAGTAGGTGGGATCCACCAAATTGGAGTACTTCGGAGAGTGCAAAAGAGAAACCAAAACCGTGTACCAACCCGAAAGAAAAAGCGATCATCCAACGGTTCTTGAGTTTTGCTCCCAAGATATTCTCGAATGCCATATAGACGATCGAAAGAGCGATCAGCGTCTCGATCAGCGGGGGGAACCAGAGAGCCTGGGGTGTAAGTCCGAGCGCAGCTGCGATCAACGTTATAGAGTGCCCCGCCGTAAACGACGTGATGATCGGCACGAGTGCCCTAAAGCTCCGAAATGGCACAACAAGACAAAAAAGAAATAGGAGATGATCTATCCCATCGAGGATGTGATCAAAGCCAAGCACAACGAAACGCCAAGCAGCTTGATGCCAACGAGGATCAAGGCGCACCAGGCCAGGGTTACCCGAGTACTGGAAAGCTCGTTCTGTACCTCCTGCGGGCAAGAAACGGAGGACAGTGACTGTGCGAATACCGAGTTGCGCAAACCGAGGGTCGATTGAGAAATCAGACTCCTCTGACGTGATTGTCCACTCCAACACCACATCGAGCATCGCCTGCTGGGGTGGCAAATCAATGTTATCTGGTAGGGGCGCTGATAATGCATTCTCTATAGCATCATCGTAGCTCCTAAACGCACGATCACCCGGTATCGCGATCCGGGCTCCTGCTACTACAGGATGGGCAAGAAGTTCATTGCCCTCGTACATTTCGACGTAATTAGCGATCCACTCTACTGCCGCTTCCTGGATAAGCGGTTCAGCCTCTGAGATAATTAGATATCCCGGTTCGCGCGCCGGGAAATCGTAATCTCGCATCGAGATCAGCGGGACTCGCACAATCATCCGCAGTGTCTCGGCGTCAGGCTTCACAAATACCTGAACAGTCACATCAGCCGGAATCTCATGTGCCTCTCCAGACCACGTGGGCAAGAGAAGAGTGAGCCCGACTAGAAGCGCCGCTGAGCGACGGTAACCCATGAACATTATGAGAAACTAGGGGAATCCTAACCAACGTTACAAGGAACGGGACCCCTTTATCTGTGTATCCTTGTCCTCTTTACCGGGTCTCTAAGCAATTGCCCGAATCGCTTCTAACGCGTAGCCTATTCGTCCGGGTCGAACGAGGCCTTGTACTACATGATCAGGGAGAAGGACTATGCATAAGCGTCACCTGACCTTTGGAATCGGGTTGGTGGTGGCCATCACCGTCATAGCTTGCTCAGCCAATGCGCTCGATGACATGGCTGCAAGCCAGGACGGAGCAACGATGGCCCCGATGTTCCAAGTCGATCCATTTTGGCCAAAACCGCTTCCGAACCACTGGATCCAGGGTGCCACAATCGGGGTCGATGTTGACTCGCGGGATGATGTCTGGCTGGTACACCGAAATACACCTGACCAGTTCGCTGGGCGAACAGAGCTCGGATCAGCTCAAGATCCTCCTTTGAGCGAATGCTGTAGCCCCGCGCCACCAGTCCTTCATTTTGACTCGGACGGGAATCTCGTGGACTCTTGGGGCGGACCTACGGACACAGGTGAGTATGTATGGCCAGTGTCGAATCACGGGATCACCGTTGACCACATGGATAATGTATGGATCGGTGGTAACGGTGGACCGGATCGCCAGATTCTGAAGTTTTCCAGAGACGGTGACTTTCTTAACCAGTTTGGTGAATCCGGCGCACAGAACAGCAGCCTCAGTGAAGTGAACTTCGGACGAGTCGCTAAAGTCTTCGCCGACCCGGAAGAGAATGAGATTTATGTCGCGGACGGCTACCTCAATCGTCGTGTAGCGGTCATCGATGGCACCACTGGGGAAATGAAGCGCTTCTGGGGCGCATATGGTAACGAGCCTTCGGACGATCGCACTCCGGGCTATCAGCCGGGTGAGACCCCGCCACAGCAGTTCCGTACCCCAGTCCATTGTGCAGAACTATCGAACGACGGGCTGCTCTATGTATGTGACCGTCCGTCCAATCGCATTTCTGTATTCCAGAGGGATGGAACATTCGTTAATGAAGTTGTCATTGCCCCACATACGTTGTCTCAAGGTGCCACTTGGGACATCGACTTTTCACCTGACGACGAGCAGACCTGGATGTACGTGGCCGATGGCCAGAACATGAAGGTCTACGTCATGAATCGCGAAACGCTCGAAATTGAGTACAGCTTCGGTGACGGTGGTCGCCAACCAGGAACTTGGTTCGCAGTGCACTCAATAGCAGTCGACTCCGAGGGTAACATTTACACGACTGAGACCTACGAGGGTAAGCGAATTCAAAAGTTCAATTACATGGGCATGGGTGAAGTTGCGACCAAGGGTATGGATATGGGTGCTCCATGGCCTGCAGATAGACGGCGAATCGGACAGTAACCACTCCCGAGCGGCACAAGACGCCGCTTCAATTTTGAATTACTTGGCTGGCCCCACCCATTTAGGGTGGGGCCGCTTTGCTTCGTAGCAACAACTGATTGATGAACATCAACGTGCCGGACACAACACGATCCGGATCTCAACACACTTCTATAATACTACCGCCGAAATCGACCGCTTCGTGGATACGCTGAGCTCTGTAGCCTGACGACGCCAAAACTTGAGATCAACACATAAAGATTGCGCAATTAGAGACAAGACAACGAGTTTTAGCTTTGAGTTTATTGAGGATTAAGAAGTGGAACCAAGGCGTTCGAGCCAGGTTCCCACATCTGCTCTACAAGAGAGGAATGAGATTATGCATCACCAGCGATTTGCCGGTCTACTCCTGATCGGAGTCTCCGTAGGGGTCCTAGCTTGCACTGGGAATGCCGAAACAGAGGATGCTCCAGAAGCAATGGAAGTTGCCGATCTAACTATGAACGAATGCTGGCTCAGAGATTCTCCAGAAGAAGTTGAAGCCCGTGTCAGCGCCCGCTCTGTAACCCCGGTAACCTTCGAGAACGGCCAAGGGGTGCTCTGTTACGGTGCGCCATCAGCGAGAGAGAGAGAGATTATGGGCGAGCTCGTGCCATTTGGCAGAGCTTGGCGAGTCGGGGCGGATGAAGCGACGGCACTACATCTTACCGGGCCCGCGTCAATTGGAGGCGTCTCGCTAGAAGCTGGCGCATACTCTATTTACGCCGAGCCAGGTGAAGAAGAATGGACGTTCTTCGTGAATCCAAACTATGAGCGCTGGGGCATCCCAATCAGGCCTGAAGTCCGCGAAACCGAAATCGGCAGTTTCACGGTGACTCCTGAACCGATGGACGAGATGGTCGAGACAATGCAATTCCGCTACGAACCGAATGAAGCGAATACGATGGGAGATATCGTGCTCGAGTGGGAGAACACACGCTTGAGCTTCCATCTACATCCGGGTGGCTAACTCGAAATATACGGAGCGACAGAAGAGCCCGGTTTCTTGAGTGTATAGCCTGGGACCTCTAAGGGTTGAGGGCTCAGGCTATTTTCTCCTTTAACGGCTTCCTGCACGTTTCAGCAGTCTACCCGGCCGTGAGTCCATCATCTGGCCATCATCTATGACCAGAGTCCCATTCACAAGCAGGTAATCGACACCCAGGGCGTATCGCATTGCATCGGTCCCGAAATCTGCTTCATCCCTCAGTTCTTCTTCATCGAATACCACGAGATCAGCAATCATGCCGGGGGCCACAACTCCACGACTGTAGAGGCCAAGCCGGTGTGCGGCCAATGAACTCATTCGACGTACCGCATCCTCGAGTGTTAGGGCACCGTCTTCGCGGACATACTTGGCAATCACTCGGGGGAAAGCTCCAAAGGCCCGCGGGTGAGAACTCGCAGTTGTCGCAGGGTTCACCGGCGAAGCATCAGTGTCAATCATGACAAAATCTGCACGGAGAGCCTGCCACTTCTGCTCTTCGTTCATGCTCTTGGGATTCACACTAACACCCCCAGCCTGCACGAGGTCAAAAAAAGCGTTCCAAGGGTCAGTACCGAGTATCTCCGCAGCACCAGTGATTGAGCGATTAATCACGTTCGGATCAACCGAGTCTGAAGTCGCAACGATCAGCACGTTGTTCCAGTCCATACCAACGTGGCGATACCAATTCTCCCAATCTGAAGTGGTCTCAACCTCCTCCCTTAATCGACTGCGTAGCTCGGTATCAGAGAGCGTAGCCAGGAATGTACTGGTACCCTCCGCATAGTGCCGAGGGTGCAGGAATGAACCGAGACCAATGCCATTACGGATGTACGGGTATATGTCCGCGGTGATGTCTACACCTTCTGCACGGGCAGAGTCGATTAAAGCCAAGGCATCATTCATAAGAGGCCAATTGTCCTGACCAGCAGCCTTCAGATGATAAATATGTACAGGAACCCCAGCACCTTCCCCGATCGTGATCGCCTCTCGGATTGCCTCGAGAACTGCGTGACTTTCGTTCCTCATGTGAGTGAAGTACACGCCGCCATACTCTCCAGCGACCCTCGTTAGTTCAATGAGTTCCTCTGTGCGAGCATACACAGCGGGCGGATATATCAACGACGTAGACGTTCCGACGGCACCATCTTCCATTGCCTGGCGAACCAGCGCCTTCATCTCCTCAAGCTGAATAGCTGTCGGCTGAATGTCTCCCTCCCCAAGTACCACGCGCCTGACCTGCGTTAGACCAACATCATGGACCACATTTATCGGAACCCCGAATCGTTCCATGATTGCGAAATACTCTGCGTACGTGTTCCAGCGGACCGTATCACCTTCGATGATCAGGGGTGAACTCTGTGTCTCGGCACTCTGGGGTGCAGGAGACCCTCCTTCACCGGATAAGTACGTCGTGATTCCTTGGCGTAGTTTGCTCTCCGCACTTGGTGGGTCCGTGATCAGCACGAGGCTGGACTGACCCATCATGTCGATGAAACCAGGGCTTACTATGCGATCCCTGGCTTCGATCGTACGAATAGCATCCCTATCGCTTAGTGAGCCGATTTCTGCAATCACATCACCACGAATACCTACGTCAGCTCGAAACCAAGGATTCCCGGTTCCATCTATGACACGTGCACCTGAGATCAGTACATCAAACGGCACCTCTCGGTCAGAGCCTGATGTGCCCCCTCCCGATACTGCACATCCAAACAAGGTGAGAAGTGTGACCGAGGTCGCTAGGGCAACGGCCATGCTATGTACAGTGCGATACATGAGTCCTCTTTGTTCCTGAAAGGCTTCAGATCCAAGAGGGTGCATCACCAGAACACCACGGGCAATGGGTGCATTGCGTCTACTGATCCTTGGTGTTCTCAGTGCCTAAGAGCTTACCCTAGTCGGGTATTCTGCAGCGGAGGTTATATGATGCGCATCGGATCTTCCGGGATACTCCCGTTATTGCTATTGGCAATTTTTGTAACTGCCCCGGTGACAGCTAAGACAGTTCGGGTCATTCAGGCGAATGCGGCAAGAGACAATGTCCATATCATTCGCTAGCTGGCGCCCACGAGCGCAGAATCGGTCGACCCGACTCCGTCGCTCTGCTTGCGCCCGCCCCCGGGTTCTGAATCAATTGGGCCGCTGGGTGACAGCGCTTCTTATCTCATGACCTTCGCTGGAGGCTGAATGGTACGGACCTTAGCCATCCTCATGCTGATGACGCCTGCTGTGGGCATGGCCCAGGAACCCATCGTGCCGGGCCAGACCCTTTTGGGCGCCCTGGGTCCGGGTGATCGGACCCAGAATGGTCGGGCCTATGACGACTACCGGTACTCGGCCGTTCCGGGAGCACAGGCGCGTGTCGTCGTTCGATCGCGTCAGTTAGCCGCGGATCTGAACATCTACTTCTACGACGACTACTTCGACATGCTCCCCCTGGTCGGTGCGGGCTCTGCCCTCGAGGACTCGCTGGAGTTCACGGTGCCGGACGTCGATTCGCCGACTCTCATCGTGATCCGGGTCTCGACTCTAGCCGGTGATTCCGGCCCCACTACTGGCGAGTACACGATCGAGCTTTCGGAACGCCAGGACGTGAATAGGCTACTCGCTGGCTACGAGCCCGGCCGCTCCGTTGCGGCGAAGGGACTGTCTACGCTTCAGGGCAGTCGCGATGTCCCCCCTCGGTCCAGGCCCTACATCGAGCAGTCGCTACCTGTGCGCTCTCCCCTCACCCATGCCGCGAGCATCTGCCACTCGGGATCGTCCCTCGACAGCCATCTGCGGGGCCCATTGTGCGTGTACGACCCGCCTCCGTCCAGGTGGAGCGGCTTGAGCAACCACCGGCTCTGAATCGGATTCCCAGGTACGATCAGGCGCTTCACGACCTCGAAGCCCCGGCGCGCCTCCTGCTCCGTCCAGGAGGTGCCGTTGGCGGGATGCGGCGCGAAGCCGATCGCACCGCCGGCGTGGCAGGCCGAGCAGGAAAGCTGCCCGTACTTCGGGCTCTGAATCATGTCCTGGACGCACGTGCGGTAGAACTCGAAGTCGAGCTCAGGCTCCGGGGGCGGCGTGAAATACTCGGCCGGGAGCATCTCGATCCACTGGAGCACGACCTGATACTCCGGGTCGCTCGTCGACTCCCAGTAGCTACCGCCCGAGTGGCCCTCGCCACCGGCCTGCTGCGCCAGTGGTTTCGTCAGGAGCCTGCTGCTCGTTGGGTTCGAAGCGTTCACGAGCTTCGTCACGACGTCATAGTTGGCCTGGGATTGGCCGGCGGTCCACGTCCAGCCGTCAGGCGTCTCCGTCATGTCCGCGAGCGCGAATCGCAGGCCCGTCTGCCAGCTGTGGCACATAACGCACGCGGGGCTTCCACCCGCGTTCGGGTAGCCACGGGGTCGCGCGAACATCGGCTCGATGTTTTGGCGGTAGTAGTCGAAGTCCGCGACGACCGCGGCCGAGCGGTCCACCGTCGCTGCCGACGCGGGCACGTCGTCGAGGGGGGGCGTGAGGCCAACAGTGGCGAAGACGCCCACCCCCGCCACGAGCGCGAGGGCGGCGAGGCGCATGGTGCGGTCGATCCGGCCGTTGTCTCTGCTCATCGGCTGCCGCTCCCGCCGTCGTTCACTCGGTCGGGCGGAAGGATTGCGACGTCGATCCGGGCGGGCCTTGCGCCGGTCTGCATCTTGGCGACGATCTCATGGGTCTGGAGATCGATCGCGATCGTGTAGTCGGACCCGGACACCGCGACGTACATGTACTTGCTGTCGGGCGTCGACGTCATCCAGTTCGCGGTTGGCCCGACCTCGATCCCGCCGAGGAACTCATAGTCAGGGAGCGACCAGCCGTAGATGCGGCTGTCGAGTCGGCTCGAGGCCCACACGGCAGAGCGGTCGGGGAGCACCTCGAGGCCGTGCATCGGCGCTCCTTGGTTTCCGTCTGCGTTGCGCTGCCACGCCGGGAGCGGTGGCGGGAAGAGCATCCGCTCTTTCTCACCCGTCTCCCAGTCGAGCACCCAGATACCGTTCACGCCGGCGCCGTGGGCGAACAACTTGTCGGTCGAGCCGTCGTCCCCCGCCAGCAACGCCATCGGCCGCACGGTGTGGTGCTCGCCTTGGTCGTCGACGAGCGAGAGCGTCCGGACGACCTCGTCGATGTTCGGGTCGATGACCTCGATCGAGTTCACGCTACGCGCATTTAGTCCCGCGAGGACCCAGTTCCCATCCGGGCTCACGTACACGTTGTGGATTCCCGTCGTGACAGGAATGCTCCCGAGCTTCTCGTGTGTGTCCAGGCTGAACACGTCGACGAAGGGCGCGGCGGCAATCCCGACGTAGATCTTGCGATGCTTCTTGTTGATCGCCGCCTTGTTCGGCCGAGCTGTGAGCGGGAGCTGCTCGACGAGCTGCAACGAGCGGGTGTCATAGACGTCGAGCGTATTCTCCATCTCGCTCGTGCAGTAGTAGTAGAGCCCCTCCGGGTGGGCGAAGAGATTGTGCGGCCTAGGACAGCCCTCGATGACGCCTACGACCTCGTTCGTCAACGGGTCGATGATGTGCTGGACGTTGCCGGCGTTGTTGCTCTGCAGGATCCGGACAACAACCCCGTCGTAGGAGTCGAGCCGTGGGATCTTCTGAGCCGAGAGCGGTGTCCCGAGGAGCGACGCTCCCAAGAACAACAAGAAGAAATGGTTCGTCCGCGTGGCGTTCATCAACGTCCTCCCAAGGCAGTGGGCACCCTTGCCCCTAAAGGACCTTCTGGCGAGGGTCCCTTCTCTTAACTGAGCGCTGATAGTTAAGTACAGCAAGCTCTTCGATGTCGCTATGCGGATGCTCATAGGAGCAAGGTTCCGACTTCACTAGAGTCAGCTGGCCTAACGCTTTGGTCCCACCCTGCCGAGTTGCCTGCCCCACCTAGTCCTACTCTCAAGAGCGAGCAGTTTCCGCATGATCGCAGCCCCGTCAAGCCTCGTTGCTCCAAGAATTTCAGCGGCTTCAGCAAACGGGAGAGGGGCTTCCTCACTCAATTCAGCTAGGCTTTCCTCATCTCCTTCCAGTGGTGCGAACCCCTGTCTTGGGTCTTCCTCTTCCCCTTCAAGCATATTTTCTGCGGGTACGAGTTCGTCTGGATCTGCAGGGCCTTCAGCTGTCGCCCTGCCGGCTCGTCTATTCGCAGCGTCGATGGAATCCAGCAGTCGCTGAGCCATGGAGAGGTTCCATTTAGCGTTAGCTTGATCAGGACTTAAGCGGAGTGTGTTGCGATTGGCTTGGACCGATGCACGAGCATGGACCCTCATCGAGTCAACATGCTCAGCTGAAACAGCCCGGAGAAGGCGTGACACACCTAGGTTATAGAGCGCGAGCTTCGTGACTTCATCGTCATTACTCTCCACACCAAGAGCTAATTCCTCTTCAGCTCCAGCACTTCCAAGTTCAAGCAAGCTCGTACCGAGATTGTATCGGAGGCCTGGGCGCAGAGAATCCAAGTCTATTCTACTCTGATATACCGCTGCAGCTTTTGGAAAATCTCCACGCCGATGGAGTCGATTGGCGCGCTCTACACTCTTGCGCTCATTTGCCCATGTGAAGATAAGACCGGCAAGGGTCAGAGATATCACTGTCACGCGTAGCCATGAGTTTCCGAACACAAAATCCATCTTGGAGCTATTCAAGTTCGTGGCTCATTGAGGCGGGGAGATTCTATGACTCCACCTGAATCCATCTTTCCTTCCAGGAAGAGAAGGGGCACTGCCAACAAGAGAATCCAGAGTGCCACTCCTACAGGTTCACCACCTAGAGCTGAGGCACTCTCTGCTCTCCGAAAGCGAGCTTGCAGGGTACGAAGCCCTGCCGCCCCACGAACATCGTGATAGCTACCACCTCCTGCGATCGCGATGCTGCGGAGCAAATCTTCATTCAACCGTGATACGACAGGTTCACCATCATCCCCAAGAACCAGAACGGGATCCTCTCCTGTGGTCATAAGACGCGAGCCCGCACTGGTACCTATGCCCGCCGTCCAAATACGAATCCCCGTCTCCGTGGCAACTGCAACTGAATCTAGAATCAAGGCCGGGTCTTCATGACCCTCCCCGTCAGTGATCAAAAGAATTGCTTGTTGAGCTTCCGGCCTATGGCGCGCATTAAGTATCTCCGTCGCGTGCTTGATCACCAGGGATAGTGAAGTGCCCTGGTCACGCTCTTCGATCAGGTCCGGAGCGAGCGATGCCGTAAAAAATCGCACGAGTTCGGGGTCATCTGTCATCGGAAGCACGGTATACGGCCAGTCCGCGAAAATGGCGAGTCCTATTCGCTCTTGCGTCAAAGACTCAGTGACTGCATTGACGACTTCCTTGGCACGGTCCAACCGGCTCGGAGCAACGTCATTCCCGGTCATTGAAAGGGAAACATCTACTGCAACCACAAGATCCACCGGCTGCTCAGGATCCAGTGTCGGGCCAAAGTCGATGTGCGGACCCGCGGCCGCTATGGTCAACGCTAGGCTTACTCCAATGAGGCACCATAGCCGACTCTGGGGAAACCTGTGAAGGTCGATCGAAGTCAGCCTTCTAGCCGCGTTTCTTCCGCCAAAAGCCTCTTCAAGCCTCCGGTATCTACGCCATTGGGCGGTAAGAGCTGACCCCAACACCAATACGATGATCGGAGCCAACGCCAAAAGTGCAGGATGAGAGAAGGTCACGGTAATACACCCCAACGTGAGCCACGAAGCGTGTTTGCTCCTGCCACAAACGCCATTGACCCTATCATAAGCCATAGCCCGAGGGGGACCGATTCTTCGCGTTCCGTGATGACTTCCGATGCTACCTCAAGTCTGTCGATTTCATCGTAGATAGCTTCCAGTGCCTCCACATCTGTGGCCCGGAAGTAACGACCACCCGTAATTCGAGCAGTCTGTGTCAGGACAGTTTCCATTTCATCCACAGCCGCGCGTGGACCCTGTCCATCACCGATCGCAATCGGGTAAACTTTCACATCGAATGCTGCTGCTGCTCGAGCTGCAACTGCTGGGACGATTCCAGCTTTGTTATGAGCACCATCCGTTACAAGGATGAGAACCTTAGATGTGTGAGGGGCATCCCTGAGGAGCCCAGCCCCGGCAGCAATCGCCCCGGCAACATCAGTACCGTCAGTTAGCAGACCAACCTCCATCTCGTCCACAGCCATCTCGACTACGTACGTGTCGTGGGTCAGAGGCAACCTGATCAAAGATTCACCAGCAAAAGACACCAAGCCGACATCATCTTCACGATTTTCAAGAAAACGAAGAACGGTAGCCTTTGCGGCTTGCAGTCTAGTTGTACGCTCCGCCATGTCTTCCGCCCACATCGAAGTCGATAGATCGATCGCGAATGCGACTCCTACCCCCTCAGTGAGTGGCTCCTCCAGGATCCGGACAATACGTGGCTGACAAAGCGCTAAGATCAGGAATCCGAGTGCGGTTAACCGCATCGCACTGGGCAAGGTTTCCAACGTGCGAGCTCTCCAGCCACGGAGTGCGAGTGCTTCAACGGGTTCCCCACGAGCTATGAGCAGTCCAGCTAGACCTTTGGGTCGTACCCACCACCACCACACAGGCAATAAGCTTAGAAGAACCAAGAAGCCCGGCTGTCCGAACTCGAAACTCATGGTTCTCTACTCCTAGACTTTTCGACCCAATTCCTCAGCGCCCGCCAGTCACTTTCTGCGGAGTCCACATCCGGCCGGAGGCGACCAAATTTCACAACTTCCGCCACATCCATCGACCCATAAAGATTGAGAGAGGATCCGTTAACCCCCCTACCGAGTTGCAACATCAACTCCGAACTCGTGAAACTCGGCCCCCAAGCCACATCCAGACCTTCGACATAAGTGCGCACTGCTCGGCTACTACGACCGTAGAATTCCTCCACTTCCTGGTTTAGGTGCAAACCCAGACTGAAAATTCGATCAAGCTCGTCTAGGGCAGCTTGCCACCGGACCAAAGAGGGATCTGGACCAAGGGAAGCATCGGGCGATGTTTCCTTGCTGGCCCGATCTGTAAGCAATTTCCTCACCATCGGGGTCATGGCTACGAGAAGCACGGTCGACAGCGATACAATCAAGACAAGGGAAAGCCAGTCCCAGTTCGCTCCCAATACATCAGAAGGCAACCTTGGTTCTAGGCCGGCACTGATGTCTCCTAGCTGAATGGGTGATGCGATCCAGACAGCTTGTCTGGCAACAGGAACCCGCTCTAGCTCCGTAAGTCTAGAATCGGCAGCAACGCCATTCCATTCCCCGATCACTGACCCAGTGTGGAAGGATGGACCCTCTGTCCCTGTCGCTGGACCAATGAACACATCCAAGCCAGGTACAGGCACCAACCCGATTTGAAAGGCGATCAGTGGATAGATGAGCGTCAGTATTCCCCCATCACCGAACGCTTCTGACTCCCAGTCAACCGCCCTGAAGCTCTCCAGGCCGAACGCACTAGGTACTGTGTCAGGAAAATACACCACGCTGCCCGAGGGTACCCCGATTTCAACGTATAGCTCAAAGACATCACCCTGACCTACGGTGTCTGCTGAAAGTGAGCCGGTTGCTTCCAACGATGTTTGAGCTGTGAGCGATACCGTTGTTGTCCCAGCCACCAGCACCCAGGATATCGCCAAAGCAAGATGCATTCTCTTCATCATGTGACTCGCTCTCGGCGACGAAAGAACCTGATCAATGGCAGGACATAGTCTTCCGTCGACGTAACCTCAACTACATCCGTCTGGAGCTGGCGGAAAAGCTTGCTGATCGCAGCCCTCTGCCCTGATCGGCTCTCTGCATAATCCTGGCGCACGAGCTTGTCGCTTGTATTCAGGACCCGCCTTATACCAGTCTCCGGATCAGCGAGCGCTAACAGGCCAACATTGGGCAACGTTGCTGCTCCAGGATCTGTGATTCGAATCGGAATCAGGTCATGCTCGCGACTAAATCGCCTCGCGTCTGCCGCGAACGAGGAATCCGATTTGTCGTCTAACAGAAAGTCACTAACTAGGAAAACTGCAGTCCTTTGGTGAAGAACTCTGGCTGCATACTCGAGCGCACATGAGAGCTTTGTGCCTTTCCCAGAAGGACGAAACGAGAGGAGATCTAATACCAAGCGCATCGTGTGGCTGCGCCCACTATCCGGGGGTATGTAGAGTTCCACACGATCAGTCACAATGAGCAGACCAACGCGATCGTTGTTGTCCGTAGCCGCTAGTGCAAGGATCCCTGCGACCTCAGACGCGATCACCATATTCGGCTTAAGCCCTGTTCCAAAATCCTTGGATGCTGAGCAATCAACAATCACAAGAACACTGAGTTCCCGTTCTTCAACGTGCTCTTTGACAAAAAGATGACCGCGCCGAGCGGTAACATTCCAGTCGATCGCCCGTACATCGTCACCCGGCTGGTATTCCCGAACATCTGAGAACTCCATGCCGCGTCCCTTAAAAACTGATCGGTACTCTCCGCTGAACAACGACTCGACCAGTCCACGGGTACGTAACTCGATATGCCGCAACCACGCAGTTACCTCTTTGGAAAATACTCGCTCGCCGTCCACAGCCTTCAGGGGGTCGGAACAGCCCCGAGCACCCGCCGCATAATCTCCTTAGTGTCGATGCCTCGGGCGTCTGCTTCATACGTGGTCCGCAGCCGGTGCCTCAGAACAAGCGGCGCCATCGCTTTAACATCATCCGGAAGCACAAACTCTCTGCCTCTCAGGTACGCGCGGGCGCGGGCTGTCCGGGTTAGAAAGATCGTCGCACGCGGAGACGTACCAAAATCGATCAAGTCCTCGAGATCTTCTAATCCATAGACCCCTGGTTCCCTGGTAGCGAAAGCGAGTTCCACAACATAGTCGAGGACTTTTTCATCTAGGTGGACTGCAGCAACCTCAGCGCGAGCAGCTGAAATCTGCTCGACTGTGGCAACGGCTTCGATCGGCCGAGAATCTGTGCTCGCAACACGGCGAACAATCATTTTTTCTTCATCTCGGGACGGGTAGCTGATATCAAGCTTCAAAGCAAAACGATCAAGCTGTGCCTCAGCTAGCGGATATGTTCCGTGCAGTTCGACCGGGTTCTGGGTCGCTAGCACCATGAACGGGGAGTCCAGCGAGTATGTCTCTCCAGCGATTGTGACCTGCTGCTCTTCCATTGCTTCTAGCAAGGCAGCCTGCACCTTCGGGGGTGCACGGTTGATCTCGTCAGCCAGAATGATATTTGAGAAGATCGGGCCCTTGTGCACCCTAAACTCTCCAGTTCCCTGATCAAAAACTGGAGTACCGACAATATCGGTTGGCAACAGGTCAGGGGTGAATTGGATTCTGCGAAATCCAGTTTGAATTGCTTCAGCTAGCGTGCGAACCATAAGTGTCTTAGCGAGTCCTGGCAGACCCTCAAGCAACACATGCCCTCCGGTCAGTAGCCCGACAAGAAGCCCCTCAACAGCATGGCCTTGCCCTACGACCCGCTCATGAACCGCCTCCGAGACCTTAGTCAGTAGCTCGTTTTCTTGCCTTGCAGTCGCGCTCTCCACTAGGCCCTCACACCCTGTGCAGCTTCGTGCCACCCAATCCGGTCTTCATGATATCGAACTCGTTCGATCTGTTCCGAATCTACTGAATCAAGATCCTCGGAGAGTATTAGGAAGTCTGTACGCTTGGTTGTCGTCATTGAGCCGGTGATCTCCTCTTAGGCTTCAGCGGGGAAACAATCTTCGCGGACACAGGCCAAGACGCTAGGCACAAGCCGGTGTTCCCAACCTTTCTCGAGCAGTCCCCAGAGCTCTTTCGATAGCCAGTGCTGCAGCAAGCAAGGCCTCGTCCGCTCCAGCAGCCCCTACTAGTTGAAGACCAACTGGCATCCCCTCGTCGTCGAGTCCTACCGGGATAGTCACTGCGCAGAGGCCGAGCATGTTCACACAGCAAGTCGGACGGAGCGCGGTAATATTGGTCTGCAGGTACGCACTCATGTCCTCTAACTGAGCTACGGGCGGAGGTGTAATAATTGTGGCTGGAAGTACCAGCAAAGACCCTTCCTCGAAGAGCCGGTCCGCCACAGACATCAGCCGATGGTGCTCTTCCACAGCGAAGATATAAGCTTGATCAGAAAGAGGATCTGCAGTTTCAAGTCGATGTCCTATAGTCGGATGAATAATATCCAACCACTCCGGAAGCTCCTGCTCAAGAAAGGCCCTACACTCTGTACCGGCGATACCACTGCGCATGTAATGATCGAAGGCTTCATCTAAAAGGGAGCCGTCTACATCAGTACGTTGTAGACCAACCACTTCCAGTTCGTCGAGCGCCATATGGATCTGGGCACTGATGTCGTCCGGACAATCATCCCAAATCGAGCAACTAGGTAAAGCAATCCGTAGGGATGAGAGTTTAGTTGTGGTGATATGCGCCAGAAAGGCTTCTGGATCCCCCCAAGCCGGATCTACAGCACCAAAAAAATATGCTGCGTCTTCGACAGACCGAGTCAGGCCCCCGACGCTATCCATTGTACTGCTTAGTGGCACGACTCCATCAACTGGCCAGCGACCCCAGGTCAGCTTATGTCCAACGGTCCCAGTCATTGCTGCAGGTATCCGTATAGAGCCTCCTGTATCAGACCCAAGAGCCAAGAAAGCGGACCCTTCCCATAGGCTCACCCCCGCGCCACACGAAGAACCTCCTGGTATCCGATGAACTTTCTCATCCCAGGGATTCCGCGGTGTCCCCCAGTGCGGATTGATACCGACGGCCCCAAAGGCGAATTCGACTGTGTGTGTTTTGCCAATGATGATCGCCCCTTGAGCACGAAGTTGGGCAACCAGCCAGGCATCACTTGACCACACATCCGGCAACTGCCGCGCTGTTCCCGCAAACGTCGGAAACCCTTTCACGCCATAGAGGTCCTTGGCCGAAATGGGGATTCCATGAAAAGGTCCTGGGGCAACTCCACGAGCCAGGAGTTCATCGGCCCCTTGAGCCAATCGGATGGCTCCTTCAAGATCGAGAGATTTGTAGGCGTTCAGGTGATCTCCGTGCTTCTTGTGCCGACTCACCGTGATCTCGGCCAGCTCCGCAGCAGAGATCATCCGGTACCTCATGGCTTCTGCTAGCCGTGATAGAGGTTGTGTAAGAATGTCATCCATGACGGCATGATATGTCGAGTTCGTCACAACTCGCGAATCCTCTACGTGGCGGCTTGACCGTTTCAGTATGCGCATTGGATGTTGATCACCCCCATACGTCTTCCCTGAGCCTGAGATCACATCATGAAACAGCGACTCCTCACTCCACTGATTCTGCTTGCCTTCGTCTTCGCTGTAGCCCACACACATCTCGAGGCGTCCTTAATTCAACAGGAAGAGGAACAGGAAGAGGGCCCAGGGGACGACAAGTCCTACTCAGATGTCATAACTAGTGAAGCTGTAACAAGTACGGGGCTCTTCACCACACATATGATCGGTGACGACCTATACTACGAAATCCCGCTCAATGAGCTCGGCCGAGAGATGCTTCTATTGACACGGATTGCTAAGTCTGCAGACGGCTCAGGCTATGGTGGATCTAAGGTCAATACATCCGTCGTACGCTGGGACCGTACGAACAAGCGCGTATTTCTGCGGCTTGTGAGTCACCAGAACTATGCTGATGATGGTGAACCGATTGCGCGTGCGGTTGCCAGTTCCAACTTCGAGCCACTGATCCAAACGTTCGAAATCGAGACGTTTTCGAACGACTCCTCCGCCCTGGTAATCAACGTAACTGATCTCTTTACGGACGACGTCCCGATGCTGGGCTTACAGAAGAATAGGCGTGAAACCTATGGAGTCCGAAGGGTAGACCCAGACCGCACTTTTGTTCTCCGGTCGAGTGCTTATCCCCGAAATGTTGAGGTACGCCGGCTACTCACGTATGAAGCCTCTGAACCTCCTTCCAATGATCCAACAAACACGCTGTCTATGGAGATGCATCATTCGATGCTCGCCCTACCTGACAACCCGATGCAGCCCAGACTCTGCGATGAGCGCGTGGGCTTCTTCAGTACGAGCCAGATTGATTATGGGCTCGATGAACAGGGTGCTACGGAACGGTGTTTCATAACACGCTGGCGCCTAGAACCCAGTGACCCAGCTGCCTTCGCTCGCGGAGAACTCGTCAATCCGGTAGAGCCCATCATCTACTATATTGACCCGGCAACACCTATGAAGTGGCGACCGTACCTGAAGCAGGGCCTGGAAGATTGGCAGATTGCTTTTGAAGCAGCAGGCTTCAGTAACGCAATCATCGCGAGGGATGCGCCGACACCAGATGAGGACCCGGATTGGAGTGCAGAGGATGCCCGTTACTCAGTGATCCGCTACCTGGCATCAACAGTTCAAAATGCTTCAGGCCCACACGTTCACGACCCTCGCACAGGCGAGATCCTCGAGAGCGATATCCAGTGGTACCACAACGTAATGAACCTGCTTAGAAATTGGTTCTTCATTCAGACTGCAGCTGCAAATCCTGATGCACGAGGAGTCGAGTTTAGCGACGAAGTCATGGGCGAACTCATCCGCTTCGTTTCCTCGCATGAAGTAGGGCACACACTGGGCTTACAGCACAACATGCAGTCGTCTGCTGCATATCCTGTTGACTCGCTCAGAACCAGTTTCCCGTGTCGGATGGGTATTGCTCCATCAATCATGGATTATGCGCGTTTCAATTATGTGGCCCAGCCCGGTGATGATACGTGCTTCATGCCTGCAATTGGCCCCTACGATCAATTTGCGATCGAATGGGGATATAGGCCGATACTGGGAGAAAACGAACTGTCTGAACGCGAGGGTTTACGGGAAATGGTGGTCACACAAACCGCTGATCCTGTATATCGATTCTCGAGTCCGACTGGGGCGGATCCAACCGCACTCACAGAGGCTATCGGAGATGATGCCATGAGGGCGTCTGACCTTGGTATTGCGAACCTCAAACGAATCGTAGACAACCTGAAGGCCTGGACATATCAAGCAGGTGAAGACTTTTCGGATCTTGAAGAGCTCTACACCAACGTCATAGGACAGTGGAACCGTTACTCCGGTCACGTAGTCACCAATATTGGAGGCGTTGTTCTCACCCGAAAACACCAAGGCCAGGAAGGAGTTCAATACGAACGTGTGCCGAAGGAGAAACAGGAAAGGGCAATGGATTATCTGAATAATCAGGTGTTTGCTACGCCTACCTGGATGCTCCGCTCAGATATACTCAACCAATTCCAGGACTCTGGAGCACCGGATGCCGTGCGACAAAGGCAAGTCAGCACCCTAAACCAAGTCCTCAATACGGACCGCATGAAACGTCTCATAGAGCAAGAAGCTTTCGATGGGTCGGCAGCGTACTCACTGAGTGAGATGATGAGCGATCTCCGTAATGGTGTATGGTCTGAATTGTCTAGTGGAGACGAAACAGATGTATACCGCCGGAATCTCCAGCGAGCCTACCTAGGACGTATGGACGAACTAATGAATGATGAAGAGGCTCTACAGACTGACGTTGCTCCTTATGTGCGGGCACACCTCAATTCACTCCTAGAGGGGTTGCTTCAGGAACGGCAGGCACGAAATGGGGCTAGCCTCAACGCCACTGCGCTCCACTACGATGACTCGATAGCTCGTATCCAAGCTATATTAGAACCGAACAGGTAGGTGTCTAGTGGGGAGTTAGGTGAGTCGACACCTTATGTGCATGGGTACGGCGAGCGAGAGGCCCAGCGACTCATGGACCAAGCTGAATCTGTCCGGGATCTGATCCACCACGACACTGCGTTCCCGCCAAACAGTAGGATCCTCGAGGCTGCCTGTGGAGTCGGTGCGCAAACGATTGAGATGGCTCAGCAACTCTCAGATTGTCATTTCGTATCATTCGACAAGATCCCGCATTCGGTTGGGTTGGCCAAAGTGCGTGTTCGGGCAGCTGGACTGCAGAGGGTACATCTGCTTACCGCTGATCTGTTTGAAGCTCCATTCAAACCCGAAAGCTTTGACGTGTTATTCGTCAGCTATCTGCTCGAGCACCTACCTGACCCTCTTGCTGCGCTGACCAGCCTCAAGGCACTTCTTCGCCCCGGTGGTGACTTACTCGTCGTAGAAGGAGATCACGGGTCCTGCTACTTCCATCCAGACACCCCAGAGGCCATTCGTGCGTGGAAGTGCCTCATCGAGGTTCAAGCTGAACTCGGATGCGATTCCGAAATCGGACGAAGACTATATCCGCTACTTCAGTCAGCGGGCTTCGAAGATGTGCGAGTCTCCCCACGTATGGTCTATGCAGACCAGAGTCGTCCGCACGTACAAAATCAGTTCGTACTTCAGACCATTGTGCCCATGGTCGAGGGTGTCCGAACTGAGGCGCTTGCTAAAGGTCTGATGTCTCCTGTCGAGTGGGAGAAAGGCATCGCAGACCTGCGGGAAGCCGGACTCAGCTCAAAGGGCACCTTCTGCTATACATTCTTCAAAGCCAGCGCTACAAAGCGCGGATAATCTGGATGCCACTGAGCTGAGTTCGGACTGAACAACTAGGCGCAAGGAAGATTCAACTTGCGTGGCCTATCTCCGGATCTCTGCGCCCGCAAGTGGTGGAGTCGTCCTGGGATTACGTCTAACCTTGGTAGCCTGTTCAAAGGCATACCCTAGTCCAAGTAAGCGGGGCTCACTGAACGGTCGTCCGAGAAATGAGATTCCAACCGGAAGCTGATCACTGGTAAACCCAGCTGGGACAATCAGGTCTGGAAACCCAGTGAGATTGGCAATATTCGTAGCGGATACGCCGCCGCCGGAGCCGCCGTTTACTAAAGAAGGACGAGTAGGTGAAGTCGGGTATACGATCACATCAAGGTCTTGGGCATCCATTAGCCCGGCCACGATACTCTGCGCCATCGGGAGCCCGTAGTTTTTCATTGCTATGTACTCATGGTCATCGAGCGTTCCACTCTCCTCCTCCTGAACCAGAAGTGACCAGCGTGTAGGGTTTGGCGTACCGCCTTCTGGAGTGAGTGACATAATCTTCATCGAACGCTCTACCATTTCACTGAGAGTCTTCGGATATTCGCGCCCAATTGTAGCCAAGTACTCGGGGATCTGAGCGCGAAACTCTCGCCAGCGGATCGTCGTATACCAGTCACCCTTAACATCAAGCAACCATTGAGGGAAATGAACGTCCACTACAGTTGCGCCTTTGGCTCGCATCGCATCGAGCGAAGCCTCAATGATCCAATCGACCTCAGTATCTTGACCTAAAAACTCTCGGGCAATTCCGATCCTTGCATCACCGAGTGCACTCACGTCCAAGAATTGGGTGTAATCGGTTTCAAAACGATTGGAACTCTTACTCGTCGCAACGTCATCTGGGTCTATTCCAGTCATAACACCCAGCATCGCTGCCACATCGTACACATGCCGAGCCATAGGTCCTGCCATGTCAAAAGAGAGGGCGAGCGGCACGATACCATCACGACTCAATAAACCATGTGTTGGCTTGAGTCCGGCTATACCGTTGGCTGTAGTTGGTCCGCGAACGGACCCACCTGTGTCAGTGCCGATACCCAACTGCGCAAAAGCGGCCGCGATTGCTGCGCCTGTCCCTCCAGAAGAGCCCGCCGGAGACCGCTCTATATCATGAGGATTCCTGATGAATCCACCGACCGAACTCATCGTCACGCCAGAGGCGAGTTCGCTCATGTTGAGCTTCGCTAGAATGATCGCGCCTGCACTCCTTAGTTTTTCGACGATGAATGCGTCATCCGGTGGAAGTGACCCTGCCAAAAGCAGTGAGCCTGCAGTGGTAGGCATGTCAGCAGTATCGATGTTGTCCTTAAGTGCTACGGGGATGCCGTGTAATGGGGAACGCGGTCCACTCATCCTGCGTTCCTCATCAAGAATTCTCGCAGTCTCTAAAGCCTGGTCATTTAACCAGAGCACAGCGTTCAGACGGGGACCCTCCTGATCGTAGGCCTGGATCCGAGCGAGATATAGTTCGACGAGGCGCTCAGAAGTCAGAGTTCCCGAGTCAAAGGCAGCGTTGATGTCCTCAATCGTCGCCTCGGAGAGGCCAAGCATTTGAGCCGATAAAGCATTCGTAACAGGTACGTGCAAGCCCGTGAACAAGCCAAGTAGTAGCGTGGTACGCCAAACACATCTCGCTGTACTCATTATCACACCTCTTTGACTGGATTCCGGTAATGCTAGGCGCCACATATTGGCCTTCTCGAACAAGCGCACAAGTTGGGTAACCTCTCTCCTTCTTCGACCGTAGCACAATCCGATGGCTCTCGCCAAATGTGATAGAGGTATCAATCAAGTTGTCCGCTAGCCCGCTCTACCTTACCATGCGCGAGTTTCCCAGGCAGGAGTCAGGTTAGGTGAGTGATACAGACGCCTTCGAACCCGTCCAAACCGCAAGAGCTCTCTCTTCCGCTGTCGGCCACTCGGACACAGCCGTCATCATGTCCGAAACGAAACCCGAGTGGTCCCGGCGGAATTTCATAAAAGGAGTCATTGCTTCCGGAGTAACTGTTTCTGGAGCTGTGTACTTCGGTCCGGCACTAACGCGCCCTAATCTTCTTTCAGCACAGGGAGTGGAACGTCTGGTCGCTCTCAACATCAACGGCCAAACTCGTCGGGTCGACGTACTGCCGGGTGAGACACTGGCGATGACCCTTCGCTATAAGCTTGGCCTCACAGGAACAAAGCTAGGGTGTGATCGTGGCGAATGCGGTGCCTGCACTGTGATCATCAGCGGTACAACTCATTACTCTTGCTCGACGCTCACCCAGCGGGTACGCGATCGTGAAATCACGACCGTCGAAGGGCTCGAAAGCCCGGACGGCAAACTGCACCCGGTTCAGCAAGCGTTTATTGATGAACTAGGTCCTCAATGCGGCTTCTGTACGCCGGGGCAAGTGATGTCAGCAGTCGCATTGCTTGAGGCAAATCCTAATCCCACACGGTCGGAGGCCCGTATCGCCATGTCAGGAAATCTCTGCCGTTGTGGGGCCTACGATCATTATTTAAACGGCGTGATGCGTGCTGCGGAGGAGTCACAAAATGGCTGATCTGATCGGCAGAGATTTCACCCCGCCCGACATTCGTGCAAAAGTTACCGGCAGGGCCAAGTACGCAGAAGATTTTCGGGCTGACGGGATGCTCTTTTGTCGACTTCTCAAGAGTCCGATGCCCCATGCTCGTGTACGAGGTATCGATACGGCGGAAGCACTCAGCATGGATGGCGTCATCGCCATACTGACAGCAGATGAAGTCCCTGAGCAGCCGGGTCCGGCCAATAACATCCTCACAAATGAACCCCATTTCGTAGGTGAGCCGATCCTTGCTGTAGCTGCTGTCGATGAGACCACTGCACAAAACGCGATCGAAGCAATCAAGCTCGACCTCGAACCACTGCCCTTCTGTCTAGATCCATTAGAAAGCCTCAAACCCGGAGGCCCAAATGCGCGCACGGACGGCAACACCGTCGTACCGCGTGAAGGCGTCAAGGAAATCAAATGGAAACCCGAAGACTTCATCGCGACGGGTGAAGGTGAACTACCAATGGGTGAACCGACTACCGAATGGTCTTACGGTGATCTAGAACAAGGTTTCGCAGAGGCAGCACTTATCTTGGACGAGAGCTTCGTGACGGCAAGCCACTCGCATCACTCGATGGAGCCCCGGACTGCGATGGCATACTGGCAGAACGGGAAGTGCTATGTCCACGGATCAAGCCAAAGCCAAGCAATCATCGTGCCCGGGTTGGCAAATTACATTGGTATCGAGCCCGAAGATCTAGTGTATATCGCGGAGTACTGCGGAGGTGGATTCGGCTCAAAAGGTGGCGCGTACCCAACGATGGCGATTCCCGCGCATATGTCGAAGAAGACAGGGAGGCCTGTCCTCATGCGCATCAGCCGCGCAGAAGAATATTTTCTCGGCTCGGCTCGGGCTGGCTTTCAGGGCCACTTGAAGATTGGGTTCCGTGAAGATGGCCGAATGACCGCTGTTGACCTGTACCTCGTGCAGGAGAACGGTCCCAATTCCGGATTCGGAGACATGGGAAGTGCGGCTGGAGCAGTATCAATCGTCTACACTCCCCATGCGATGCGCTTCCGAGGCATCTCCGTTTTAACCAACACCCCGCCTCGCGGTGCTCAGCGAGGCCCGGGCCAGAACCAGATGGCAACTGCAATCGAACCTCTGCTCGACAAGGCGGCTCGGCAATTGGGAGTCGATCAGGTCACCATCCGACGACTCAATGCACCTGACAATGACTCACGTTATGGAGCCAACCAAGGTCCAGTAACTAGTGCGCACCTACGAGAAGCCTTGGACATCGGCGCAGACCAGTTCGGCTGGACAGAGAGGAGTGCCCGCAGTGGTCAACGCACCGGGTCCAAAGTGATTGGAGTTGGAGTCGGCCAAGCTTTCCACTCAGCTGGATCGAGCGGCTTTGACGGCTTGGTACGAATCACACCGGACGGTAAGCTCCATGTCCACACTGGCGTTGGTAACCTCGGCACCTATTCCTATGCAGCGACATCGCGTGTTGCAGCTGAAGTACTCAAGCATCGATGGGAGAATACAGTGCTTGTGCGAGGAAACTCGAGCCACCACCTGCCCTGGAACAATGGGCAATTTGGCAGCAACACATCATTCACGATGACTCGCACAAACTATGCAGCTGCAATGGACGCATTGAAGAAACTTAAGGAGCTCGCTGCAATTGAACTCGGTGGTGAAGCGGATGACTACGACGTTGCTAATGAGACGGTCTTCAGGCGCAGTAATCCATCGAGGTATATGACCTACGCCCAAGCCGCGCAGCAAGCAATCAAGGCTGGAGGAGCTTACAGCGGATATGAAGCACCTGATGACATCAACCCTATGACGCGGCGTTCAGTCGAAGGGTTGGTAGGTACTGGACTCATCGGAGTTGCCCGTGACAACCTGGAGCGACGCGGCACTGTGCCAGCACTTGCTGCAGGCTTCATCGAGATCGAAATCGACGTCGAGACTGGTCGGATCGAGATCCTTGACTACCTCGGGGTCGCAGACTGCGGAACAGTCCTCCACCCGCAAAGCCTCGCAACCCAGATCAAAGGTGGTGCGGTAATGGGTTTTGGAATGGCCTGTACAGAACGTCACATTTATGATCCAAAATGGGGTCTGCCCGGAGGTATAGGCTTCTACCAAGCAAAGCCCCCATCCTACGTAGACGTGCCTGCGGAGATGAGCTGGGCCGCTGTAGATATTCCAGATCCACAGAATCCAGTAGGAGCGAAGGGAATTGGCGAACCGACAATGGGCTGTGCTGCAGCGGCACTCCTATGTGCGATCTCCGATGCGCTAGGTGGCCATTACTTCAATCGGACACCCGTTGTCCGAGACATGATCGTGAATGCCTCGATGGGCCGAAGCCAGTCGCATCGGCCACTCCAGGTCAACACCCAGTAGAGGAGTAAGCCCCATGATGAAAGACATGATCCCGGGCTTTGATCTCTTTCAGCCGACAGAGATTGAGAGCGCTCTTGAGCTCCTCGACCGCTTTGGGGAGGATGGCTGGGCTCTTGCGGGTGGCTACGATAGCCTAGACTGGTTCAAGAATCGCGGTAAGCACCCCGAAGCTGTGATTGACCTCCAGGGTCTCACAGGATTGAACGGCATCCTTGAAGGCCCCAATGGTGTTGAGATCGGGGCGCTCACAACACTCACGGAGATCGAACATAACTCGATCATTCGAGAACGCTTCGGACTGCTAGCTGAAGCTGCTAGCAAGGTGGCAAGCCCTCAGATTCGGAACGCCGGAACGCTAGGAGGAAACCTCTGTCAGGATGCCCGCTGCTGGTACTACCGCTACGGGGTATCTTGTTACCGGGCAGGTGGGAACACTTGCTACGCTAGCGCCCCGGATGCACTCAATCGGGAGCATGCACTCTTCGGCGTGAACCGCTGTGTGGCGGTGACACCCTCGGACACTGCTGTGGCTCTTGTCACATTGGATGCGGAAATGGTTATTCGCAATTCTGGAGGGGAGCGGATAGTCAATGCTGAAGACTTCTTCATGAAGCCCTCGGCCGATATCACTCGCATGACTGTGCTTGAAGCAGGTGATCTGCTCACTGCGATCCGTATCCCAAATACATGGGCAGGTGCTGATTTTTACTTCGAGAAGGTCACGGACCGTAACAGCTGGGACTTCGCACTTGTAAGCGTTGCCTCGGCAATCAAGAATAGTGCTGACCAGATCGATGACGCCCGCATTGTGTGCGGGGCTGTGCAATGCATTCCTCGGCGGCTGGAAAATGTGGAAGTGATGATTCGGGGTCGGGTTCGGAACGAGAATACCGCAGCCCAAGCAGGTGCTCTAGCAGTTCAGGAAGCCGAACCACTGAACTACAACCACTTCAAGATTCCGCTCATGGAGAATCTGGTGAAGCGGGCAGTACGAGGCTGAATCCCCACCAGACTGAACCACAAGGCTCACTGCCACATGCCTGACCAACGCTGTCTGTTATCCTTGGCTGCTTTGTTCGCATTGTCATCTGCATGCTCCAGTAACTCAACGCCCGGATTTCAACAAGGTAGCAAGCTTTCATTCCAGGATGCCGTCTATCTGGAAACCACATCTGAAACCAGTGCTAACGCGAGCCTCGGAGACCTTGATGGAGACGGCGACCTCGACATCGTCTTAGCTAAAGGACGCCACTGGCCCCTGTTGGACATTGTGCTTGTGAATGATGGAAATGGCAGTTTTATAGAGCGTCACAACGTTGGTGATAAGGCGGATAGAACGTATACCGCTGCTCTTGCTGACCTAGACGCTGATGGAGATTTGGATCTTGTTTTAGGTAACGATAGGCCGGATGGAAAACTCATTTACCATAATGATGGCACCGGACATTTTGAGATGACCGGAACCTTCGGTGATCCGTCCTGGCCAACACGTAACGTCACCGTCATAGACCTAACAGGTGACCGGCGACCTGATATTGTGGTCGCCAACCGAGGCGGAGCCCCGAGGGGAACAGCTAACTACATCTGCCCCAATGATGGTGAAGGATATTTTTCAACATGCACCGAACTCTCTTCACAGTCAGCTACTACGATCGGTGCAGGCGACCTCACAGGGGACGGACACATCGATCTTGTAGTTCCTCACCGTGATGGGGGGCAAAGTTTCGTTTACGTCAATGACGGTAAGGGCAACTTCGAGATAAACGTTCCCTTAGGGCCTGCTGAGTCTGCAACGCGGGCTATCGCACTCGGTGATGTCAATGGAAATGGAAGACTGGACATCGTCGTCGGGAATGACCAGGAGGGAGGAGCCTTGCTCTATGTCAATCATGGAGATTTGGTTTTCGAAGGCCCACTCCCCCTCGGGACCCCGTCAGACCTCGTCTACTCGATCGCAATTGCTGACCTTGATCAAGATGGTGACAATGACATTGTTCTGGGCACCGTTGAGGCACCCTCCGCTGTATTAGTAAATAGCGGAGACGGCATATCTTTCAGTGTGACCCGGGTTGGGGACAGTGAGGGTGCCGTATACGGCTTGGCCATCGGAGATGTAAATGGAGACGGGCTACCCGATATAGTGGCAGCACGATCCGGGGCTCCAAATATGCTGTACCTCAATTCAGGGTCGTGATGATGAGAAAAGGGGCCATCCACCAGGTAAGATAGATAGCCCCTCCGAATATTTAGTCGCTACTTCTTAGCGGACCCTGACGTGCTTCCTCAACATCCTGGGTCCAACTTCAGCTCCGTACACATTCCCTAGGGCATCAGCGGTCACTCCCTCTGCTGCGGTCGTTCCACGAACGCCCAAGAGCCACTGTGGGTCCGGGATAAATGCAGTAATTAGACCATCATGGACACTCCCAATCCGGATCCCGCGTGAGAAGCCCATATTCGACATACTACCCGCGTTGCTCGACTCAGAGTCAGCGGCATACATAACATCGTTACCGTCAATATATAGTCCGCTCGGTCGACCAAACTGAGTCCATGTCATAAGGTGGTTCCCATTCTGGTCAAAAATCTGAGTTCGGCTGTTTCCCCGGTCTGCGACAAAAAGCCGGCCCTGTGAATCCATCGCAAGCGCATGTGGATCCCGGAACTCCCCGTTCTCCTTACCCGTCTCACCCCATTGCATGATGTAGTCGCCGCTGCTGTCGAATTTGACCACACGGTTGTTGTTGCCGGCTCCATGACCGTCAACCACAAATATGCTCCCATCTGGAGCCACAAGCATGTCGGATGGTTGGTTGAACGTATCTTCCCCGTCACCGGCCACACCTGCTGTACCCAAACTCATGAGCAGCTCGCCCATTGGGCTAAACTTATGGACCTGATGCCCTTTATCTCCCGCCCCAGCAGCATCAGCGACCCAGACATTACCTTCCGAATCTACGTGCAGCCCATGCGGCCAAACGATCATCCCCGCACCGAAGCTTCTTATCAACTCTCCGTTAGGCGAAAAAAGCATTATTGGATCCCAGTCCTGTTGTTGCATACAGGCCCCCTGGTTCGCTCCACACCGCTCACCTACCCAGACGTTCATACCGTCCGGAGCCATGTATACAGCGCTCGTTGAACCCCAAGTCCTACCCTGCTCCAGCTGTCCCCAAACGCCGTCAACGGTGCGGTACGGATTCGGTGCATGATTCTGAGCCAATACGGGACCGGCCAGGGTGACCAGTAAAGCCGCGGTCGCAGCCAATTCAAAACCTATTTGGCGTATTCGGGTCATTTTTGTTTCTCCTGTAGAACTTAGCCTTGAACGGGGACGGTGATTATGGGGACGGATCCGGCCTTCAGCTAGGAGAACTAGACTAGTTGAATGGGAAGTTCCCGGATCCTCTGTCCTGTCAGAGAGAATAGTGCATTGGTAACTGCTGGTGCTATCGGCGGTGTTCCGGGTTCGCCCACCCCGCCCGGTGCTTCCTGGCTCGGTACCAGTATCACTTCGACGTCTGGAGCGTCCCGCATCCTAAGCATTTGGTAGTCATGAAAGTTGCTCTGCACAATGCGACCACCCTGAATGTTGATTCGGCCATAAAAAGCTGCAGTGAGGCCGTAGATGATGCCACTTTCCATTTGTGCCCTAACGATCGATGGGTTCACGACCATTCCACAGTCAATCGCACACCACACCTTATGCACACGCAGCTGGCCATTCTGAATAGAAACCTCTGCGACCTCAGCCACGAATGACCCAAAAGATTCTGCCACCGCGATTCCGCGTGCCCGACCACCAGGAGTTGGTGATGCCCATTCCGAAGCCTCCGCCACCGCGTCGAGAACTGCTCTATGGCGAGGATGCTCCTTCAGTAAGTCTCTCCGATACTCGTAGGGATCCTGGCCGGCAAGATTAGCTAACTCATCAATGAAAGATTCGACCACAAAAGCATTCTGTGTATGCCCCACAGATCTCCAAAAACCGACTGGAACAGGTAAGTCCACTTTTGAATATGTCACCCGAATATTCGGAATATGGTATGGTTGATCTTGCGCACCTTCAGTGGATGTGGGGTCACTATTTCCTGCCCAGTTTGTTGCAAACTCGGGAACCCAACTTGGCACCATCCGCTGCAAGATCGACTGACTTGCGATACGATGACGCCAAGCTTCAGGCATCCCATCCACACCTAGTATTGCGGAACATTCGTGATAAGACGCAGGTCGATAAAAATCATGTTGCATGTCGTCTTCGCGAGTCCAGATGACCTTGATTGGACCATCAACTTTACCAGCCAACTCCGCTGCTTCGCGAACAAAATCTTGCTCGGCGCGACGACCAAACCCTCCACCCAGAAATGTGGTATGGACCACTGTGTTATCAGGGCTCACTCCAGCAGCCTTGGCAGCCACTTGGCGCGCCCCGCCACCTACAAGCCTTGGAGCATTCTGGAACTGTGTGGGCGCCCACACAGTGCACTGGCCATTCCGCACCCACGCGGTGCAGTTCATCGGCTCCATCGTTGCATGCGCAAGATACGGCAGCGTATATGCCGCCTTTATTTGTTCTCTATCCGAGCTCAGAACTGAATCGATGTCGCCCTCTTCGCGTACCGTGGCTCCATCCTGACCAGCTGCTTCTTTAAGGCGATCTAAGATCTCTACGTCATCCAGAGTACTCCATTCCCCATCCTCCCACTCAACGTTCAGCAAGTCCCGTCCCTCTTTGGCTGCTACGTATCCGTCTGCAATCACTGCGATTCCGCTCTGTAATGCCACGACTTCATCAACACCATGCACTTCAAGCGCGCCAGTGGGGTCAAACGCACGGAGTACACCTCCGAAAACTGGAGAGCGAGCAACCACAGCCACTCTTGTATCGCTAGGACCAGCATCCATTCCGAAAATGGCCTCGCCCGTCGTCTTGGCAGGGACGTCTAGCCGAGGTGCTGGCATGCCAATAACCCTGAATTCAGAGGGATCCCTGAGTGCCACGTCCTTGGGTACATCCAGTAACGCAGCAGCCGAAGCTAGTTGAGCATAGGCAAGCTTGGAGCCATCCGGGTGAACGGCCCTGCCTTCGTACATCTGGACTTTATCAGGTGCGATTTCCCACTCCTGAGCCGCGGCTTCACGAAGCATCCAACGCGCCTTCGCCCCCACCTCACGCAACGGCCACCAAGAATCCCGTATACTCGTACTTCCTCCGGTCAACTGCATGCCACCCATCGCAGTTCCGTAAGCAGGGTGGGCCGGCGCAAACTCGAATGAGACCTGAGAGAGAGGCACATGCAGTTCCTCGGCAACTAATTGAGGTAGCGCCGTGGCAACTCCTTGGCCCATCTCAGACTTGGCGACCATCACAGTGATCGAACCGTCCACATCAATACGCAGGAACGCGCTAGGCGCAAAGGCAGCATCTGTCGACGGAGCCCCAGATCCTTTGATGACCCGGTATGACACTCCCAGAGTGAGGCCCGTACCAGCCAAAACACCAATTTTTACAAAAGTCCGACGGGATAGGTTCTTTGTGATGCCCCCGCCCTCTATCGGGTCGCCAAGCTGATCATTCACTCTTCGCCCCCGGCATCATCAGTCGAAGCTGGCTGCTCTTGGATGCCTGCCGCCCTGTGGATCGCCCGTCTGATCGCGGGATAGGTACCGCACCGGCAGATGTTACTCGACATCGCTCCGTCGATGTCTTCATCGGTGGGATTTGGATTCGCTGCCAACAACGCGACAGCCGATACAATCTGACCCGATTGGCAGTACCCGCATTGGGGAACTTGCTCCTCAACCCAAGCTTCTTGGACCGGGTGTGCACCTTTCTCGGAAAGTCCTTCTATCGTGATAACCTCAGAGCCTTCAGCAGCGCTAATCGGCATCTGACATGATCTAGTTGGTTGGCCATTCACGAGGACCATACAGGCTCCACACTGTCCAATCCCGCACCCGAACTTCGTGCCCGTGAGTTCCAGTGACTCCCGAAGAACCCAAAGAAGGGGGTTTGCGCTGGGAACGTTGAGTTCCTGGGGTTCACCGTTGAGCGTAAACTTCACCATCTCTTATGCCTACTGATCAAGAATCTTTAGTCCTCAATAATGGCCTAAACTACCTGTTCTGCGCCACAGACTTTAACCAAACAAGAGCGTTCGAAGCGGATAGTAAATACATACTGCCAGCATACAGGGGCGGAATGGTGGCGAGAGTGATTAAACGACGATCAATTAAGCTCGTATGAATCGTTGAGTCCTCCGACAAAGGCCTAGTGACCATGTACCAGCCGCCTTTCTGTGTCTATGGCAGACGTCATTTCTTCTTCTGGTCCGTCAATATCTTGCTCTTAGCAAGTATGTCTTCCTGTGGAGCGGACTACGATACAGTAATCCAGGGCGGACGGGTTATGGACCCAGAATCTGGCTTAGACAGCGTACTGAATGTAGGGATACGGGAAGGGCAAGTAAGTGCGATCTCAGGGGGCGCCCTGGACGGTAGCGAGGTTATTGATGCTACCGGATTGATTGTCGCACCCGGTTTCGTCGACCTTCATCGACATGGGCAAAGCGAAAGAGCGTATCGCCTACAAGCTCAAGATGGGGTTACTACCGGGCTTGAACTTGAGATTGGGACTCCAAACGCAGCAACCTGGTATAGTGAGAGAGAAGGTGGCCAACTCGTCAACTACGGGGTTGCTATCGGCCATATCGGAGTTCGAGCAAGAGCCATGGGAGACTCCGTTCTTGGTAGTGGAGGCATAACCACGAGGCAGCCAGCCTCACCGGATCAGATCGCTGAGACTGAGAAACTTATTCGTGAAGGACTGGCTCAAGGTGCTATAGGCGTGGGGTTCGGAACTGCTTACACCCCCGGGGCAACAATGGCTGAGATTGAACGTATGTTCAGTGTAGCTGCTGATCTCGGAGTAACTGCTTTTATCCACATGCGCGGTGGCCTGGAGGGACTCGACTCTACGCTGACAGCTGCAAACAATGCAGCAGTATCCCTTCACATTGTGCATGCTAACTCAAGCGGAGGCGGAGACATCTTGGAGTTTCTAGAGATGATCCAAATGGCTCAGGATGAAGGACGAGATGTAACGACAGAAGCTTACCCTTACGGAGCCTCACAAACCGGAATCCAGTCTGCGCTCTTCGACGATTGGGAAAGCTGGGATGAGGAGCGGTTCGAACGGCACCAGTGGGTTAGAACCGGAGAGCGCCTAAATCGTGAGACCTTTGGTAAGTATAGAGAAGTGGGTGGTTCCGTCATCATCCATGGTCGCACAGAAGAAATGACACTTGCTGCAGTCACCAGTCCATTAACGATCGTCGCTAGCGACGGTGGCACGGGACATCCTCGGGGCGCGGGAACATTCGCCAGAATTCTTGGCCGCTATGTCCGTGAGCAGGGAGCCCTGGGACTAATGGACGCTCTCGCGAGAATGACGATCCGCCCAACTCAGAGGCTTGAGGAGTTTGTACCGGCGATGGAGAAAAAGGGACGGATTCGTGTAGGAGCAGATGCTGATATAACAGTCTTTGATGCAGAAACGGTGATCGATCGCGCAACCTACCTGGAAGGATCACTCGTCTCTGATGGGATTGAATACGTTCTAGTAAATGGAATCCCGGTAGTGTATGAGGGTGAAATCGTTGAAGGCGTTAGGCCCGGGAAAGCGATAAAGGCTAAGAGTAATTAGCCTCCATTAATTCCCGGATCACTATTCCATTACACGGACAAAGGAGTGGAGAGAATCTCGGCTCGCACGATAAGCCCTGTTACCACCTATTCTGAACCCAAATCTGGATGATCCCCTTTCTCCTATCATCGGACGCAGCTTCATGAAACACCGCAAGACTCAGGAACAGAAGCGTGTAGCTGTGCCTGTCCGTCTCGAGAGGCAATTGGGGCTCAAGGATGTGTACGCACTTGCTACGGGAGCAACGCTTAGCTCTGGCTTCTTTCTACTTCCTGGCCTGGCTGCGGCCGGTGCTGGATCGGCAATGCCGCTTTCCTACCTCCTAGGAGCGGTAATCCTGGTGCCGGGTCTACTTAGTATGGTCGAACTCACGACCGCCATGCCCCGAGCCGGAGGTATTTACTATTTCCTCGACCGGAGTATGGGCCCTCTTATGGGGACGATCGGCGGGTTTGGAACCTGGGTCTCTCTCATTCTGAAGTCAGCGTTTGCGCTCGTTGGTGTTGGTGCGTACCTGCAGATTTTTGCGCCGAACCTCGATATGGCCCCTATCGCTGCTGCTTTTGCGATTTGCTTCGGGGTGGTCAATGTCTTCGGAGCGAAGAAGAGTGGAGGGTTTCAAGTTCTGCTACTGAGCGGGCTTTTGGTCCTGCTCCTCTGGTTCTGTGGGGTGGGGTTTCTACAAATGGAAGTCAATGAATTCGATGGATTTTTTGAGTCTGGAAGTGCCGGAATTATAAGCACCGCAGGACTGGTGATCGTCAGCTATATGGGTTTAACAAACGTGGCCAGTGTAGCAGAAGAGGTGAAGAATCCCGGATTGAACTTACCCCTAGGTATGTTTCTCGCATTCGGTACGATCGTCGCCATATACGTATTAGGGACCTCGATTATGGTCGGCGTCGTGGGCGTGGAAACTTTGGCGAAAGACGGCGGGGACCTGACTCCCATCGCTACCGTGGCAGAAGCGCTCGTGGGTCGGTGGGGCGCCATCGCGATGACTGTTGCAGCGCTTCTTGCCTTTTCGTCGGTTGCCAACGCTGGAATCCTCAGCGCTTCCCGTTATCCGCTAGCGATGGGCAGAGACAATATTCTTCCTGATCTCTTCAGCCGGATTGGAAGTCGAGGGACACCGATCATTGGAATCATCTTCACCGTCGGAATGATCCTTTTTGCCGTGACGGTCTTTGATCCGACCAATATAGCGAAGCTCGCGAGTGCTTTTCAGCTGACCTTGTTCGCTCTGGCCTGCTTGGCAGTCATCGTCATGAGGGAGAGCGGGATCGAGGCATATGACCCCGTCTTTACTTCGCCACTATACCCCACTGTTCAGATCTTTGGGATTCTGGCTCCGTTCTGGCTCATCGTCACCATGGGGTTTCTGCCGACCTTATTCACATTCGGTTTAATCTTATTCGGCGCTATCTGGTACACCTACTATGCTCGGCACCGGGTGGACCGAGAGGGAGCGATCTTCCATGTGTTCGAGCGTCTTGGAAAAAGACGTTACGAGGGCCTGGATATGGAATTGCGCGAAATCATCAAAGAGCAAGAGACTCGGGATTCTGATCCCTTCGATCAGGTGGTCACCGAAGCGTATGTAATTGATATCCTGCACCAAGCCACCTTTCAAGAATTAGTCACTCGAGCATCGCGAAAGCTCGCAACCCAGCTTCCTGTTTCGGCAAGCCAACTAATCCCAGGGTTCCTAGAGGAGTCTAGCATAGAAATAACTTCCTCCGCTCATGAGGTAGCCATTACACATGTACGAATTAACGGCTTGGAAAGACCCCATATGCTGCTTGCGAGAGCACAACATGGCCTTCGGATTTACACCACATCCGATGCTCAGCTAGGCCGTAGCCCAGATGATTTGATCCGAGCGATCCTCTTCATCGTTACTCCTAAAGACAATCCTGGACAGCACGTTCGACTCCTCACCCGAATCACGAAACGCGCGGAAGATGACGGTTTTATACCTGAGTGGCTGGAAGCTCGAACGGGACAAGATCTTAAGGAAGCACTCTTCCACGAAGAGGTGATGTTCGCGATGCGGCTAGAGCACGGGTTGGCTGGGGAAGAATTGATTGGCAAGCTAATCCGGGAATTTCCTCACCCAGAAGGCACTCTAGTCGCTATGATCAGACGCTCCGGAGAGCTAATCATACCCCGTGGCGATACAGAGCTAATCGAAGGGGATCGGCTCACTCTTATCGGAAGAGCAGAAGGAATCGACCAACTCCGTGAACTATACGGTATCCACACCAGAAACTAGGGGGACTCGCGCACCAGTCGCCTGTGCCCCCTATTCAGCGCCTGTAATGATATGAGGGGAGGCTATAAAGTATGAAGGCTCGGTACATAGCGTGCTCGACAATAGCAACTATTTCGCTTACTGCTGCGCTCGTTCTGGAAGGAACTGCACAGGTGACGTACACCGCAGAGCAAGCAACAGCAGGTAGCGTCGCATACGAACAGCACTGCGCTGAATGCCACCTGCAAACACTTGTAGGTTCGTTCGAGGCCCCCGAACTCGCCGGACAAAACTTCCTTGGCTACTGGGGAGGAAGACCGGTCGAAGAACTCATGGAAATGGTGATATCGATGCCACCGGGTGAGGAGGGCTCGCTCGCTCAAGCCGTATACGCAAACATCGTCGCTTATCTTCTGGAGAGAAACGGATTCCCGTCTGGCTCTGCGGAACTCGTAGCTGATGCAACTGGCACACTGGAAGGCTCCACGGGACCACAAGAGACACCCACTGCCACCCCGACTCGAAGTACTGGCCCAGCGACCCCGCTCGGGGCAGCATTCGGTGGAAGTGGCGGTGCCTCGGGTGGTGGTACATCTACATTCCATGAGGTTACGGACTTCCGTCCAGTAACTGATGAGGAGTTGGCGGACCCCGACCCTGGGGATTGGCTGATGTATCGGAGGACTCTGGATAGCCAAGGATATAGCCCACTTGATCAGGTCAATCGTGAAAACGTAACTGACCTGAGACTGGCCTGGGTTTGGGCGATGGAAGAGGGGGCCAACCAACCCACGCCGCTCGTTCGTGGGGGGGTTATGTATCTCACAAACCCTATGAACACCATACAGGCACTCGATGCAGCAACTGGTGAGTTGCTCTGGGAATACCAAAGAACTTTCCCAGAAGGGTATCGTGCATTCTTCTCCCAACTCCGCTCGATAGCAATCTACGATGATAAGATTTTCATCCCTACCAAGGATGCTTGGCTAGTCGCCCTGGATGCAAGAACAGGTGAGGTGGTTTGGGAGACCCAGGTAGCTGATTACCAGCAGGGCTACACGAATGTCGCGGGACCAATCATAGCTCGTGGAAAAGTGATCAACGGCATTAACGGTTGCGGGCGATTCTTCGAAGAGTCGTGCTTTATTACGGCGCACGACGCGGCAACTGGAGAGGAACTCTGGAGGACCTTCACAATCGCCCGCCCAGGTGAATTCGGTGACGACACCTGGGGGGGCATCCCATTCGAACTACGTGGTGGTGGAGATGCCTGGATTACGGGTAGCTACGATCCGGATTTAGATCTCATCTACTGGGGAACAGCGCAGGCAAAACCTTGGGTGCCAGCTAGCCGAGGTATGACTACAGCAGACGCTGCTCTTTACACGAACTCTACACTTGCGATCGACCCAGAAGATGGTCGGATTGTATGGTATCGGCAGCACGTGCCAGGAGAAGCTCTTGATCTCGATGAGACATTTGAACAGGTCCTAATTGATCGGAATGGTGAGAAGCTTCTCTTCACGATTGGAAAGCACGGTATCCTATGGAAGCTGGACCGTATGTCCGGGGAGTTTTTTGGGTACAAAGAGACCGTGTACCAGAATGCCTTCGATGTCATCGATCCCAATACGGGAGTAGTTACCTACCGAAAAGATATTCAGGAGGCGAAGGTGGGCGAGTTGGTCTCGGTATGTCCGAGCACAGCCGGGGGACATAACTGGCCAGCGATGGGGTACAGTCCGGAAACCAATGCAGTCATCATCCCACTAAGTCAGACCTGCCTGAACATCTCCGGGCGAGAGATTGCTCTCGAAGTTGGCTCTGGTGGAACAGGCGCAGCACGTAGCTGGGAAGAGATGCCCGGTACGAATGGAAATCTTGGTAAGCTTGCTGCATACGACATCGACACCCTAGAGGAACTTTGGAGCGTCGAACAGCGTGCGTCTTTCCTGACTGCCGCGCTCCCGACTGCAGGCGGACTGGTGTTCGCTGGTGACCTTGACCGCTACTTCCGGGCATATGACGTCAGAACCGGTAGGACTTTGTGGGAAACCAGACTGGGTACCTCTGTTCAAGGATTCCCGGTCACATACAGCGTAAACGGTGAGCAGTATGTGGCTGTGTCGACAGGCTTAGGAGGAGGCAGCCCAAGAGATGTCCCGCGGAGGGTGTCACCAGAGATTAGACACCCACGGACAGGTAATGCGCTTTATGTCTTCAAGCTCCCGTCGGGTTGAGATAAAACGTGTGCCTGATGAGACTATGGGCAGTGTGCGTGAAAGGTCCGCGCATCTTGAAGCTCTTGATCACCGTTGTTGCCTTGCTCTGTTCACTGCCGGCACCAGCTAATGCCCAGATAGAGGTCACTGAAGCATCGATCCCTGAACTTCAGGAAGCAATGGAGACTGGGGCTGTGACGTCCGCCGAGATTACTAGAATGTATCTCTCCCGGATTCGAGCTTACGACAAGGCTGGCCCAGTCCTGAACGCGATGATTTGGGTAAACTGGGATGCGGTTGCTGAAGCTCAAATGCTTGACCGTGAGCGTGCAAGAACCGGTCCGAGAGGAGCCCTACACGGTATCCCGATCATTCTCAAGGACAACTACGATACGTTCGACTTACCCACGAGCGCTGGGACACTCGCACTTGCTGCGAACATTCCACCTGATGATGCCCGGCAAGTGCAGAAACTTCGGGAGGCTGGAGTAGTTATTCTTGGAAAGTCGAACATGCATGAGTTGGCAAGCGGTATCACAACCATCGGCTCTCTTGGGGGACAGACCCTCAACCCTTACGACCTACGAAGGAATCCGGGCGGCTCAAGTGGCGGTACTGGGACTGCCATTGCTGCAAGTTTTGCCGCAGTCGGTTGGGGTAGTGATACATGCGGCTCGATTCGCATTCCTTCATCGCAGAACAACCTCGTTGGCCTACGACCCACGAAGGGGCTCTCAAGCATTGACGGGATTGTTCCTCTATCTCATACCCAGGATGTTGGAGGACCACTCGCTAGAAGTATAGAAGATTTAGCGATTGCACTCGACGCGACTATTGGTGCTGATCCTGCAGACCCTGCGACAACAATACTGGAAGGAAGAGAACTCCCGAGTTTCGTCAGCGCTCTAGACCCAAGCGCTCTTTCCAGCGCACGCATCGGGATCCTTGAGTCATATTTCGGTGAAGGGGGTGTAGAGGCACCAGCGGCAAATATAGTCCGCCAAGCAATCGCAAAAATGGTTGAGTTAGGTGCTGATACGATCACGATTGAGATCCCAAATCTTCAGAATCTTATCTCAGGTTCAGGTGTGATCGGTCATGAATTCAAGTGGGACCTCATAGACTATTTGGCAGCCGTGCCCGATGCCCCGGTGAGCTCACTCGAAGAAATGCTTGAATTGGGATTGATCCATGAGGCTCTTACCCCTGGGATGCGAAGGAGGAACGCTCCGGAAAGCAGAGATACGGATGCTTATGCGACAGCCCTGGCTAAGAGAGAGCCACTCAGAAACGCCGTCGTGTCAGTGATCGAAGAAAATCAAGTCGACGCGCTGATCTATCCAACTATGCGAGAGCCACCCTCAATTATTGGTCAACCTCAGAGGGGCTCCAACTGTTCACTGAGTGCAAACACAGGACTTCCCGCACTGAGCATACCAGCCGGATGGACAGGAGGAGGACTGCCTATCGGACTTGAGCTATTAGGGCGCAGTCTCGACGACGCTCGCTTGGTTGCCCTGGGGTACGCATATGAACAAGCAACAAACCACAGGCGCGCACCGGTGAGCGCTCCACCTCTATTGAGTGGTAGGGCCGCAAGACCCATAACCTTTACCGTGCGAACAATAGCTGGGGGCGCTTCAGGATCCACCGTACGCGCCAGAGCGAGGGTGCATTTTACATACAACCCGCTAACTGGCTCACTTGCGTACAAGATTCGTGTGTCAGGTGTCAGAGCCAATGACGTCTTCGCTCTCGTCCTCAGTACCAACGATGAGGAGGGCCGGCCCTATATTGAGCGACGCCTATCAGGGCCAAGTGTTGCACCTGCCCAAGGCATGCTCACCCTGGACACAGATGAGCGTCAACGGCTCGAGTCTGGTGAATTCTACTTGGAGCTCATGACTCGTAACTACCCCTTTGGAACAGGCAGAAAACAAGTGCTGCCGGTCCGTCGGTAATTACCACATCCGTTCTAGGATTTGTGTCAACCGGTAATCCCTTCAAGCCCCAGTTAGCTAGGTATCAGCCCTCCGCCTGGATCTCCGCGGCGATGGCTTGGACCTCATCTAGGACCCTGAGCAGATTCCCACTCCAAAGCATTCCAACCTCCTCTTCCGTGTAGCCCCTACGAACCAACTCAAGTGTCACGTTGAATGTTTCGGATGCGTCATTCCATCCTTCAACTCCTCCACCACCGTCGAAATCTGAACTGATCCCGACATGCTCCAAACCGATCAAGTTTACCAGATAATCAATGTGATCTACGAAATCGGCTACAGCTACAGGAGGTGCTATGCTGGTAATCTCTGCATCCACTCTGGAAGCAACTCTGCTACGAAGTTCCTCCATCCTTGCGGAGTAGGCAGTCCTTGCTTCGTCGCTTAAGCCCTGCAGCGCACCTCGGCCCCCTCGGCCCCCAAGTATCTCAAAGTCCATCTCCTCGGCGATACTTGCTTCAAGTGCCTGTACCGCTTGTCGGTTGGCGTTGTTTTTCTCGGCATTGATGTAACTGCTGAAAGCAACAGTCTGCACAACACCGCCGTTTTCTTTGAGCGCCATCAGTTGTTCATCATCGAGATTACGGCTCACGTCATTAAGCGCTCGTGCTGATGAATGAGACGCGATGACCGGAGCGCGGGTCACCTCGAACATCTGCATGATTGCATCTCTTGATGGGTGAGAGATGTCAATCATGATCCCCACCCGGTTCATCTCGGCAATTGCTTCGCGTCCCAGGTCACTTAGCCCGTTGTGTAGCCACACGCCATCTCTTTCTCCTGTATTCGAGTCTGAGAATTGGCTGTGACCGTTATGGGCCAAAGACATGTATCGCCCACCCCGTGCCTGGAAATCGGCGATGTTCGAGAGGTCTATCCCAACTTGGTAAGCATTCTCTATTCCGATCATCGCTACCTTCTTACCCGAAGCCGCAATCCGGCGTACGTCATCCGAGGTCAAGGCAAGCTCGATACGATCAGGAGCAATCTCCTCGGTCAATCGGTGAACCGCATCAAATTTTTCAATCGCCTGAGCATGGGCTCTGGCATAACCCTCTTCTGTGAGCTCGCCCTGCCCAACAAATGCGATGAAAAACGCTACATCCAGCCCACCTTCTTCCATCTTCGGCAGATTCACCTGGTTTCCCAGGTCCATCGTATAATTCCGATCAACTGTGAAATTACTGGCACTGATATCGTCATGAGTGTCGAGTGTAATAACCCGCTCATGGATACCTCGTGCGCGAGTGACCAAATCCGCTTCAGATTCTTGTGCCACCTCACCTGGGCCGCAGGCAATCATCAGCAGAGGGAAAGAAAGAAGTGTTATTTCGCTGGAAAACTTCTTGAGCTTTATATTCATTTTGGAATCCGAAGAATGCTTGTCGTATAGAGGAATGGTGATTCTATAGGAGCTCACAGTACCAGGCCACCTAAGGCACTGATAGCGGCAGTGTCATTCATAGTTAGGGGCCTTGTCTTTTGCACTGCTCTGGCTCTACCTAGACTCACTCAGTATCCACTTGGATTAAGAGGCCAAAAGATGCGCCGGCACTGTTCTCCATGTTTCTTATCAACTGCTACGATACCGTCCCGCATTTCTATCATGCTGATGCTCCTTAGCGCCATCGGTGCATGTCAACCTGCCAACAATGATGATGAATCATCTGTCGATCTGGTGCCCTCCAATGATCTTAGTGCGTTTGCTGCAACCGATGTACAGCGTGCCGAGATTCTCGCGACGGTCCAGGGAGTTTTCGATGCGCTTGGCGGAGATGCAGATAAGTTATCTGAAGTCATGATGCCAGATGTGACAATGAGGTCCAACAACATCGAGGAGGATGGCACAGTTACCTCATCCACTTCGACCGTTGAAGGATTAAGAGATCGGATCGTCTCCAGTGGATCTACAATGGTCGAGCGTATGTTCGATTCGCAAGTTATGGTAAGCGGACCGATCGCGACTGTCTGGACCCCCTACGATTTCTACACCGGTGGAGAATTCAGTCACTGTGGTATAGATGTTGTTACCCTGCTCCACACTCAGGAAGGTTGGCGAATCATGTCGCTCGATTGGTCTCGGCAACAGCCTCC
>LWDU01040833.1_pt1 | contig 85884 bp, 65 predicted proteins | sample 727161 | NCBI WGS metagenome assembly LWDU01 (sample SAMN04566230, study PRJNA314399) | hydrothermal vent metagenome | isolation source: deep sea hydrothermal plume seawater | place: Mexico: Gulf of California, Guaymas Basin | collected 2004-07-11
CGGACGCCAATACCATTGCCGTCCGCGGCACCGTCGAGAGCCCGGGTAAGGTCGCCCATCTGATGGTGAGGGGCGTGCCCGCCGCCACCACAGATGGTTGGAAGACCTGGTCTGCTACTGTCCCGTTGGTCCTCGGCTCCAACGAGCTCGAGGTCCTGATGCTTGATGCTGCAGGCGATTTCATCGGAGACGACGAATCCGTGAGCGTCGAGCGGCAGGACGTGGTCCTGGGGAATTGCACGGGACTGGCCATGGGCGCCGCCTTTAGTGAGGAAGCCTATTGGCTCGACGCCGATCACAAGCGCGTAATCCACATCGATCTCCTCACCGGCGCACGCTGGGCACTGGACATTCAGGAGCCCGTTGTGGGGCAGTGGCTCCCCAGCCTGACGAATCCCGGAGAACCCGTCTACGATAGCTTCCGTGGTCGCATGTACGTACCCGACGGGGGGTTCATCCACACCATCAACGTGTGGACTGGCGCCCTGACTACCTTTCCCGGAAGGGGCTTGGGCGAGACAGTCCTGGACATAGACTACCTGGAATCCTCACAGGGCGACCCAGCAGATGACATGCTCGTCGCCCTGGAGTCCCGCGCGGTCTTCAATGGCCTCGGTAGCGACCAGCTCCTCGAGATCGTAAAGGTCGATTTAACCACGGGGGACTCGGAAGTCCTCCGCACTTGGAACCGCACCGTAGCTCCGGGCAAGGGCATTGACGCAACCCGCATCAGCTTGGAGCATGACGGCAATTATGTGGATGTCGCATCAACCGATGCCGTGTGGTGGTTGGAACTCTCGACCGGGAAGCAAGGGGCATTCGATAAGGTCACGCTGTCGGACATCAGCGACATATCGCGCTCCATGGAAGCAGGCTGGATTTCAATCCTAGACCGGTCCGCAGGTATCTTTGACGTCGACATCAACAATTCTAAGATGACCAAGCTCTATTCGTTTGATGATGCGGACTCGCCTTTGTCTTCCGGCTTTACCCTCAGCCCGGGCAGGAACGAGTTCGAGTACATCGTGACGGATGAGGTGCAGGATGCCGTTTACAGCGTTGAGACGGACATTGACACCGTCAGCCTGATCGCCAGCTCCGCTATGGGGTCAGGACCTTCTCTGGCGTTCATGTGGGATGAGACTGAGTTTCAGGGCTTGCACTTGGCCAGCGACGTGAGGGACTGCATCTACTCCATCGCTTCGGATGGGACCCGGACGGAATTCGCCAAAGGCGAACACCTCATTGTGCCTACGGGCATGGTAGCCCTCGGTGACACCCTCTACGTGGGTTGTGGTATGGGGGGCCGCGTTGTCATGGTCGATCCCAACGGAAACCAGTCGCTCTGGGTCGACCAAGATCCCGACCTCATGGAGCTCATGGATCTAGCGCTTGCTCCCGGTGGAGGAAAGCTCATTGCCCTGACCCAACCTGGAAGCCTGATTGAGATCGACATCTCCACCGGCTTCACGCAGGTCATTGCTCGGACGGGCGATGGGATGGGCCCAGATTTCGTGGGCGCCGTGAATCTGGCCGTGACTGAGCTTGCAAACCAAGATCAGGTGGCATTCGTTTCAAGCAAGGCAGATGGGTCTGACGAGGGTCTGATTCTTGCTGTTCACATCGATGATGGGCCGGACGGAATGGGATTCCGTTACATCATCGCCGGTGAGGATGGCTTCGGAGGTTCAATGGGGGCGGGCGCCCCGATCTTGTCTCCCCGTGGTCTCTCCTTCGAAGAGGACACAACCTCTCTGCTCGTGTCAGCAGCTAAGCCTGGCGCAGGGACCATGAGCTTCTATCGATTGGACTTGCTGACCCTGCAGAGGACGGAGCTGGGCTGGGCGAATCCGGGCCAGGGCCCTTTGCCGGACCAGACTGTGTCTCTTCGGCGCGAAGCGGCCACAGGGAACCTCCACATGACTGCCTTCCTTGAGGGCGCTCTCTACGTCGTCGACCCCATCAGCGGGGACCGGGTGATCGCCTCACGCTGACGATCTTGGGGACCGGTCCCAAAGTGCGCGCGCGTCTGGCGTTGACCGCGGAAGGGGGTTCCCGGGAGGACTCCGCAATCCTCAGATGGCCCACCAGGCCCTTGCCGCCCCAGTCAAGAACAGCCCTGAGAGGCCCCAAACGTGGGTATCGGGAGATTTCGCATGGAATTCCTGGCCGGCGTGTCGGGTGGGGTCCTCGCTTCGCGTTGGAGGGGGTGTTCCGACCTCTAACACCCCTAACTTGGGAACACTCTCGATGCGACACACCTACATCACCACACTTGCTCTCTCTTCCCTTTGTCTTCTCGCCGCCTGTGGCGGCGGTGGCGGCGGCGGCGGCCACGGAGGCGGGGGTGGCGGTCAGGCCTCAGGACCCTCCGCCGACATTCAGTTCCCCCCCCAGACCAGCCTGACGGACGCCAATACCATTGCCGTCCGCGGCACCGTCGAGAGCCCGGGTAAGGTCGCCCATCTGATGGTGAGGGGCGTGCCCGCCGCCACAAGACCTGGTCTGCTACTGTCCCGTTGGTCCTCGGCTCCAACGAGCTCGAGGTCCTGATGCTTGATGCTGCTGGCACCCCCATCGGAGACGGTGAATCCGTAAGTGTCGAGTGCCAGGACGTTGTTCTCGGTAACTGCACCGGAGCCGCTCTCGGATTCTGGGAAGACAATGAGCGAGCCTATTGGCTCGACGCTGATCGCAAGCACCTGATCCACATCGATCTCCCCACTGGCATGCGCATCGCAGAGAATATCCACGAGCCCGCTCAACCAGGGGCGCCCCGCCTGACGAATCCTGGAGAACCTGTATTCGACGAAGGCCGGTTATCCCTTTACGTACCCGACGGGCAGTTCATCCACACCATCAACATGGGGACTGCCACTCTGACTACCTTTCCGGGACTGGGCACTAAGGTCCTGGACATCGACTATCTGCCTGAAGAGGACATGCTTGTCGCACTGGGGAGGAGGTTCGAGCCTAGTGGCGCCTGTGTGTTTGAGGTCGTAGAGGTCGATCCGCTCACAGGTGACTCGGAAGTCCTCGGCTCTTGGAACCGCAGTTTGGGTGAAGGCATTGACGCAACCCGTATCAGCTTGGAAGCCGACGGCACTTATGTGGATGTTGCATCAACCAATGCCGTGTGGTGGATGAATCTCTCGAGCGGAGAGATGGAGCCGTTTGATACGGTCACGTTGTCGAACATCAGCGACATCTCGCGCTCAATGGATGATAACTGGATTTCAATCCTTGACCGGACTGAAGGTCTATTTGAGACCGACCTCGATGAGACTAAATTGACTCCGCTGTATTCATTCGATGATGCGGATTCGCCTTTCTCTTCCGCCTTCACTCTCAGCCCCGGTGAAGTCTGGGGCGAGTATTTTGTGACGGATAACGTGCAGGATGCCCTCTACCGCGTGGATTCAGCCACGGACACCGTCACCCTCTGCGCTGGCTCCTTCATTGGATCCGGACCATCCCCGACAGTCTTGATGGATGAGACCGAGTTTCAGGGCCAGCGCGTGGCCGTCGATCCGACCAACCATTGTGTCTACTCCATCGCTTCGGATGGGAGCCGTACGGAGCTCGCCAAAGGCGGACTGCTCGTGGCGCCTGTAAGCCTGCTGGCCACCGATGACATCCTCTACGTGGGCTGCGATAGCGGATCGGTGGTCACGATCGACCCCGATGGGAATCAGGAGCTCGTGTTCGACAACGACCACGACAACGACAACTTGCCTAGACTGAAGGACCTGGCCTTCGCCCCCGATGATGGAAAGCTACTCTACCTAACGGGGGAAGGACTATTGGAGATCGACATCGTCACCGGCTTCGTGCGAGAAATCGGCGAATCCAATGACGACTGTAATTTCAATCAGGTGTGCGTGAATCCTGAACTCCGGGTGGCGTACGCGACCAGCACTCGCGCTGTCTACATGATCTTCCTGGACAATGGATTACAGGTCCTTCTCGCTGGTGACGATCCCAACTACGGCCTAGCTGGATTCGGCGCCCCGGTCGGGGATCCGACGGGCCTGGAATTCGATAGCGGCACGGACTCCCTCCTCGTCGCCGCAAGCGAAACGAGCCCAGGAAATGCAGGCTCCATGAGCATCTACCGCTTGGATCTCGCAGACCTTTGGCGAACGGAAGTGAGTGCGAAAGCGCTGGGCCAGGGCCCCCTCCCTGTCAAGGCCTGGTCCTTGGAGCGCGATGCTGCCACCGGAATCATGTACATGACAGGCTTGAAAGAGGGCGCTCTCTACGTCGTCGACCCCATCAGCGGGGACCGGGTGATCGCCTCACGCTGACGATCTTGGGGACCGGTCCCAAAGTGCGCGCGGCGTGGGGCTTGTCGTGGCTCAGCGCTCCGCGCTGTCCAGCAAGTGCGCCGCTTCTTGCGTCACCGGCCCGTCCGGACCATACGTCTCCAGAAAGAACCGGTGAGCAGCACGTAGGGGAACGACGGCCTCCGCTGCCCGTTCCAAGACCAGGAGAGACTTGCCCTTCACAAACCAGCACTCCGCCAGCAGGTCCTTATTGGGTGGCACCTGGGATGCAGCGATCTCCTCCACCCGCTGGGCTGTACTTAGCGCCCCCTGGGGGTTCCCCGTCTGCGCGTACTTCATTCCCAGCTCGAGTTGCAGCCACAGATTGTCCACATGATCCTCGCCATAGATCATGGACCCCATTTTCAGGGACTCCTCCAGAAGTTCAATGCCCTCTTCTTGCTCACCCGCCCGATACAACGCTTGACCGAGACTATAAGTAAGTTGCAGCAAGTCAGGCGCTGCAGAGTCCAACACTACCCGAGCTTGCTCAAGAACCAGCCGCCGCAGATCGATTCCGGCGCTCCCCTCGCCGCAGAGTTCCAAAGCTTGTGCCAACGTGTCTTGGGCCATGAGGGTCTCGTGATGGCTTACCCCCCAGGTGCTGGACATCAACTCCATTGCGGGTTCAAGCAAGGCGCGCGCCGCATCGCCGCGTCCCAGTTCGACCTGATAGTTTGCCAGCGCTGCGGTCGTGTACAGGCGAAGGGGATGGTTCGCCTTCAGGTCTGATGAGAGACGCAGATGCAGGCGTTTCAACAGCTCCACGGACTCCTCGGGACGCCCAAGCGAGGCCAGGATCCCGGCCTCGTTCATCATGGTCATGGAGACTTGGGTGTAGGGCGCATCGGGAATCTGAGCGAGACGCTCTCGGACGGAGGTGTGCAGCTCCAAGCCCTCCTCCTCCCGGCCCATACGCACAAGACAGCCACCCAGGTCACTCTCCACACGGAGCGCCCTCAAGGACAGTTCACCCTCTAGGGCTATGAGCACGTCGCGGGCCGAGCGCATCAATTCTTCAGCGCGAACCAGGTCGCCCGCGACATAGACCAGTCTTGAACCCAGGTAGCCCTTCGCAACCGCCGTCGACATTTGGTGCTCCCCGACGGCAGCGACCGTAGTTGACATGAGCTCTTCCGCGATGGCGAGCGCCCCATCTCCATCCCCTTGCCCGTATTTGACACTCGACAACCTGATCCCGAGCTCAACGAGCCATGGATCTCCGGGGGGAAGGAGATCCGCCCCCAAGCGGAGCGCCAACTGGACCTCCTTTTCGGCTTTGTCGAGTAGGCCGAGCTGAAAAAAGCTCTCGGAGATTGAGCTGCGAAATTCCAGTTCGCCGCGAGCATCGCCTTCAAAGGTCTCCGCCCCGTCCGCGCTGGCCGATTCGAGAAGACTGTCCACGCGCACACCGACTCCGACACCGGGAGCCAGACTTTCAATGGAGTCCAGCAGGGATTCACGGGCAGCGACCCTGCGGGCGGATTCCAATTCGCGCAGGGTGCGCTCGCTCTCGGCCTGGAAGTACATGTCGAGGCTCACCGCCAGGCCCACTCCCAGGCCAATGACCAGAATGGTCGCCGCCGTCACAGGGATACGGTTGCGAAGCACGAATTTCTTTAGTCGATAGGCCGCGCTGGGAGGTCCAGCCTCCAGGGGCTTGTGCTCCAGGTAGCGGCGGAAGTCGTCTGCCATTGCCGCGGCCGTTGGATAGCGCCGCCCGACATCCTTCTCCAGCGCCTTCATCAGGACCCACTCCATATCACCACTCAGATCCGGCTCGAGCAGACTCGGGCGAACCGGCTGCCCTTCGAGGATGGCCATGGCGATGGATGCCAGATCGGACTGCATCTCACCGTAGGGGGAGCGGCCGCAGAGAACCTCGTAGAAGACCACGCCCAGTGAGTACACGTCGCTGCGAGCATCGAGCTCGGCACCTCGCACCTGCTCGGGACTCATGTAGCGCATGGTCCCCACGATCTCGCCGGTACGGGTCAGATCCGCGCCGAGGGCCTTCTCAATATCCATGGCCCGGGCCACGCCATAGTCAATCACCTTGGGACGGCCTTCCCGGTCCACCAGGATGTTGCCGGGCTTGAGATCGCGGTGCAGGATGCCCATGTCGTGACCGTGCTCAACGGCGGCGCAGATCTGGATGAAGAGCCCGATCCGGTCACGCAGGGTCAATTCCGGCTTCGATCCGTACTCGGTGAGGATCTGGGCTCCCTCCACGTACTCCATCGCGAAGTAGGGCCAGGGCTTCTGGTTTGAATCGACCCAGACGCCAGCGTCGTACACCTGCGCAATTCCGGGGTGCTGAAGCTGTGCCAGGAAGCGCGCCTCTTCCTCGAAGCGGGCCATGTGTCGTTCGGTGGCCAAACCCGGGGCAAGCACCTTGAGGGCCACGAGCCGCTCGGGGCTCTTCTGGAGGGCTTCAAAGACCTTGCCCATGCCGCCGGCGCCGATCTCCCGGCGGATGCTGTAGCCGCCAATGTCCGATCCGGCACCGGGTTGCTCATCCTGTCGGAACAAGCGGTGGAACGCCGTCCCTTCCAACAGGCGGGCTTGATCACTGTCTCGGGCCTCCTCCTCCAGCCGCGCCAGGCGCATCACCTCTTCAGCCAATTCGCGGTCTCCGCCGCAGAGTTCGGCGACGCAGCCCTCTCGTCTTGCGGGAGCGGATTCCAGTGCTTCCTCCAGAATGGGCCGGACCTTGAGCCACTGGACCTTGCTCAAGTGCGTACCTCTTCGCTCAGGTCATCCAAGAGCCAGAGCTTCGCCGCGCGCCAACGACGCTCAACCGTGCGTACACTGACGTTCAATTGGTCCGCAATTTCGTCGTGTGCCATGCCTGCGTAGAACCGCAACTGAACCAACTCCGCGAGGTCGGGGTCTTCCGCTTCAAGACGGACCAACGCCCCGTCGAGTTCAAGGATCGAGTCCGCGTCTTCAGCGGCCACGTGTATGTTCTCGTTCAACGGTACCGGTTTCTCACCACCACCGCGCTTGGCCGCCTGTCGCCCACGCGCGTGGTCCACAAGTACTGAGCGCATGGCGCAAGCCGCTGCTCTGAAGAAGTGCCGCCGGCTCTCCCAGGAGTGCTTCCCGGACTCTGGTTGAATCCTCATCCAGATCTCGTTGACCAGAGCGGTCGGTTGAAGGGTGTGATCCCCGCGCTGCCGCACCATCTGGATCTTGGCCATCTGCTTGAGTTCGCCGTAGAGCAGGGCCACGAAGTCCTCAGGGGTCGAGGAATCTTCCTTGCTCATCCCATTCAAGATGGTCGTCACTTGAGTCGGAAAGGGATCACCCATGGGCCTGCGATTCTATGCGCCAGGCCGCTCGAAGGTGCTGAGGAATTCGGATGGCTGGATCGGCCCCGCGTGAGTCGCGCCGATCGGGCTTCGATGTACGAAGCCCACGTCCCTTGCAGGCTGCCTAGTCCAATGCGGGACGGCGTTCCAAGCTGGGGGCGTGAGCTTCGGTCTGTACGCCGCCCTCGAACAAGCCCCAGGCCTGGCTCATCTTGTTGGGTCCTTCAAAGTGGAATGCGGCGTCGTGCATGTGCATTTCGTTCGGCGAGGCCAGACCACCGTCCCCCTCCAACTCAAAGTACAGGTCGACTCCATCCTTGGGCCTCGCCACCATGCGGGGGCGATTGCCCAATGCGCAGTAGTGCACGAGCTTGAGCGTCTCCCCTTCCAGGTAGTACATGGTCACCATTTGGTGGGGCGTCCCGGGAAATTCCGTTTCGACTACGGCGTGGCCCGCGGCGACCGTTTCATAGATGAGGACGGGACCGTCTTGGCTGCCATCCGTGGCGTACCACTTGCCCTCCAGGGCCGACAGACGGGCGAACTGAGTCCGGGCGGCCTCGCCGGTAATCGTCTGGCTTCGACTGCCGAGCGTGGAGCAGGAGGCCAGGAACAGGGCGGTCAGGAGCAGAATGCGCATTGAAGATATCCTTGAGTCCTGGCTCACCGGTCTGAGCCGCGGGATCGACGGAAGCGACGGGCATCTCTACTTGGACGACCGCCGCGCTCGTTCTCGGGCAGCATGAGCCACTCGGGCTCCAAGCTGTCCAGGGCAGACTGTAGCCGGAGCGCTCCTCCCTCCAAACCTTGCGTCTTGAGGTGCACGAGTAACATCTTTGCCGTGCCCACTGCTGAGATTCCAAGCCCATCTAGGCTGGCAGAGGCCTCGCGCCGGCGAGCGAATGAGCCCAGGATCAACTCCAGGGACTCCGCGTGCTCGCCAGCCTCCAAGGCCAGGCGGCCACGGCCAGCCATCGCCATGGCCACGTAGTGATCGGATGTGGCACGGTTGGCGGGGTTGACGACAATCGCCTTCTCGTAGTGCTCGGCGGCACGACCGTACGCGCGCTGAGCTGAGTCGCCATCGCCCACACGCCGGTGCTGCTCAGCCACCACGAGCGAAGCGTAGCCGGCAAACCAGTGCAACTGCGGCGAGGCATCAGGCTCGCGCATCATCTCTTCGTAGACGGCCTCAAGGCCATCGAAAGCACCCAGCCGCTGACGCCGCAGGACCCGGGTCCGCAGGCGGGCGTGCAAGTCCCAGGAATCAGGAAAGCGCCCGAGCCCCTCGTCCAGAACCCGTTGCGCATGGGCACCGGCACCAATGGCGGCCAAGAAATCGTAGTACCGCACCGCGTGCTCATCGCGTCCATGGGGATGAACGGCCAGCAGGGCGTGAGCGGCATGCAGATCCGTCAACCACTCCCGCGGCCACTCCCGCTTGTCGCGATAGGAGTCCGCGATGGCCCGCTGTCGGCCCGCGGCGAAGAGGTCGAGCACCATCATGGTGCTCCAGGAGCTGGTGTCGGCGGGCATGGTGCGTACGGCCAGAGCGGCGCGCTCCTGAGCGTTCGCTGTCTCGCCCAGCTCCTGAGTGGCAGCGGCGACAATGCTGTGTACGCGCCAGTCATCCACACCCATCTCTTCAGCCTGGGCAGCGGTGCGCCGGGCGTCCTCCAGGAGCAGGCGCCGGAAGCGCGGCTCGTGCTGGCCTTCCACGGCCAGACGCAGATACGAATCAGCCAACTCCAACAGGGCGTCCGTGTCCTGAGGTGCGGTCTGCGCCTGATTGGCGCTGCTCTGGAGCTGATCGGCGAGGTCCAACCTCCCCGTGCTGTCCACGCGGTACTCCGCGCGCGCAAGAGCCGCGGTCCACTCCTCGGCGTTGAGCACCTCCGACTTCTCCCCCAGTCCACGGTGCACGCGGGCCAGGGTGGTGGCCTTGCGGGAGCCCTTCCCCAGACGATCGAGAGCGTCGATCAGAGGGCCGCGCTCGGCCTCTTCGGTCATCACCTCGAGCGCATCGCCCAACAGAACGACGGCACTGTCGGGCGCATTCTCAGACAGGTCCTGCCAGGCCACCTGACGCATTTCGTCGTCCTTGCCGAAGAGCGCCAGACGCAGGAGATCCACCTGCGGGACCTCCGTGTTCGCCACGGCCGCCTGCAGGATGGCCTTGCGCTCGGCACGGGTCCCCTGCCGATAGGCGCGCTCTACGAATTCACGGTCGTCCACGTCACGACTGGCCGTCAATCGCGGGGCATCCGCCAGGCTGCGGTCGGGCATGATCTGCTCCGGCGGATTACCCGTGCCGGTGCGAATGGCCTGGAAGACGCTCTTGGTGTCAAACGCGTAGTAGACGTCGTAGACCTCTTCGCCCGGGACCTCGCCAGCTTCCAGCTCGGGCTCGCGAGAGAGCGCGATGTGCCGAGGCGAGATGCGTTTGCCCTCGAAGTACTTCTCGTAGAGGATCGGCTCGATGGCGATGTGCTCACCACAGGTCACGGTGCCGAAGCGCGGACAGGGAATGCGCTCGCCGTCCTCATCGTGATCGCGTGGGGTGTGCCGGTAGGTGGAGGCGATCACGCACACGTAGGGCTCGTAGAGGACAGCGGCCGCGGGCTGGCGGTAGCGCACACCCGCGTAGTGCTCGGAGGCGATCTCGCCATCCATATTGACGCACACCAGCACGCGCTTGCCGGTCGCCTCGGACACGGCCCAGGCATCTTCAAAGGTGCGCTGCCAGGTGATAAGGCAGGGCATGGCCCACTCCTCGGCGGTCGGCGCGCGCCACATCTCTTCGCGTTCAAGGGTGCCCTCGGCATCGCCGGGCGTCGCGGGCTCCTCGGGTTCCTGGAGCACCTCGGGGACAACGGGCGGTTCGGGCGTCTCCGGCTCTTGGGCCAGGACGATCGTGGGCAGCATCAGGGCCGCCAGCAGGAAGGCGCGAGGTAGAAGCATGGTGACAATAGGTTAGCACGGCAGAACTGAATGCCGCGTGACACGCCGTGCGGATCGGGTAAGAACCTGGCCCAACTCCCGCCTACTCGACCGTTCCCCCGTTCTCCTCTTCCTCCTCTTCCTCCTCTTCGTCTGAGTCCCCGGTGTAGCCCAGGGCATCAAGCTGAGCTTGAACAGCGGCTGTCGTCTGCGCGGCCTGTCCGCTGACGAGTGGTTCGTCCAAGGTCCGGAGCAGAGCACGCAGCTCTTTCAGCAGCGCCTTGCCACTTCCCGATTCACTCAGATCAAAGAGCTCCTTGGGATCCTGAGCCACGTCGTATTGATGCAAGACCTGTCGCCCGTTTGCATCCAGAATCCACTTGCGACCACGATGGACGACGGCCATGTCCAGATTTTTTTGCCACGGCCGTGACTGGTAGCTGACGATGGGCGGCTCATCAGAGCTTTGACACAGATCCCTTCCTATCCAGTCGGAGTGGACCTGGATGCCCGCCAGACCGGTCAGGGTGCGGGGCAGATCCACCAGACTGGCGGGCGAGGAATCGCCGTGTGGCGCGAGGCCTGGCGCGTGCAGGATCAGAGGCACCGCTGCCTCCTCGTCCCAGACCCCCTGGCCATGCTCGAAGACACCGTGCTCGCCAAAGGACTCACCGTGGTCGCTTGTGAATGCCACGACCCCGTTCTCGAGAATCCCCGCACCCTCAAGAGAGTCAATAATGGAACCGAAGGCCAGATCCAGCGAGGCACTGGCGAGGCGATACCAGTTCTCGTACTCGCCCAAGGTGCTTCCGATTGCCCCGGCCGCAGGAGCCCCGCGCTTGAGAGTCTCGTAGTCGCTGGCAATCGCCTTCTCGAGCTTCTCGAATGAGCGGCCCACGGGGTAGCTCTGTGCTAGACGCTCGCCTGTGATGTCGTCCACACGATAGGGCTTATGGGCGCGGTAGCTCTGCACGAACAAGAACAAGGGGCGTCCATCGTCCGCGTCCAACTCGCGCTGCACGGAAGCCAGCATGCGCGGCACGTCCACCTCACCCTCCTCGAACCACTCGAAGCCCTGGGCAAAGCCAAAGGGACGGCCCACGAAACCGCCATCGGTGATGGCCACGGTGCGATAGCCGGCGCTCTGGAAGTGCTCGGCCATGGTCCAGGCCTCGTCCGGCAGGCGGTCTTTGTAGAGGCGCACTGAAACCTGGGGCGGGTAGAGGCCACTGAACATGGCGGCCTGGCTGGGCAGGGTCCAGGTGGCGGGTGCGCGGGTGTTGGTGAAGCGCAGGCCGCCAGCCGCTAGTTCGTTCAGTCGCGGGCACAGGTCCGGATCGCCTCCCCAGTCCGCGAGGTTGTCCGCGCGGAAGGTGTCTGCCAGAAGCAACACAACGTCGCGTGACGATGATGCATCATCATCTTGGAGGGGAGGACAGAGGACGGGCTTCAAGAAGGCCGTGAAGCCCGCCTGGGACCCGAGGACCTCGAGGGTCAACAACCCCCGGCCTTCCGCCAGAGAAACTTCCAAGCTGCGAGGTTGCGGCACGGCATCAAAGGGCCGTTGCTCCTCAAACACGACCTTCCCGTTCCAGAGAACCCGCACGTGCGCGTTCTGCGCCGGGTCCCCCACGGCCACCCAGCGCGCACGCAGTACGCTCCCACGGATCGCGGCAACCTCAAAGTTCGCGCTCTGGGAGGCAAGCAGTGGAATGCCCTCCGCCGAGTAAGAGCCCAGCTCTACACGCCAAGCTCCGCTCTTCCCCGTGCCCAGATCCAGAGACTCACTCAGAGAAAGTGAGGGCGGAACGGATGCCGTCGCACCCAAGAGCAGGTAGATCCATGGCCCTGCAAGCAGGAAGGCTGGTCGCTTCTTGATCGTCCCCAGCAGAGCACGCGACTCGTCGTTCAGTTCGAGCCCCTGCAGGGCCACCTGCTGGTGCTCCTTGGCCTTAAGCTTAGGCTGGGGCAAGGGCTTCCCGCCCCCCACTAAGGTGCTGTCGGCGCCACGGGCCAAGCCCCCGAAAGGACGTGCCGCACGCCACACGCCTTGACCAAGAGAGGCCCAGGACTTCGCATCCAATGAGACGGAGAAACGGGTCCCGCCCGCATCGCTGGCAAGGGACACCGGGTGGCCGTGCCAATCCAGCTGCCCCAACTCCTCGATGGCCGGCGGCAAGAAGCCCTGAGCCAGGCGCTGGTGATCGGGAAGTACCGGCCTGTCACCGCAACCTGCTAGCCCACTTGCGAGGAGCAGGATGGGTAGCTTCGAGGACATGCGACTCATGGCTGACGAGTATAGCAGTGCACGCCGTGCGACTAGTTGTCCTCTCCACCCCGTGCGCGTTCACGCCAGAGCAGATGCAACTCGAGAGCGGCACTCGCGGCGGCCTCATCACCCAGCCGTGCACAGATCTGGGACAACTTGTAGAAGGCCTCGTAGTGCGGAAAGAGCGAGACGCACTGCTCCAGACTCAGGCGCGCGGCCGCCGGGTCGTCGCGGGCGAGGTGCAGGTCGGCCCGGTGGGCGAGCACTTTGGCCTTGTCACGCGGGGCGCTGAAGCGTTCGAGGGCCGCGGCCAGGCGTCCTTCGCAGTCGTCCAGCCGGCCCTCCTCGAAGTCGAGCAAGGCCAGACGGAAGGGGCTGTCGCCGCCGTCGGGGAACAGGATGCCGTCAGCCGTGTAGGCCTCGCGCGCGACTTGCAGGTCGCCAGTCTCCTGCAGGCAGCGGCCCAACAGAAAGAAGACCTGCCCCGCCTTGGGGTAGGTGGGGCCCGCAGCCAGTGCGCGCTCGACCCACGGCAGCGCCAAAGCGTAGCGCTTCTGCTGGTGGTGCAGCCAACCCAGAAGAAAGGCTGCTTCACCCTCGGAGTCCTGCTCCCACCAGGACTCCAAGGTAGCCTGGGCTGCATCCCACTGAGCCTGGGCCAGCTGCTGGCGGACCTCTTTGGCGCGCGCATCGGTGGAAGCGTCGGGAGGGGATTGGGCTTCGAACAGCGGCAGCGCAGCTTGCATGCGAGCGCGGATCGTGTCGGACGGAGGTGAACAGCCTGCCGCCAACAGGACCACGCACAGGATGATCTGCTTTCTCATCGCACGCCTTCCCTCTGCAAGGTGTGCACCTGATCGCTGGCGAGATTTTCGAACAACTGCCGTTCACCGTCCGGCCACAGAACCTCCAGGTCGCGTGGGCTCGCATTCTCACCCAGTCCGAAATGCGCTCGCGGCGAGGAGGCGCCCTGGTAGGACAGCCCGCCCACCAACCAGCGGGTTTGAGAAACGCCCCCGGTGTCCAGAACCAGGCGCGCTCCCAGGCCGCCGGTGTTCTGGGCTCCGGGCCGATTGTCGTGGAGGCGCACGATTATCCAATGCCCGCCAGTTGCGTCGTTGCGCAAGAGGCGCAGGGGTCCGTTGGATTCGGCGACCAGAGCGTCCAGGTCGCCGTCTCCATCCAGATCTCCGAAAGCCGCACCGCGGTCGCAGTGGGCCCCGTTCAACCAGTGATCGGGAGCAGCGGATGCCACACGCGCAAAGCGCTCACCCTGGCGCTCGAACAGCAGGGGGCTCTGGCGGTGATGCCAGCCCATGGGCGCGGTGACGGCTTCGGAGTACACATGCCCGTTGAAGACCAGTAGCTCCTCCACCCCGTTCAGGTCCAGATCCAGGAACGCGCAGGCCCAGCCCAATGAGGCCATGCTCTCCATGGCCAGCCCCATGCGCCGGCTGCGATCCTCGAAACGGCCCCCGCCCAGGTTCACGTGCAGCGTGTTGGGATCGGCCATGAAGTTGGTGGTGAAGACGTCCGGCAGACGGTCACCATTCACGTCTCCCACGGCGACACCCATGGTGGCCTGCCCCCAACCATTCTCGTCGAGCGCGATGCCCGCCACCTGCCCCTCGTCCACGAAGCGTCCCTGCTCGTTGCGGCGGAAGAGGAAGTTGGCCTGGGAGTCGTTGCCCACCAGCACCTCGCTGGTCCCATCACCGTCCACGTCCAGGATCGTTACCCCCAGGCCGTAGGAAGGCGTCACGTCCGCGAAGCCCCACTCACCGCTGACCTCGCGGAAGCGGCCCTGGCCCAGGTTCTCGTAGACCTCATCGGGTTCGGCGGGCAGTCCCACGGGACCGCCGAAGACCTCTGCCCCCCGAAACTTCGCGGGCGCCGGCGGCGCGGCGGGATCGAAGCGCACGTAGTTCGCCACGTACAGGTCCAGGTCACCGTCCCCATCGAGATCGCCCCAGCAGGCGGCGGTACTCCAGTAACGAGACCCAAAGCCGTCGCCAAGGGTCTCAAAGGTGCCGTCCCCCCTTGAGCGGTAGAGAGCGTTCTCGCCCCAGCAACTGACGAACAGGTCCTCAAAGCCGTCACCATCCACGTCAGCCACAGCGCAGCCGAAGCTCCAACGCTTGAGGTTGATGCCGCACGTGGCGCTGCGATCTGCAAATCGGAGGTCGCCCAGGTTCTCGAAGTAACGCGCCCCGGGTCCCCCATCGGGATCATCCAGGGTGGCGCCGTTGGGGACGAACACGTCCAGGTCTCCATCCCCGTCCCCATCGATGAGGGTCACGGCACCGCCCTTGACCTCAAGCAGCTGGCTGGAGGGGCTGTGGCCCGAAGTCAGGTGCATGACGAGGCCAGCCTCCTCGGTGCGATCGCTCATGGGGAATCGGCCCGAATCCGAACAACCCGCCGCAAGGAACAAGCCGGCCAAGGCTCCCCACTGTCTGCGTGTAGGGCTCATGCCGTGTCCGGCCCGCGCCGCATGAAGTAGACCAGCGCAAATAGCAGTGACAGCCCGCCCCCGATGCTCATGAAGTAGGTGAGCTGCTGGAAGAACTCGAGGCGCGAGATGTCGGAGGCGAAGAAGTCCTTGTAGAGCTGCAAACCAACCGAACCCGTGTAGCCCACGGCATCCGTGAGGTAGATCGCGAACACCGCGGTCCCGGCAAAGCGGGTATAGGCCAGCAACCGATCGAACAAGACGGATCCGAAGGGCACGTAGGTCAGATAGGCGCCCAGGCCGATCAAGGTCATCCACGTTATCGAGTCCAACATCTCCCGTTCAAACATCCAGGTTACGGCACCCATCACAATCTGGCCCGTGATCATGATCGACAGGGCGAGGATCAGACCCAGACGGTTGCTACGTACGAGCGAGAGGAGCGAGAGGCAGATCATCACACCGAACGCGATGGGCACCTCCGTCTGAGTGAAGATGCCAGCGCGCTCTCCAAGGCCGAGCTCTCCCAAGATTTCCACGCCATAGTTGTCCCTGTAGTCGCGGTAAGCCGTCAGGAAGAAGTACATCCCCGAAAGGAGAAAAATCCCCAGGGAGAACTCCCGCAAGAAACCCCAGCGGCCTTGAGAGTCCATCTTCGTGCGTGGTGAGCGCTCCCGCTTGTCCGCCTCAGTTGGAAGTGGAAGCTGCGTGAGCATGTAGACACCCAGCAGGAATGGAAGGAAGAACAACGCCCCGGTGGCGAAGGGCATCCAGTATTCGGTGATCCCCCATGAGGACATCAGGTAGCGCCCCACGTCTTTCACCATCCCGCTGGCCATGATGTACGAGCACGACATCCCCGCCAGCATGAACTCGGAGGTACGGCGACCCTCCAGGTACAGGACGACAATTCCCCAGACCATGCCCAGGGGAAGGCCGTTGGCAAAAATGGCGAACACCTTCAGGTTCCCTGGCAAAACGGCAAAAAGCAGGAGGGACAACCAGGCTGCAACGATCAGCCCCACAAGGAGCCGAGCCCGACCGCGCACGCCCGTCTCCGAGCAGAACTTCATGCCCACGAACTTGGAGATCGTGTAGCCGACGATCTGCGCGATCACGTAGGCGCTCTTCACGTCCAGCGCCGTGCCCATGAACTTCAGCTCTTCGTAGGTCCCCGCCGCGAAGGGTTTGCGAAAGGCGTACATGCAGAAGTACGTGGTGAAGCTCGCAACGATGGCGTAGACACCCATGACTCCGGGACTGGAGCGGTCCAGAACTCCGCGAATCCCCGTGGGGGGATGCTCTGGGAGACCATCGGGTTGGTTATTCATGGGGCATCCAGTCTAGACTCGGCCTCCGGCGCGGGTCCACGATCCCCTGCCCGCACCTGAACATGACCCTCCAAGTCCACTCTCCCTACGATGGCGCGCTGGTGGCCGAGCTGGATCTGGATTCGGGCGCGGTCCTGGAGGAGAAGCTGGGGCGCGCGCAGAAAGCTCAGACCGACTGGCGCAGGGTGCCCGTGGCGGAACGCGTAGAGCGGGTCGCGCTCGCCATGGAGTGGTTCCGTGACCACGCCGACGAGGTGGCGCGGGACGTGACCCTTCAGATGGGCAAGCCCCTGGCCCAGTCCACTGGGGAGGTCCGGGGTGTGCTGGAGCGCGCACAATTCACCTTGGATGTCGCACCCGATGTGCTGGCACCCGAGATCTTGCCCGCCAAGGAGGGATTCCGGCGGCGCATCGAGCACACCCCCTTGGGTCTGGTGCTCGACATCGCCGCCTGGAACTACCCCCTGCTGATTCCTACCAACGTGATCTTCCCCGCCCTGCTCGCCGGGAATGCCGTGCTGCTGAAACACAGCGCCCGCACGCCCCTGTGCGGCCAGCACTTCGAGCGCGCGTTTGAAGCGGCGGGGATGGGCTCGCTGGTAACGCACCTCCTTCTCGACCACGCGGGCACGACCGCCCTGATGGGCGATGCTCGTGTGGGGCATGTAGCCTTCACCGGATCGGTGGACGCGGGCCGCCGCATCCACCGCGCGGTGGCCGAGCGCTTCATCGACGTGGGCCTGGAGCTCGGCGGGAACGATCCGGCATACGTGGCCGCCGACGCCGACCTGGAAGCCACCGTGGCGGGAGTCGTGGACGGCGCCTGCTACAACGCGGGCCAATCCTGCTGCGCTGTTGAGCGCGTGTACGTACACGCCGACGTGTACGACGAGTTCGTGGATCGGGCGCGGGTGTTGATGGAGGCCTACCGCACGGGAGATCCACTCGATCCGGCCACGACCCTGGGCCCTCTGGCGGATGCGGGCAGCCTTGAGGGATTGGCACATCAGATCGAAGAGGCCTGCGGACGCGGAGCGAGCGTGGTGACCGGCGGCGGCGCCGTGGACGGGCGCTTCTTCGAAGCCACGCTCCTGGCCGGTTGTCCCAATGAGTGCGAGGTCATGCAGGAGGAGAGCTTTGGGCCCCTGCTGCCCGTCTTGCGGGTGGAGTCCGACGACGAGGCCCTCGCCCACGTGAACGACACGCACTTCGGCCTGACGGCCTCGATCTGGACTGCCGACCCCGAGCGCGCCGAGTGGTTCGCAGCCGGGCACGACGCGGGGACCCTCTTCCAAAATCGTTGCGACTATCTGGACCCGGCCCTGCCCTGGACGGGCATGCGCGACAGCGGCAAGGGCTCCACCCTCTCACACCATGGGTTCCATCACCTGACTCGGCGCAAGGCCATCCACTTCCGGGACGCCCCGGGCTGAACAGCTACTCGGGCGTCACGTAGGCGCCTGTGATCCCGCCGTCCACCACGAAGTCCGCGCCGTTCACGTAGGAGGACTCCGAGCTGGCCAGGAACAGGGCCGCCTGGGCCATCTCGCTGGCCTCACCGAAGCGCCCCATGGGGATGTGCACGAGCCGCCGTTGGCGTTTCTCTTCGGTATCCAGGTAGTCCATCAGGAGCTTGGTGCGCAAGGGACCGGGGCACAGAGCGTTGACCCGGATATTCTCGCGCGCGTGGATGGTGGCCAGCTCGCGGGTCATGGCCAGCACGCCGCCCTTGCTGGCGGTGTAGGCGATCTGCGCCGTTGCGGCACCCATGAGAGCCACGAAGGAAGCGGTGTTGATGACCGATCCACCACCGGCGCGGCGCAGGGCGGGAATTCCATGCCGGCAACCGAGAAACACACCCTTCAGATTGATGTCAATGGTGCGCTGCCAGACCTCGTCGCTCGTGACCTGGCTGTCTCCGTCGTTGCCATCCATGATGCCGGCGTTATTGAACAGCACGGTCAGCTTGCCGAAGGCCGACTCGCAAGCCTCGACCATGCCCGCGCAGTCCTCGTCCTTGGAGACGTCTGCGTGAACAAACTGGGCCTGACCGCCGGCCCCTTCGATGGCGGCTACCGTGTCCTGTCCAGCCCCGTCCACGACGTCGACAACCAGAACGGCGGCGCCCTCCGCGGCAAACAACAGGGCCGACTCGCGGCCGATTCCATTCCCGCCGCCAGTGATCAGAGCTACCTGGTTCTCGAGTCGCATGGAGCAGAGTATCTGGTTCCAGTTTGGGTAAGTAGAGCGAGTACCGAGCCGTACAAGTTGCACTCCCTGTGCGTGCACTTAAAATGTACACAGACCGCCTAGCTCCCGGCAAGCTGGGGGCCCTGACATCCGTGGCTTGGGGGGAAAAGAGGAATCCCCGGCAGAATTGGTGCCGCTCCCCGCACCGGCCTAGACTAAGGAGATGATTACAACCCTCGCTTGCTTCGCGCTGCTTCTGGCTCCTCAGCCACGGCCGGCTCAGGGCACCGACGCCGCGCAGAGTGAATTCGTGAAGGACCGTACCTCCCGCGGATCCAAGGGCCGCATTCTGCGGCGCGAAGGAGGAGCGAAGACGGACAAGAGCCTGAAGCTCGCCCTGGAGTGGCTGGCGCGGGCACAGAATGAGGATGGCAGTTGGAACACGTCGAAGAAAGGAACCCTAGCCGCCCAGCACGGCACAGGCCTGACGGCTTTGAGCTTGCTGGCCCTTCTCGGGGACGGACATTCCGGCGTGCACGGCGAGTACAAGGAAACAGTGAGCAAGGGCCTGGCCTGGCTGCTGGGAAGGCAGAACAAGCAAACCGGCCAGTTCGGAGTCCGCTCGAACCATGCGTTCATGTACGACCACGCCATCGCCACCCTGGCGGTAGCTGAGGCTCTCTTGATGGACGGATCAGACGCCTTGGCTGAGCCACTTGAAACAGCCTGTGCCTTCCTGGCCAAGGGGCGCAACAAGAATGCTGCCTGGCGTTATGAGGTGCCGCCTTCGGAAAGCGGCGACAACGACACGTGCATCAGCGCGTGGTGCACACTGGCGCTGGTCATGTGCCAGGAAGCTGGCATCGAGGTGGAGGGCGCGGCATTCGATGGCATGGAGGCCTGGCTGGAGTCGGCAACTGACGATGCCATTGGGCGTGTGGGCTACAATTCGCAGGGCTCTTACAGTGCGCGCATACAGGGACTCAATAGCGACGTTCCGGTGGAGATCGGCGAAGCGATGACCGCCATCGCCATGACCGTGCGCTCCTTCACCATGCGTCGCCGCGGAGACAAGGCGCTGTGGGACAATCAAACGCAGCTCCTGCTCAAGTGCCAACCCAACTGGTCAGAAGAAGAGCCTCTCGTGGACATGTACTACTGGTACTTCGGTGCCCAAGCCATGTTCCAAGTGGGGGGCAAATCCTGGAAGGCCTGGAACAAGTCCATGAAGTCGGCCATCACCGAGGCCCAACTGACCGAGGGAGAGGAGGAGGGTAGCTGGGATCCCATAGGTCCCTGGTGCCCCTACGGAGGCCGCGTCTACTCCACCGCCATGATGGCTATGTGCCTTGAGGTCTACTACCGCTACCCGCGCCTGCTCGACCAGCGCTGACGGATACAGCGCTCCGCGCGAATCCCCACTCCTGCTGATGCAGGCTGCTGCACAACGAATCCCCGGATTTGAGGCGGCACGCTGAGTGGTTGCGGGTACCCGAGGCGCTCAGCCATGAGCGCGGACAACCAGGGCATCGAATAGCCCCTGCTGGACGGGATCCTCCGCCGCGGAGAGCTCGGGGTGCCACTGCACCGCAACGAGTTCAGGATGGGATGGAAGTTCCAGGGCCTCAATGGTGCCATCCGGAGCACGCGCCACCACGACCAATTGTGAACCTGGCCGATCCACCGCTTGGTGGTGCCAGGAGACGGTGTCGCAGCGGGTGCAGCCGAGACTGCGAGCGAGACGCGAAGCCGGCTCGAGCTCGACGGGGTGGGACACGGGCTCGCGCGGGGGTAGGCGATGGAGGACTTCCTCCCCCACCCTGTCCGGCAGGTGCTCTATCAGGGTCCCGCCGAGGACCACGTTCAGAATCTGCAAACCGCGACAGATCCAGAGGCTCGGGAGGTGCCGGTCCAGAACGGCTGCGGCCAAAGCCAGCTCGGTGCGATCGCGATCCAGATCCACGCCGTAGTTCTCGGCCGTTCCGGTCCCGCCCCAGGTCTCTGGAGCCAGGTCTCCGCCACCGGCCAAGACGATTCCGTCCAAGTCCTCGAGCCAGGCTGCCGGATCGGACTCACCGGGTGGAAGAAGGACCACCCTTCCCCTGGCAGCCCGCACACAGGCCACATATTCGGCGGGCAAGGTCAGCCGCCCCTCTGGGTCGCGGCCGTAGGTGGTGATCCCGATACGCACCGCGCTCAGATCTGCTCGAAGTAGCGACGCCGTTCCCAGTCCGTCACTGCCGCGTCGTAAGCCGCTTGTTCGTTGCGCAGGAAGTGGGAGTAGTGGTCCACCATCGCGTCACCGAAGGCCGCCCGTGTGAAGTCGCTGGACTCGAAGCGCTCCACGGCCTGTTCAAGGCGGACCGGCAAGGCGGTCTGGTTCTCCGCCTTGTAGACATCTCCGCGGAACATGGGCTCGGGTTCCGTTTTCTGGGCGATGCCATCCAGGCCCGCAGCCAAGGCGGCCGCAAACACAAGGTAGGGATTGCAGTCGGCACCGGGGACGCGGCACTCAATGCGCAGGGACGGACCGCTGCCCACCACGCGGAAACCCGCCGTGCGGTTGTCGTAGCTCCACGCCGCACTGGTGGGCGCCCATGATCCCGATTGGAAACGCTTGTAGGAATTGACCGTGGGCGCATAGAGGGCCATCAGCTCGGGAAGGTGTCCCATCCAGCCACCCAAGAACCAGCGGAACTCGTCACTGCAACGGATGCCCTCAAGGTCGCCCTCCCCGGCAAAGGCATTCTGACCATCGCGCCATAAAGAGAGGTGCACGTGACAGCTGGAGCCCGCCCCACCGGCGTGGGGTTTGGCCATGAAGGTCAGGCTCTGGCCCAGCTGGTCGGCCAAGTCTTTTGCGCACTGCTTGTACACCACGTGGCGGTCCGCCATGGCGAGTAGCTCGCAGTGCCGGATGTTGAGCTCGTGCTGGCCGAGCCCCCACTCGCCCTTGCTGTTCTCCACGGGCACACCCGAAGCGGCCAGGTGGCGGCGCATGGCGCCAATCAGGTGTTCGTCTCGGCTGGCATACAACAGGTTGTAATCCTGGATCACCGAGCTGCTCGGAGTGAGACCGTGCCAGTTGGCCTTGGCGGCCTCCCGGTAGCTGTCCTCGTAGACAAAGAACTCCAGCTCGGAAGCTCCTGAAGTTTGCAGCCCCATGGCATCGGCGCGCTCCAGCTGGGTCCTCAACGCGGAGCGTGGGGCAACCGACACCAGTTCCTTTTCTTCCCCTGCCACAACATCGCAAAGCACCAGTGCGGTCGCCTCGCGCCAGCTGAGCACGCGCAGACTCTCGAGATCGGGCGCAAGATGCAGGTCCCCGTAGCCCTTCTCCCAGTTGGCGAACTCAAAACCGGGAATGGGCTCCATGTCCATGTCCACGGTCAGCAGGTAGTCACAGGCGTGGGCCTCGCCTCCCCCTACCTCCTCCAAGAAGAATCCCGCATCGTAGGTCTTGCCCATCAACCGACCGTAGTGGTCCGTGAAGGCCACATCGACCGTATCGATCACCCCCTCCGCCACGCAGCGACGCAGGTCGTCCAAACTCAGCATGCCTTCTTCGTGACTCATGGAAGCAATTCCTGTTGGCTAGCATACCCCGCCAAAGGGCCCCTAGGCGGCTCCGCAAAAGGGGCTATAAGGCACACAAGAGCGAAACACCGTCAATCCGGTCCCAACGGTAGACTGGATTTTCCAGAATCCAGCGAACCCTAGAGCCCCCCCCAGACCCGGACCATGTCCAGCCCGTTCCTAGACGACCGCCGCCGCGCCCACCACTTCCTGAACAGATTCTCGCTCGGCCCCACACCCGCCCTCCTGAAAGAGGTCACGGAGATCGGCCCGGAGAAGTGGCTGGACAAGCAGCTTGAAGGGCGCGCTCTGCCAGACCGGCGACTGACACGCAAGTTGGTCAAGCTGGGGTCCTACGCCCTGACCAACCGGGAGGTCATGGACGAGTACGTCCTGCCCACCCCGGACAACCTCAGTCAGGAGGAACGCCGGCGTAGGCAGCGGCTGCGCAACGTGCCCGCTACGGAGCTGCGAGATGCCGTCTTGCTGCAGGCGGTCTACGGCGAGGATCAGGTCAAGGAAGTGGCCAGCGACTTCTTCCGCAATCACTTCACGGTGGCGACGGACGTCGGTCGCGTGCGTTACTTCGCCACGGAGTACGAGCGAGAGGTGATCCGCAACCGGGTCTTCGGCTCCTTCGGCGACATGCTCTCGGCCAGCGCCAAGCACCCGGCCATGCTCGATTATCTCGACAATGCCGTCTCCCGCCGCCCCCCCACGAAAGCGGAACTCAAGCAGGTTGAACTGCGAGTGCGGCAGCAGACGCGGTCGAAAGAACAGGGTGAGCAGGCAAGCGACATCGCCGCACAGCGTGGCCTGAATGAGAACTACGCTCGCGAGCTGCTCGAACTACACACCCTAGGAGTGGACAACTACTACACCCAGGCCGACGTGGAGTCTGTTGCGCGCACCCTGACGGGCTGGACTATTGAGAACGACGGCACCAAGCCGCTCGGGTTCCGCTTCAGCGACAACATGCATGCGGGTGGAAACAAGAAGATCCTTCGTAAGACAATCAAGGAGAACACCAAGAAACCTCTGGCGGAGGGCGAGGAGCTCCTGGACATATTGGTCGGTCACAAGGGCACGTCCGAGTTCATCGCCTGGAAGCTCTGCCGGCATCTGGTAAATGACTCACCTGACGAGAAAATGGTGGCGCGGATTGCCGCAGTGTTCCGCAAGACCAAGGGGGATCTCCGCAAGGTCTACCGGGCCATCGCCACGGACGAGGAGTTCTACGCCCCGCGCAACATTCGCGCCAAATTCAAGCGGCCCTTCGAGTTCGTGGTCAGCGCCTTGCGGGCTACCGACGCGGAGATCGACGACTGCTCGCAAATTCACGCCGCTCTGGGGGCCATGAACGAACGGCTCTACCTGTGCAAAGATCCCACGGGCTACTACGACCAGGCCGAGGCCTGGCTGGACCCCGGGGCTTTCGCCGTGCGGTGGAAGTTCTCCAGGGACTTGCTGCAAGGCAAGGTCGACGGCGTAAAGGTCTCGCCAGCGATCTTCGACGAGCTCAAGGACTCCGAGCCCGCAACCTGGAACGGCCTCTTGCTCGAGCGCTTTCTTCCGTCCGGTGCTGCAGGCGAGACACGCTCCGCCCTGGGCAAGACGCTGCGCGAGTACATCGAACTGGGCTACAACAGCCACGTGGATGAGCTCGCGCCCGCCTTGATCAGCATCATCCTCGGCTCTCCCGATTTCCAAAAGCAGTAACGCGCGCCACACCTCTGGGTCTCAGCCATGACACATCACTCCATAAGCCGCCGCCGCCTACTCCAGACCACGGGCGTCAGCCTCGCGAGCCTGCCCCTTGCTTCGTTGGATTCGTTCGGCGCCGCCTGCTTGCAACCGCGCGCTAAAGACGGACCGCTGCCCGCACTGGTCACCATTTTCCTGCGCGGTGGTGCCGACGCCATGAACATCGTGGTGCCGTACGGCACGAAGCGCTACTACGACATCAGACCCACCCTGGCCATCCCGCCCCCGGACAGCGAGGGCGGCGCCCTCAAGTTGGACAAGAAGTTCGGCTTGCATCCTGCGCTGGCGGATTTGATGCCGTTCTGGGAAGCGGAGCAGCTGACGCCCATAGTTTGCGTTGGCTCACCGCACTCCACTCGCAGCCACTTTGACGCGCAGGACTTCATGGAGCGCGCCGCCCCCGGCCTGCGAACCGTGCACGATGGATGGTTGAACCGTTACCTCGCCCTCTCCCACGATGCGCGCAAGCCACGGCGCGGTGAAGCCGAAAAGGCCAACATCCTCCGTGCATTGGCCATGCAGGGCCTACTGCCCCGCTCACTGCGCGGCCCGCACGCGGTCCTGGCCGTGCCCTCCAGGCGCGTCCTAAACGACGACGCCACCCTAGCCATGTTTGGCCCTCTCTACGGCAACATGGCCGACGATGGCATGAATGCTGGGGTCTCAACCGCTAAGACGAAGGGAGGCATCGTGTACGAGACCGGCCGCAACACCATGGCCACCATGAAGCGCTTCCGAGAGATCGTGAACGACTCCACCAACTCGGGCAAGGTGCGCTACCCGGGCGGCTCCCTCGGGGACAAGCTCAAGGACGTGGCGCGCGTCATTCGCGCCGATGAGGGGTTCGAGGTCGCCGCTTTGGACATCGGCGGATGGGACACACACTCGAACCAGGGGGGTAGCGAGGGCAACATGGCCAATCGGCTGACCAACCTGGGCGGCTCCCTGGCGGCCTTCATGACGGACCTGGGCCCGCACCTGGAGAACACAACCGTCATGGTCATGAGCGAGTTCGGTCGCACCTGTCGGGAGAACGGCAACTACGGCACGGATCATGGCCACGGTGGCATGATGCTCGTCATGGGCGGCGGCGTGGAAGGTGGCAAGGTCCTGGGCAAGTGGAACGGCTTGGATGATGACGACCTCTACGAGGCGCGCGACCTGGACGTGACGACTGATTTCCGTGACGTCTTCTACGAAGTGTTGCGCAGGCACATGGACTTCGAGGTGCCGCGCGATTTCTTCCCCGGCTACAAGCCCGACAAGGTCAAGGGGTTGATGTCCTAGTGCTCTGCGGGGAAACCCGAGGAGCCAGAGGGTAGATCCAGATCATGTTGCATGCCGCGCGCGTCTTTGGGCTGTGGATGCTGGCTTCGGCCTGCCTGCCCGCAGCCACGGCCCAGACTCCTGCACAAGAATCTAGGCGGGAAGCACCGCGGATCTCTATTCTCGCGGAGGGAACCAGAGCCGAGACGCCCTGCTGGATTCTGACCGCGCCAGAGCCTGGCCCCACTGTCGTGATCGTGGGAGGCATGCACGGCAATGAACCCTCTGGCGCTTCGGCCGCTGAGCAGATCACCTCCTGGTCCATAGGGCGCGGCCAACTTGTCGTCGTTCCACGCGCCAACGTCTTGGCGTTGGAGGCCGAACAACGCCGGACCCCAGGAATGCTGGGGAATGCCGGGGATCTAAACCGACAGTTCCCCTTGGATGGCAATCCTTCGGAAGGCATCGCCGCTGCACTTTGGGGCCTGCTTGAGAAGCACGATCCGGCCTGGGTGGTCGATCTCCACGAGGGCTTCGATTTCCACCGCACCAATCCCAAGAGCGTCGGGAGCAGCGTCATCCATTGCGCGGATGAACGTGCCGAAAAGCTGGCCCTGAAGCTGATCGCCGCTGTCGACGCAACAATCGAGGAGCCGGGCCAACGGTTTGATCGGCTGCGCAGCCCCGTCGCTGGGAGCCTTGCCCGAGCGGCCTGGGAGAAGGCGGGGGTGCGATCGATGATCGTCGAGACGACGACCAAGTCGCATGCGCTCTCCCACCGTGTGCGTCAACATCGGCTCTTGGTCCACACCCTTCTGAAAGAGCTTGGAATGCAGCCCAGCCCGGCCGCCACCGTTATTGGCCCGGGAATGGCTCCCGACACCATACGGGTCGCGGTCTTTGACGGGTCGGGTACGGGCAAGGGCGCAGCAGGCACGATGCGCAGCGTGCTTGAAGGCCAAGCCGGCTGTGTTGTTCGCCGGATTGGCGGCCCAGATGTGCGCGCAGGAGTCCTGTCCCAGTTCGACGTTGTGGTCCACCCCGGCGGCTCGGGAAGCGCCCAAGCGAAGGCGCTGGGAGTAGAAGGCCGGGCGCAAGAGGTCGCCTTCGTGCGCGCCGGCGGCGGCTATCTGGGCGTTTGCGCTGGCGCCTACCTGGCCGCCTGCAACTACGATTGGTCCCTGGGCTTGCTTGATGCGCAGGTGATTGATCGCAAGCACTGGCGTCGCGGGGTCGGCAGCGTCGACGTGGAATGGACCTCGCTGGGCAAACGCACCCTTGCAAGCGGGAGCTCGGCCCAGGGAAGGCAGCTTTTTGAAATCCAGTACGCCAACGGGCCCATATTCCAACCCGGTGAGGTGGACGAGCTACCGGATTTCCATGCCCTGCTTGTCTACCGGGGGGAGGTCGCCGAGAACGGAGCGCCCAAGGGCATCATGCCCAGCACGGCGGCTGCGATACGCTCGTCGTTCGGCCAAGGTCGAGCCATGGCCTTCAGCCCCCATCCGGAGAAGACCGACGGGCTGCACGCCCTTCTGCACAACTCCCTCGTCTGGTTGGCGGGCGACGGTCAGTAGTGGCTCAGAAAGAGGCCCCTGGCGAGGCCCTAGCGAAGCGAGGATGGGCGGAACCGATTCTTCCCCCCGCTCGTCCCAGGAGTCTGGCATCCTGCATGCGTCGTCCCCGGGGCTTGCCCCGGGGTTCCATCTGCCTCTCACTGATTCCGCCACTCCCCCATGCAATTCAGAATCAACAAGCACACCTTTGCACCTCTCGCCCTGATCGGCGCACTCTGCGGTACAGCCCTTGCCCAAGAGGCCCCGCCCCCGTCAATCCCCGTCAGCTACGCTTACGACACGGGCTGGGTGGAAAACCGCACTTCCACTCGCATCGTCACCATCTCCTTCACGGTCTACCAGCCCCAGGCCGAGTGGATGAGGCTCTACTTTCAGGACGTGAATTTGGGGCGCAACCCCCAGGTGCCGGGCCAGGGTTCGATTCTGCGCATGACGGCCTTCAAGGACGGTGCGGTGCAAGAGATGAACACGACGCACGTGGATCAGTGGCAGAAGTCCAGCGCCTACTTCAACGGGGAATCCGTGCAGGTCGAGGTGTTGGCTGATCCTGGAACGCGCTCGCGACTGGTGATGCGCGCCCTGGACATGGGGCTCGCCCCTGCCGATGACCCGTCCCAGTGCGGATCTACCGACGACCGGGTCCCCTCATCGGACCCGCGTGCCGCGCGCTTGCTTCCCATCGGCTGCACCGGCTGGATGATCAACGATTGCGCGCACTGCTTCTTGACTGCTGGCCATTGCACCTCCGGCGTCTCCGTCGCGCAGTTCAACGTACCCAACTCCAACTCCGGCGGCGGCCTCAACAACCCTCCCCCGAAGGACCAGTACGCGGTGGACTCCTCCTCCATTCAGAGCAACGGAGGCCAGGGCGTGGGCAACGACTGGGGGTACTTCGGTACCTTCCCCAACAGCACGACCGGATTGACTGCATATCAAGCGCAAGGCTCTGCGTTCAACGTCGTTAATCCGCCGGGTACGAGCAACAACACCATCCGCATCACGGGCTATGGCGTGGACAGCGGCGTCCGCAACCAAACCCAGCAGACCCACGTGGGACCCTTCGTGAACTCGAGCGGCACAACCGTGGGCTACGTGACGGATACCCAGGGAGGCAACTCCGGCTCTCCTGTGATTTGGGAACAGAGCGGCGACGCCGTCGGTATCCATACACACGGTGGTTGCAGTAGCACGGGTGGCAACAACTGGGGAACGGGCGCCAACCACGGCGGCCTGCAGAATGCCATCTCTTCCCCCAAGGGCGTCTGCGCCTCGGGAAATGCCATCTTCTCCGATGGGTTTGAAAGTGGCGACTACCTCACGGGTAGTTGGGTCGTGCAGAACAAGAAGGCCAAGATCCGCAAGCGGGCGAGCAAGACCGGCAACTGGGGCGCAAGGCTGAAGCGCAAAACCTGGATCGAGCGAGCCGTGGACACGACCGGTCTCTCCAACATCGCGGTGAGCTACTGGCGCAAGACCAAGAACCTGATCGCAGGTGAGCGCATGCGGGTCCAGTGGTGGAACGGATCGAACTGGACGACATTGGAAGACGCAACGGGTACGAGCTGGGGCCAAGCCACCTTCTCGCTGCCATCGAGCGCAGACAACAACTCCAACTTCAAGATTCGATTCCGCACGAACTCCAACCAGAATAAGGGCTGGGGAGACGTGGATGACGTGACCGTGGCTTCTTGTAACTGATAGGCCTCCACGCAATTACCGACCCCACGCTTCGCGCGGGATCGGTAGGATGAGCCTCCACGCCCGGCCGACCCCCGCGGGTCGGCCGGGTTTTCTTGTGTCCCCAGCGCCAGCCGGACGCGAAGGCGTCCCCTCTCCACGAGGAATCCGACCCATGCACCTGTCCACGGCCCGCCGTAGTTTCCTACCCGCACTTGCCTTGCTCACCGCATTGGGTGCCCAAGCCCAGGAGGCCGAGAGCGAAGCTGAGTTGCTCGCAAGGGCCAAGGCTATCCATGGCCGCGTCATTACTCTCGACACCCACAAGGACATATCCTCGGACCTGGCTTCAGAGGAAGTTCCGAGCGATCCCAGCGAGAAGGAGCGTTTTCTCCTGCGCAACGATCCCACCCTTGAGGGCCCCAACCAAGTGGACTTCCCCAAGATGCGCGCGGGTGGCTTGGACGTGGCTTTCTTCATCGTCTACGTGGGCCAGGGAAAGCTCAATGAAGAGGGCTTTGCACGTGCAGCTCAGCAGGCTCAGGACAAGTTTGATGCCATCCATCGAATGGTCCGGCGCTTTCCCGAGCACATCGGTCTTGCACGAACGCCCGACGATGTGGAACGCCTCCATGCGGCGGGCAAGCTTGTGGCTTGCATCGGGATCGAGAACGGATTCGCCATGGGTACGGACGTCTCGCGAATCGCCGAGTTCCACGCCATGGGCGCGCGCTACATGAGCATCGCCCACAACGGGCACAGCCAGCTCGGCGACTCTCACACTCCCATCGAGCCACTGCACGGCGGCCTCACGGATCTGGGCCGAAGCGCCATCGCAGAGCTCAATCGCTACGGCATCATGGTGGACGTCTCACACTCCTCCAAGGCCACCATGATGGAGGCCGTGGCTGCCTCCAAGGCCCCCGTGATCGCCTCCCACTCTTCCGTGGATGGCATCTTCCCCCACGGCCGCAACCTGGACGACGAACAACTCCGGGCCCTGGCCGCAAAGGGCGGGGTCGTTCAGACCGTAGCCTTCAAGAGCTACGTCAAGGGGGACGATGAGAGGCGCGCCGCCATCGCCGCCCTGCGCGAGAAGCTCGATCATCCCCGCCGCCGCGGCGGTGAGACTATTTCGGATTCCCCCGAGGCCGTCGAGAAGCGCCGCCTCTTCAAGGAAGGCGTAGCCGCCATTGAAGCAGCCCATCCCCCCGCCAACGTCTCCGACTTCGCCGACCACATCGACCATGCCGTGGAAGTCATAGGGATAGACCACGTCGCCATCAGTTCAGACTTCGACGGGGGTGGAGGGGTCACGGGTTGGAACTCCGCGGCCGAGACGTTGAACGTGACCCTCGAGCTAGTCCGTCGTGGCTACAGCGAGGAGCAGATTGGCAAGCTCTGGTCGGGAAACACGCTTCGACTGTGGCGCGACGTCGAGGCTGTCAGCCGGCGATTGAAGGGCGAGTAGAAGCCCTCGTGGGCGACCACTGCCGACCCAACCGCGTTACACCATTTTGCCCCCCATCTGGACCGGAGGGTCATCGGCCCTGTGAGGCGTCGGGCGGCAGCTTGACGTCAACCGACCGGCCTCCCGTGGACGTGAGATCCGGATAACAAGGACTGTCGTTTCATGCACCCTCCCGGTGCTATGATGCTCCCCATGGCCCCCCCGCCGGCTGACCCGTCCCCCGATCTGCATCCAGGCAATCGCAGCCTGACTCGCGCTTGCCTGGTGGCCATGGTGCTCGGCTGCTATTTCTCCGTTGCGGCTATGCACATATTGTTGGGACTGGCGTTCGTCAGCTGGGTCTCCAGCTCCATGCCAGCCCTGCGCCATCCCCTGCGCACGCCTCTCATGTGGCCCATGGGGGGATTCGTCCTGATGGCAGCCTTCTCGGCAATGCTGGCCTGGAATCCGACGAGTACCAAGGAGGCCTTCAGCTTCGCCACTCCGTTGCTCGTCTACATGATGACGCGCGACGTCATGGCCGGGCCGAGCCTGGTGAACCGTTCGGTCCAGTACGTGATCTGGGGAGGCGTTCTGACTGGCGGGTTGGCCCTGGCCCAGTCCGCCTTCGAAGACCAGGGGGTAATGATCTCCAACAACCTGAACCGCTACGTCACCTTGTCGGGCGTGCTGCTGTTGGCCCTGATGCTGAACTTATCGCGAGCCCTATTCGGAGCTAACACGCGCGAACGCATCCCATTGCTCCTCGGTCTCGGCGTCATTCTCTGCGCGCTGGGCATGACTGAAACCCGCGGAGTGTGGGTTGGACTTGTTGCCGGGTGTGCGACTCTGATAGGCCTGTGGAGACCACGCGCCCTGATAGCGTTGCCCGTCGTTTTGATCGGTGCCTACTTCTCTGCCCCAAGTTCATTCCAAGAGAACATCCAATCCACGCTGAATGGCTCGGACCCCCTCGTTGAGGAGCGCCTCTGCGAATTGGACATTGGAATCGATATCATTCTCGACAACCCCCTTCTCGGCGTCGGGCCGCGCAGGGTACCGGAAGTCTACGGCGACTACCGCGCACCCGAAGAGGCGGCCCTTGCGAGTCGCATACCAAAACACCTGCACAACAACGCCATTCAGATCGGGGCGGACCTGGGCTTCCTGGGCCTGGGCTTCTGGTTCGCGATCTGGATCAGCTGGTTCCGGCGAGTGGCCCGCTCCTATGCCCGCGTGGACGAGAGCGACCACGCCAGTCGTGCGGTCATCGCAGGTTGCCTAGCCGCCATGGTCGGGTTCCAGGTCATGGGGCTATTTGAATACAACATGGGCGACTCCGAAGTGGCGTTCTTGGCCCTGTTCGTGTTTGCACTTCCACTCGCTATCGAAGCCTACTCGGGAGACTAGGGGCTGCGGCTCCGCGTGGACTCGGGGATGATCCGTGGCCACAGGGGTTTCCCAAGTCGAACCATTGGATTATGAAACAGCCTGCGCCCCGCGCTACCCTGCACACCATGCCCTGGACCGTGTACGTGCTCCGATCGAAGTCCCAAGGAGTCACCTACGTGGGCATCAGCACGGACGTAGAGCGACGGCTCCAGCAGCACAACGGCGAAGCCCCGGGGGGAGCGCGCTCTACAACCCGAGGCAGACCCTGGGAACTGGGGGTCACCTACGGGCCCTATCCCGATCGGGGACGCGCCCAGGCGGTGGAGTATCAGGTCAAGCAGAGGCGCGGGAAGGAGCGGCTTGACTGGGTGGAGGCTGAAGAATCGTGATCCAGGCCCGGGGCTGAGGTCCCCTAATGGGATTCTTACCTTCCCCGGAGGTGTCCTCCCGATTACCCCTGCACAGGCCCTTGCAGCGGCCTAGACTGGATTGGACACCCACCCCCTCTGAGATCCTGTCTTGCCGCCCACTCAACCCACACGGCGCGAACTTCTACGCGCTGGCGGGAGTTCCCTGCTCGGACTCTCCCTGGCTGACGCCCTGCGAGCCCAGGCCTGGTCTGCACCTCTAAACGGCGGGCCGGGCTGGGGCCGCGCCAAGGGCGTCATCCTGATCTTCCTTCAGGGCGGGCCCAGCCACCTGGATTTGTGGGACCCGAAGGATGACGTACCCGACTCCGTACGTAGTCCCTTCAAGACGATCTCCTCGAAGGTGCCCGGGATGGAGGTCACAGAGTTGTTGCCCCGCGTGGCAGAGGTCACGGACCGCCTGACGTTCATCCGCACGATGAGCTACTCGCCCATCGGCCTGTTCAACCACACGGCCGCCCACTACCAGATGCTCACGGGCTACACGGCCGACAAGGTCAGCCCATCGGGACAACTGGATCCCCCCTCTCCCAAGGACTTCCCCAACCTGGGCTCCAACATCGCTCGCCTGAAACCGCCCGAGAGGGCCATGCTGCCGTTCGTGATGATGCCGCGGCCCCTGCAGGAGTCGAACGTCATCGGAAAGGCCGGCAACGCCGGGTTTCTGGGCCGCGCCCACGATCCCTACACGCTCTACCCGGCTGGGGATGACTTCAACGAGACCAAGATGGACCGCATTCAGGCCGCGGCCCTGAGCCTGCGTCCCGAGCTCTCCGTCAAGCGCCTCGGTCGGCGTGCGGACCTGCGTAACCAGATCAGTGCAGCGTCTCCACACCTCCAGAAGGCCATCGCGGACATGAGCCTCGACGAGTACTTCGAGCAGGCCCTGGGGTTGATCCTCTCCGGCCGAGCCCGTGACGCTTTCGATCTCAGCATGGAGCCCGATGCTCTGCGGGATCGATACGGCCGCACGACCTTCGGACAGTCCTGCCTGATGGCCCGCCGCTTCATCGAAGCTGGCACACGCTTCGTACAAGTAAACTGGCCCAAGCAGGCCAACTCCGACCGGCACTCGTGGGACGTGCACAAGGACCTGAACAAGCGCATGAAGAACGACGCCGCCCCACGCTTTGACCCTGGCTTTGCCACGCTGATCGAGGACATGGATGAACGCGGGCTGCTGGAAGACAACCTGGTGGTCGCCGTGGGCGAGTTCGGACGCAGTCCCAAGAAGGGCCTGTCCACTTCTGGTAATGACAACGACCCCGATGGCCGCGACCACTGGCCCTACTGCTTCACCGCGGCGGTAGCTGGAGCCGGGATCAAGCGCGGGCACGTACACGGAGAGTCGGACGCCACGGGATCGGCGCCCCTGCGCGATCCTGTGCACCCCACGGATCTGTTGGCCACGATCTATCACGCCCTGGGTATCGACCCACACATGATGGTCTTGAATCACTTGCTCCAGCCCCGGGAGCTCGTGACAGGGGAACCCGTTACGGACCTGTTCGTCCGATGAAGTTGGCTCTGCTGTTCTTGGGGCTCGCGTGGCCCACGCCCTTGCACGCCCAGGAGGCGGCGCAAGAAAAGGTGAGCTTCGAGCGCGACGTCGTTCCCCTGCTCCGAGCCCGCTGCCATGGCTGCCACCAGCCCGCCAAGGCAAAGGGAAAGTTGAATCTGACGCGCTACGACTCCCTGATGAGAAGCGAAGACCCCGTGGTCGTTCCCGGTAAGCCCGAAGAGAGCCTGCTCCTCGAGTTGGTCATGCCCTTCGATGATGAACTGCCGGAGATGCCCGAGGACGCCGAGCCCTTGTCGGCCGAGGAGATCGACGTCCTTCGTCGCTGGATTGCCGAGGGTGCCGTGGATGACTCCACGGCCAAGCCCGGCCCATTGGTCGATGCCGAGCACCCACCGGTCTACCCCTGCCTGCCCGTGGTGACGAGCCTGGCCTACTCCCCGGACGGAACGATGCTGGCCGTAACGGGTTGGCACGAGGTCTTCTTGTACCCAACGAAAGACAAAGAGGGGCTACCTCTCGCGCGCCTCGTCGGACTGTCACCACGAATCGAGTCGATCTGCTTCTCTCCCGACGGAACACACCTGGCCGTGGGTTGCGGCACACCGGGCATGGAAGGCGAACTGCAGCTGTGGAACGTCGAAAAAAAGAAGCTCGTCCTCTCCACCCGCGCCACCTTCGACACACTCCGCGGCCTGAGTTGGTCTCCAGACGGATCACGCATCGCTTTTGGTTGCGCGGACCGCAGCCTGCGGGTCGTGGAAGCCAAGACGGGCAAGCAGGTGCTCTACCAGGCCACCCACGAGGACTGGGTTCTCGGCACGGCTTGGTCCGTTGACGGGAGTTTTCTCGTTTCGGTCAGCAGGGACAGGTCCCTGAAGTTGGTGGAGGTCGCCACGGAGCAGTTCATCGACAACATCACGAGCATCACTCCGGGTGCGGTGAAGGGGGGCCTGATGAGTGTACATCGGCACCCTGAGCGGGATGAGCTCCTGGTAGGCGGCGCTGACGGTATCCCCAAGGCCTACCGGATGCACCGCGAACAGAAGCGCGTGATCGGAGATGACTACAACCTCCTGCGTAATTTCCCTTCCATGCATGGACTCATCTACGCCGTCGAGTGGAGCCCGGACGGTTCGCGAGTAGCAGCCGTGAGCGGGCTGGGCAAGAAGGGCGAGGTGTGTGTGGCCAATGCGGAGGACGGTGTTGAAATCTGGCGCCACGAATTCCCCTTCGGCGTCTACGCACTCAGCCTGGACTCATCGGGTACGCGCCTGGCCCTGGCCGGTGACGATGGGATCGTGAGGGAATACGCCCTCCAAGACGGCTCCCTCATGCGCAAGTTCCCAAGCGCCCCGGTGGCGGCCAAGAAGCCCGGTCCACCCACGTCTCAGGAGAGCGCGCAATGAAGTCACGCTTGCTCTTGCTCCTCGCACCCGCGCTCTTGCTCGCGGTCTCCATGGCCAGTGAAATGGCCAGTGAAGATCGCCCGGTCAAGGCCACCTTCCACGCCTCCCCTGAGACCGTTCAACTCTCCGGACCCTACGACTCCGTGCAACTGATCCTGACGGGGAAAAGCGCACAGGGAAACCAGGTGGACTGGACGCGCTCTGCCGAGCTGATCTCCGAGCCCCGCCTCGTCAAGGTCGACGACAGACGACACATCCGACCCGTTGCCGAGGGCCAAGAGGTTCTCGTGTTCCGACAAGACGATGCCAATATCGAGGTGCCGGTGGAGGTCACGGGTCTGGACCAATCCCCGAGGGTGAGTTTTGTGCGCGACGTCGCGCCGGTCTTGAGCCGCCTCGGCTGCAATGCGGGAACCTGCCATGGTACGGCCCAGGGCAAGAATGGTTTCAAGCTCTCCCTGCGCGGCTATGACCCTCTGGCTGATCACCTGGCCCTGACCAGCGACCTGGCTGGCCGCCGCGTGGACCGGGTCTCCCCTCGCGACAGCTTGTTCCTGACCAAGTCCACCTCGCACGTCCCCCATGAGGGAGGCCAGGTACTCGACCCCGGGTCCACTGCGCACCGCCTGCTACTCTCCTGGATTGAGCAGGGGGCCGCGCTGGTGGAGAGTGATCCGCGCCCCGTGTCTCTGCGCGTCGTGCCTGATGAGGCCACCATCCCTCTGCCCGGCATGAGCCAGCAATTCGCCGTGATCGCAACTTTTTCGGACGGCACCTCGCGCGATGTGACCGCCCAGGCCTTCGTGGAGTCCGGTGACATGGAGGTCGTGACCATGGACAAGCGCGGGCTCGGCACGGCTGTCCGCCGCGGTGAGTCCCCCATCCTCGTGCGCTACGAGGGCAACTACGCCGCCGCGCGGTTGGTGGTCATGGGCGACCGTAGCGACTGGTCCTACGAGAAGACGCCCATCTTCAACTGGATCGACACTCTGGTGCACGCGAAGCTGCGCACCCTGCGCAGCCAACCGGGCGAGGTATGCACCGATGCGGAGTTCCTGCGACGGATCACCCTAGACCTGACCGGCAGGCTGCCGGAGGTCGAATCTGTGCGCGTTTTCTTGATGGATGCGCGCCCCTCTCGGACGAAGCGCACGGAGGTCATCGACCGACTCCTGGGCAGCATGCCGTACGTCGATCACTGGACCAACCGTTGGGCCAGCCTGATGCAGGTCAACTCGAAGTACGTGGGCCAGCAGGGGGCCAAGCAGTGGCGGGAGTGGATCCGGGCGCAGGTGGCCAGCAACACGCCGTACGACCGTTTCGTACACGAGCTGCTCGCCTCCAAGGGCACCACCCGCAACCGACCGCAGACGGCGTTCTGGCGGGTTCAGCGCGAGCCCGACCTGGCCATGGAGTCCGTAACCCAGCTGTTCCTCGGCGTGCGTTTCAATTGCAACAAGTGCCATGACCATCCCTTTGAGCGCTGGACCCAGGATCAGCACTGGCAGCTTGCAGCATTCCTGGCCCAAGTCACGCGCAAGGCCGTACCCCCAAAAAATGGTAACGACAAGGACGAGGCCATCGGAGATGGCAACAAGGGCGAGGTCACCCACCAGCGCACAGGGCAGACGGCCGCTCTGTCCTTCCCCTACGAGCACGCCGGTATGGCCAGTGCTGACGCGCCCCGCCGAGAGCAGTTCGCCACTTGGGTCACGGCCTCGGAGAACCAGTATTTCACCCGCAACTACGTCAATCGGCTGTGGGCCTACCTGACAGGCACGGGCCTTATCGAGCCCATCGATGACATGCGGGCTGGGAACCCCCCTACCAACCCGAAACTCCTCGAGCGTCTGACCACGGAATTCGTGGACAGCGGGTTTGACGTGCGCCACATATTGCGGCTGATCTGCCAATCGCGGACCTACCAGCTCAGCACGCGCACCAACCAGTGGAATGCCGACGACCACAGCAACTACTCCCATGCCAAGGCGCGGCGACTGCCGGCGGAGGTGCTTTTTGACGCGGTCCATCAGGCCACCGGCTCCAAGCCCGCGTTGGCGGGTCAGCGGCCGGGCACACTCGCGGCACAGCTAGTGGACTCCTCGACCAAGACCTCGGACGGTTTCCTGGATCTCTTCGGAAGGCCCCCGCGCGAGAGCATCTGCGAGTGCGAGCGCTCCGACTCGCTCTCGCTCGGGCAAGCATTGAATCTCGTCAACGGCCCAACCATCGCCAACGCGGTCGAGGCAGAGGGCAACGCCATTGAGAACCTCGTCAAGTATGAACCCTCCGACGAGAGGGTATTGGAGGAGCTCTACCTGCGTTTCCTGGGCCGCCCCCCAAGCGCGGAAGAGGCGGATCAACTGCTGCCCTCTCTGGATCCGATGCGCAGGGCCAACATGGACGCCTTGCCGCCAGTCGCAATGGAATCCTTCGTTGCAGGCTTTGCTAAGTGGGAGGCCGAGTGGGAGACCAAGATGAGGCTGCAACCTTGGGTCACACCGACGGTGGTCAAGTCCCACTCCGAAGGTGGGGCCACGATTGAGGTCGCTGAGGACGGCAGCTTCAGAGTGACAGGCGAGTCACCCGACAAGGACCGAACATCACTCACGCTGAACTTGCAGGGCACCGGCTTCACGGGGCTGCGGCTCGAGGCGCTGCCCCTCGACTCCCTGCCCGGCAAGGGGCCTGGTCGCGCCGAGAATGGCAACTTCGTTCTGGGCGAGATCGAGGTCGTATCCATCCCGAAGGGCAACCCTCTCGGAGCGCGGCGCGTCAAGCTGAAGACCGCCACCGCCGATTTTTCCCAGGCCGACTGGCCCGTGGCCAAGACCATCGATGGCGATCCCGCAACGGGCTGGGCCATCATGCCCCAGTTCGGCAAGCGTCACGTAGCCGTATTCGAGGCGGCTGAGGACTTCGGACAGGAGGAAGGTGTCCAGTTGGTCGTCACCCTGGTGCAACAGTACGGAAGTCGGCACACCCTCGGACATGGCCGCCTCGCCGTCACGCGTAGCCCACGCCCCGTGCACCACATGGGGCTCTCCCTAGAAACGGAGGTCAGCCTGCTCACCAGCGCCGAAGAGCGTACCCAAGAGCAGTTGGAGCTCCTCCATCGCGCTTTCTTGAAGACCATGCCCACCCTGGCGCACCAACTGCGCCTCGCCTGCGCCCGCGATCTGGCCTGGGCCCTAGCCAACAGCCCCAGCTTCCTGTTCAACCGCTGAACGGGAAACCGGGGCCGCAATCAGCCGGGAGCGCGAACCGGCTCAGTTCGCGAAGGTCACCTGCAGACCATCCGAGGTGTTGCTGCCAGAACCCTGGCCCGGGTCACGGAACCAGTATTGGAAGTAGCGCGTATCCCCAGAGACGATGCCAGCCTCCGGCCCGGTCCCCGTAAAGTCCAGGGCAACGGAGTTGGCGTTACCGACGGCCTTGGATACCGGCAGCAGACGCGAGAGCGATCCGCCCACACATAGCGCCCCATTTCCAAAGGGAATGACGAGGTCAGGGGCGGAACCGAAGAAGAACATCCCAAACCTATCGGGGCACTGGCTGACGTTGATCACAGTGTCATTGGCGGCAATGCTGCCACTGCCAGCCCAGCCCATGCGCGCGCCATCATTGAAGGCCGAGTTGGGGAAGGCCACACAGTACGTCTGGAAATCCGCACCCCCACCGCAGGCATTGTCCGCTCCGGGGGTATCGGATCCATCGACCGTGGGGTCGAAGTCCCCCATGACCCACGTGCCCGAGCAAACGAACGGGTGGGAGGGAACGAAAGAGCCATCAGGGCCAACCTGCACGGGCCAGTAGACGAGGTCGCCACCGGTCGGGTCTTCAATCAGCGCGATGCCCGAGACGACGCTCGACCATGGGGTGGTATCCAGGGTGCCGTCGTCATCGGTGTCCAGGTCATCATTCTTGGCTCCCGTGAAGTCTCGCACGAGAAGATGCGTCACGTTGTCGGAGTTCTCAAAGTCGAGAGTGGTGACCAGGTCCGCGGTCCCCATGGTGAAGGACGATTCGGCAGCAACGAAGTAGCCGGTCCCACCGATTGTTGTTCCTGCGAGCGAGACCACGGCCTCGATCACACCAGATCCGCCGGTGCCATCGCCGATGACGATGTACGTCAAGTCGTTGAGCGAGGTGCCGGCAGGTCCAACGAGCTCAAAGTACTCGTCGACGTCGGAACTCGGCTGATCGATGCGCAGTTCGTTGATGGCAGGATCCTGGGCAAACAGAGGAGACGCGAATACAGCACACAGAACAGTCAGGGAGAGGTGTTTCATTGAGGTGGGAAAATGTCTGGGAGGAGGGGAGGGGGCTGATACTCAGCCCTGAAGACTAGTGGCCGTGCCCAAGGACGCCAATGTGAAACCAATCCATACTGGCTGGAAGGGCCTAGAATGCGGTCTGCTCCTACCAATTTGCATTTCAGGCGATGGAGATGGAATAGAGTATTCACCGGCCGGGACACCTCGAAGATGTTGCACACTGGAACCCGATTCTCGCCAGCGTGATCCAACAAGAACCCACCATGCTGAATACGCTTCTTCTCTCCTCGCTTGCGCTATTCCCCCCGACTCTGACCGGCTGTCCAGATTGGCCTCAGTACAACGGATCCGGCCATGATCGCACCGTCGATCAGACCATCGCCAAGCGCCTGTGGAGTGACTCGCCACCCGCTACTGAATGGACGATTGCCACGCCCGCGGGGTTCAGTTCTTTCACGCTCGCCGAGGGACTCGCCTACACCCTCGTGGAGAGGGATGGCAAGGAAACGGCCATCGCACTGGATGCCGAAACCGGCGAGGAGACCTGGGCCTTCACGACAGAGAAAGTGAAGTACGACGGCGGCGGAGGTTCGGGTACGGAGAACAACAGGGGCGGGGATGGACCGCGCACCTGTGTCAGCTACCAGGACGGGCGTGTGTTCGTGATGACGTCGGACCTGCACCTGCACTGCCTCGATGCCAAGACCGGCGAGGGGCGTTGGGACGTGGATCTGATAGCTGACTATGAGGGGCGCAACATCACGTGGCAGAACGCCGCCTCCCCGCTGCTCGAAGGAGGGCTTGTGATTGTTGGTGGGGGTGGAGAAGGACAATCCCTGCTGGCGCTGCACCAGGAGAACGGCCAGCTGTGCTGGAAGACCGCGGACGAACGCATCACCCACGCCACACCCATCGCGACCACGATCCATGGGGTGCGCCAGGTCATTTTCTATCTTCGCTCGGGGCTGGTATCGGTGAGACCCGCAGACGGGGAAGAGCTCTGGCGCATCGAGTATCCCTATCGCACGTCCACCGCAGCCTCGCCCGTGGTCTTTGAAGACGTGGTCTACTGCTCCGCCGGCTATGGCGTTGGCGCGGGCGCCTTCCGCCTCTCCCTGGAAGACGGCCAATGGTCCAGTGAGTCCTTGTGGCGCAAGCGCAATGACCACATGAACCACTGGAGTACGCCGGTCTGCAAAGAGGGTTATCTGTACGGGATGTTCAGCTTCAAGGACTATGGGGATGGCCCCATGAAGTGCGTGGACATTCGCACCGGCGAGGAGAAGTGGAGCCAGGATGGCTTCGGTCCCGGGAACTGCATCCTCGTGGGCGACGACCTGGTGGCCCTGACCGACTCGGGGGAGGTGGTCTTGGTGGAGTCCACTCCTAAGGCCTACCGCGAGATCTCTCGCGCCACCTTCCTCGAGGGTAAGTGCTGGTCCACCCCTACCTTTGCGGACGGAGACCTGTTCATCCGCAGCACCACCCAAGGCATGCGCCTGGATCTCTCGGCGGACAAGTGAACGCGGCCGGAGCCGCGGGCTCACTTATCGTCCGACTTGTCCGCCGCAGCCTTCTTGGGCCAGGCGTGATCCTCGGGTCGAATGCCCGGTACGAACTTTCCGAAGCCGAAGTTCGTGGGCTTGAACTCGCCGACGATCGAAACATCACTCACCGCGGGCATCTTGTCTTCCATGCGCATTCCCCAGTAGCAGCTGTTCACCATGATGCGACGCACGCCAGCGCTGGCGAAGTCCGTCGCCGCGCCAATGGTCGTGCAGGCCGTGCGCATCGGCTTGTCGAGTGTGGAGTCGATTTCACGGATCCAGAAAATGGGCATCATGGGCGAGTTCTTGGGCCCATCCAACAAGGGTGAGTCGGGCTTCATGCCCTGCAGAACGGCACCACGCAACAACACCTTCGCGTCCTCGGGAAGATCCCGAATTCCGTAGACGTCCGTCGTACCCCAGACGTCACGTACCCCACGCAGGATGGGGTGTGCCCCGTTGAACGGCTCAATCATCCCACGCGTGCTCTGGCTTCCGTGCCCGCCGTGGTGGTTGACCCACGTCTCTCCAAGGATCTGCCGGCCAAACCCTCCCGACCATTTGCCGTTGCGGAAGGAGTAGTGCGCGTAGAGGCTCTCTTTGTCACGAGAGTAATTGAACGCGTGGGTCGCCGTTCGGACCCCCAAGATGGGCTTGCCCGCATCCACATAGTCCACGATGTGCTTCATGTCCGCGTCCGGTAGCTCCCGAAAGCGCAGGAACATCACCATCATGTCCGCGGATTCCAGCACCTCCAGCCCGGGAATGTGGGTCTGGTTCTTGGGGTCGATGACACCTGATTCGGGATCCGTGGAGAAGAGAACGGTGCAACGGAAACCGTGGTGGAAGGCGAGAATCCTGCCCAGCATGGGCATGACCTCTTCGGAGCGGTACTCCTCGTCCCCCGCGATCAACACCACGTGCTTGCCCTTGCCAGGCCCCTCACCCCCCTCGTAGACGAGCCGAAAGGGCTCTGCCTCTTGTGCGTTCTGGCTGAATCCAAACGCGGGGGAGAGTGCGAGGGTCAAGGCAACGAGGAGGGCGGTGGATTTCATCTGTGTGGAGGTCGGGGTGGTGGGTTCGAATCCGTGACGAGGAAGGGCCCAGTATCCGCCTTGGAACCCACATGCGCCACCGCTAGGCTGCGAGCCACGAGGACGAGGCCGCGCGCATGCGCCGAACTCCGACTCCCCCACCATGATCGCCGACCTCGACGACCCCGGCCTGGCCGCCCCCCCCGACTACGACGTGGTCATCGTGGGTTCGGGTCCGGCGGGCATGACCCTGGCCCGGGAGCTGGGGGGCCAAGGCTTCCGGATCTGCGTACTCGAGAGCGGCCTAGAGAAACCGACGCCACGGGGCGATCGCCTGCGCGAGGTCCAGAGCACGGGGATCCACGTCAAGGCCTACTCACGCGAGCGTGTGCTTGGAGGAGCCTCAAGCACCTGGTCCGGACTCTCCAGTCCGCTCGACGACGTGGATCTGCAGACGCGGCCCTACCTGGAGCAATCGGGTTGGCCCTTGGACCGTGCGGAGCTGGACGACTACTACGCCCAGGCCTCCGCGCGCTACCGCTTCCCGCCGCCAGAGCTCTACGCCGCGGGCGGATTCGACACCCTGCGCACCGAGGGCGAACGCGAACCCGCCTGGGATGGCCTGCGCGAGAAGATCTTCCTGGCCGCTGCCGACGCGCAGGATTTTGGACGGGAGTGGAAGTCGTGCTGCGAGGGCGAGGACACCGACCTCCTCCTCGACGCCACGCTGGTGGAGCTGGAATCCGAGCAGGGCGTTGTGGAGAGCGCCATCGCCCAGACCCGCAGCGGCCGCCGGGTCCCGATCCGCGGGCGCACCTTTGTGCTGGCCGCCGGCGGCATTGAAAACGCGCGCCTGCTGCTGGACACCAACCTGGGGAACGAACACGACCAGGTGGGGCGCTACATGATGAACCACCCGAAGAACTACTGCGGCATTCTGAAGCTGGCACAGCCGGTTCAGAGCCTGCCCTACTTTTTCGGCTGCCAGGTGGGTGCCAACGCGGGCTACGCTGGACTGCACCTGCCCAACGAGGTTCAGACGCAGCGTGAGCTCGTCAACGCCTACGTGCGCATGGAGCCCCTGTTCCCCTGGTCCGACAACGAGGGGGTGGAGTGCCTCGTTCTGTTCGTCAAGAAGTGCAGGGGTCTCCTTACCTTTTGGACCAAGAGCCAGGGGCAAGCCGTCATAGCCATGCGCGACTACTCCGAAACCGGCGACGACAGCGACCTCTCCAACACGCGTCGCTCGGCGCTGGGGACGGCGGCCCTCGGGCTGCGCGTGGCACTGCACCTGCCCAGCGTATTGACCTACGCGTTCTTCCGCCTGTCCGGTCGATCCCCCAAGGTTCGACGCGTGCGGCTGCGCAACTTCATGGAGATGGAACCACGGGCGGAGAACCGCGTGACCCTGGCCCAGGACGCGGACCCCAACGGCCGACCGGTGGCGCAGGTGAGCCACGACACGAGTAAGCGTGACCGGGCATCGCTCCTGGCCCTGCACGAAGTCCTCCGCGAGGAGTTCGAGCGCACGGGTCTGGGCACCCTCGGGCCCGATCTCGAGCAGGCCGACCCCTGGCCCATCACCCAGGACGCCTCGCACCACATGGGCACGACGCGCATGGGCACCGACCCGCAGTCCTCGGTGGTCACCCCCCATTGCCGGGTGCACTCCACCTCAAACCTCTACTGCGCGGGCGCCTCGGTCTTCCCCACCAGCGGCTGCGCCAATCCCACCTGGACCATCGTCGCCCTGTCCATTCGACTGGCCCGACACCTGCGCAGTGAGTTGCAAGGGAGCGGGGCGTGAGCACCACGGGCACTTCAACCAACGGCAAGCGCCGCATCGCAGTCGTCGGCGTGGGCAAGCGAGTCCGCGAGGCGGTGCTACCTGCGCTGTGCGCCATAGAGGAGTCCTTCGAGGTCGTTGGCCTGTACGCCCGCACGGCGCGCACCCTGGAAGCCGCCGGACGCGAGTGGCCGGTCGTGCCCCTCTCTGACCTGCACGACCTCCAAGGGGTGGACCTCTTGTACGTAGCCGTCGGTAAGGACGCGGTGCCGTCCGTGCTGCAGCAGCTCTTGAGTCTTGGCGCCTCTGACACGGACCTCCTGATCGACACGCCCGTGGTCCGCTTCCGCCACTTCCGGCACATCGCATGCCTGTCGGGTTTCCGTCGCGTAGGCGTACCGGAAGACTGCGCGTTCCTGCCCTGGATCAAGCCCGTCCAGGATTGCCTGGCCTCAGGCGTTCTCGGTGAGCTCGACGAATTGGTTTTGTGGAAGTCGGGCTATGCCTACCACGGTCTGGCGACGGCCAAGACGATCCTGGGAGCCGGGGGAATCCGGCGCGCCCGCCGCAAGCCCGTGGAGAACGGGCTCTTTGAGCGCAGCCTCCATCTGGACAACGGGGCCCAAGCCACCATCGTCGAGCCCCGGGACTACGGCTCGGGCTGGGTGCAGGTGATCGGCTCCAAGGGCAGTCTCTGCGATCAAGCTCGGGAGACGCCGAGCGCCTTGCACCTGGAGGTCGCTGTCCAAGGCGGCCTCTGCCGCAGCGTGAGGGTCGGCGACCACGTGGCCGAGCTCGACGAGGCCGAGGCCTCTCTCACCGCAGAGGATCCCGAGGGCGCCAGCCTCATCGCCCGTCAGGAGGCCATGAAGCGCGTGGGCCTCTTGCGCGTGCTGCGGGACGTGCGCGATGGCGGTATGGGCTATCCCCTGGAGGCCGCGGTGGAGGACACGGTGGTGGACTATTGGCTTGAGCGTTTGGGCCGCTACCGCGCCACTCCCCTCACGGACCCCGGCGCACCCTTGGCGCGCGGTCTCCTCTCAGTTCTCTCACGCCTGGGGGGCTAGCGTGGCGCACCTGATCGAAACGCTGATCATGCCCCCGGTGGGCAACCTGCTGCTCGCGCTACTGGGTCTGGCGCTGCTCCGTGGACGGCGCAGGTTGGGGCGTCTGTGCATGGTGCTGGGGCTCGGCAGCCTCTTGCTCCTGACCCTGCCCGTGGTCTCGGCCGCGCTCCTGATCAGCCTGCAGACAACCGATCCCCTGCCGCCCACGGGCCCCCTACCGGATGCCGACGCGATCGTGATCCTGGGCGCCGACTTCCAGTCCGCCGCGCCCGAGATGGGTGGAGCCACGGTCTCGCCCCTGACTCTCGAGCGGCTGCGCTACGGTGCGCGCCTCGCGCGGCGCGGCGAGACGCCCGTGTTGGTCAGTGGTGGATCTCTGGGTCCGAAGGAGCCGCCCCTGGCAGGGCTCATGCGCACGACGCTGCAAGAGGAGTTCAACGTGGAGGTGCGCTGGGCGGAGAAGCGCTCGCTCTCCACCCGGGACAACGCCCGCTACTCGGCGGAGGTCCTGTCCAAAGCGGGATGTGCACGGATCATCCTGGTCACCCACGCCTGGCACATGCCGCGCGCCAAGCGGGCCTTCGAGCAGGCGGGGTTGAAGGTCATCCCCGCCCCCATGGGCATCCACCCCTGGCCCGCCCGCGACCTGGGCGCCATCACGCCCTTCTCACGCGCTCTGCTCGAGAGCACCTGGGGCATCCACGAGTGGGTGGGGCGGATCTGGTATCGCCTGACCGAATAGGACGCGCCAGGCCCTCAGTCCAGGAGCCAGCGCGCCCACTCCTCTTCCAGCCCGCGGGTCAGGTACTCGCGGGTGGCAAGCGGCTGCTGGGCGATCCACTCACGGGCCGCGTCCAGGTTGAGGTAGTAGGAGAAGGTGCCCGGCCCCACCACGAAGGAGCGCACGAAGCGTGCGCCCGCGCCCACTAGGTAGGCCGATCCGCGAGGCGAAGCCATGTGCGCGGCGACCTCCGCGCTCAGGGATTCAGGGCTGACCTTCCAGTCGCTGCCCACGCGGCCCACCGCCTCGGCCAGCCGATCGCCCAATTCCCGTCCCATCCCGTCGGCCGCCGTGAGGGCGCGCGCCACGTCCCCTTGGGTCGCCCCCACCAGCTGCCGGCCGAGGCCGCGCACCCAGTCCAGGTGCTGCTCACCCCCGAGCTCCTCGACAAGCTGGAGGTCGGCGGCGAAATCCTGATCCAGATCCGACAAGCCCATGGCGGCCAGGTCGGCGTGGAGGAGCTCGGGATGCGGCTCGTCGAATCCCGCGAGGCGCCGCAGCTGCCTCGCGCGCTCGCCCGACAGGTGCGGCAGCACCTTGGGCACGTAGCCCAGGTAGTGGTAGCCCTTGACGCGCTGAAGCAGCCCCAGGTTCTGGAAGGGGCTCCACGGCCGCGCCTCTCCGAGGATGCCAGCCGTGTTCCAAAGCCCTAGCACGCAAAGCGCACCAACGACGGCGGTGCCCCCGCGTCCCGTTCGGGCCGCCATGATCGAGCCCACCAGAAGGACCACGATCCACAGGGGCATCATGCGCATCCAATCGAAGGCGTAGTCATGTTCAGGGAGAATGAACCCCGATCCGATCCAGGCCGCGATCCAGAGGAGGGCGATGCCCGCCAGGAAACGGGGCACCAGTCCCCCACGCAGGAGTGCGAAGGCCAGCGCACCGATCCCGGCGAGGGGATAGACGATGCGCGTGAGCAAATCGAATCCCCCGCGCTCTGCGTAGACCGAGTCCAGGAAGGTGCCCAGCAATTCCAAACGGCTCTCGTCGGTCACCAATGAGCGTCCGTGCACGTTGAACAATTCCCCCCCGACGAGGGAGCCCATCCAGATCAACGGCAGGGCACCGAGCACCAGGCCCAATAGTCCAAAGCCACCTCCCCGAGAGAAGACGATACCCGGCCGCGAAATCAAGAGGGCCAGACCCACCCCGCCCACGAACACGGCCATCTGGTAGCTGAAGAAGATGCCCAACCCCGCCACGACTCCCAGACGCAGCAGAGCGCGCGTCGGGTCTTCGCCCAGATGGCTCTTCATAAGTCGCAGGCACTGGTCGAGCATCAGGACGCCAAAGAACATGGCCTCGAAGTGAATGCCCAGGCTGAGCAGGCTGATTTTTTGCGCGGCCCGCGGGCCGAAGATGAACAGGAGACCGAACATCAAGGCCTCACGCCGGCCGCAGTGGTGAGCCAAGAGCCGCCAGCCGTAGCTCATCACCAGAGCGCAGGTGAACAGCCCCAGCAGCTTGTGGGCCAACAGGTTCTCACCCACCATCAGGAACGCCAGAGCCTTCAGGTGGCTGATCAGGAAGCCTCCGCCTTCGTAGTAGTGGTAGGCCAGCTGGTGGTGGTCGATGGCGAGGCCATCGATCATGGCCTTGGCCGCGGTGCCCTTCTCGAGCTCCTCGCCGTAGAGGAAAACGTCAGAGATGGCCGCGATCATCCAGCCCTTGACGAGGACGAGCAGGGCCAGGAGCGCGTACAGATCGCGTCGGGGAGCGGGGGCGAGGGTCATGGACGACCACAGGATGACGGCGCGGGGGGTCCGGGTCCAACCAAGGATCTCGATTGCTTTGGGCCCGAGCACGCTAGGATCCCCCCATGCCCCGCACCCCGTGGATCCTCGCCCTCTGCCTGATCGGCTGCCAGCCGTCCGATCCCCAGGTCGATCCGATCTCCGAGGCAGAGGGTCCCGCCTTCGCCGGCTCGGCTTCCTGTCTGTCCTGCCACGCTGACCAAGCCGAGCTCTGGGCCGGCTCCCACCACGACCTGGCTATGCAGCCCGCCAACGCCGCCACCGTGCTCGGGGATTTCGAGGACGCCAGCCTTGAGCACTTTGGGAGCACCTCGCACTTCACCCAGCGCGAGGGTGGTTTCTTTGTGAACACGGCGGGCCCCGATGGCGAGGCCCGAGACTACAAGGTCGCCTGGGTCTTCGGCGTGGCGCCCCTGCAGCAGTACCTCGTCGAGTTCCCCGGCGGTCGAATGCAGACCCTGCCGACCTGTTGGGACACCCGGCCCGCCGACCAGGGTGGGCAGCGCTGGTTCCACATCTATCCCGACGAGCCCATCCCCGCCGGAGACGAATTGCACTGGACCGGCCCGAACCAGACCTGGAACTTCATGTGCGCCTCCTGTCACTCGACGGGTCTGAAGAAGGGCTACGACCCCAAGTCCAACGAGTACAAGACCACCTGGCTTGAGGACGACGTGTCCTGCGAGACCTGCCACGGCCCCGCCCAGGCCCACGTGAGCTGGGCCCAGGCCGGCGCCTCCCCCAACGTTCCCAACGGACTGGCCATCAGCCTGGCGGACGCGAATGGTGGAGTGTGGGAGATGGATTCCGAGACGGGCAACGCGGTGCGCTCGGTCGAGCGCTCGAGCCGCGCGCAAACCGAGACCTGCGCGCGCTGCCACTCACGCCGCAGCGTGCTGCACGAGACGCCGGTGGATGGTTCGTCATTTCATGACAACTACCGCCTGAGTCTCCTGGATGAGGGCCTGTACCACGCCGATGGTCAGATCCTGGACGAGGTCTACGTCTACGGTTCGTTCCTGCAGAGCAAGATGCATACGAAGGGCGTGACCTGCGGCGACTGCCACGACCCCCACTCCGCGCGCCTGCGCTTCGAGGGCAACGCCCTGTGTGCCCAGTGTCATCTGCCGGAGAAGTACGACGCTCCCGAACACCATCACCATGCTCCGGACAGCGCCGGTGCCCAGTGTGTGGAGTGCCACATGCCTACGCGCACCTACATGGTGGTCGACCCGCGCCGCGATCACTCTCTGCGCGTCCCGCGCCCGGACCTGAGTGTGGAGCTGGGCACGCCCAACGCCTGCACACAGTGCCACGACGATCAATCCGCCACCTGGGCTGCCGATGCGGTGCGCGAATGGTTCCCTGAGGGTCGCAGCACACAGCCCCACTTCGCGCGCGCCCTGCACGCCGCCCGCACCGGTTCCTCCAGCGCCGGATCGCTCTTGGCCGAGATCGTCGCCAGCCCCGAGCAGCCTGCCATCGTGCGTGCCACGGCCCTCTCCCACCTACCCACCTACGTGGACCAGACAACCTTCCCCACCATGGCTGCGGGTCTCGCAGACCCCAGCCCCCTTGTGAGAGCGGCGGCGGTAGACGGCCTGCAGGTGCTACCCCTGCAGCAGCGCGCCAACCTGGCCTTCACCCTGCTGGAGGATCCCGCTCGCCTGGTGCGCGTCAACGCCGGCCGCACGCTGGCCTCGTTCACGACCCAGCAGTTGCCCGACCTGATCGCGACGCCCCTCAACGCGGCGCTGGCCGAGCTGCACGACGCGGAGATGGAGAGCGCCGAGCGCGCCAGCTCCCACGTCAACCTGGCCCAGATCGCCACCGAGCAAGACCACCTGGCCGATGCCATTGCGCACCTGCGCACCGCGCTATCCCTCGAGCCCCACTTCGTGCCCGTGTACGTCAACCTGGCCGACCTGCTCCGCCGCGAGGGCGACGAGACCGAAGCCGAATCGCTGTTGCGCGCGGGCCTGAAGATCGCTCCTGGCAACCCGGCCCTGCACCATGCTCTCGGTCTGTTGCTCGCGCGCACCGACCGCCTGCACGACGCGTTGAACAGTCTGTCCCAGGCCATGGGGCTCGCACCCGGCGAGGCGCGCTTCGCCTACGCCCACGCCCTGGCCCTGGACAGCCTGGGCAACCGCGCAGGCGCTATCGCCGCCCTCGAACAGGCCCAGCGCACCTTCCCCACCGACCGCGAGATCCTGCACGCCCTCGCCACCCTGCACCGGGATGAGGGTCACAAGGAGGTGGCCCTCGGCTGGGCGAAGAAGCTGCAAGCCCTCTCACCGGGGGATGAGTCGGTCGGAAAGTTGGTCGAGGAGCTAGAGGGGTAGAGTCCCTGAACTCCGCGACCGAGCGACTTGCAGTCCGGGGGCGGCTGCGTAGGCTTATCCCCCATGAGCTCAACCAAGTACATCGTCCTCAGTGCCAGCCTGCGGGAGGGCAGTCGCAGCCGGATCCTCGCCCAGGGGGCACTCGACAGATTGAAGAGCGCCGGGGTCGACGTGGAGTGGATCGATCTGGTGGATCATCCCCTGCCCCAGTGCGACGGGGGAGCCTGCTATGGGGACCCGCGACTGCATGAGTTCAAGACCAAGATGGAGGCGGCGCAGGGGTACATCCTGGCGACCCCTATCTACAACTACGACGTCAACGCGGCCCTCAAGAACGTGATCGAGCTGACGGGACGGGACGTGTGGACGGAGAAGGTGGTCGGGTTCCTGTGTGCAGCAGGGGGCCAGGGCAGCTATATGTCCGTTTCCAGCATCGCAGCTAGCCTGATGCTGGATTTTCGCACCTTTATCGTCCCGCGATTCGTATATGCGACCGGTGAGGACTTCGACGAGCAGGACCAGGCCAGCGAGACCATCGGGGAACGCTTGGACGGGGTCTGCTCGGAGCTGGTGCGGGTGACGGAAGCCCTGAAGGGCGACTGAACCCCCTCCAGGGGTCCGAAGGGGCCTCCCGCCCCCGCCCTGGCCAGCAGCGCGGCTGGTAACCTATGCCCATGTCACCCGAGCGCAGCTTCCACGACCTCTACGCCCACGGCATGGCCCGGGTGGCCGCCGCCGTGCCGCTGGTGAAGCTCGCCGATCCGGCAGCCAACGCCCAGGAGATCGTACGCCTCTATGGCCACGCGGCCGACGCGGGCGCGGCGCTCGTGGTGTTTCCTGAGCTGAGCCTGACGGGCTACTCGATCGACGACCTGGTTCAACAGCGCGCCCTCCTCGATGCGGCTGAGGTGGCCCTGCAGGAGGTAGCGGAGGCCACGGCCCAGCACTCGGCCCTGTGCGTGGTGGGCATTCCCCTGCAACGCTGGGACCGATTGTTCAACTGCGCGGTCGTGCTCCAGGGTGGACGACCCCTGGGTGTCGTGGTCAAGTCCTACCTGCCCTGCTATCGCGAGTACTACGAGCGACGACAGTTCTCCGCGGCACGGGACGCGATGCGAGACACGGTGCGGGTGCTGGGAGTCGAGGTGCCCTTCGGCAACGACCTGATCTTCCGCGATCGCGAGCGCACCAACTTCTGCCTCGCCGTCGAGATGTGCGAGGATCTCTGGGTGCCCCAGCCGCCTTCGGTGCGGGCGGCCATGGCTGGAGCCACCGTGCTCGCCAACCTCAGCGCCTCGAACATCACCGTGGGCAAGGACGCCTACCGCCACGACCTGGTGGCCAACCAGTCGGCGCGCTGCCTGGCGGCCTACGTGTACGCGGGCGCCGGCAGCGGAGAGTCCACGACCGACATGGCCTGGGATGGCTGCGCCATGGTCTTCGAGAACGGAGAACTGCTCACCCGCTCGGAACGCTACTCCCCCACCAGCCAGTTCGTCATGGCCGACGTGGACCTGGAGCGCCTCGTCCAGGAGCGGGCGCGCATGACCAGCTTCGGGGACTGCGCCACGGATCACGCGGCGAGCCTGGGCGAGATGCGCGAGATCCCCGTGCGCTTTGTTCCGCCCAAAGAGAAGGTGACCCTCGAACGGACGGTGGAGCGCCACCCCTATGTACCCCAGGACCCCGCCACCCGCGATGAGCGCTGCGAGGAGGTCTATCAGATCCAGGTCAGCGCCCTGGCCCAACGGCTCAGCGCCACCGGCACCGAGCGCGTGGTGATCGGCGTCTCCGGTGGGCTCGATTCCACCCAGGCCCTGATCGTCGCCGCGCGCGCCATGGATCGCCTGAAGCTGCCGCGCACCAACGTGCTGGCCTACTCCATGCCGGGCTTCGCCACGTCCGAACGCACGCGCACCCAAGCGTCGAACCTCATGAAGGTCTTGGGCGTCAGCGCAAACGAACTCGACATCGGTCCCGCATGCATGCAGATGCTGCGTGACCTCGATCATCCCTTCGCCCGGGGGGAGAAGGTCTACGACGTCACCTTCGAAAACGTCCAGGCCGGCGAGCGCACCAGCCATCTGTTCCGCCTCGCGGGCCAGAACAAGGCCATGGTGGTGGGCACCGGCGATCTGTCCGAGCTTGCGCTCGGGTGGTGCACCTACGGAGTGGGCGATCAGATGTCCCACTACAACGTCAACGCCTCGGTGCCTAAGACGCTGATCCGGCACCTGATCGGGTGGGTGGCCACGCGCAGCGAATGCAAGCCCGAGACCAGCGAGGTGCTGCGCGCCGTACTCGATACCCCCATCAGTCCCGAGCTCGTGCCAGGCGACGACGCCCAGGGCGATCCTGCCCAGGTCACCGAGGATCTGATCGGCCCCTACGAGCTGCACGACTTCAGCCTCTACTACCTGACCCGTCGCGGTTACAGCCCGGCCAAGGTCGCCTACCTCGCCTGCGAAGCTTTCACCAAGGGCCCCGACCCCGCCTACACCGAAGCTCAGGTGTTCGATTGGCTCGGGGTGTTCTTGGAGCGCTTCTTCGGCTCAAGCCAGTTCAAGCGCTCGGCCATGCCCAACGGCCCCAAGGTCGGCTCGGGCGGTTCCCTATCCCCTCGCGGCGACTGGCGCGCGCCCTCCGATGCGGGTGCCCGCACCTGGCTCGATGCCCTGGCCGAAGCCCGCGCCTGGGCTCAACCCGAACGCGGCGACTCCCAGTCGGAGTCCTGAATTGGCGTCCGCATTCCAAGGTGGATCGCTGCGATGAACCTTGAAGAGGCAAGCGCGCTGGCTGAGGAGTGGATGGACGAGGTGCGGGGAATGCTGCGCTCCAGTTTTCGCGCCAACCTGGAGGTGCACACGAAATCGGATGCGTCACCGGTAACCGAGGCGGACCTCCAGGTGGAGAAGTTCCTGCGAGAACGGATCTTGGAGCACTACCCCGAGCACGGATTCCGTGGCGAAGAGACCCTCGCCGTAGAGGGCAGCACGGATTGGGTGTGGCTCGTGGATCCGATCGACGGGACGCGCTCCTTTGCCAGCGGACGCCCTCTATTCACGACCCTCCTGGCACTGGTGGAGGATGGAGCACCGAGGCTGGGCGTTATCGAGGCTCCCATGACCGGGGAACGTTGGGTGGCTCACTCGGACGAAGTGTGCCTGTTCAACGCAAGCGCGGTGGCCGTCCGACCGCCACGGTCCTTGGCGGAGGCAGTGGTGATCGTCAGCCGGCCCGGATCCTGGGTCGGAGTCCATGCCGAATTTCTCTCTCGCTTGCAGACCGAGTGTCGCTGGCTCTTCTTCGAGAACGACGCCTACGGCTACGGTCAACTCGCCCGAGGCGACGTGGATCTTGTCGTGGAGCGCGAGCTGAAAATGGTGGACATTGCCGCCGTCGCGCCCGTCGTCCAAGCGGCAGGCGGTGTGATTGAGACCTGGAAGGGAAACAGCGTGGAACTGAAAGGAGAGGAGAACCTGAACGCGGTGAGCGTGATGGCGGGAAGCTGCCCGGAGCTGCTCGATGAAGTGCGGGCCCTGGGACTGGCTACCGAGTAATCCGGCACGCCCATGGGGTGCCTACCTCATGCCTTCCAGTCGAGTTCGAAGCTTCGGTAGCCTCTCTTCATCAGGCACGCTCGCTTCCAGTTGCTCGAGGTAACCGAATACCCGTTAGATCAACCCGGCAGCCACTTCCATCTTCTCCAGAGTGGGCAGGGTGCGTTCCATCTCATCCACCGCGATTCCGGCCAGCACCTCAGTCACATCGGGTAGGAGCCCGTCCCAGGTTGCATGGATCAGCTCTTCCAGGTCATCGAACTGGCCCAACCCCAGCAGAGCCTGCCCGAGGCCGCGCCGTAGGTACATGAGGACGTGGCAGGCCGGGAGGAGGCTCAGGCGGACTCCGGGTCAACCAGGTGCCGAAATCTCTGCATGGCCCGATTCAAAGCCCGGCGTCCGTTGTCGTTGTTCCTTCCAATGGAATCGAGAGCCTCCCCGGTGCTACTGGAGCTGAGGCGTGCCAGCACGAGCGTGCGATCCGACCCGGAGAGCTCCATCAATCGTGAACTGATCTGATTCCTGGCCTCTTTAGCAACGACGCGCGAAGCCGTTCCCGGTGACGCAGCGGAGCGCCCTGCCCAACCAGCGGTATCGAGTGTCCCAGGCCAACGCTTGCGGTGTTGGCTTGATTCCTTCCATCTGGTGCGCATGCTGAGAAGGCCGAGGAACTCAACTTCGGTTCGAAAGTAGAGGTTCCCCCCTGCGCTCAAAATCGTCCTGACCGCAGACTGCAATGCATCGCCCTCATCATCAAGGGCTCCTCCATGCGCGCTCATTCGCCTCAAGAGACTGTGAATGTGCTTCCAGAACTCATTCAACAGGCCATGGGCCTCAGGAGTCGAAGAGAGCATTCCATTGAACACGGAACCCAGCACAGCGTCTTTCGCACTAAAGCCCTCCTCCAAGCGGTCGAGAACCTCTTGCTGCCCCCCCGTTTGTATATAGGCGGAGCTAGAGGGGCCCAACTTCGCGGCGAACTCTGAGATTCCATTGGGAAGATCTATGGTCATTGGCAGGTCCCTGATCAGCCAATATAGAGGACACCCTCGCCGTTGTCAGGGATTCAATCTGCCATCGGCGCATTGGATCCCAGGTGACCAAACAGCGCCAACCCCACTCGCAAAACGCATGTGCCTCATTCAGAGATCAGGCCCAGAGTTGGGTGAAACGCTCCGCGAAGAGAGGTGTGGCGGAATCCCCAAAAAACGGCTGGGTCCGAGATTCGCGAGGCTTCATGATCTACCCTGATCAGCATGGGAGAAACGGGCTTAATGGGTCACATGTCAGTGCCTCAGTCGCGCGCCGCCGTGATCGGCATGCTTCTGGCCTTTGGCTTGGTTGGATGCAAGGGGCTAGATACGCAGGACGACCTGTCCGTAGGCGCGTCGTTCTCAGCCCTTCCCAACCTGGGCCTGGCCGTCGCCGCCACCCAAGTCTTCGAGTCCGATGATGCACGCGCGTGGGCTTTCGAGATCGAGGCCACCCACCAACCATGGGACGACGAGGGCCTCGCGCGAGATGGAAGTTCCAGGTGGGGACCAAGCGTGTATCCCAACCCTCCGAACGGCGGCATTCGACCCGGCGCTACGGGCTGACGTGGTTCCGTGCGGGGGACGACCCCAACATCGTCCAAGATGCGGGGGACTACATCGGGCTCTACACCAGCATGGGCTTCGAGTCGGACTTCTCGGAGACCCTCAGCATGGGGCCGGAGTTCACCCTGATGGTCGCCCAAATGGAGGGCGACACCGGTGGCCTGGTCGTCGTGCCGCAACTGAACTGGCACCTCAATTGGGGCTTCTAGCAAGGCCCGTCGGCGACCGCGATCCCCGGGCGCGCCCGACTACTGGATCGTGAAGGTGGATGCGATCACTGCGCTGGGATCCAAGCAGGCGTTGCCGCGAGGCTCCCAGAATCGGCTGCGCTTCTCCCAGAAAACACCGGGAGGTCCAACGGTGACCATGTCGGACGCCTCAAGCATGGGCCAATAGGCCAGCAGCCCTTTGCCGCGGTTGGCGACGTCCCCGCCGGTCAGGATGTCCGATCCGTCAGAATCGCTGAAGTAGGTGAACCGCATAATGGGCTCGGTCAAATCCACACCCAACTCTTCGGTCACCTGGTTGCCCGACGCATCTTCAAAGACCTTCTCGCCCGTGGCGAGGTGACTGTGCCAGAGTCGTGTCAGGACCTGACCGTCAATGGTCTCGGTGCGCACACCGAAATCACGGCTCCAGATCGCACTCTGAAGCTCACGGTGCCGCCAAAGACCCCAAAAGCCGGTGGGCGTCTGGATAGGCTCTCCCCAGGACGAGTCCCCCTGCCAATCAAACTGGACCTCGGCTGCCGTGGCACCGCGCCGGAGAACGACTGAGTGGTTGATGTCTTTGGTGCGGTTGCGCACGTTCATTTTCACGAACTGGGAGTCTCGCCAATCATCCGGAGGCAGGAAGGTCTCCACGTGGACCGACACGCGCGTGAAAGCGGACAGGGTCAAGAAGTTCACCGGGCCCCCGCAAGAGAGCTGGTTCTCCTGGCTCTTCCTTACGTACCAGTTGCCCCCTTCCATGAACTGGCTCTGAACGAGCCCTTGTAGTTCGTGACCATCGGGCCCGGTCTTGGGCAGCAGCGCGCCCTGTTCAATGACATCCAGCCCAACCGTCCCGGCGGGTGCGGAACTCGCCAGACCGCCTCCCCAGGCGGTGTGGTCCGAGGGATCACTGGCATAGAAGGGGTCGCCCGTCTCCAGATCCCAGTTGTGGGTGTGGGTCCAGAGATTCTCATCGGAGCGATCCATAACCTCGTGGTCTAGATTCACGATGATCGTCTTACCCGAACCATCGGCCGCAGGCGCAATGTTGAAACCCAGAGGCACGCTGGCCAATCCGGCGGGAATGCTCAGTACGCCACTCTCACAGCCCGGCGCAATGGTGTAGTCCACGCCCTCCTGTGCCGTTCCTGACAGGTTGTAGTAAACGACAGTGGTCTCACCAGAGACCTCGGATTGCACAATCAGCAAGGTGTGAGGATTGCCATCCGAATTACCTGTGACTGCACCTGACTGGAATTCGATGCGAGGCACGGGGGCAGTGGATCGGATGAACAATCGGAACTCACTGGGCTCCTGCACGCTCACGTTTGTGCCACCGGTCAGAGTGAGGCGGCAGAGTTTTTCCCGGAACCAAACGCTGCCAACGCGACCGAGCGGATCAAGTGTCACGTCAATGGCCCCATCAGTCATACCCAGCGCCAATTGAAGCGGTGATTCGGAGCCCGTTGAAAGCTCATAGTGCTCGCCACGCACCGCATCTCCTCCAAGGGCAAATGACAGCTGAGCTGATTGCGAGACGGCTCCGCTCAAGGTGATGGGCAGGTGCACCTCCTCCACAGGCACAGCGTCAAGCAGAGTCGTTCCGTCCTCAAGATAGTGCGCGTTGCGATAGACCGATCCATAAGCGGCGAAGCTCGCGTCAGGAATATCTCCCGACCCCGATGAAGACCCGGATGATTCTCCGGCCTTGCCCCAGCAACCGCTGAGGAGAGTCATCACGGCTAGGACGAGAAGCGGCCCCGCCGGGCGGGCGGGTGAATGGCAGACTTGCGAGGTGAGGCGGGATAGCACGGGACTATGATGCAGAGGCCAAGGGATGCTTGGATTCAAGCCAATGGACGGTGGTGCACTCAAGTAACTAAATAGGAACTCTTCAGACGCTCCACAAGTATAGGCCAATCCAATGCCTAATTAGGCCACTCAAACAGCCTTCCGGCACCAGGACGGACCGGGTACGCCCCATTTTGAGACACAAGGGGTCGAAACGGGGCCCAGCTAGAAACCGAAGGTCCAGCCTATCAGGAACTGATCGAGGACTGCAGTGACCTCGCCTGCCGTATCGAATTGCATGTCCATCCCTCCGACGCGGCGCACAGCCAAGTACGCATCCCCAAAACGGACACCAATCTCCAAGTAGGGCCCGACGCTGGCATCGTCCTCGCTCGCAGCTCCTGGGGAAAACTCAATGTCCAGGTACTGCAGAGCCAGACCCGCCCCGACAAAGGGCCGCGTCGTTCCATCAGTGATCGGGGGAGTCCATCGCATGCCCGTTGTCGCTGAGAGCGAACCGGTATCGGTTGTAACGTTGCCCTCGTTGAGTCCACCAAAGTCCTGACCGCTCAGGTAGAGGCCGACCGCGCCCTGTAGGCCACTCTTGCATTCCTTTGCCACCAGATTGATCCCCACCACCGGGCGAGCGATACCCGAGACATCCCCGTGTGAACCGTCTTGAACACCGAATACCCCTTCAATACGGCGCCCCTCGGACTCGAGCGAAACGCAGGAAGCACACAGCAGCAAGGCGGTTGCAATCACAGACTTGGGGTAAGACATAGGTTCGATCACCTGGGGCGCCAGTAAAGATAGAAGGAGAGATGGTGGACAGTTGTAGCACCTCTCTCTTGATTCTGTTTGGCTGAGCCTACCATGAGAAGCGCCCAAATCGATCAAATCTCATGATGACACAGGCCTCTTCGACCGAGTAGAGCCATGACTCGGCAATTCCTGTAGAGGCGGTCGCTGCGGGATTATTTGAACGTCTTCAATCCCAGGGGAGGGGTCGAGGCACTCCTTGTTGGCCTGGCTGCCGGAACCCACGCTCGCGGTCCAGCCTCGGAATAGCAGGACCCTGGCGACGGTGCGCAGAAGTACGTAGAGATCCGGCCCAAAACCAAAATGCAATCGGTACTTCTCATCCTGCTCAAACTTGGCCCTATACGCGGCCGGGTCGGGGCCCGCATACCCTGCGACGACCTGCGCCAAGCCTGTAATCCCCGGTCGCAGAGCCAAGCGCTGAGCGAACTCTGGGACATGATCCAGAGCAAAGCGATGTGTGTCGAACATCTCGGGCCGCGGTCCTACAAAAGTCATCTCGCCACGCAAGATGTTGATGATCTGGGGCAATTCGTCCAGATGAGAGCGACGTAGAAACGCCCCCACAGGAGTCACACGCCCGGAGTCACCGACCTTCCACGACTCGAAGGCACCCGCATCGGAATCCCGCATGGTGCGAAACTTGTAGAGAGTGAACGGCTTGCCAAACTGCCCCACGCGCTCCTGGGCAAACAGCACTTTGCGCCATCCGCCGAGGTGGAGGCCGTAGCAGAACCCGAAGGGGAGGGCGATCAGAAGGACCGCAGGAAGGGAGACCGCTAGCAGGAGCCCATTGAGCAAATGTCGGCCGATGCGCCAATAGGCCCCCCGAGGCTGCAGTCCATCCCAATCCAAAGCACCGCCCACGTGAAAAGGCCGCAGAAGGAGGGCCTTGGATAACTCGGGCTCTGAACTCATGGGCTCGATGGGTGGTTTCCCGCAGTGACGCGGGTTGAAAGGTGTCTCTCAGATTACGCACTCCCATACAAACCCCAGTAATTCAAGAAGAAGGGTGGCACACAGGTGCAGGCGCCGGAAGGTGGGGAGCCCTTCGGTTACCCTCATTGCCTTAAGTGCGGCAGTGCGGAGTTTGGGACGGGAAAACCAAAAAAAGTGGCTGTTACAGGCCACTCCCGACGGCGGCGCCGACCAGATTCCACCCATGCCCGCCCCCGGTGCGCCGAACCCAGCTAGAAACCCGAGGTCCAGCCAATCATGAACTGGTCCAAGACCACGTCCGAATCTCCCCCAGGGCCCAGGTCCATGGACAGGCCGCCGACTCTGCGCAGGTGAATGGACCAGGCGTCGTACTCGAGCCCGGCTTCTACATAGCCTCCCAAGCCGATTCCGTCTCCCGGGCCTGAAGGCAGATCGATATCCAGGTATTCCAGGGCCAGGCCAACCCCCAGGAAAGGCCGGAAGGTCTGCTGCCAGCCACCGGGCGAGAGGCGCAAGCCAGAGGTCATTCCAAGGGAGAGGGCGTCCGTGTTGACGTTGCCCTCGTTCAGATCACCAAAGTCACCGGCGCTCACCTGCACGCCGAAGACACCGATCAACCCCATGCTGTTCTGGTCGCCCTCTAGGGAGATCGAGAGCACGGGCCGGGCAGCAGCAGAGACATCCCCATTGGAGCCGTCCTGCACCCCCATCAAGGTGGTGACGGACCGGTCCGGAGCGCCGAGGAGCGAACAGGAACTGAACAGAATACAGGTGAGAGCGAGCGGGACGATTTGCGGTTTCATGACGGGCACAAATTCCTCCACATGGGGCCTGCAATCAAGGGGCTGAGCCCGGATCCTTGCTCTTGGAGGGAGGCATGGGCCCTGGGGGCCCCGCAACGGGGCAGAGTGTTCAAGAATGGCCGGCAGCGCCCCCCCGCGTTGTTTATGGTTTCGTGCCCGCGCGCACTGCTCGTCCTGTTTTCTGTAGCTAATCCCTCATGAGAGACTCATCCCCCGCAGGCATGCGTTGGACCATTCGGCTTCTGTCCGTGGTCCTGTTCTTCCTGTTCATCGGGCTGCTCGGCTACATCATTGGCGACATCGACGACCTGCGGGACCCCCCCAATCTCCAGAACTTCTACGACACCGGGATCGATGCGGAACTGACTCGGACCCAGCGAGAATTCAACGCCTCACTCGAAGTGATCCGGATGGACAAGGCGCGCCAGCAGGAGATCAAGACGAACCGCAGCGAAGCCATGGGGGTCGCCAGGGACACCTGGACCCAGGCCCAAAGGGTGCATCAGTTTGAGCTCACGGCCGGACGGCAGCCCAGTACGGAACTGCGCGAGGAACTGGCCCAGGCGCACGAGGGCTACACCGCCGCCCAGGCCACCTTCGAAGAGGCCAATACGGAACTGGCGGACCTGGGTGCCCAGGAGTACGCCATCAAGCAAGAACTCGCGACCCTGGAGAACCGGATCAGGCCCCAGAGGGTAGAGGCCTACGACCTCTACGAGGAGGCCACGAAGGACCACAACCACACCCTCGCCACCTACAAGCTGTCATTCATCATCCCGGTCTCCCTGCTGGCCGCTTGGGCCTTGGCCAAGAGACGCGAGTCCATTTATCGTCCCATCCTGAAGGCACTCCTGTTGGCCAGCTTCTTCTGGGTCGTCGTGGTCATGCACGAGCATTTTGAGTTCAAGTACTTCAAGTACATCGCCCTGACAGCCGCCGTTCTGATCGTGCTGACATTCTTGGTGCGTATGCTGCAGTCCTCGGCCCGGCCGCGACCCGATCTGCTTCTCAAGCAGCGGCGCGAGGCCTACCACAACAACCATTGTCCCGAGTGCGCCTACCCCTTCCCCGCTGACCACGGGAGTGCATTCACCTGTCCCGCCTGCGGCACGGGCCTGTTTGAGGCCTGCGGTTCCTGCGGCAGCAGCCGCCACGAACTGCTGCCCTTCTGCATTCACTGCGGGAGTGCGGATGCCGCACCGGCCGCATCGGTGTGAGGGCCAACAGGATCCGCCGTGAGATTCGCCATCTGCAACGAGACCTACAAGGGTTGGACCCTTGACGACACGATCGAGCATGCGGCCTCGGTCGGATTCGAGGGGCTCGAACTGGCTCCCTTCACCCTGGCGGACGATCCGGGCACGCTGACCGAACAGGACGCGGCCGCCATCGGAGAGAGGGTGCGCGCGGGTGGGATGCAGGTCACGGGCCTGCACTGGCTGTTGCTGGCTCCCGAGGGCCTGCACCTCACCACCCCCGACAACGCCGTTCGGGAGCGCACGGTCCACTTCGTGCAGCATCTCGCCCGACTGTGCGCGGCCATGGGCGGCGAAGTACTCGTCTGGGGCAGTCCCGCACAGCGCTCCTTGGATGATGATTGGGACCGGGATAAGGCGACAGCGCGCGCCGTGGAGGCCGTGCGTTCCATCAGCGAGGTGGCCCAGGAATCGGGCGTGACCGTGGCCATGGAGCCCCTGCCCCCCTCCTACACCAACTTCCTCTCGTCCGCCGCCGAAGGGCGCGCCTTCGTGGACGCCGTGGATCACCCGGCCTGCCGACTGCACCTGGACGTCAACGCCATGAGCCACGAACAGATCCCCATCGACGAGGTCATCCGCGCCAGCGGAGAGCACCTGCACTACTTCCACGCCAACGACCCCTGCCTGCTTGGGCCCGGCATGGGGGATGTGGACTACGGCCCCATCCGTTCGGCCCTGAGCGACGTGGGTTACGACGGCTGGATGTCGGTGGAGGTCTTCGACTACGAACCCGGCCCGGAACGCATCGCGCGCGAGAGTCTGGACTACCTGCGCCGTGTGTTCGGGATGGGTAACGGTGAGGGCTGAGAGGGGCTGAGGCGCCGGATCCCGCGCAATCGAGCGCCCAGCCGGGGTGCCCTTGGGTAAGATCCCAACCGGCTATTCTGACCCCCATCGGCCCCCTCAAGGAGTCCCATGTCCATCACCGTCCGCTTTCTGGCTCCCCTGCTGTTGCTGCCCACCCTGGGTCTTGGCGCACAGACTCCCGAGAAGAAGCCCGCACAAGAGCCCGCGCCGCCCACCACGGCCGAACTCTACAAGCTCGCCAAAGACAAGGCCGCCCACGACAACAAGCGGGTGCTTGTGATGTGGACGTCCGCCGAGGGCACGACCACCAAGACCCTGGGCGAGATGCTCACCCAACACCGCAAGCTGGCGACGCTGATACGCAGCGAGTTCGTGATGGTGCGGGCCGACGGAGACAAGGGCAGCAAGGACCGTAGTCTGGCCAAGCGCCTGGGCGTGAAGGTCGGTCAGGACCTGCCCGCCCTCAGTGTGTTCGACGGGGAGGGCAAGCTGCTTGCCCACCAGCCCGCATCGGCCTGGGTCGGGGACGGGAAGCTCGACCCGCAGCTCTTGAGCACGACTCTGGAGCGGCTCAAGCCCAAGCCTCTGGACGCGGAGCTGGTGCTCAAGGATGCGCTGGCCACCTCCGTCGAGGGCGGCAAGCGAGTCCTCGTTCACCTGGGTGCCCCTTGGTGAGGCTGGTGTGGCAAGCTCGAGGAGTTCCTCGGGCGCAAGCAGGTGGCGCGCATCCTGAAGAAGAGCTACGTGCTGGTGAAGATCGACACCGATCGCATGACGAACGGTGAAGAGGTGGCCAAGCGCCTGCGCAAGGGCGAGGGCGGGGGCATCCCCTGGATGGTCATCCTCGATGGCGAGGGCAAGGCCCTGATCAACAGCGACGGGCCCGGCGGCAACGTGGGTTGTCCCGTGACTGAAGAAGAGGCGGCCTGGTTCTTCACCATGCTCGAGCGCACGAACAAAGGGCTGACGGACAAGCAGCTCAAAATCCTGCGCAGAGAACACGCCGCCTTCGCCAAGAGCATCCAGGGTCACTAGCCCAGTTGATGTATCAGGTGAGCCCCCTAGGCCGTGGTACGAGCGCTCCAGGAGCACTAGTCTAGAGCCATGCCTGCCGCCAACCGCGCCCTGACGTTCCTGCTGGGGATCATCGCAACGATCCTCGTAGGGTGGGTGGTTCACACGGGGGGCGCCATCCTCAAGCCCCTGGTCATCGCGCTTCTACTGGCGAGCATGTTGCAGCCGGTGGTCATCGGGCTGAAGCGCCGGGGGATTCCGCCCTTTGTGACCATCATCTTGATGGTGTGGCTGCTCTTCCTGGGCATTGTTCAGGTCGGTCTGCTGTTCAACGCGAACGTGCAGAAGTTCCTGGAGAGCGGAGGCGAGACGGCCAGCGCGCCCATCACTGAGCCTGCTGAGGAGACCTCCCTGGACCCCATGGCCGGGCGCCTAGAGTTGCTACCTGGACAAAGCCCTGGACAGAGTCAGGAAGACCTGATCGGCGAGACGGGTGGCTGGGTGGACATCGTGGACAAGATTGAGACGCGTCTGACGTCCTCGGGAATGGCCGAGAGCGTGGTGCGCTATGCAGCCAAGGCACTGCGCGAGCTGCCCGTGGATCGCATGGCCGGCGACCTTGCGATCGGCGGTTTCGGATTTGTGGCCAACGTGGTCCTGGTGCTGATCTACATGGTCTTCATCTTCGCCGAGCAGGCGGTGTTTAGGCGCAAGATCCTCTCCATCGCCGGCGAACGGCATGATGATGCGGAGCGGGTGCTGGACACTATCGGTCGGGGAATCCAGCGCTACCTGGGAGTGAAGACGGTGGTGTCACTGCTCACAGGATCCCTCTGCTATCTGGTGATGGTCGCGCTCGACATTCCCTACGCGCTGTTCTTCGGGTTCCTGACCTTCATGTTCAACTACATCCCCACCTTCGGGAGCATCATCGCCGGGTCCCTGCCCACGATGACGGCCCTGGCGGTGGAAGCCAGTTGGACCAAGGCCGCGGCCATCATGAGCACCTACCTGGCCGTGAACCTGACCTTGGGCTCCTTCATCGAGCCCCGCATCCTGGGCCGCGAGCTGAACCTCTCGCCCCTGGTGGTCGTGGTCTCGGTGGTCGTCTGGGCCGGGCTGTGGGGCGTGGTGGGCGGCTTCTTGGCCGTGCCCCTCACGGCCTCCCTGCAGATCTGCCTGGCCAGCCAGGAGTCCACGCGGCCCCTGGCCGTGATGCTCGGCAGCGGTCCGCCCAGGGAGAAGAAACGGTCCACAGACACGGCCACGGGACCCGAGGCCGCCTAGGGCCGTTTTCCCACTCCTGTGGGAAAAATCGTACTTCTTGAGCCCGAGAGTGGGTTATATCGTATTATCCAGATATGTCGATATCTCTCGTGGATGCCACCCGCGTGCTCAAGGCGCTGGCCGATGAGACGCGCCTGCGAATCCTGCACATGCTGCAGCAGGGTGAGCTCTCCGTCAGCGACCTGATGGAGGTCTTGAACGTGGGTCAGAGTCGCACCTCCACGCACCTGACCCTCCTGAAGGAGGTGGACCTTGTCACCGACCGCCGGGCCGGCCGCCGCAACTTCTACTCCCTGAAGCCAGGGCCTTCCTTGCCCTTGCTCGAGGAGGTCCTCGCCGACCACACGGACTCAGCCGAATTTGAGTCCGATCTGGCCGGGTGGGAAGCACTGCAGCGCAGACGGCGGGAAGAGGATCGCTCCTACTTTGATCGCGTAGCCGCCACGTTCGGTGAGCAGGTCCTGCCCGGGCGAACTTGGGAGGGGTTGGCTCGTTCCATTCTTCGACTCGCGCCAAAGGCGCGTTACGCGGACTTGGGCATCGGGGACGGACTGCTGACCCTGATGCTGGCGGAGGTAGCGGAGTCCGTCACCGCCGTGGATCTCTCCAGCGAAATGCTCGATGCCCTGAACCAGCGCGCAAGCCGGCGCGGCATCAAGAACATCGAGACCGTGGAAGGAGAGATCGAAGACCTTCCTCTGGAAGACGGTTCATTTGACGTGGTCGTTCTCAGTCAGGCCTTGCACCACGCACGCGTCCCCGCGGCCGCGTTGAAAGAAGCCCATCGAATCACCAGACCGGGTGGCCGCGTTCTTGTGATCGATCTACTGGCACACACCGAGGAGTGGGTTCGAGACAAGCTGCAAGACCGGCACCTAGGATTCACCGAGAGCAGCCTTGAAGATCTGCTCACACGGGCAGGATTCGCCGACGTCCGGGTGGATCGCGCGGCACGCGACCCCAAGCCCCCCCACTTCATGACTCTCATCGCAACCGGCCATCGCCCCGCCGACGCCTAGCTCCCCATGAACGAGCCCGACAACAAACTCTCCGTGCGGGACCAACTCGACGAGTTGCTCTCTGAGCGCATCCTTATCCTGGATGGCGCCATGGGGACCATGATCCAGGGCCTAAACCTTGAAGAAGAGGACTTCAGGGGCGATCTGCTCGCCAATCACGAGGGCCCCCCTCTCAAGGGCAACAACGACCTCCTCAGCCTCACACGCCCTGAGGCCATCGGCGCCATCCACCGCGAGTTCCTCGAGGCTGGGGCGGACATCATCGAGACGAACACGTTCACCGCCACCGCCGTAGCCCAGGCGGACTATGGCCTCGCCGACAGAGCGGTGGAGATCAACCGGGCCGCGGTCCGCGTCGCGCGTGAAGCCGCTGACAAGTACACGGCCCTCACGCCGGACAAGCCGCGCTTCGTGGCAGGCGCCGTGGGCCCGACGAGCAAGACCCTCTCCCTCTCCCCAGACGTGGACGACCCGGGGTTTCGCAGCCTGACCTTCCAGCAGTTGCAAGCGGACTATGCCGATCAGATCCGGGCCTTGGCCGAGGGCGGAGTGGACCTGATATTGGTGGAGACGATCTTTGACACGCTCAACGCGAAAGCCGCGCTGTCCGCACTGGCGCAAGTGCGGGCCGAGACTGGTCTGGACCTGCCGGTGATGATCTCTGTGGCTATTACCGATGCCAGTGGACGCACCCTGTCGGGCCAGACCGTTGAGTCCTTCCTGCATTCGGTGAACCACGTCGCCCCCTTGTCCGTCGGGGTGAACTGTTCATTGGGCGCCAAGGAGATGCGCCCCTATGTGGCGGACCTTGCCCGGCTCAGCAACAGTTGGGTGAGTTGTTACCCCAATGCGGGCCTTCCCAATGCCTTCGGTGAGTACGACGAGAAGCCCGAGACGACCGCCGGCCTGGTGCGCGAATTCGCCGAGAGCGGCATGCTCAACCTGGTAGGAGGCTGCTGCGGCACGACCCCCGAACACGTGCGCGCCATCGCCCACGCCATGGATTCGGCCCCGCCGCGCCAGCGCCCGACATTGAACGGTGCGGGCATCACACACTACACGGGCCTTGAGACTCTCAGCATCACGCCCGACTCCAACTTCCTGATGGTGGGCGAGCGAACGAACGTCGCCGGTTCTGCACGCTTCCGACGCCTGATAACCGAGGGCGAGTTTGAACTCGCCGTGGAGGTGGCGCTCCAGCAGGTACGTAGCGGCGCCAACATCCTGGACGTTAACATGGACGAAGGCCTGCTCGACTCCGAGCAGGCCATGACGCGCTTCTTGAACCTGATTGCCGCCGAGCCTGAGATCGCGCGCGTGCCGGTCATGGTGGACAGCTCCAAGTGGACCGTGCTGGAAGCGGGGCTGCGCTGCCTGCAAGGCAAGGGGATCGTCAACTCCATCTCCCTCAAGGAAGGCGAAGAGCCCTTCCTGGAGTGTGCCCGGACGATCCGGCGCTATGGCGCGGGGGTCGTCGTGATGGCCTTCGACGAGACCGGGCAGGCGGACACTACCGAGCGAAAAGTGGAAATCTGCCAGCGAGCATTCCACCTGCTCACTGAGAAAGTGGGCTTTCCAGCCAGCGACATCATCTTCGACCCCAACATTCTTGCCATCGGGACGGGGATGGAGGAGCACCGCCGCTACGGAATCACCTTTATAGAAGCGACAACCGAGATCAAGCGCACCTGCCCCGGATGCAGGATCTCCGGCGGCGTCTCCAACCTCTCGTTCTCGTTCCGCGGGAACAACGGGGTGCGTGAAGCCATCCACTCTGCCTTCCTCTACCACGCCATCCGTGCAGGGATGGACATGGGCATCGTCAACGCTGGCCAATTGGACGTGTACGAGGACATTGACCCGGCCCTGCTGGAACACGTGGAAGATCTGATTTTTGATCGCCGTGATGACGCCACGGAACGCATGGTGGATTTCGCCGAGGGTGTCCAGTCCAAGGGCAAGAAGAGGGAGGAAGATCTCTCCTGGCGCGAAGCCGATGTGAGCGAACGCATTGGCCACGCCCTGGTGCATGGCATCCTCGATTTCCTGGAGGCGGACACCGAGGAAGCCCGACTCTCGATGGGCAAGCCCTTGGACGTCATTGAAGGCCCTCTCATGGACGGCATGCGAATTGTGGGCGACCTATTCGGCGAGGGGAAGATGTTCCTACCTCAAGTGGTGAAGAGTGCGCGCGCCATGAAGAAGGCTGTAGCGGTCCTTGAACCCTACATGGAGGAAGAGAAGGCCGGAAGCGGTGTGAGGGCGCGAGGAACCGTGCTTATGGCGACGGTCAAGGGCGACGTGCACGACATCGGAAAGAACATCGTGGGTGTGGTTCTGGGCTGCAACAACTTCAAGATCATCGACCTGGGTGTGATGGTTCCAGCCGAGAAGATCCTGGCTACGGCCCGCGCGGAAGGGGTCGATATGATTGGCCTGTCTGGACTGATCACGCCTTCCCTGGACGAGATGGCCAACGTGGCCCGGGAGATGGAGCGCGAAGGGTTCCAGATCCCCTTGCTGATCGGTGGCGCCACGACGAGTCCTCAGCACACGGCAGTGAAGATCGCTCCGATGTTCTCCCAGACCGTCCTCCACGTGCACGATGCCTCACGCTCGGTTGCTGCGGTCTCGGACCTCCTCAATCCCGAGCGCAAGGCCGAACTGAACGCGACAAATCTTGCAGAGCAAGCGCGCCAACGCGACCTTCACGAGCGCAAGACCCAGAAACCGCTGATGCCGCTGGAGCAGGCGAGAGCCGAGGGAGCCTCCATCGTGTGGAAGAGCGAGGACCTCCCCAAGCCGGCTTTCCTTGGACGGCGCGCCATCGACGACGTGACCCTCTCCGATCTGGTGCCGTTCATCGACTGGACACTATTCTTCAGCACCTGGGAGCTGAAGGGGCGCTTTCCTGCCATCCTCACGCACGCGCGCTTTGGCGAGGCGGCCACCGAGCTGTATGAGCACGCCCAGTCCTTGCTCGAGCGCATCGTGAACGAAGACCTTATTCAGCCCCGCGCGGTCTATGGCTTCTGGCCCGCGTGCTCAGACGGCGATGATCTCGTCTTCTTTGAGGACGCAGCGCGCACCGAGGAACTCAACCGCATCCCCATGCTGCGGCGCCAGACACCGATCGACGGTCACCCCAGCCGGTGCCTCGCCGAGTTCGTCGCCCCTCGCGCCTCCGGCCTCGAAGATCACGTCGGGGCTTTTGCCGTGAGCACGGGACACGGAGTCGCTGAGCTTGTCGACGAGTTTGAAGCGGACAACGACACCTACCAGGCCATCATGGCCAAGGCCATCGCCGATCGGCTGGCGGAGGCCTACGCGGAGTACCTGCACGCCCGCGTGAGGAGGGAATGGGGCTATGGAGGGGACGACAGTCTCAGCAATGACGATCTGATCGCCGAGCGCTACCGGGGGATCCGGCCCGCATTCGGCTACCCGGCCTGTCCAGATCACCGTCCCAAGCAGAAGCTCTGGCGACTTCTGGAGCCCGACAGTCAAGGCATCACCCTGACCGAGGGAATGGCCATGGCGCCGGCTGCATCCGTCAGTGGACTCTACATGGCCCATCCAGAATCTAAATACTTCCAGGTGGGTCGCATCGGTCGCGATCAGGTAGAGGACTACGCCAAGCGGACCGGCTCCAGTTTCGCTGAAACGGAGCGATGGCTCGCACCTGTGCTCGGCTACACGCCAACCACCTAGAAGCATCCGTGGAGTTCGGCCTTGGTAGCCAGCCGATCCCCATTATCCGCATTCATTCGGCCCCGGCCGAAGGGGTACAATTGGGATATGCAGAGGAAACCGCCCCTTCATGAGTTACCCGCTAGGCCATTTCTAATCCTGGCCGGCCTACTGCCTCTGGCCGGCTGCGTTGATAGTGATTCGGGAGTCACAGCCGAAGATGTACAGCCCCCGGACGTGGTCGTGTTCCTGGTGGACACCTTGCGAGCCGACTGGACCGGACCCGGCGGATTCGACAAGGATACGACGCCCAACCTTTCAAGTCTGGCCGAGCAGAGTGTGGTATTTGATCAGGCCAGCTCCGCGGCACCTTGGACTCTCCCCTCAGTCGTGTCCTTGTTCACGGGCAAACACATGGCTGAGCACAACGTGGTACACGATCGTTTGCACATGGCCGACGCCACCGTGACCTTCCCCCAGTTACTGCAGGAGTGGGGTTACCAGACGGTTTCGTTCCATCGCAATCCCTACGCGGGCGGCAAGTGGGGCCTGAAGCGCGGTTTTGACCAGGCCACCCTCACGCAACGACAAACGGGCAAGTCCGAGTTGGCAGAGTTTTTTGCCTCTATCACGCCCATGCCTTTCCTGCTCTACGTGCACAACACAGAGCCTCACGACCCTCACGTGGTGCGCAAGAAATTCATGCAGGCCTTCGACCCTGTTCCGGGCGAGTTCCTGAAGGAGTACGGGGAACTGGTCGACGTCTACCGCCGCAGCACTCGCGAGGACTTCGTCAATAAGAACCCCCTGGGCACTATCGACAACACGGAGGTCCAGGAGAAGTGGATCCGTCGCCTCAACCAGCGCAAGGAGCAGATCCGGAACCTCTACTCGGTCTCCGTGCGCGATGCAGACGACCACCTGGGCAGCGTGATCCACGCACTCAAGCAGGAAGGCCGGTGGGATAACACCTTATTCATCATGGTCGCCGACCACGGAGAAGAGCTAGGCGACCACGGCGGCTGGCAGCACGATCAGTCTGCCTACGAGGAGCTGATCCACGTGCCCCTCATCGTGCGCTTCCCGCAGGACGAGTACGCTGGCCAACGGGTCTCACGGCCCGTATCCCTGGTGGACGTTATGCCCACGATCCTTGAAGCGGTCGGCTGTCCCTTGGATCAGCCCCCCATGAGTGGACGAAGCCTCCTGCCCCTAATCCGGGGTGAAGCGGATTCAGAAATGAACATGCGCGTGGTTTCTATCCGCAACAACATGAAGAAGTACTTCAAGCCCTACAAGGAAGGTCGCGGAGACCTGAACGTGGTAGTGCGAAACGGAGACATGAAGGCCATCTTCAACGTGGAGCCCGGCACGGTTGAACTCTATGACCTCAAGAGTGACCCGGGAGAAGCTCAGGATCTCGCCCAGGTTCGAAGCGAAGAGGCAAATGCATTTGGGCAGTTCGCAGCACGCTCTTATGCCGAGATGCTCAAGCACTCCGACCAGGCACAGGCTGGGGACTTGAACGAGCAGAGCGCCGAGGTGCTCAAGGCCCTGGAAGCGCTCGGTTATCTGGGGGGCGAGAACGCTTTACCGGATGCACCTAAGTAATGCCGGTTACCGCCGGTCCTTCCCGACCCGGTGCCCCAGGTTCCCCTGAGGCAGAACGCCTTTGGCCAGACCAGGTCCACGCCAGGCAAGTTGCAACTCTGCGGGATCAACGGGAGCCGGGCATGTGAGATGCAGAGCGTGCCAGCCCGCCTTCAAACCCACTTCGCCCATGCGGCTAGTGCTGCCAAACAGATCGCCGTCCCCAATGAACAGGCGCGTTCGCCCGGACTCGGGCTTAAAGAAGGCATAGATCCCGTCACGGGGTACCAAGAGGAACCCTGACCAGCTGCTCATTGGGAGGTCGGAATCCGACTGCACGAGCCCTGCGCCCAGCTCCGTCGGGCCTGCGAACTCGGGCTTGCGCAGAGTCTCCGGCGTGTAGTGCACGAAGTGCTGATGGGAGGAAATCGGCGTGGACCCATCCGTTGCAAAGGCCACGGCCTTGAGGACACATGTCTGGTCCACGACGAAGGGCATGCGGTACAAGAGGGACTCCGCGGTAACCGCCTTCCCATCAAGCGTGTACCGCACCTGGGCGCCGGGGTAGTTGGACTCAAGCGCCACACGAGCGGCCCCCAAAAAGACGGTCTCGGATGCGTCAATGGTCACGCGCGGAGGTGATGCATACAACTCGCACGCCGCGAGAGATGGTCGCTGATCCCCACCGTCCAAGATGACGCGCAGTGCCGTAGCCGGGGCAGGTTCAACGGAGAGGATTCGGCAACGACCGATGCCCGTGGTCTTTTTGACCTCTCGCCAAACCCCGTGGATCTTTAGGTGCACGTCTACTGCGACGTCCGGTTCGGGCACACCCAGTGGCGCGCGCAAGAGGACGCGATCAATGATGCGCTCCCTGGGGAGGGTGAACTCCAAGAAAGCGCGCCGGGTTCCCGGGGCCGGAGTCCAATAGGAACCCACGTCCCCATCCAGACAGGCGCTCGCCAGATGATGGGCATCCGAGTCTTCACTCGACGCCGAGGCACCGCTCCCGGTGACCCGATTGGTGCCGTAGATCTGCCTCATGGCCACCCCACAGCGTGTGAGCAAGTCGAGGTCGTCGGGTCGGAGCCGACCAACTGCATCCAACTCCAAGTCCAAGCGCACGTGCCGTCCTTGGCCGACGCTCTGGTCGTAGGCGGCGACCCATCCATCCTCCACCCTCTGGCCTCTGGCGAGGGGCCAGGCCCGGATCGCATCCAAGGAGAAGACGCTCTCGTTGGGAGGCCGGCCCGAGGCGATCGGCATATCGTTTCCATCTAGATAATGAGGCTCGTCTCCTGGAGTCATCCCCAGGCCCAAGGCCATCGGCATGAGTTCCCCCACGAGCACCTCCAGCGCCACCTCCTCCACAAGACACTCGATCTGTGCCGGCAGGCTCACGCAGAAGAGAGCCTGACAGGACTTCAGTAGCTCCTCGAGCCGCTCCCGCGAAGGTCGCTCACCAAAACTGAGGCCCAGGGGTAGCCCCTTTGAGGCGCAGACTTTTTCCCACTCACCCAACTCGGCCCCCTCCGGTCCGCCCGTGCTGTAGGGGAAATGCACAATGAGCCCCTGAAGACCTGCCGACCGGACCGCAGTGATCCACTGACCATCAGGGTCGAATGGCCCGGACCCGGAAACGGAAATGAGGGCGTAGGACTCCGGTGCTTCAGCCCAAGGGGTGGCCTCATTGGATTCGGAAGAGCCCCCGGCTCCGGCCAAGATGAGAGGCAGCGAAATCAGGCAAGGCGCAAGCATGGTCCTAGATTAGCAATGTGAGCGCACAGAATGGCTGCGAACTGCCGCCCAGAGGTCTGAGCCCTTGTGCCCCCCAGTCACCCACGCTGGTTGAGGCAATCAAGCCTCTCGGCTGGAGGATCACGATCCGGTCGTCGACCGGACCGCGCCTCGATCACTCCGGGTCCTGCCCGTCGGACCGGGCATCCTGCGCTAGGGCGAAGAGCACGTCCCAGACCTGCTCGTAGCGCACCGCGAGGATGCGTAGGTCCGAGTCGTCCTTGACCCGCTCCGCATCGAAAATCCAGTTGCGCCACTTTCTCACCTCCCCCGAGGAAAGGGTGATGGTTACGTCGCGCCAAGACGAACCCGGACCTGCGCCAGACCAGACCCGGCCGAGTTCCGCCGGGAGATCATCTAGACTGGCCTCCGCGAGCGCCGCCCACACCGCCTCCAGGTCCGCCGGGTCGAGAACCGCGTCCGCATCGAGGGGGCCATTCATGCTCTTCCCGGAGACCTTTAGATGCCCGTCGGCATTCAGGTCGAGGCTCATCCAGTACGGACCCGACGAGTGCAGTACGGCGGAGACCTGAGCGGGCGGCGTCGACAGGACGTGGGCGGACCCGGGCCCCGAGCATCCAATCAGGCCCAGAGCGAGGCTACCGAGCATGAAACGGAGAGGGATGGACTTGGTGTGCATGGGTTGTTGGGTCCTCCATTGAGAGGGGTGAGCGCAATGCAACTCTACATGTGGCATAAACAGGCCAATGGTCTGCAGGCCCTGAGTATCCAGAATCAGGGGGAAGCCGCAACCCGCCCCCTGACGGTTCCCGCGGGGAACCGCAACGAAACGGGGGACACCGCTGGTCGAGCATGCACTCCGATCACAATCCCCCCCCCGGCGAAGCTGGCACCGATCTTGGTCAGGAAGGCCGACCGGCTTTCGGATTCGGCCTTGAGGGCTGCAACCCGGCCCCGGGCAGGGCCGGCGGAGTCCTGTTCCTCACCTGCTTGGACACTGCATGAGCTAGAATTCAGGCTGGCCAGCCCCCCTCACCCAACACCACTTTGCATCCCCTATCTTCAGCGATGGACGACTCGTGGCTACTTAAGGCAGCGCGCGAGTGATGGGTGCCCGCGCAGCATTCGCCGCCGTCTTGTGCCTGCTGGTGCCCATCTCACCTGCAGCCGGACAGGAGTGGGGCGCCTGGCATATGGTCGGGCCCTTCGACCACCCTGGCGGCTCGGGGAACATAGATGCGCCCCAGACCGTGGAGAAGGACCTGAGGCGCCTGCGCGCGGGTGGGCCGGGACTGAAGCCGGACGTCAAGCTGCGCGGAGTCGGTGGAGCACGGCTGGAGTGGCAGATCCTGCCCGAATCCGAGTCTGTTGCCGACGTGGGCGAGATCTCCTTCCGGGAACTTCTGACTCCGCCCAAGCAGACGAAACGCAAGAACTGGTGGGAGCACAGCGTGGTCTACATGTACCGCACCATCACGGTGGAGGAGGCCATGCAGATCCCCCTCCGCTGCGGCTCGGACGACGGATTGCGCCTGTGGCTGAACGGAGAATTGCTGGTGGACCTCGCCGTGGGTCGCGCTCTCAATCCAAGCAATCACATCCTGACCTTCAACCTCGAAGCGGGAGTCAATCACCTACTGGTCAAGGTTGCGAACGGGGGCGGCGAGTGGGGGTTCCAGCTCGTTCAAAGGGAGATCGGAAAGATCGACCAGGATGCGGTCCACGCGGCGATCGACTCGGGGGTGGAATGGCTCCTGCGCACCCAGCTCCTGGACGGCAGCTGGAGCGCGCATCCCGAGTACCGCGCCGGCTCCACGGCCTACGCGGGCTATTGCCTGCTCAAGTGCGGAGTCAGGCCCGAACACCCGGCGATTCAACGGGCCCATGCCTACGTCCTACAGCATCCGTCGGACTTCAACTATTCGACGGCCTGCGAACTGCTGTTCCTGTGCACCTTGAATCGAGCCCAGGATCGATCCGCCATACAAGACCGGCTGGATCGCATGCTCGACTGGCAGGCAAGCACCGGGTTGTTCACCTACCCGGTGCACCCCGGAGGCAATTCGCTGGCCCCGGACCTTTCACTGACCCTCTACTCGGCCCTGGCCATGCACGCCTGTGAGGTCTATGGGGTGGAAGTTTCCGACCGCGCGTGGGCGCGCACCCTGGACGGGGCCCTGTCCTGTTTCGAGGGGGTCTCGCGGTCGAGCCAGGCTCGGGATCAGGGCGCGGGCTTTCGATATCACGGTGGTAGGGCCATTACAGGATCCATGACAACCGCGGGATTGAGCGTTATCGACCTGGTACGCGAGGGCCTGGACGGCGAGTTCCCCGCCGGCTCCCGTCGGCGGGCTCAGACCGCCACCGATGCCGGCTTGGCGTGGTTGCACGGCAAGATGAACTGGCACGAGAACCCCGGCCAGGGGGGAGAACACCACTACTTCTGGCTGTATGGGGTGGAGCGGGTGGGCAGCCTGCTGGAATTAGATGAGTTGGGAGGAGTGCCCTGGTACCTCGACGGCGCCGAGTACCTGATCGGGGCCCAGGGAACCAACGGGGCCTGGATAAACGGGGTGGACACGATCCTGGCTCTGCTCTTCCTGAAGCGGGCAAGCCTCCGGGTGCCCGCGGAGTCCGGGAAGTCCTTGGACCTGAATCGGACACGCTGGATCACGACGGACGCCGAGGCTTCGCTGAGCCTTGTCGCGAACCTGAAGTCCGAGATGGTGGTCTGGGTCCAAGAGGTCCATTCAGTAGAGAGGGAGCGTCTGGCCTGGAAGGATCAGACGTTGCGGGTGCAGCAGGTGGAGTACGTTGCGACCCCCGGAGAGGGCGGCACCCCCTTCCAACTTGGCGTGGTCACGGCAGACCCGCATCAGCCCACGGACGATCAACGCTATGCCGCCAAGGGAACCCTGCCCGAGCAAGGTGAATGGGACATCGTCGCCCGCATGCACGTTCTTATCGAGCCCGTAGAGGAGGGAGCCGAGCCCAAGGTGGAGATCCTCGAGTCCCTTCCCCTGCGCGTCTATGCGCCGGATGTCATCTCTCCAGACCAGCTGGGCTACGCCGCCCAAGGCAAAGACAACCTGCTGGCTGGCGTTGAGGTTGAGATCAATGCCTCGACCTCCAGCGTCCAAGGGGAAACCAAGGCCGCGCACGTGGCGGACCAGCGGCTGGGGACATATTGGATTTGTAGTGCCGAGGACCGCAAACCCTACGTGAGCATAAAAATGAAGCGGCCCGTCCGGGCGGGCCGGGTGCTGCTCTCCAACGTAGCGCCGCATCTGGATGGCGAAGACCGTCCGAAACCCCTGGTCGTGGAGCTCGTGCTCAATCGCAAGCGCAAGATTAGGACGACCATGGATCAGGATTCGTTGCGCAAGACGGTCATCGACCTTGGAGGGACCGTGACGATCCGAGAACTGAAGGTGCGCATTCTCTCGGCGCAGGGGTGTGAGCTAGGCAAGTGCGCGCTCGGGTTCTCGGAGATCGAGCTTCTGCCGCACTAAGCGGACCTCGGCCTCCTGGACGGCAACAATCGAAACCACGCCCATGCTCTGTGGCGTGACCTCGACCAGGACTTCGGCGCCGAGCTGCTGCGCGAGCACATCCTCAAGGAGCACTGAGTGGGTGCAGGGAGAACCGCTCGAGTCTGCAGCGCGAGTCCTCCCTGCAGACAGCGTCCGGAGACCCATTGCATACGAAGCGGAGAGGACGGAGGTCCGCCACATGGCGCAAAGCCCACAGCCGGTTAGCTTGGCAACGCTGATGAATTATTGCCGCAACATCTCGGTGATCCAGCCGCTATAACTTCAATGCCCGTGGCCGCAACCAACAGTCCCCCGCACATTCCGTATTTTGACGCTCCCCACATAGGGGCGTTGGTTCTCACGCTACTAGTGCCGGTGGTACTGGTCATGTTGGTCAAGCGAAAGGGCTCCGACGAATTGTCGCGCAAGGTGGGCTGGGCGCTGGCTGGATTACTGCTGGCCAATGAGATGGGCTATCGGGTTTTTCACTTCTTGGCGTCGGCGAACACTCGTGAGTTCCTCGAGCTGGCACTCCCAATTCACTTATGCCCTTTGGCTTTATTCGCTGGCGTCATTGCCCTGTGGCGCCGTTCACAGGTGGGTTATGAGTTCGCATATTTCGTCGGACTCACTGGCACGTTAAACGCTTTGCTTACCCCGGACATTGTCCGACCATTCCCGTCTTTCGGTTTCATCGGCTACTTCGTGTCACATGGTGGAGTGCTTTGGACGGTGCTGTACGCCACTTTGGTTTTGAAGATGCGTCCCACCTGGCGCTCATTGTGGCGGATTTTCCTACTGGTGAACGCCATCGCAGTGGTGCTGGCACTGGTGAATCTTGCCTTGGGCGGGCAGGCCAATTACGCCTTTCTTTGTCAGGCACCCGAGGCGGACACGCCGTTTTTCTTCGCACCCTGGCCCTGGTACATTCCCCTTCTTGAGGGGATTGCCCTGGGAATGTTCGTCTTGGCCTATCTTCCCTTCTGGTTCAGTGACCGATTGGCGAGCCAACGGACAGGGGATAGACCTGACTGATTTCGCCTGCGGAGTCTAATCCCCACCTGCTTGGGCACTGCAGGAGCTCGGATTCATGCTGGCCAGGCGCGCTCCCCTCACCCAGCACCCCTTTGTCTCCCTTATCCTCTTAGGGATGTTCAGACTGCTGTGATCTTGTTGAAGTCGGGCTCTCTTCCGAGAGTTCGGGAGTGGGCAGAGACCCTCAATTTGCGGCGCGATGAGGCGCTGGCGACGTTGGATGATGAAGGTGTGGAGATCGAGTCTTGGTTCTTGTTTTCTCGCAACGATGAGGACTTCTTGATCTGCTACATGCGGTCGGAGGACATCGTGCGCGCCCAGGAGGCGGTGACACGGTCTCTGCACGAGATCGACGCTTACCACCAGCAATTCCAGCAGGACACCTGGGCAAAGGGGCAGCTGACGGAGCTGCTAGTGGATCTCGATGCCACGTTGCCCCGTTCGTAGTGTGCATCGTGTGGGCACCGCCCGCTCGTAACCCTGGACGAGGATGACGCGAGAGGGTTCGAGTCCGAGTGGCGCCTCCATTCCCCTCTCCGCGCAGGGGGTTGCAGTCCTAGCGCTTGGACTGGATGCGCATCGGAGGACCGACCAGCCAGGCGGCAATCGTCCGCGCCACAAGGTCTGCACCGAGGGCGTTGGGGTGGATGGAGTCTCCGCGCAAGGAGAGGCGCTCGTCACGGGCGTGAAGTTCGCTCAGCACTGGCTCGGCCAGATCGAGCACGGCCAACCCTGTCTCTTGAGCCATGCGCGAGACGCGCTCGTGAACGGCCCGAGGCGGGTACTCCTTGGTGCGCATGAGCTTGGGCATGATGGCGACCGCCACCTCGACTCCCTCAACCCTCGCCAGCGCCGCGATACGTCCGAAGTTCTCGCGTACAGCAGAGTCGGTGCGTCGCGACTCAATGCGCGCTTGCCTGCCCGCCACCTTCGGAGGCTTGCGGTTCAGGACACTGCTGAGCATCCGATAGAGATGAAAACGCATGAGCAAGAGCCGGTGAAGCGGCGACTCGCCCGGTGGGCTATAGGCCATTCCGATGGCCTTCCCCGCTCCCTTGCCGAGTGCGGTCCGAAACACAGCCTCTGGAATGCTGTCGAGGGGTACGAAGTCGTTGAGGCAGAACAGAAGCACAACGTAGTCGGCCTGCAGGCCGGGCAGAGTGAGCTCCAGACGCCGGGCCTCCTGCTGCGTGTTGTAGCCATCGACCCCTAAATTGATGACCTCGGCGTCCAGGCCCATCGACTGCAAATTCTGGGCGAGTCGAACGGGAATGGTCTCGTTGTCTTCGAGCCCGAGGCCATAGGCGATGGAGTCGCCCGCAAGGATTATGCGCGGGCGTGTCTTCGGCACCTCGACCGGGGCGCCACGGAATCCGGACTGATTCACCGACCCATGACCCGCCCGTGGCTCCCACAAGAGCTCAGGATCTGAGCTCGTGACGTACTCACCGAACGGAACACCGAAAATCTCCGGAGCCAATCCGAGACCGCGGATCGCCAGCTCGCTGATGGCCAGCGCTACAAATGTGGCTGTAAGTGCCAGGGTTGCTTTCCGTAGACGAGTTTTCATGGACGTGGGACAGGATACACCGAGTGTACCCAAGAAACGGGCCTCGGCCTCCAAGCGCACTGCTGATGCGGCGGAGAGTGCCCCCTGCAGGGCGTACGGATTTGGCCTTGATGGCTGCTAACTGCCTCCCAGATGGCTAAGCTCGTCGGTCCGGCCCCGGGCCATTGTCCTTGGGAGCTCGCGTCATGCAAAACGTCTCCACCCTGGTCCGCACCATCCTCCTCGCCAGCATCGTGGCCCTCATCGGATGGTGGACCGTGATGTTGCGCAACCAGTTCCTAGAGCACGAACGCGCGGTCGAACAACGGGACGAAGAAATCGCCAACCTGACCGGAGACATCGAGAAGAAAGCAGAGCTGCTCGCAAAGCAGACCGAGGCCATCGTGGAGCTGAAATCCGACCTTGCAGCCAGCCAATTGCGTGTTGAAGAGCTCGAGCTCTCCCTGTGGCTTCTGAAGGTCGACCATCGCCTTGCACGCATCACAGTCCTGGACCAGGGACCATCCCCAGACGCACCAGAGAGATTCACCACCCGCGTGCGCTTCCAGGAAATGGATGAGGCCGGGGAGCTGGCCGGACCCGCACGGGAGATCACGATCGACGGCAAGGTGCTCTACGTGGAAGGCCTCGTAATCAAGTTCAGCGATGAGTACGTGGAGGGCGGTGACGCTCTACGGGGCAGCTCCGTGGCCCTGTTCAAGCGGGTCTTCTCCGAGAATCAGGCACCCAACGAAGGCGTGCAGCTCGATCAGCCTCGGACGCACCCTCTACCTCATCGCGGCGATCAGTTGCCCGATCCGTTCTACGACGACTTGTGGGGCCGGTTCTGGGACTACGCCAACGATCCTGAGCTAGCCGCCTCCAAGGGCGTGCGAGCTATTCATGGCGAGGCGCCTTCGATTGAATTGCGCGAAGGCAAGACCTACCGCATCGAGCTGCGCTCATCCGGCGGCCTCTCCATCAAGGTGGAGTAGTCCGCTCGTCAGGGCTGGATGATGAACTGCAAGCCGTCGGTCAAGCCCGCTCCGAACGCGTCCTGGCCATCCCTATACCACCATTGAGCATAGAGCGTCAGGCCCGAAGCCAATCCCTTGTCCTTCCCTGATGCGATCCAGGTGTTGAAGTCGTAGCTCAAGACGCCACTACAATCCTGGCCCGTGCCATTGCCTCCGGTAGCCACAGCCGTCACGCGCTTCAAGGGGAAGCCTAGGCATAAGGTACCACCCATGAAGGGCTTGAAGTCGGGAGCGTAGGCGTAGACCAGAATGCCGAACTGGTTGTTGTGCACCTGATTCGCATTGAGGAAGAACGGCGAGGTTGAAGACATGCTGGGCGTGCCCACTCCGCTGATCGTCGGCACGCATCCCCGGGAGCTCACCTTGGCCGTGCAGTACGCGAAGGTTCCCCCACTGCTCTCCACAAAGAACACGGGGTTGGTGTACGCCGACTGACTGCCAGCCGTATTTTCTGCGTAGGCGCGGTACCAAGATGTAGCGCTGGTCTCGAGAGAATCAAACACCTCAACAAATCCCGATCCGCTGAGAGTGCTCGAGACGAGAAGGGTCGATTCAGCGACATCTCCCACCACGCCCCGGAAAACGGTCACGGTCCCGCTGCCTGCTCCGAAGTCGTAGTACACGCGAACGGTCGTTGTCGCGGGCGGTATGGGGCTCGGCAGGGTATGCAAGCTACCCATGGGGAGCGTCGATCCACCCAGATCCGTCTCGATGATCAGAGATGGGCCATTGGACACGAACACCGCGCCGGCTCGGATGGCCTGCTGCAGGTTGACCGAGTCGAACGCACCCTCGACGATCACGTTGTTGCAGCCGAAATTGTAGGCCTGGTCGTGGGTGTCGCTGCCTGAGTAGGCATAGAGCAGACGGCCGCCGAGCAGCCAGTCCACCCAATCCTTGACGTGGCCACCCTGGCCCGTCTGGGTAGATCCGTTCCAGATCTCCACACCGTGCAAGGCGTTGGCCTCCATGCCGAGCGCATCCTGTCGGCTCTCCCATGAGAAGGTGCCGCCCGCCGGGTGGTGCGCGACGGGATAGCCACCCTGGGCGCGGATGGTCGAAATGCTCTGCTTGAACCCGTTCAGGGCATCGCCGAACAACCCATCGCAGAATCCCAGGAAGCCATCGTCGCCACCATAAATGCGACTTGTGATTCCGTGGGCCCCCATGTGGTTGGCGGAAGTGGTCCAGAGGCAGATGGCGTCACCCGCATCCGACCCATCCTGGGGGCCTTCCTCATCACTGGATAGCTCGATGTCCGAGACGCACACGAAGGACGAGTCGGTGATCGCCGCCGCCTCGGCCGTGATGACGCTGTACTCGGCATCGCTGTTGATGCAGTAGCTGTGGTCTGTCGCGGTGTACCAGTCCATCCCCAGGGCCTGATACTGGGTCTTGAGCTGGTCGAGAGTGTATGAGCCCGAGACCTGCAAGGTCTCCGCCACACAGTTCGAAGAGGGAGCGCACGCACCGAGAGACTCACCGTGGCAGGTGTGAACGTGCATGTCGCCGCGGTGCAACGAGGCCGTCGAATTGCCCGTGGAGAAACTGGTAGGGAGACCGGGGAGGGGACCGAGCCAGGTCAGCTTCTGATCGATGCTGGAACGCCCCTTCTGACCATTCGCACCCACCCAGTGCAGGGTGACGCGAAGCTCGGCACTCGTCCCTGCCTGATCGTCCGGAAAGAAGACCTGATCAAGCGGGAGCAAGAAATCCACGTGTCCAAAGGGAGCATCGCCCGCGTAGAAGTCATAGCGGTCGTTCATCGCCCCGACACTGTGCTGGATCTCGTGTAGCGCTTCGCGTACCCCATCTCCCGTGAATTCAGGTGCACGCGGGTCGGCGAAATAGCGCTTCTCCCCATGGCGGTGAGCCACCTCATGGGGCAGTCGCTCGATCATTGCCGCTGTTCGACCGTATTCAGGATCCCCAAGCAAGCGACGATCCAGATCCAAGCGCTCGATCAGCACCCCATCCGCACGAACATCCAGTCCAGTCAGCTGAATCTCCCCGCGCAGAGCCGGGTTGTAGACGAACACCTGGGACTGAACGACGACAAGTTCCCGCACTTCATCCAGGATGAAGGGCCGAATGATCGGGCCCGACTGCAAGGGCGCCACAGTCCTTGGAGCGGAGCTACTCGCAAGGGCCGGAAGGACGAGCAGGGGCAGGCAACGGCTGAGCAGGGTTGAGGATCGCATGAGAGACCATAATAGGGACTCCTCTGAGGATACCGCAGTGATCCCATTCTGGCACGACCGACTGGAAACCCTCAGCGATTCCCACCCTTGAACAGGGGTAGGAGCGTGCCCTCGAGACGCCGGTAGAGTTCTCCCGTGGCACGCACGTCCCGCAGGCAGTACTCGCCGATGTCGTCAATGCGGCCCTCCCGATAGGCACGACCCACCTGGCTCCCATCGATGGAACCCTTGGGGCTCTCAACGTCAAAGCGCCGACACCAGTAATCCAAGGAGTAGCGGTCGCGTGTCGCACCCTGGAAGGTAAGGACGTCAAACAGATCGCAGTGATCGGAGATGTCGTAGCGGTAGGGAACGAGGTTGCGCGTAGGGGTGATTCCAAGTTGAGCAGACCGGACGCTCAAGACCGGACCGTCATACCCACGGCCGTTGTAGGTCACCAACCGTGGAAGCCGTCCGCGGCTGTCGCGCCAGGAAACAAGCTCCCAGAAACGGTTAAGGATCTGGCCTTCATCGCCCCGGAAGATCTTCGAGTTCGGGACCTTTTCCCACGCGTGTTCGGCCGCTTCCTCCCCCTCCAACAGAATCAGCCCTGTATCCTGCTCCATGTTCCAGAGTCCGATGGCAATCACCTTTCCCAGGCCAGGAAAGAGCGCCGTTCGCTCTTTCACCGCGTCGCGCCGGGACGGATCCCGCTCGCGGCTGACGAGATATCCCCGTGTGATCTCATCCACTTCCTCCCAGGGGAACCCCGCCACCTCAATGTCGAAGACGAAGGTCGGGCAACGATCTTTTCCGTGTGCCTCAGAGTTGCTGCCGCCAGTAGTTTGCGCGTCCATCCGACGCACCCTAACAGATCAGGCCACCTGTGGATGCCAGCGGCGCCGACGGTGGCCGAACCAGGCCACGAGTACCAAGATCCAGCCCGTCCCGGCCAGAAGCCCCGTCAAGGTTGTCGGCCCGCCCGGGGAGATCATCCCGCAGCCTCCGCCCACGCTGTCTTGGGCCGGGCCCGTGACGCTCAGTGCCCCGGGCAAGATCGACGCCTGCTGGGTCAGGGGGTCCTGCACCAGGATCGCAATCGAGCCCGTGCTCATGGCAGGAGTCTGGATTGTCAGAGTCGTGTGATCCACGAAGGACGTGATCGCGCTCTGGCCCCCGGCACCCGTCAACGGGTGGACGCCCACTCGGACCTGCAGGCCCTCCCTGAATTCGATTCCTTGGAGCGTGACGGTTTCCCCCCCTGCTGATAGCACTGCATCTGGATTCGCCGACTGGAGGACCGGGTCCGGGTCCACAACGTATGAGAAGCCCACACTCGCCGACTGGCCGTCGAGAGTGATGACGCTCAGGCTGTAAGGACCGCCCGGAACGCCCACTTCAGTGATCACCGCAATCTGGGTCAGGCTCAAGACGGTCGTTTGGGACTGATCGACCCCGTTGATTTCCACGCGACAACCCGACACGAAGTTCTGACCAGTGAGAGTCAGAACCGTCCCTCCCACGCTCACGCCGGAGGAAGGGAACGCACTGTTGACGACCGGGGTGGCTTGGGCGAGGTAGGCCTCGACACTGCGACCTTCAACACCGCTGGCATCAATCACCGTCACGTCATGCAGACCCGGAATCGAGGAACGGGTTGTCAGGGTGATCGACGAGTCACTCGCCACGACACACCCCCCGGGTTTGCCATCCACGTAGACCTGATCGCCGACAACAACGCGTGCTCCAGAACGGAATCCGGTTCCGAGGAGGGTGATCCCTACTCCTCCTGTGGAAGGACCGTAGGAGGGCGAAGCGAGAGTTACCTGCGGATTGGGCGGGGTGATCTCCAAGGCTGCGCTCAAGATGCTCACGCGGCCCGCGCTGTCCGTCACCGTCAAGTCCGCATGGCCGAGAGATGAGCCGGCAGGCACGGTCAGTTTGAAGCTCACGCGCGAACTCAACCACGCCACGTTTGATATCACCATGGAAGGATCGCTTGACTCGAGGGTGACCCCGTTCCCGAGGCCCGCCCCCCTTACGACTAGCGACGTGGTTTGGCCCGTGCTCACGCGCAGGGGGTAGTTGTCGGATGCTCGCCCAAGGCTGAGGAGAGTGTCGGCCCCCACCAGCAGGCTTCCCATGTTGGTCGCACTGGTGCCGCTGACGGTCACAAAGGATGAGAGCGTGGACTCGAAGTCAGTCTGGATGGTACGGCCTGCGCCTAGGTTGGAAGCGGAGACTGGGTAGTCCAGTGGCGTCGCATAGACGCGGTACGTTCCTGGGGATAGGGAAGAGAGGGTGAAGTTCCCCGTGCTGTTCGTCAGGGCGGCCGCCACCAGGCGCCCTTGCGCATCGCGGACTCCGACCCAGGCACCCTTTACCACGCTTCCAGGACCCGCGCGGCGTACGCTGCCCTTGATGGAGCCCTTCTGGCTTACGGGATACACGCTCTCTATCCCGCGCGCGTCATCCGCTGACAGGCTGCGGTGCAGAATCACGGTGGGATCAACGTAGGGGTACATGGTCGCCCCGGCGCATCCACTGTGATCCAGGCCTAGCAGGTGCCCCAACTCGTGCGTGGCCACGTCCTGAACGTCAAAAGCACCCGGATCAGAAGAGGTCGTGAACTGAAAGCTGTTGCCATTGAAGAGCACGTCCGCGTCAATGATCTGGCCTGTGGTAAAGAAGGTCAGGGGCGTAACGGCCACAATGCCTGATCCTGGAGGAAAGAAGCCCGATGAGTTGCTCTCATCAAAGAGCATCATGTGATATTGGCTCGAGCTCCAGTTACGGCTGTTCTGGGCCTGCGTGCTCGTGTTCTCGATCAAGCGGGCCCTTGTGCCGGTAACGCCATTCCAAGCATCAACCGCGTTCCGTAGAGCTGGCACGTGAGTCATATCCTCCAAGTCGTCTGAGCCATCGGAGTTGATGACCACCGAGATGGATTCAGGAGCTGTCCAGTAGAGGGCCTTGCCATTCCCTGAGTAGATCAGGCGCACGTGGGCACCCACCCAGGTGGCACTGACTCCGAGTAGTAGAATGAACCCCAGGCGCCGGATCTTACTGGTCGGAAAATTCATCTGCCGGTGCCCTCACTAGATGTGTGACGAGCGCGTTTCGCGCTGACAGCGGCAGTGCAACGTGCGATTAGATCAGCGTACTCAAGGACCTCTGACTGCGTGCCCGGAACCAGCATGCCGGTCGTTGCGTCCAGGAGGGCTTCTGCACTCGCTTCTCGGCTGGCCACGCGAGAGCCCGTTAGTGGCGTCAGAATCCTGTAGCGACCCTGCGACAGGCCGCAGAAGACGCGCACACCTTGTGGCCCTTCGGGGCTCAACATCAAGAGTGCTTCTTCACCCACGCGCAAAGTTCCCATGCCTGGAATGAGGGTAGCTCGGCCGGTGGAAAGGGCCCCACCCGGCAAGCGGACTCGGCGTGAGGGGCGATCCTCGCCCCAAAACGTCCGCTGAACTTCCAACTCAAAGTCCGTGTACACCAAGCCGTCCGTCCCAAGAAGAGGGGTCTGCGAGAGTACCCGAGCCTCAAGGACCAGATCCGATCCCTCCACGAGCTGTTCCATGTCCATCCGCAAGGCCGTGCCCGCATTCAGATCACCATCCACTATTCCAAGCCCACCAAGGGCGAAGAGCAGGATGGTGGCGCTGAGGAGCACGCCGATAATCAAAGTGATCAGGTGTCGGAACATGGCGGATTGGGGACGGTGCAAAGTCGCCGTTTACAGGCGTTATGGACACCCTTCCATCGGCCTCAGCCGCAGCGCGCTTGAATGCGGGGCGCAAATTCACGCGCAATCCGTGGCCCCATGGATCCCCTGGCCGCGTGTGGCCATGAAGTCCATGGCTCAGGTGTTTCGAATCGAGACTCGACTCCGACGTCGAAGGAAGCCGCCTGCCCTACCAGTGTGGGATACCTTTGGGTGGTTCATTCAGTCTCAGGCACTTCACCCCCCTCGAAACCCGACCATGGACGCCAAAAATCTCCTTCAGCGCATGTGTACCCGCCAGGGGCTCTCCCTGAGCAGGGGCTCCCATCTCCTGCCGCTCGTAGAGCGCGCGCTACACTCTCCGGAGAGCGTCCGCAACCGCATCCTGACCATGGTGGCCAACAGCTTGGCCCGCAAGGTGAGCGGCGAAGAAGCAGCGGAAGAGGGTGGTGCCACCCAAGAGGACCTCGACGATGAGGTTCTCATCTCCGTCGCACGCGTCATGCACACTTGGACACCCTCGGCCAGAGTGCATGAGTTGGAGGAGCTTCTGCCAGACCTCTTCCCCGAAGGCTTCGACCCAAGAAGCCTGGAATAGCGGCCCCACCCAAGGCTTCGGGCTTACTCAGATCACAACAAGAGGGCCGCTCCTGGTCGGGAACGGCCCTTCTTGTTTCTTCGCAACGACAGGGGTCTTTTAGCGGTCGCGACGCCCGCGGAAGCGCTCCAAGAGTGCTTCCAGCTCCTCGATGCGCTCCTCGAGTTCTTCGATACGCTCCTCGAATTCATCCTCATCGCCGTCATGCTCCTCATGGGGGAACATGTCCGGACCACCTCGTCCGCGCCCCCACATCACCCCCGTGCCCCGGCCCCGGCCCCGGCCCCGGCCCCGGCTAAACACCTGAGGGCGGTCCATGCGGCGGTCCTGTTCCTGATACATGTCGCGAGAGTCGCGATCTCCACGTCCGCCGTGGTCCTCTTCGCGATGCAGGTCACGAGAGTCGCGATCTCCACGTCCGCCGTGGTCCTCATCGCGATGCAGGTCACGAGAGTCGCGATCTCCACGTCCGCCGTGGTCCTCTTCGCGATGCAGGTCGCGGGAGTCGCGATATTCACGTCCGCCGTGGTCCTCTTCGCGATGCAGGTCGCGGGAGTCGCGATATTCACGTCCGCCGTGGTCCTCTTCGCGATGCAGGTCACG
>LWDU01032253.1_pt1 | contig 85772 bp, 69 predicted proteins | sample 727161 | NCBI WGS metagenome assembly LWDU01 (sample SAMN04566230, study PRJNA314399) | hydrothermal vent metagenome | isolation source: deep sea hydrothermal plume seawater | place: Mexico: Gulf of California, Guaymas Basin | collected 2004-07-11
CATCGCATAATGTGGAGGCATTTCAAAACAAGGTGCTGGAACTTCAAATTCATTAATGCCTCCGCCGGCTTCAAAACATGCTTTGACTTCTTCCAATTGTAATCCGAGACCATTCCTAAGATATTGTTCGACTATTTGCTGGTCAAAATTTTCATCGAAATCACCTTTTGACCATAATGCTTGTTCAAAAATTGCTTTTCCTTTACTCAAGCATGCTTTTGCAACTTCTGGAATTAGAGAATTCACCCAATTTTTTAAATCATCCGCGGATTCGACCGATGGTGCTCTATTCATCAGCAAAGAACACAGAGCATCCTCGACTTCGATCCCCATCACTTGGTGCGGGCTAAGCGGGCCGCGTAAGCCGATTTTGTAATTGAGGAACCATTGTTTTTGGCAGCGCACAAAGGTGGTTAACGAAGATGCTGATAGGCGGCCACGAGCCCTACCGATAGACTGAGCTTCGGGTGGTACTTGAGCAGGCATAATTCAGTCCTCAAGAGTCAAATGAATAATAATCGCCTTTTTCTCGCTGTTCACGGTCTTTTCGGCTCTTGGATTTGTTGATTCTAGGGCGCTTTGAATCATGGTCTCTCCTAAAGGTCACATCGACACCTTTGAGGAAACGATTCATCCCCTCTCGTAGTCTAAATGGCCCTTCTGCCATGCCGTGAACCCCTCCTTCGCCCTCGAATACCAATAGAGAGTCTGAGACGATATCGATGAAATAAACGTCGTGGTCGATAACGAATGCGCTCTTTTCGTTCGATTCCATAGTTCTGCGGATCGCCTTTGCGGTTTCCATTCTGGCATTTGCATCCAGATGAGCACTCGGCTCATCCAAGAGATAGAGATCTGCTTCTTTACCCAAGCAAACCGCGATCGATACCGATTGTAACTCGCCACCTGATAGGTTGTTGACATCTTTGGCCAATAATTCGTCAACCCCAAGGGCTCGGATAACGTTGACGTTATACTCGCCACTTCGCCATCGAGGACCGACCTCAGCATCGAGCCAGGTTTGCACCGTACATTCCATATCGACATCGATATGTTGAGGTTTGTAAGAGATGGTCGCATCAGCCGTAACCCAACCAGCATCGTATTCGTGTTCGCCGGCGAGAATTTTCACCATCGTCGTTTTTCCGGTTCCGTTTGGACCGACCACACCGACAACTTCGCATTGCCGTACTTTGCCACTTCCGGTTTTGAGATGGAAATCTCCCAATGTCTTCTCGACATCGCCCCATTCGACGATTGGATTACCCAATTCAGCATGGCGCTCGGTATGGGTTTGGAATCGAATTGGTTTATCACGAATTCTTACGTTTTGTTCAGGCAAGAATCCATCGAGATAGGCATTGATGGCTTGGCGGGTGCTTCTTGCTGGAGTGAAGATTCCATATGCACCTTTGATACCGTAAACGATGTGGACGAGATCGGCTAATACGTCGAGTACCGCCAAGTCGTGTTCGATGACGATTACCCGGGCGGTTTGTGCCAATTCTTGGATGATGCGTACGATTCGCATTCTTTCGTGAATATCCAAATACGAAGATGGCTCGTCAAAGAAGTAAACATCTGCATCTTTTAACAGGGTAGCACATATTGCTACCCGTTGTAATTCTCCACCGGATAATTGGTCAAGATTTCGCTCCATCAAGTGAGAGAGGCCGAGTTTTTCAGCCATTTCTTCAAACATAAGTCGTTCATCGACCGAACGTAAAAGGTCGCCGACCTTACCTTGTACGGCCTTTGGAATATGGTCGACATATTGTGGTTTTAGTGCGACCTTGATATCTCCCTTACTCACATCTACCAAGAAGTCTCTCAATTCACCTCGAGGCAAACTTTCGATCACATCTTCCCACCATAGTTCATCGGCTTCAAAATCGCCTAGATTTGGGATAATCGAACCGTTGAGAATATTGAAAGCGGTCGATTTTCCCATGCCGTTCGGTCCAAGAATTCCGACCACGGATTCTTTGGATGGGGTTGGCAATCTGAATAATCTAAAACCGTTGAGCGAGTACTTGTGAATCATATCTGATTTCAATTCAGAGGGCAGTTGAGTGATGATTAATGCATCGTGTGGGCACTTGTTTACACAGATCCCACAGCCGATACAAAGCGATTCGGAAATCCGAGGTTTTCCGCTTTTATCATCCATCACAATGCACTCTTGACCATTGCGAACCGGTGGGCAAAAGTGGAAACATTCGTCCATACATTTCTTTGGTTGACAACTGTCTTCCTTCAGAACTGCTACTCGCATGGCTCTTCCCTCCGTACCCAGCCCTTCAGCCAGTCATTCATGAATCAGCCGGTTGGAATTCCATATCAAATTGGTCTTTGAACCAAACCGGTCTGATTTCTTGAATCCAATAGGACTCTAATCGGTGTCTCCAAGCGGATATGCCTGAGTGGGCCTTGTTCAAACTCGGGCTCATATTGGTCGAGCCAATCAAAATCAACTCCGCCTTCTGAATCTTTCACGGTCAAGTACCCTATTTGGAAAGATACGATATTTTGGAAAAAATGAGTTCCTTGACTTGGCTCGACCTTGATATCGACCATATCACATTCGACGATAGCGACAGCTGCCGAGATATTTGACCATGAGACCGGGATACCAAGCGAGGGGTCGCTCGAGCCCCAACGCCCAGGTCCAATCAATAAATATGGGCGTTTTTCTCGTTTTAATCGATTATTTAATCGTGTGATCAAAGGGACTAAATCTCTGGTTTTCATTCGGTTCAACCGGCTTGGATCGACATAGATGATGTCTTTCACCTTTGAAATAATTCCATTGCCGAGCGATTGCGAGGATTTCAAAATGACCGTCTCCTTATCGATTTCATCAAGGTCGACCACCACATCGGATAGATCGGCTACCAAGGGCCTCAATTGAATCAATGAAAATTTGTTGATATTTTCATCCGGGTCGTTCAACATTGCAAATTCTATCTCGACCGGACACGACAAAGCATCTTCGAGTAATGTGAGAATGTCCCGGAGGATTGGAAGAAGCGGGATGCTATTCCGTTTGAGCGGCCCGTGCATAGTGATCAAACGAGGACCGTCTCTGGCAAGAGTGTCGACTATCCGGTCATCTGCTGCGATGAAAGTGCTCGCGATGTGTTTTAACTGGCCGTCGGATTCCGCCGCATCTAAAGTCGATTTGATCATCGTGAGATTTGGGTCGGTGCCGATAAGGTCGGCCATCTTCTCCATCCGTACCGCCCAGAACTCCCGTTGTGCGGTTTTCAAAGTCATCTCGGTACTAGCGAATTGGTGGATTCTTTTGGGATGAGCCGGGGATATGCGCAAGCATCTTTCGCCGTCTGCAACTGTTTTACCCAATCCTAAAGCAAGTGCGACCAATCCGTCCTCGGGCTCTATTTCCCCCACGGGATAATGATTATGCGAACGAGCAACACCGGCGATTGTCGGATAGAATTTATCGCCATGATGGGTCCCGACCAATTCCTGAATCACCACGGCCATCCGTTCTTCTTCAATCGAATTTGGTGTTGCCGCAACGTAGGCTTTTGCCTTCTTGAAAAAGGTAGATGCGTAAACTAATTTTATCGCTCGCACCAGTTGTTTTACCCTGATCTCGAGATCCGGGTGATCATTTGGTAACATGTAGGTTGCATAGACTCCGGCGAATGGTTGATGAAGCGCATCTTCAAGTAAAGAGGAAGAACGTATTGCCAACGGCCATTTGGTGAATTCCAAAACCTGCTCGACCATTTGTTTTTGGCCTGAATCGAATTTTGCATTGAGAAATGCTTCTGCAATCTCTTCGTCACTGGCATCGCTGAGTGCGAGGTCATAGAGATTATTCCCTTTCATGAAACCCTCGAATATATCGGTTGCAACAACCATCGTCCGGGGAACCCCTATCGAAATATCCGGGTATTTTTCCTTTAGGCCCAAGCCTTGCATCCTTGTGAAAAAGAACGCAAGACCTCTGCCTTTTCCGCCCAGTGAACCTTTACCCAATTTTTGAAATACCGAAAATTTTGCTGAATCCAATGAAAAATCAAAAACTTCCCGTTCACGCTGTTCGGTGAGGAAGTTGCTTATTTGAGAAATAATGAAGATTCTTACTCCCTCAATATCCGAAAATTCTCCTACGGTTTTCGGCCGTAATTGAGCGGCTAACTCGAATTCGGTTCGGGTTCGTAACCAGTGAGAAAAATGGTTCTGTTCAGCATGGAAACGCAATGAGTCCTCGGGTATAGTTTCCAAAATTACTCTTAATTCAGCTAGGTTGGTTGCGGTCGCTAGGGTCTCACCATTTGGAGAACGAAAATTAAAATCACCAAAACTCATGTGAGATTGCATGAATTCTTCAATGCTAGCATGAAGATTAGCTTCGTCTTTAGCAAGGAAAACACAACCTAATTCTTCTGCACCTAATTTATTACTTTCTTCGGTAGATTGGAATAAGATTGGCATGTGTTTGTGCTTTTTCCGCACTTCTTTGACCAATTTCAAACCCGCATTTGCAGTCAACCTTCCCTTGTATGGAAATCTTCCATCGGTGAATAATCCAATCATATTATTACCATATTTATCGATCAATTCCTCGGCTTCTTCATAGGAGGTTGCTAGTAAAACTTTTGCTCGAGATCTCAATCTCAATATTTTGTCATGAATATTGAATCCATCGTACATCAGTCGACTGGTTTGGTTTAATAATAGCGAATAAAATCTCGGCAAATATGTTGAGTAAAACCTTCTTGAATCCTCGACCAATAACATTACTTGCACATCCCCTACCTTGATATCGTGGTCGAGGTTTTTCTTATCTTCTACCATCTTTGAAATTGCAAATAAAATTGAGGAATCTCCTGACCAAACGAAGATGTGGTCTATTCCTCGACCGGTTCTTAATGTGGCTAACTCCCTTGTGTTATAGGCGAGTAAAACCACCGGTGTGCCCTTCCATATTTTCTTGACCTTCCTGCCAAAAACATGAACTTTCATATCTCCAATGCGCATCATTGTGATGACGAGATCGAATTGCCTAGTCTCGACAAGGGCCAATGCAGCATCAGCGTCGCTGACATGGATAATTCTAGGAGGTTGGGTCAGATTGAATCGGTCATATTGCTCTGCCATCAAACCGCCGAGCAATCCTTCCTCTTCCAAAACGAATTGATCATAAGTACTGCTTACGAATAGAACATCCCGAACTTTGAACGGAGTCAAAAGTTCGAAACTATGCGAATCGAGCCGTCCCATGTTAAACGACAGGTTAGGCTTAGTTCAAGAAAGGGTCGGAGAAAGAATCTCAGACCAATCCTTTGATGAACTCGCTACCACGGACTAACTTTGTAGTACATGGGGTTGGGAATTTCATCGATGCCTTGCGAAGCGCGTCCTTTGCTATCAAGTAATGGTCAGGGTCGCATTGAATCGAGATGACTCTTTGGCCACGCTTGACTCGAGCTGCTGTTCCAACATTTTTTCCGAAAGCACAGCGCATACCTTGAGATACACGGTCTGCACCGGCTCCAGTCGCTTGCTTATTCTCTCGAAGAATGTGGTGAGGGTAAGTGTGGACTCGCAAAGCATATCCCATCATTCCCGCTTGCTTTCTGATGGTAGCATTAGAAATAACACGGGCTGCCTCAAGAGCGATATGGCGAATTTGACAGGACTCATCGGCGTGAAGGCTGAGTTCCATTTTAAACTCACCAAGCTCCGCAGCACGACGATCCCCGGCATAGAAATTAAGGATTCTATTATTTGGAACTCCACCTATATATTTGCGTCGAGTAAATGCAGGACCTTTGATTCTACGATACATCACTGCGGGTTTACGTGCCATGCATGATACCTCCGGGCGCCTCTGCGACCGACCAACCGTATATGACCATGCCGATATGGCTATTATCTGGGTGTAGGGGGAAAACCGATAGATATGGTACGGCCTCGGGGTGTATATGTCCGACTGGAAACACTACTTGAAAGAGGAGTCCGAATACCAGTGGCTGTCCTTCGCAGCATTCGCCGCAATCATCATTATTGGAGCCATTTTAATCGATTGGTCAAGCGATTTATCCGGCGTGCGCCAAGGTGCGATTGGAGCCGAGGATGGAATGGTCATCGACAAGGCTGGAAATGCGGTATTATATCGAGCCGAAGACGGTACCCATCTCAAATTGGATGGAATAGACAGCACCGCACCTTTTGCAACCTGCATCACCGAGCATCAAGACATCACCTATGCTTGTGTTGGAACTCCTGGTGAATTGATGGTGAACGAGGACAAATATTCGGCTGGAGAATGGCGAACTATGACGCTATCTAGCAATTTATCCATATTGGACGTCTCAGGCAATAAACTCGCTCTAATGATGATCGTACAAGATGGAACCGCAACCACACTTGCTGGAGTATTCTTGGAGGAGAGTTTGACCGTATCGCCGCTCACCCAAAATGAAGGCGATATGCACTTAACCTCAATAGTCGCTCATGGCGATGGCTGGATCGTTAGTGGATCTTGGCAAGCGCCTGTAAATTTCCTCGGCTCAAACCCGACATCACCACCGCTGTACGAATTGGTGTTGAAGGTGATCTGGGATGGCGTGAGCGCACCAACTATCGAAGATACTCACATCGGCGGCATCGGTCAAATTCACAGTTTGATCTCGACCGATGAAGGAGTGATTGCAGCAGGAACATTCAGCTCTTTACTCATTACCGATTCCAATTACGAATTATTGGATTTAACAAGTAGTTCTGCTATTGCAGATGACGATGGGAATGTATGGTTCTTCGGCGAGGTTGGCTCGACCACGGTGGCCCTTTACGAAGATGGAGAAATAGAGGTCAAGAAATTACCTGCTCCTTTACAGATTCAACCTCAATATGCATTCAATGACCAGGACGGAGTTATATCGGTCCATGGCGATACCGGAGCGCTATCAATCGATACCGAGGCTCGTCAATCATTCACTAGTCTGCGTGGAATCATGGATTTAACATTTATTTTGTTTTCTTTGACCGCAGTCATCATGATGCTTTGGAACGTAGCTGATTCTATTAGAACCGGCGAAGAATTCTGAAGCGAATAACTCATTAGATGAGAACGCTCCAAGGCAATAGCGGAGCCTGTTGTCTATGACCAAAAGGGGAATGATGGACCAATATATGGACATCAAGACCGCCCATCCCGATTCGGTTCTATTTTTCCGAATGGGTGATTTTTACGAACAGTTTCACGATGATGCAATAGCATCATCGGCGACCCTTGGCATAACATTGACCAGCCGAGATAAAAAAGCATCAGAACCGATCCCAATGGCAGGGTTCCCCTGGCACGCATTGGAGGATAACCTGAGGAAAATGCTTGCCGCAGGACATAAGGTCTGCGTTGCAGAACAAGAGGACGAACTTCGAGAAGGATCGAAGATTCTCGAGAGAGTGGTCAGCCGCGTTTACACACCAGGCTCTCTTTACGAGGAGAGTTTGATCGGGACAGACGATGTGGCGATGTTAGCAGCAATTGTGGTCAAAGCAGACAAAATAGGATTGGCAATACTCGATGCATCGACCGGTAATGCTTGGACTGTTGAACATGGAGGAGAGGAAAGATGGGCTCGCTCTCTCGATGACCTCTTACGAGCAAAACCCTCGGAAGTGGTATTTTCTAGCAGAGATGCGAATCGGCCGGAATTACTCCATTTGGTTTCACTATTGGACCGCACGGTATTATCTCAACATAATACCAGTGAAAAACGCGGTCAAGAAGCACTCAAAAATGTCTTAGCAGTCTCGGATTTAGGTCATATCGATTTAGGAGATTCACCGTTGGCAATGATCGCATCTGGCCTTGCTGCAGATTATTTGGCCAGCGTCCAAATCGTCGACGAAGTCAATCTGAGAAATATCGAAATTATGAGAAATGATGATTCGATGATCTTGGATCAAACCACCTTGAAAAACCTAGAATTAATTACCACATTAGCCGGTGAAAAAGAGGGTAGTCTATTGGGTGCAATCGATAAATGCCGAACCTCGATGGGCCGAAGAACTCTTCGAAATTGGCTGCTGAGACCGCTTTCAAACATCGAGCAAATTTCGATGCGACACGACGCCGTGGCTTCTTGTGCTCGTTCTTCAAAACGTCTCGACCAAATCAGGCAAAGTTTACTCGGGTTAAGAGACCTCGAGCGATTGGCGACCCAATTATCCTATAATCGCTCAGGAGGACGTGATTTGGTTGCTATCGCGATTGGATTGGAACGAATGCCTAAACTCAAATCCCTTCTACTTGAGATGGAGAATGATTTGTTCAATGATTTAGCAGAAATTTTGGATTCTCTTGAAGCGATGAAAGTTGATATTCAGGCAAATTTAAACGAAAACCAGCCACTCTCATTACGGGACGGCGGATTGATTCGAGAAGGTATCGACTCTAAATTGGACGACTATCGTAACGCGGCTCAAATCGGCCACCAATGGTTCAAGGATTTCGAACAAAAACACCGAGCAATGCTTGAGATTCCATCGTTAAAAGTCCGGCATAATCGCCAGATCGGTTGGTTCATCGAAGTGACCAAAACCCACGTCTCAAAAGTGCCAGAACAATGGCGAAGAAAACAACAGATGACCAATGGTAACCGCTATATTACCGATGAATTGGTCGAATGGGAAGACAAATTGCTCAGCGCTGATTCAAAGGCGAATAAAATGGAATATGATCTGTTCAGGGATTTGCGTGATCGCTGCAAAATTCATGTCAAAAAATTATCCGAAATCAGCAATAATATCGCTCAAATCGATGTATTGCAATGCTTCTCTTCGATCGCTCGGACCAGAACATGGAATCGCCCAACTATGTTTGAAGATGACCGATTGGTCGCAAAAGGCTTACGCCACCCGGTTTTAGAATTGCAAAGTGGTTTCGTACCCAATGACTTGAAATTGGATAAAAATCGTAAATTCCTTCTGATTACCGGCCCAAATATGGGCGGAAAATCTACTCACCTTCGATGCGCTGCCCTTTTGGCAATCCTTGCTCAAGCCGGGTCCTTCGTCCCAGCCCAAAGTGCTCAAATTGGCATAGTCGACCGGATATTCACAAGGGTCGGAGCTAGTGACGACATCAGACGAGGCAGATCCACATTCATGATGGAAATGATGGAAGTGGCACATATTTTGAAGCGAGCAAGCGAGAACTCACTCATCTTGCTCGATGAGATCGGCCGAGGAACATCTACCTTCGATGGCCTCTCAATTGCTTGGTCGGTAACCGAAGATATCTGTAATAGAATTCGAGCCAGAACATTGTTTGCAACCCATTATCATCAATTGATTGGATTGGAAGGCGACGCTCAAGGCTTGGTAAATGTCCACGTTCAAGTAGCCGAATCGGATGGGGAGTTGAAATTCCTCCATACCGTCGCTGATGGGCCTTGTGATGATTCTTACGGAGTTCAGGTAGCTGCTCTAGCCGGCTTGCCAAGACATGTGGTCGAACGTTCAGGTGATTTACTCGGATTCTTGGAAAAGCAAGCCCAGGGTGCTAAAGCTGGAGAAAGTGGTACACCTCACGCTAGATCGGCCGGACAAGCATCTTTGATGGGCTTCGTTGGCCAGCCCAAAACCATTATCAAAAACGACCCCATCGCTGATAAGATCAAACAATCATTAGCCGGGTTAGATTTGGATTCTATGTCGCCTCGTGAAGCACAACAAGCACTCTACGACCTCCAAAGAATTGAGGATGGTGAATAGGATGGCTAGCGATAGAATCACCCAATTGGATGAGAAGACCATCGGCCATATCGCTGCTGGTGAGGTCGTCGAAAGACCTGCTCAAGTGGTGAAAGAACTAGTAGAGAATTCATTGGATGCTAAGTCTAGCCATGTCGAGATAGAGATAGAACGTGGTGGATTTGATTTGATAATGATCAGCGATAATGGCACCGGGATAGACCAAGCCGATTTACCGCTTGCGCTCGATCGCCATGCTACCAGTAAATTGAGCAAAGCATCTGACCTTGCTAGCATTGGCACCCTTGGATTTAGAGGCGAAGCATTAGCGAGTATTGGAATGGTGAGTGAATTGACTGTCTCAAGCCGCCCTACAGGTGCAGAAGGGCGCTCTATAGTAATGAAAGATGGAGATAAAGGAAAAATTGAACCATGTGGAATGGCTGAAGGAACCCGAATAGAGGTCAAGAATCTCTTCTCGAATCAACCGGCTAGATTAGCCTTCCAAAGACGGCCAGCTACCGACGCCCATGCCCTGAGCCATCATCGTGTTGGCTTCAGACTCAAAAGCGATGGCAAGATAATTCTTGATGTGCCTGCGACAAAAGACATGGAGGACCGCCTCTACGATGTTCTCGGCCAACAAGCAGGGAAGATGATCGACCTCAACCCGCCGCCATCCGATGCTCAAGCACCTGGGGACGAAACTTGGACTGGTTGGATTTCCACCCCGGATATTACCCGAGGAAAAGGCGATGACATCCATGTTTTGATCAATGGCCGCCCTGTAGCTGCTCAACCATTCTTACAAGCGATCCGCAGGGGATACCGTACCAGATTGATGCAAGGACGCCATCCGGTAGCGGTATTGAAACTAGAATTGCCTGCGACCGAGGTCGATGTTAACGTTCATCCGACCAAGCGAGAGGTTAGATTACGAAATTCTTGGCGGGTCTTGGAAAGGTTGGAGCGGGCGATCGCTCACACTCTCGAATCGACACCAACCGAACCAGAATCGAGCGGACCAATCACCGGTATTACCTCCTTAGCACCGGCTTCTGCGGAACCAGTGCTCAAATTTCATTGAGCGGTGAAAAACCGGTTGAAGTCCAAGCAAAGGAAAAGCCACGACCTATATCTATAGCCCCAAGCACGCAAAAAACCATCACAAATCAAGCGCCTACCGCTCCTGCACTTTCTCTTGGCGAAAGGCAATTGCACCGCCACGCAGGTGCTGATGCTACCAGACCTGAGTCCGAGGAGCCTCTCGGGCCTGTAATCAATGACCTGCCACCAATGGAACCGCTGGCTCAATTTGCAGATTCCTATATCGTGGTTCAAGCCGAAGATGAATTATTGCTGGTCGACCAACACGCCTTACACGAGAGAATTCGATATGAAAGATTGCGCCATGATGAATCGATATGGGTTGGCCAAACAAGAATTTCTCCAATAAAATTGAATTTGGATCCGAGGCAAGAAGCAAGATTAGAAGCGAGCGGCCACATCTTGGAACAACTTGGTTTTGCTATACGAAAAGAAAACGATGAATTCAAAATTCACCAAGCACCAGCTTTGTTAAAAGGAGATGACCTAGAGCCATTTATTCATGATTTATTGCTAGATATTAGTGAAGATGGTGCCCCTCTTGAAACCGTTGAAGCTCGAAAAGACCACCTCGCATTCCTGAATTCTTGCCGTGGGGCTGTCAAGGCAAATGAACGCTTAACCCTCCCTGAAATGCGCCGACTCCTCGATGATATGCGGCGCATTCCAAACCCGTGGGCTTGTGTCCACGGTCGGCCGACTGCGATGCGGATTCCATTGGATGCGCTCGATTTGCATTTCGGCCGTCATGGCTGAAAAATTGCCTTTTTGAATTGCAATCCACATTTGCTCAATTGTTCGAGATACGAAGGCCAAGCGACCTTGTGTAGTTGTGGTGACTCGATAATAGCACCACAATGAGTTGCCAAGATTATTGCGGTCATTTGTATTCGATGATCGCCATAACATCTGACGATTTGATCTGGAGTTTTTGGGGTTTGACCACCTTCGATTACAAGACCATCTTTCGTGGTTTGGGATTTGATCGAAAATTGTTCTAACAATCCTTTGGTCCTAAGGATTCTATTGCTTTCTTTATGTGCTGCATGAGCGGCTCCGGTGATGGTTCCACCCTGGTTGAGTGCCAAAAATGCAGCAAGAGGCGTGATGAGATCATTGCTATCTATAAGGTCCAATGATTCACTCAAATGGCCGATTGAATCGGATTCATCAGGTGGGTTTTCACAAAACAGTCCTGCTAATTTCGCAAATGCCATCATCGATGCATCAGGTGGAATTATGACATCTGGACAAATTACCTCCCATGGTTGACCGGGTGTTTTCGCACCGGTCAATCGACATAATTCCCAAGTTAAACCTGAATGCGATCGAGATACTGCTTCACCTTTTGTCGATAAATCAAAGCCTTTTGTTCGCGGGGCCATCAACATCAATGCTGAATGGAATTGTGAAGATTTCGATACATCAACCTCTATTGATTCTTTGACAAATGGCCCTTTGATCAACACCGGTAAATTCTCTTTTCCGAATCCTTTTGAACATTCGACCCCAAGGGCTTCAATTAAAAGTGAGGAGTCCCTTGCACGAAGACTTGCATCCCCATCGAGCATTATTGGAAAGTTGCAAGTAGCCGATTGAGCTAATAGAAATCTGAATGCAGTGCCACTATTTGCACAATTCAAGACCGAAATTGGGCGACTTAGTGTTCCTCCAGTAATGATTTGCCCATCCCATTTCACAGCCATCTGTTGCAAACATCTAATCATTGAATCCACATCTTCACCGATCTCATTCATCACTATTTTTGTAGGTGATTTATCCATCGAAGCTAGGACCAACCATCGCATTGCATGGCTTTTGGAAGGTGGTAGAATTACAGAACCTTTGAGGGCTGAAGGTTTTACCTGCAGCACCTCGATTTTATTTACCCCGGCATCGGGTTTCCACACCTTTGCCAAGTCCATCGACTTAGGCCAAAGTGTCCTTGAACATCAAGTCATCCAAAGCACAGATTCAAAGGCTTAGTCGGTCACACCATAGATTATGGTCAAAGATAAGAGAGGTCGGCCATTGCGCGACCTTCGAATTTCACTGACCGATAGATGCAATATGCGCTGTTCATATTGTATGCCAAGAGAACATTTTCCTGCTGACCATCCTTTCTTGCCAAAATCTGAAATTCTCAGTTACGAGGAGTTAGCCTCGTTGATACATGCGATGATTCCATTAGGCTTGGAGAAGGTTAGATTGACCGGTGGTGAGCCATTATTACGCCGAGATCTTTGTGAGTTCATCAAATTAATTCCATCTGAACTCGATATTGCAATGACTACCAATGGTTTGCTCTTAGGAAAATTTGCTGAAGAATTAAAACTTGCAGGCCTAAAGAGAGTGACGGTTTCTTTAGACGCGATCGATATCGAAACCTTTCAGGTTATGAGCGATACAAAAGCAAACCCAGAAACCGTACTCAGAGGTATTGAATCCGCTCGACTCGCTGGCCTTAAGGTCAAAGTAAATACCGTGATTCGAGCCGGCTATAATGAACATTCGATCAAAGCGATTCCTGAGCGATTCCTCGGCACCGATGTAATTGTGAGATTCATTGAATTCATGGACGTCGGTGAAACTAATTCATGGAATTTACAAGAGGTCGTTACCGGCGATCAAATGAGGTCGATGTTTGACCATTTGAAATCACTTGAGGCCAATAACATTGGAGAGGTCGCTAATAGATACAAATTTGGTAACCAAGAGATCGGATTCATTGAAAGCGTATCCAAACCATTCTGCAATGATTGTAGCCGAGCAAGAATATCAGCCGATGGAGCCTTGCACACATGCTTATTTTCATCCGACGGCCATGATCTGAAGGCCATTCTAAGAATGGGTGCGAGTAAAGATGACTTGTCAAAAGCAATTTCAACCATCTGGAATGGGCGTAGTGATGCATATTCTGAACAAAGAGGGTCGGTCGAGCACACAAAGGTCGAAATGTCCTATATCGGTGGATGATCAATTGGTTACTGGCAGTTTTGCCCTGAACAATAGAGTGTCAGTACCACTATCGGTTACTTGAAAATAATGCGAGCCATCTCCACAATTCAATTGGTTACAATCAATGACAAAATAATCACCGGTACTGACCGACCAACCTGCGTCTCGGTCATGGAATGATACCTTTGAGCCAACCGTGCCATATACATCGGCATCGTCTGCTTGTCCACTCAATAAGTAACGGTTTTCACCGGATTCATTCATTACCGACCAATCGATTTTTCCTGGATCTAAAGATTGGTCGAGATAAGTGATTGTGATAACGTGATAACCATTTGAAAGAGCTCTAACCGATACTTTCGACCGAGGAGGGCTCTTTTCTGCTCCATCCAAAGTTGACGACATCATTAGAAAAACCATACTCGTTAACAATACGGTAATCGCAAGCAAAAGAACCGTCGCGATGACTGGGCTTACCGCCTCATCATCCTGCTGCATAACTTAGCCGTTAGGCCGGAGCCACTTCAAACAATCGCTTCTAAACCGTCAGAACAACCATAATGTTCTATCACAACTCATCGCCCGCCTAATACCACCGATCGGGCCTAGGATTCTCATCATGAGTTCACTAAGCCAATCATTGCGCAAGAATGTATATGCTAACCATTTTGCACGTTTGGAATTCTTCAAAGCCCGACCCATCGATTTCATTACTCTTTTTTGATATAATTCGAGAGGAGTGCCAGACTCTATATTATCGACGATAGCATCAGCTGCGAATTTTCCAGAGATCATAGCTTGACTGATCCCACCACCATTCGAAGGCATTACCAATCCGGCAGCGTCTCCGATTGCGAGGATATTGCCTTCGACCATCTTTTCGACCGGACCGGACATTGGAATCCAGCCACCGCCCCAGGATAAGATTTCGAATCCCATCTCATCACAAAATTTCTGAAGGTGAGGTTTGAGATCGCCGGGTAATTTTCCTGCCCTAACCCCTAAACCGACATTTGCGATTTCGCCTTTTGGAATTATCCAAGCATAACCGCTAGGTGCAATATTCCCGATGAATACATCGAAACTTTCCGGGACCGGACCTTGGACTTGAGCATAAATTGTAGGCACTTGCTCGCGCGGTCTATAGCGGGATGAGTCTTTGTGCTTCAGCCGTGATACATGAGCTAAAGCACCGCTAGCATCAATGATATAATCGGCGCTATAACGACCCTTATCGGTGACCAATAAATCGGTGCCATCCTTTTTTGTTATGATATTCTTCAGCGCTTCTCCGACTCTGATCTCCGCTCCTGATTGGTTTGCAAGTTCTGCCAAATAGCCATCGAATTGTAGTCTATGTCCACCGAAAGCGTCCAACTCGAATGAATAAAATTTCCCTGATGGTAAAAAAACACGCATATTGTCGAGTCGATGAGATCTGAGTCGGTCTGGGAAGTCAAATAATTCGATCAACCATTCATCATCATCGATGCCAGAAAACGTTCCTACAACCTCGCCCCAATTTGGTATACATTCACCGCACTGAGCCGGATTGCCTACTATCTCTCGTCGTTCCAATACCAAAACGTCAACACCTTGTTCTGCCAATCGCTTTGCTGCAGAACTTCCACCGGGGCCAGCGCCGATTATTATGACACTTCGATGTTCGATTTCTTTCATCAGTTCACCACAATATATCTTATCGGTCACTCAATTTTGAGACGATGAATCTCATCAGTTCTTTAGCTTGACTATCCTCGAAAACATCTAGGTATGATAATGCCCTCTCAAGATGGTTTTCGATCAAGATTTCAGCATATGATAAACTATCTGAGCGTTGGAGTAATTCTATTAACTCATCGAAATATTCATCTTTAAAATCTGATAATATCTCACCCAGCCTTGCCCTTTCTTCACTATGTAAAAGAGTCAGAGCATGGATAAGAGGCAATGTCATCTTACCTTCATGAACATCAGAGCCCCGAGGTTTGCCCATATTGTCATCCCCTTTGATATCCAATAAATCGTCAACCAATTGGAATGCAACTCCTAATTCCATTCCAAAGTTCGCCATCGCATCAGACTGATTTTTCGGTTTGCCAGCCACCATGACCGCACCTTCGCAGCCAGCAGAGAAAGGACCTGCAGTCTTGCCTTTTACCACTTCAAGATAATCTTCTGGAGAAGTCGTTAAATCCATAACGTGGTTTAGTTGATGAAATTCTGAACTGGCTATTTTTGCACAACAATTGGACATTACATCGACCACTTCGCCTCGGTATCGACCACCGAGGCCAAAGCCTTGAACGAATAACCAATCGCCGGCAATGATAGCTTTTGCTTCGCCTTCTTGGGAATGAATCGTGGCTTTGTTTCGGCGAGTATCGGCTTGATCGTTAATATCATCATGGACCAAAGTCGCTGTATGAATCAATTCGAAAGCAAGAGCGAGTGGCATAACTTCTTCCAGATTTTCACCACCTGCCATCTCATATGCTAAGAGAACCATTATTGGACGAAGCCGCTTGCCACCGGCAAGTAATACCGAACCTGAAATAGTTGCAACCTCGCCGAATATCTTGGATTTCTCTTCGATTAATACTTCTAAAAGTTCATCTATTTCTATGCGCATTTGGTCGAGAATTGCTAGTGCCTCATTCTCTTCCATCATGCCTTGCCACAGGGGTGTCCTTCTTAACGGGTGGCGGGCGCACACGGCATGTGGGCACTATGCTCGCCGAGGTGATTGTGATGAACGAGGAGGACAGATTCGAAATTCTAATTTCACCCGAAAACGGCAACGGAGTCTACACTCATACTATGAAAGCCATCGATAACCTTGGTGATGATTTAACTCTCGTACCCAAAGAAGTCCCTCATGTAGAGAGCGCTTTGGAATTATTACTCGATGGTCATGCTGACATGATGGCTGTTTCTGCAAACTGGTGGTTTGCAAACCGCCGACCTGACCTGAAGCCTGCAGTTGTTCTGCCTCGCCGTGAACCAACGATGGTTTTGGTTAGTGAAGACAAACCTGAATATGTTCCATCGAAGGGAATTATCGTAGCTCAAAGCGAGTTGTTGAAGCGGCAATTTATTCGGGCAAGACCAGATGTTAAGGTCGTTCTAGCCTCAGAACTTGAGAATGCTCCAGAACATGCTTTAGAACGGGCAAATTGGCTTGAAGATAAGCGTTTAGATAATGAAATTGATGGCTATATCATCCCTCGATCTTTACATGCAACACTCCCATTTAGAGCCCGACGCCATACTTTAGGCCTCCAAAGGGAGAACCCTGAAAGATTCCGATTTGTCCCCCCTCCGCTCGAAGGATTTACCATCTTCTTAGCGAGATTAGATTTTCCCGCCGCTCGGTTTTTCAATATTATCGATGCTGGTGCGGCCATCACCTTGCGATTGGAACTGATGTTATTGGATCATATTCCAGATGATTTACGCAATAAGGTCGGTTTGATTTTCGAGCAACGCAAAGTCGGGGCTGTTCTCAGAGAGGCAACCAGGGCTGGGGATGAATTATTTGCTAAGGGAATAGTTAGCGATAAAGGCAAAATCAAAGGGTCATCCAGAATCGATGGTATCATCGAATTTTTGAATTCGGATGGCAGCACTACCGCATGTGTGGAAAAGGTATTCCCACTTGAGGAAGCACATTCTGGATCACAGAGTCTTTTGACCGAGTTTAATGCATTATTGACTGTTATGTGCGAAGTCCCCGAAGAGGAAGAGCGCGTCCGTATCAAACAGATGATTGACGATTATACCGAGGACCTCATACAAAGCGGTAGACTTTCCGAAAACCGTATTGGAACTTCGATGATGAGAGATTATTGATCAAATAGTCGGTTTGGGTCCTTCTCCAATCAAATCACTAATCTTTTCTTGACTAGCTGCAATGCTTTCAGGGTCTCTCTGATTTCCTGCGAGAATTAAATCATATCCACCAGTATTTAATTCGGTTTGTAATTCGGCCATTTCTGCCGGAGGATTTTGGTCAACTGCATCGGAAATAGATTCGTCAACCTCACGAGCAGAAGCTTCCCAGGATGCTGCCATTTTGAGAATATCCGATGTGAAATCTTCGATTATTTCAACCGCATGCGGAGGTTTTGCCAAAACTGCTTGCAATTTGTCAATCACTTTTTCATGAAGTTTTTTCAATTCACCCAATCTGGCTGCCGCCTCGATGATCTGGTCAGCCATTTCTTCTCGATTTCCGCCTCTCCTCATACGTTTTTGCGCCTTATCGAGAGAACGTTTGACCTCGGTAGAGCCAGCGATTATCGCATCTTGAACCGAGGCAACCTCATTCAGCGTTTCTTGGGCAGCATCAGTTCGAGCACGCATTATTTCCTGCAATTTTACTTCACGGCGGCGCAGGTCAGCGCCGATTTGTTCAACCATTCCGGTGGCGAGGTAATTTGCATCCTTCAGAGATGACTTGACCGCACGCTCATATCGACCCATTCCGCTTTCCTCAAACCGCTGTTCAACCTGAATAGGTTTGAATGTGTTGGCGATTCGCCCACTATTTCCCATATAGACGGCCGGTTGAATCCGGTCCAAGAACCGGCCTCTTATGCGAGGTCTCAAGGTGCAACCTCAAATATGGAAAGAGTCGCAAGAGGGGTTAGAGGTTGATAACGTGAACGAGAAACAAGCGCTCTTGTCACAACTCCATCAAGCGAGATTGGATCGTTTGAAGGAAGTTTGCGCCGAATTTGAATTGTCCAGAACAGGTTCTGTCGAGGTTGTTCGAGCGAGATTGATTGCAGACCTTATTCTCGATGAATGGGATTTAAGCGATGATGGAATCGCAAATATTCTCAATAAAGACCTCGGATCGGTAATGGCAATCTTCGGAATTAAAAAATCCGGTTCAATCAGACAACGACGTCAGAGGTTATGGCTACATCTCAATAGAGATGCCAAGCAACTAATTCCTGAAAAAATGGAGCATCTTACCAGGGAAGAACTTCATGATTTATGCATTAAATTGGACTTGCCTCGCTCAGGTACCAAACAAGCATTATTGATGAGAGTCGCAGGGGTTTTAACCTCCCAAACTGGATCGTGGGGCTCGATTAAGAAGAGTTTGCGCAGGCCTCGAGGCGAGGTTAAGCCAATGGTTATTCCAAGTCCTAGTGAAATCGAAGAGGCCGAACATATTCCCGAGGAAATCCCTGTCGAAAGTAATATCGAAATCATCGAATTTGAAGAAATTATTGAAATCGATGAACCAATGGTTGATACATTCGATGAAATAGAACTAACCACTGGGGTTTTAGACATTGAAAACCGAGTTGCTGAAGTTGATTCAATGTGTAGAGAATTCCTGGTTTTTGGTGATATTACCGATCCAAACGATGTTGAAGCATTCATCGATGGTTTGAGCCAAAGTGGCTTGATGGTCGACGATTCTAATGTGAGGACTTTTATCTCAAACCGGCTAAATTACCTACAACGCCAATCCCAAGAGGAGATCGATGCGATTCACTCCACGCCAAATTCATGGGTGGAGAGAGAAGCATTACGTAGATTTGAGGAATCAAGAAGTCGGTTGAGAGAATCTCTAAAAGATATAATTCAAGATAATCCAAACGAAACCGTTCAAGCGAGGATGGCCTTTGAGCAACAAGCGAGAGACCTTGGCTTAGATTTAAGAATTCCAGCAATTTCTGGCAGAGTTCATGCTCTATTTGACCTTCAAATTTCACTCGATGAAGACGTCGCAACCACCGACCCACGAGGCGCAAGAAGAATCAGAGTAATTCGCCTCTTACAACACGGTGCTATTCATCTAAAGCCTGAAGAGCGGCGCTGTATGGACCGGCTCGAACGCAATATTGCAGGTTTTGAACAATTGGTAGAAACGATCATGGAGAAATCCGAAGGGACATTTAACGAAGCTCAACAAGCCCTGGTAATCAGGTTCCTCGACAAACGTGGTTACGAAGTCAATACCCCGGAACTCCGACCGAGAGTAATTTCTGCTGCAGGCGTTTTAGGCGCAGAATTAGGCTATATCACACCTGCTGAAATACCAAAGATGGCTCCTGGCATTATGGTTTCTGATACCGAAGTTGATTCAATTATAACCGAGCTCAAACGCTTATCACAACAATTTGGCACCCCTCAAGCCGAAAAAACCCAAGACGTAGATGAAGAATTAGCAGAATCGGTTGCTGATGCATCTGACCGGGTGGACGCTGCAAGAAAGCGATTGGACGGCGTCGACGACTTATTGGCTCGATTAAAAGTCACAAAGTGAGTTCAAAACTCACCTCGATGCATAGAAACCTTGGATGACCTTGGTAACCGTTTCGATATCGTTAATCGAACGGTTGGATAAATCGGCAAGAATTTGCTCTCGTTGGCGAACATGTTGTTCAAATTGAGCAGGAGTTATCCCCGCAGCAGTACAAATGGTCTCTCTCATCTTTGAAGGAATCCCAGTCTCTTCTATCTGATCGGTCGAAGCATTATATTTCCATATAACATTGAGTCGAGGTTTATCCCCCTCCATACCTGCTACTTCAGCAACTTCGATGATCTTTCTTGCAGTTTTCCCATTTACATGGAGTCTTGCTTGGATGATAATAAGATCCAATCCTGTGAGCATAATCGGTGGCACATTCATCGGCGGATTTATCATCCTAGTGATTGTTTCTTGGCCGGAATTTGCGTGCAGTGAACCGAAAGAACCGTCGTGGCCAGTATTCATTGCTGTTAGTAAAGTTGCAGCCTCACTACCTCTTACCTCTCCAACAATAATTCGATCAGGTCTCATTCTCAATGATGATTTTAAACAATCATTCATGTCGACCTCAGGAGTACCATCTGGTCGCTCACGCCGAGTTTCCATTCTGAGCCAGTGATCGTGATAAACCTGTAATTCAGCAGTATCTTCTACAGTAAGTAGGCGTTTTGACCAAGGGATAAACATTCCAAGGCAATTGAGAGTTGTGGTTTTACCAGAACCTGTTCCTCCAGCGATAACGAAATTCGCTGGACGGCTGTCAAGCCCTTCGATCCAAACCCACATCATTGCTGCAAGACGTAGGTTCACGGTTCCGAATTGAATCAAATTTATCATAGTTAGTGGATCTTCCATGAATTTTCTGATGGTCAAGGTCGGCCCATCAGGAGAAACCGGTGGAATCGTCCCATTCACACGCGAGCCATCGGGCAGACGGCCATCGAAAATCGGGACCAATCCTGGTCCATCACCAAGTGGAACCGCTGTGAATGCGGCGATATTACGAGCGATTTCAAGGCCCTGCTCATCATCGACCCATACATTTGTTCGACACATTCCATGCTCTCGATGAGCCACTTTTACACATTGTGCCCCACCGTTATACATCACTTCTTCAAGTTGGTCGTCATCGAAAAGAACCGCTAAATTCCCATAGGGGTTTGGTTCAACTTCACCATCAACATGGTACATCGGTGCAGGATGGGTAGGTTCTGTGTAAATCGTAACCCTACCGTATTGGTCTATTATTTCTTCCATTTTTTTAGCCTCCAATAATCAATACCATCACGTGGTATATGGACATCGAAATTGCCATCCAAATTGGTGCCCACCATAATGAATGACGTAATCTTCCTAGCATTCGTCCACCAACCGATACTGCGATAAATGAAGCAGCACCGAAAAAGTAGATAAAAGATTTGTTGAATCCGTCCAATTGGTAACCGGCTGCATGTGGTGCGAAGAGACCTACGATAAATGCGATTAAAAACGGCAAGCCCAAAGAAACGAAAAGCATAATCAAGACAGAACGTCCCATCAAATCGGTCTCTCTGAGATTCATTAAATCGTTCAATCTTTCATAATCTCGAGATAAACTTGCAAGGATTTCCTTAAGAGGAGCATCATTTTCTATAGCGGTAGCGAGCAAATGCATTACCCTTTGGACCTGACTTGATCTTGTCTTGGTTGCAAAATTTGCAAGTGCTGCATCGAAGGATGACGAATGACTTTCAGCCATAGCCTCTCGTAATAACTTCCCCAATACGCCAGTATTTCGATCCGCTTCAGCCATCATCGCTTGTTGTAAACCGAGTCCGGCACCCAGAGAGTCCGATAAAGCTTCGAGCATAGCTGGGAGATCATTCTCGATTTTTCGCCTGCGGCCTCTCTCGATAATCGGGGGTACACCGCCCGCTGCACAAGCGACGCCAAAAGTGAATAAGAAAAGAATTAGTGGTTGATTTCGGAACATTTCGAGAATACTGAATATCATCTAATCACCTCACAATCCTGGATCTTTAGTATGAGCCTTTATTCCTGTCATCGCCATACCAGCCGCCGTAATTACCAATCCAATATTCACGATTGACGTCATGAGCCCCTGGTCGATAGTTCCGAATAATTCTTCAGCACCAGCCATCAATTGTGGAGCAATTCCAACAATAGATAAGATGATTGGGCCTATCATTCCAATCGATAATAGAGTTTCGGGAACTCCACCTAAATCTTCAATATATGCCTTCACTTTTTCTGTGCGCTTCTCTTCCATCCTTGCACCTTGCTTTCGCAAAGTATCAATGATGTCGGTATTCTGGGTAACGTTATTAATCATGGTATTGATGACTCTTTTATAACCATCATCGTCAGCTTTCCTGTGTAAATCTCGTAATTCCTTTTCGAGTGAACGCCCTTTATTAATTCCGATCATTAGTGAATCGAAATCTTCGGAAATCACTCCGTAACCACCTTGGGCAATGCTATGAATAGTAGCTTCAAGACCTACACCTGACCCCAGCAAGACATCCATTGTCCTAATCACGTATAGTGATTCCCGGGCTTCTTCTACAGCTCGCATTTTGGTCACCTAATTTGCTTGTTCAACGGATATCTTCAATGAATTCGAAGTGGTATTGGTTTTCGGTACCATCATATTCCATATGGGAGAATACCACTTTAACATCTCTTTCTTCGAATGGATCGTGAATATATGGTTGACCTGAACGGAACATTTTTAAAATTTCTTTGTACTCATCGAGGGTCATTTCGCCCTTAACGGTATAAATTGCTGATTCTGCACCTTCATCGACCAAGTCATCACCTTCACCGCCATGTAGAACGGTTCTGGTCATTCTCCTGGAAATTATTACGCTAATATCTGCGTTAGAAAGTCTTAGCCAATCAGCACTCGAAGTACCGCTCGCTGGTCGAATGAATAAATCTGTTCCTGCCATAAGGTCTCACCTGTATGCTGAGGAGGAAACAACTCGGACTTGAACCTATTGGGACAAATCTTCTCAAACAGTTCGCTTGAACCAGCCGAATCTGGGCTCGTGAACCGAACCTTGGTCCGACAACTCATCGAGTGCTGCTTCAGCCGCTTCGCGATCGTGACCTCGTGCAGCTGCATTTGATAGCAGTGCATCGAAATCAACTCCGTCTCCTTGGTCTAATCTATCGATTAATCCCATCAATACCTCTTTCAAATCAACCGTATTTGTTGAGGATTCAACATTTGAAATAATCGAGGTTTGTTGATTAGATTCAGTTGGAGGTTTCGGTGACGGAGTTCTTCCTTCTGCGATATCAAGAACCTGCATTATATTCAGTCTGAAGGTTTCTAAATCGATCTCTCCGTAATGGGTATTTGCCAATAATAGCCCCTGAATCAAATGTTCAGGAATACCACCTTCTCGCATTGCTTCAGGTGTTTTCTCGAGGGATGTTGATTTTTGTTGGAAATCGATTCGATTCAATAATCCATCGGCTGAGGCTACCAGCCAATCCCTATAGACCGAAGGGCTAATCTCCGCTGCCTCTTCGGGACGAAGGCTGGTATAAATCGATCCTTCCTCGGTTTGAAAAAATTTCGCTTTGGCCACCATCATCAACATCAGAGTTTCACCTTCTTCGACTTTACGAGCCCATTGCACTACTAATTCACGCATGGTTTCCGATGCGTAATCACCAACAGAAAAATAATGTAAGCCCGAAGGATCTCGAAGTTGACCTTGCCAAAGTGTTGAACCGCTTGAGGTTTCACGAGGCTCCAATCTTTCGATCAAGCCAGCTACTACCAATCGATTCACTTTGGCACCGAGTTTTGTGATTACGAATAATGGATCAAATTCCCCTGAACCTTGTTCGCTCAAACTAGAATCGCCGAATTCAGAGGCTAACATATGCCATGCTGGTTGGCGCCGTGCTCTTGGTGCTGATTGCATTATTCCACCCCCCACTTGGCTCTCAATTCGGTAGCGACCAAAGCCGAATCCGATTCGATCATGCTGACATCATCAGCTAGAAGCATTGCACCGTTATCGTCGACAAGACTGCGACCGACGGCAGAACATTGTCGGCCTAGGAATTGTTCTCGGATAGATTGTACGAATTCAACCTGTCCTTTTTCAGAGATTGTTGATTCGATTTGTTGTTCATTCAGCCCTAACAATTGTTCCGTCGATGCTTTATTGACGAATAATGAAACTGTAGAACGGCCATCATCGAGGACAAAGCGCATACGAACATCGGTATTTCCATCTTGTTCACCATGATTGAAACATGCACCATCTCGCAGGACTCTACGACATTCTGGACATCGCTTGATGATGCCGGAATCTTCACGAACCGAAACGATTGTACCACTAGTTTGAATTCCGACTCGACTCGGTCCTGAAACCAAATCGCTCAAATCAACCTCTACGATATTATTGGCTAAATCAATTTCATCGCCCCAAGGAGATCCAGCCATTACTTCGATTTGTGAAGCATCGTCGATTGTAATATCCGGCACACCTTGCCAAGCCCTTACCCTAGCGGATCGGACTCGAACCGTTACCGGTAATGCATTGATATCAAATGGCGGTTCGCTCCAAATACTGGAGCGGCAACGGCCAGTAGGATCTGCTACATCGCCCGACCAAACGCTCTTTTCCTCACCATCTTTGCCAGTAAATGTTCGCTTGATCATCTTCTGAAATTCGATTACGATGTCAACATCTCTTGCTCCATCACGCAGGTCTTCGACCTTGCACATGCTGGTAGCGACCAAATCATCTGCCGATGCAAAATTAGAATCGTGGAATACCTCGATTTTTGTTCCGGAACCAAAATTGAGTTCTGGTGTATCTCGAAAACATCGGACTTGGGAATTCTCAATTTTGAGCAACGAGCCGATTTCATGATTGAATGGCTCCCATGAAAGAAAGCCGATCGCACCTGTATCATCGGCGAGTCGACCTCTTACCACATCGATAGACCCTGTACCATCCTTGCGGTGAATCTTATCTTCCCGGCTGGTCAATAAACGACCGACGATGGTAACAGTCCCTTCGTTCTTGATCGAACCGATGTCGACTGGCTCACCTGGCGTGCTCACGCTTCTTGTACCTTCACGCAAGATGATGACGGCACTAGATTGGTTGATATTGAGGCTCATCTTACCTTGATATTCATTGACTGAAACACCTTCTAAGCGAACGATTGCCCCAGGGGTCAAGTTAGGACTATTGCCCCAATCTTTGAATTGCCAGCGATCACTTTCGCCACCCTCTGCCCATGGCATGTCTTCTAGCAGGCCATATGGAACGGTTTTCTCATCGCCTCGAACCATTGTTGTTCGAGCATTATGGGTGATGATTTCAACCTCGATTTCGACATTTTTGTCATCGGCTGATAATTCGCTCAACCTCTCTACCTTTTTCACGGGTATAGATTGGCGTTGAATCGAGGATGAGGATTGACTTGTAGAACCTCCACTCGAAGGTGCAGAATCGCCCTGGAATCTTCTCAAGACCGCTCTAATAGCATCAGCAGGTGGGATCAAGAAGTCCTTTTCGTAGCGGATGAATGCATCAACAATTTTGTCGGGGTCTGCATCTGGTACTTGTTTCAGAACTTCTTGTACCTGAATATCGTATTCTGTGCTCATTCATCCCACCTCGACAGGTATGATTGTTTGATCTGCCCGTCGAACGACGGGTGTTGGGGCTCTCGTGCTGGTTGGTTGGTTCTGGACACTCCCTTTCACCTCGGTGGAACCCGTTGTCGGATACGACGGTTCATGAAGACATCGGCGGCCTCAGCACGAAAAGTGAAAGTAAAGTCAGTCTTTACGCAGGATTGATTCTAAGTCCATCCATGAATAAAATATCAGGTATGTGAAGTGACCCAGTCGTCGAATCAGAACGATCACCTAGGATAACGCGCCCGGTAAATGCCTTCGCCAAGTTTCCAGAAAAACCAGCTTGGGATAATGCTCCGATAACCTCGCCGTTTTCGACTTTGAGAATAGCCGATGTTGTAACAGAGAAATCACCACTGGTTGGATTTGCCGTATGTGCACCCATCACGCTATGAACGATGTAGCCCGAATCCATCTCTTCGATCAAACGTTCTCGACTCATCGTAGTTTTGGAAGATGACAAAATAAGGTCACTAGTGCTACATCCAGGTGGCGAGGTATGACCACCACGAGAGGCTGATCCTGTCGACATTGCTTGATCGATTCTGCCTTCAGAAACCTCCTTTGCAGCCGATCTAGTCGACCATAATTGACCTTTTAATTTGCCATTTTCCACCAATGTTTGCCGCCTGGTTGGGATGCCTTCATCGTCTCTGGACCCTGATGCGAGACCACCTTCCATTCGACCATCGTCGACCAAATTGAGATGATCCGCCATAACCGATTGCCCCATCATACCTGACCAAAACGATTCACCACGAACCAATCTTTCGCCTGTTACCGCGGCTGGTACGACGACAGAGAAGAGTGGGGTAACGCCGTTATTTGTCATCAAAACCGGGCAGTCCTCTGTATCTCCCCCTGAGATTTGTTCACGGGTTACCTGAGCCCAGTGAACCGCTTTTTCGACCGAGGAGTCCAAGTTTTTCAATTCAAATCTTGAGGTGTCACCTTCGTAAGAAGATGTCATCAATCCATCCTCATCTATCGAGAGCTGAACCCCAACCCCATGGCTGGTTCTCGAACCCCCTGCCTCGATGCCTGAGCTGGTGATAATAGCACCTACACCGGCGCTAATTCCAATGCCTCCTCCGATGATAGATGCTCTTGAATCTAATTCAGTTGCTTTTGCAAGTAACTGGTCACCTTGTTCTAATAACATCTCTGAATCAATGTTGAGCAATTCTTTATCAAACATTCCTTCGACCTTAACGGCATCTTGATTTGCGGGCAGGTTAAACCCTTTGATCGAAGGTGATTTCCTTGCGATAGACAGCGCTTGAGCAACCGCTTTCTCGGAATTACCAATATCTACTAAATGGGCATAGCCATAACGGCCATTCTCAACCACTCTGATTCCAAATCCGCCGTCTCCTCCGCCAGATGCCATCGCTATTTTTCCGGCTTCAAAATCTAAAGAATGACCATATCCTTGGGTTGCATATACTTCCCATTGAGTGACATTTGCTTTTTCACAAACTTGGCCAATCTTATTTGCCGAATTCATCAAACGTTCTAATGCATCATCTGGAATCATGATCATCCCACCAATGCTTCACTAATTCTCATCAGAGGACCACCGTCTCCAACCGGCACGGTTTGTCCTTTTCCACAGAATCCTGGTGCAGCCAATTTTGAGTCTTTGGTTAAACCGTCTACATTTTTAAGAATCTCCAAAGTCATGCCGCTAATACTCACATCCTTGACTGGACGAGTCAGCGAACCATGTTCGATCATCCAAGCTTCTTGAGCTGCAAATTGGAATGACCCACGGCCGGTGTCAACTTGGCCACCACGGCTACCGCAAGCATAAATTCCGAATTCGACGTCTTCGATCAACTCATCCAAATCACGAAACGAACCACCCATGATGACGGTGTTTGACATTCTCACCAGCGGATGATGTAAACCATCTTGGGCCCGAGCACCCCCGTTTGGTTCGATTCCGAAACGGTGAGCGGTTTCTCTATGATTCAAATATTCGGTAAGCACACCGTTTACGATCAGGCGTTTTGGTCTTGTATCCACGCCTTCATCATCTATTGGATAGCAGCCATAACCACCTCTCATCTGTGGGTCATCGACTACCGTGCAAATATCTGAACCTATTTTTTGACCAAGTTTACCTTCTAGGCAAGAATCTCCTGCTTGAACTAAATCAGCCTCGCAAGGATGACCTAATGCCTCGTGGATGTAGACTCCGGTCAAATCCCTATCCGATACTAAAGTCATCTTCCCTGATGGTGCTCGTTCTGCTCCAAGCAGGCGTAGAACCGAGGTTCGGGCGTCTCGACCCATCTGGCCGAGGTCTGCGGATTCGATTTGCTCCAATCCTCCTTCGCCTCCATGGCGGAAGCGATATGAAACTACTTCTGAGTCTTCTCGGGCAGTTACCATTCCATTGATCAAACTACGCTGAAAAGACCAAGTTCGGTCCATTCCTTCAGTCGATAATAACTCGGTGTGAATGTGTTCATCGGACCAGCCGGTCGATGTCGAGATGACTTTTTCATGATCTCTTGCTTCAATATCGATTGCTGTCATCATTTCGATTCGGGTTTCCAAATCGGTATTACGAACGTCTTTTTGGCTTTTCCAATGAATTTCATCCTGAATAATGGGAACCTCTGCTAACTCGACTGGCAAATCTTTGGAAGAACGTCTTGCGCCAACCGCTTTTGCCAATTTAAGCGTCGACTCAATTTGAGCGCTCAGAGAGTTGATGTCGCTTGTAGAATGCACGCCCCAAGCACCATCAGCCAAAATTCTCAGGGTGACCCCAACCTGTTGACCTGGAATCGCTCGCTCAAGTTTTCCATCCTTTAATGATGCAGAATTTGTGATCTCACTAACCAGTCTCACATCTGCATATTCAGCACCAAGAGAAGTTGCTAAGTCTAAAGCAGTGGAAATTTTGTTGTGGTCGAGTAACCTGCCACAATCCCTGAGGGTATCATCTAGCCTAGTAACATCTACTACCATGAACGGACGCTGACCGAGGTGGGTATTCAACCTACCCAAAGATTACCTAATATCGGCAAGATGAATCAATCCGATCGCATCGTTTTCATCCGCGGTTTCTGGCAAGCCCAATCTCGAAGGTTCGAATAAAATTGAAGAGGGTTTTGAAGGCAGTAGTTGGAATTTCATCATATTGCAAATTTTTTGGGCCTCGGCACTGCTTTCTTGGGTTAAATCGACAAGCCACGCTTGTGAATCTCCAGTGGTTAAGCCGACCTTTGAGAAGGCATGGCTAACATGATGAGTACCTGCAACCAAGCGCATGAATTCACCATCGATTCCGGTCGATTTCATCATATTTCGATCTCGGTTTCGATTTAATACTTCAAAAGCAACCGCAACATGGAATTTACCAGCTAAAACATCGCCAGAAAGTAGCACCCAAGATTCATTGGGCCGACGGCTGAGCCAATTTGCGACAAAATCCCTCTCATTTTTGATTGGGTTTGAGAATTTTACTCGCCAACATGAGAATTCCTTCGTCGGCATCGATTTGGTCCAACAGACCCGACTTATTGAATCAAACCCGCTCACTTGGTAATGGTTCATCATCAGACCGGGGCTTTTTTGTCACCGATTTACGGGTTAACTTGTTGACTTCATCGAGGATGCGTTCAACCAGTAGTGGACCCCAACCTCGCCTCGATTTTAACGACTCCAATTCCTTATGGCTGAGTGCCAATAAATCCGCAGGCGTACGAACACCGATCTTTGAGAGGGTTCTGGCTCTGGTTCGGCCAATATTTTTGACCTGAATCAATTGCAGTAGATCTTCTTTGCAACCGGCTCTAACCCTTCTAGCAACCAAATCTATGAAACCAGCTAAATCGGCAACATAACCTAGATGTTCATCGGCGAATACATCGTCCCTCAACAAGACTTCACGAGCGGCAACCAATAGCCATCCCATCAAATTAACACGGGTGTGAACATCACCTGGACTCACTCCAATGGTCTTCTCTATAGAACGAAGGTCACTTTCTTCGTACCACTCTTCAATACACCATGCGCTCTTGACCAATCCCAAGGCTCGTTCTTCCAAAGGGGATTCTACCAAGAGGTCATCTTCGTGAATGGCAGCTTTTTTATTGAGATCACTACCAAATACTAATTCGGATGCTTTAGCGTAAAATGGTAAAAAATCTGGAGTTGCAGTAATCAGGTGGCAAATCCCAAATTCAGTAACTGGTAAATCCCTCCTAACCAGCCTCCTTACCGCTCGCCTCAAGCCTGAAATCATAACATCAGCCGAAAGCGGGTCGATCATCAATTGGGCAATTCTCTCACCCATGGCTGTGGCTTCATATCGGTTTTCGACAGATTCACCGAGCAGGGTTTGTGTTTCGGTAGGTGCTATATTTGATGCTCGTTGAAATCCGAAGGTTGCCTCCCTCGGTTCTAACCTCGATTTTCTAGTTCCGCCCAAGGATACACCGCTTGCACTTAGAGCAGAATCGAGCCAAGCGGGGGTCTCATCATCCCATGATTCGGTCATTGAATGCTGTTCAGTACGTCGAATAAATCGCTTTGAAACCAACCAACTTAACATTTTGTCAATCGTTTCTTGTAAGTAACCTTGGGGCTGAGTATGGCCGAGATAAGTACTAGCGAAAAAAGCACCGATATCACCTCTTTGGAGCAAGCCACCGGTTGCAATCCCCGCCAATAGGTGGAACCTCATCGCTGGTTCTGATGCTAATTTTGAACTGATATCCTCGACCGGACCATGGATGTAACGGTCGGCGATCTCATCGGCTAATTCACGGGGGTCGCCACCTTTGCACGCTAACCAAGCCTCTCCTTTTGGGTCGTATCGGGGCCGACCCGCCCTACCCATCATCTGCCTGACCTCCATCACCGAAAGATAGCGACTCATGCCATCGGAATATCTTTTGAGATCTCTGACCAAGACCCTGCGAGCTGGTAAATTCACCCCTGCAGCCAATGTCGGAGTCGCGCATAAGCAATGGAGTAATCTCTGTTTGAATGCGTCCTCGATCAGTGACCTTTGTTGAGGTCTGAGACCAGCATGGTGGAAAGCAACACCCCCTTTTACAGCATCAGCTAGGTTATCACCCATAGTTGAGTTCGAATTCCCTTTAAGTTTATCAGATAATTCTTTCAGTTTTAATAGAGAACCTGGGTTGGATTTTTGTAATAATTTTTGCATTCTTTGCCCGAGTTTTTTGGCTTCAGATTCGGCTGACCTTCGAATGCTAACAAATACCAATAATTGCCCTTCTTGTTCGTGGACATCCTTGAGTGCAGCCCAAGCAACGTGGCTCTTTGGACCATCTAATCTACGCGGCGGATTTAGTTTGGAGGTTAGTTCGGTTTCGTTTTGTTGAATCGCTCTTGGTTCTAAGTCGAGTTCGGCCAATGTCGATGACTCCAAACTTACCGGCCTCCAATCCGATACGATCAATTCTGAATCGAGCCAATCAGCCAAGTCATCACTATTTCCGACAGTAGCTGATAAGGTGATGATTTGAGCACCTGGTCGGAGATTTCTAATCCTTGTCAGGTTTATCTCCATCGTTGGACCGCGATGACTATCGTTCAACAGATGAAACTCATCGGCGACTACAACGCTTGTCCGTCCGATTATCTCTGGTTTTGAACGCATCAATGAATCCAATTTTTCGCTGGTGCAAACCAAAATATCGCAGTCGTCTATTTTTTTTGCCTCACCAGGAGCATCGCCGATGCCCAAGCCAACCTTGAGTCCAAGAGCATCGCCTAACTCGACCAATTCTTGCTGTTTTTCACTCGCTAATGCTTTGAGTGGAACTATGTAAATCGCCCTTGAACCCTTATCGGTTTGCAATAAGGTCCTAGCGATTGCCAAATATGCAACCAAACTCTTGCCGCTGGCTGTAGGAATGCAGAGCATAGTATTCCGCCCAGCCAAAATCGCCGGCATCGCTTCCGCCTGCGGCGGGTGGAGCACATCGATTCCCCATTTGTCAGATACGAACCCCACCAAATCGGGAGGCAGGTCCAACGCTGCTAAGTTGCGTTCATACCCACCCATGAGACCGAGTGGTGGTCAACAGTCCAAAAGGTAACCCCTTGAGTAGGCGACATGCTCAAGGGGTAGGCCTGCCTGTGCAGACAACATGAGCGAAGAGAACATGGTCGTGGAAGAGAGGCTCTCCATCTTTGATGATGAACCGGATTTGAACGATTGGTTTGAAGTAATCTGCGGTTCAATTATGTCGATTATTGGTATATTTCAATTGGTCGCACCGGGTGATTTGGTCGACCCAGATGTAATGCGCTGGTTCGCGGCTTCGGTTGCAATCGCTGGATTGATGTGGGCTGCACACGGCTTGAAGGATATGGCTATCAAGGAGATTCGAAAATCGATCGTAATGCTTGAACTCGGTTCACGCCAAGGCAGTATCGACCACGGCTTGATTCGAGATGTGATTCTCAACCCTTCAGCATATACCGAATTCTTGGTCAAAGAATACGAAACCGCATTCGAGGACGGAGTTCTAACCGACAAAGAATTAGCAGAACTAAAAACTATCCAAACTGCGTTGGGCATTAGCGATGAAGAAGCAGCAACCCTAGCAGTTGCTGGAGCGATTCGCTCCGCCCTTGCTGATGGCAAAGTCACCGATGATGAATCGAAAATGATCGATGACGCAGCAAAGGCAGCAGGACTATCGAAGAAAAAGCGTTCATTGATAACCAAGGCCTTGGATTCTGGTGACGTGGACGAAGATGTAAAATCACTGCTCGAATCATTGGACGAATCCGATGAATGAGCAATATCAACTCCAAAGATTGTTTGCCGCTATTTCCATCACTAGCTTTTTGGCTTTTAATCGGCGTTTGTTTTCTAACCAAATTGCGAATAAACTGATACCGATTCCCACCATTACCCATATGTGTTGATTCTCAACCAGTGAATCGACCGGTTGAATAGCAGAACTGCTTACCATCCGAGCAGAGTTGAGTTCTCCATCGGATTTCACCAAAATATCAATTTTATCAACTCCACAATTTGTGCAGAGTGAAATAACTAATGTTGAGGGGTACAATTCATCTTGGAATCCTCGCCACCGACCTTCAGAAATATCGGCTGGTTTAGTTGCCCAAGCAGGGTCCTGAACAACACTTATGCCGGTTGAAGACACCATTTCCATCCTCAGATGGACAACATTCGAGGTCGGTAATTCTTCTACTACCATCAAACCTTCAAGTAAAATTAAATCGATCAGAATAGTCCTCGTTGCCAATAATGCAAATGTACTTGAATGGTCGTCTAATAATTCTCCTCCGGCATTGGTTCCGCCTTTGTCGGCTATTTTTGAAAATACCAATTTACCTATGTCTACTGAATCCAATGCCGGAATGTGCAATTGAAATCGGCCGTCATCGAGAGGATATGCTGCATCGACCTCCAATCTTAAGCGTAAGGTATCTCCGTCTAACATCCCTAATGATGAACCGACATGCTGGGCTCTTGATGATGCTGGAGTTCCAGGATGAGATGCGTGCCAAAGTTGGTCAAGTCTTTGATCGATCAATTGATCAAGGTTCAATTCATCACTCGCTTGAGTTTCTCCTGCCATAGCCCAAACCGGAGATACAACACCTCCAACCAATAAGATGAGCACTCCGGGGACCAAAAGTCCATATCTGATCGGATTTGAAGTGCTATCTTGTCTTACCTCGATTGCTAGACCCATCATTATTGCAATCGATAACACCAACACCATGCCCCCAGCAGCAGCATTGAGTTCTACTTTTTGCGACTCATCTCCAGCCATCCCAAACCCGGAAGGATAAGTTGCATCGCCATCAAATTGTGTGGGATCGGTCGGACCTATGCCCTCAACAGCCAATATCCCAGCCCATTGATAAGGTTGGAAAGCGTTCAATTTTCCACCGATACATAGGGTGTGTGTACCGGTCGGCAATGCTCGCCATTGCCAGGTTAGGCGTAATTCTTCATCGCTTGAAGTAGTTATCAGTTCAGGGGTCGGGGCCAGACGTCGATCTGGTAAAATCAAATCCGGCTGTCCGTGTGATTGTTCAATTTCAGCCGGAACGACCTCCCAGAAAAAGGTCGCTCGCATAACCTCGTGCTCTACAATTTCAAAACTCCAACAATCTCGGTCGTCCTCCAATAAGGCTCCTTTGTGATTTACATCGAATTCGGTTTGAACCGGTGCTGAATCTGATGAAGGTTCATCGACATCTCTCAAACTCAAATTTTCCGACCAAATAATATCGAGTTTCATGAATGATGCACCGCGTAAATATAACTCCCAAGTCCCTGGCCTCTCGACATCGAATTCCAATAATATCTTTAGTTTTTCATCGGGCCATAAGAGACGGTCGCCTTCTAGGTTTAGTGGTTCGTCCTCCACTCTATAGGCGCCGTCGATGCCGTCGACTGGATTTTGGTCACCTTCAAACTCTATTTCGGTAATCGCTTGATCTACAATAATTGTGACCTTTGCATCCGGTCTTGTCAATCCAGCAAAATCGTCTTGATATCTCAAATCGATTTGTAATTCTTTTATCCGATCTGGAATCAATGCCAAATCGGTTTGCTCGGGGAACATCGGCAATTCGACCAAGACCCGGCTGGGAGACAATGGAGATGCTTGAGTTATTGACCCAGATACGACGTCTGCTCCAACTTGAAAGCGGGTGAGTGAGCAATCATCTGCTGACTCACAAGAAAACCATAATTCTCCACCGTCAGTACTCGAATCTAGTCCAGCGTTGACTAAAGGCGCAAAACTTAGCAGCAACACGGAGAGCACTGCTATCATCTTCGCCATATTAGATGACGCTTGGAACGAGGTAATCACTTTGACCCATCCATGGGTTTGTCGATCAGAGGTGCTTTACAAGTTTTGCACATATATTTCCCCCGACCTCTTTTCTGGCGGGGGTACTCCTTGGCGCATTTTGGGCAAATCCACAACCAAGATGCTCTATTTAGACGTAATTCCTCTGTGAATTTTCCGCCTAATTTTCCGGATTTTTTTGATGGCCAAAGATTTTCGAGCGATCTGAAGGTCGAGTTATGTGGTAAAAAACCAAGTGCGTGAATGAATTCATGATGTAAAACCCAAGCCGCGTAAGCTTGCCATTTCTCAGTAAATAATTGTGGGTGTAAATCGATAACTTCCACATCTGAAACACTGACCGGTTTTAGAATTCCCTTTTTCCATCTCGTGACACCATGACGTTGAGTAGCACTCTTTCTCAACACTCCTAAATCAATTGAACTCAATGAAGTAAGTTGGTCATCACTCCAAACTCCAATGCCGTACATCACCTCGATGACCAACTCCCTCAAGTCGTCGAGAAGTTGGGATTGGGTAGTGGATGGCTTTACCATTCAAGACCACCGGTGAAAGGCAGGATGTCCTTCTTTTACCGCAACGAATAATCCTGTTCCGGTTGCACAAACCTTACCTGCAGCTGTCATCGTTAATGCAATGGTTGCCCTATCATCGCAAATGTCCTCGACCTTTCCTACTATGTGCAATTGCTCACCCAATGGGGTAGGTCTGCGAAGCTTAACCGAATAAGAGGCGGTGACTGTGCACGGTGGTTCATCCATCGAATGTCGATCCATCAAAGCTACCGCTGCGGTCCAATTTCCATGACAATCTAATAGAGTGCCAATAATTCCACCATTTATCATTCCGGGGAATGCTTGGTGTTCATGTGAAGGTGTGAAAAATAATTCCAATCCCTCTTCACACCGAGTTGAGTCTATTCGTAGTCCCTTTGAATTCGCAGGGCCACAGCCAAAACAAATCGAGGTCGGTGCAAATTCTCGTTGAACTCCTTGTCGCATCGGTTTAATCCATTGCAAAGGGGTTGATTTCAATTGTGTTGACCCAGCACCTTGATGACCATGTTCTCGATGGCATATCATGGGTCGGAAGAAGCGCACCGTGAGGGTCGCACACGAACTTCCAAAATCCCGTCGCAAATCTATTGCTAAGGCCCTAGAAGAACATACTTCAGAAACCAAAGAAGAGTGGGACCGAGGTTCTGAATGGAAGGAAATCAGGTTCTTTCGGAAACGGGTTAAAGTCGGCGAAATGAGAACTATAATGATGCCAATCACTGTTTTCCACGGAACAAGACCTGGGCCCGTCATAACTATCATCGGTGGTACCCACGGCGATGAATTGACTGGGCCAAGCGCTTGTACCAACCTTTTATCGAATACATTTACTGGTTTAGGAGGGGCTCTCGACCCCCAAACTATGGCTGGAACCGTCCGAATCGTCCCCGTGCTTAATCTCCCGGGATATCGTATGAAGTCGAGATATTTCCCCGATGGAAGAGATCTCAATCGAGCATTTCCTGGACGAGCCAAAGGAAATACTACCTCGAGGGTTGCCGTTACTGTCAACAAACATTTGATCGAAGGTTCGGATGTGATTATCGATCTACATAGTGCTGCTCAAGGGCGTTCGAATATGCCACAAATCCGAGCTGATTTAACCCACCCAGAATCACATTTACTAGCCAAGGCCTTCGGGATTGAGATCGTACTCGATAGCCGGCCGCCAAAGGGGAGCCTTCGGCGATGTGCCAATGGCAAGGATATCGCAACGGTAACCTATGAGGGCGGAGGCGCAAATTGGCTTGACCAAAGTGCAGTAAAAGTCGCAGTGCATGGTTGTCTGAATGTATTGAGATCGTTAAAGGTAATTCCAAATAATCCAAGTCGACCAAAATTCCGACTCAAAGCCGCAGGCTCGACTTGGCTAAGAGCAGGCGAAGGTGGCCTGCTCGACATGTTCGTATCACCTGGTAGTTTGGTAACTCGCGGCGATATCATTGCGACAATATCGGATCCTGGTACACCGGGATTATCTGTAGATATCGTCGCACCTGAAGACGGTTTGATGATTTGCACCGCAACTAATCCCTTCGTTGCAGCAGGAATGCCAGTCGGTCATTTTCTACCGGTCACAAAGCACATGGATTTGCTCCTGGGTCAAATCGATGACCGTAATTGCCTCATAGTCAATGGCAGTCAAGGCCAACCGATCTGGCGAGAAGAAGATGTAGAATTGGTCGAAATAGAAGTTGAGGGCGAGTGGTCTAGTGGCTCGGTTGATGCCGAATGGAACGAGGTCAATGCTGAAGAATCCGAGCAAGAAGAAGCCGAAAGTTGAACCTAGTACATCGCGTGATACTGGGCAACTGCGGCGTGAATTTCATCGTCTTCCATATTTCGAGGCTGGCTTTTTGCAATCTCAAATAAATGAGATACCAATTCGTCTTCCACATGAATTTCGTTTTGCTCCAACCACCAAATAATATTTGACTTACCTGACATATGTCCAATTCGGATAATTTGCTCCATTCCAAAATCACCTGCAGGAACTCCAGAGTAAACTCGGTCAGCAAGCCACATGTCACCCTTGCGAATCGCTTTGATAACAGCACTAGCGTGAACACCGGTTCCGGTTTCGAATGCATCTTGACCAAAAACCGGATAGTTTCGAGGCAAAGGAACTTTGATGTACTCATTTGCCTTTTTCATGTAATCGCCCAATAAACTGAGGTCGTTATCGATTACTCCCATCAATGAAAGGTTGACCATAGTTTGGTCAATCGGCGCATTTCCTGCTCTTTCGCCTACACCGAGTGCCGTTCCATGAATTACATCTGCACCAGCTTCTACCGCCGCTATATTATTTGCAACGCCCAATCCACGGTCTTGGTGACCGTGCCAATTAACCTCGATTTCTCGACGTTGATATCCGCCATCTTTGATGACTTCTTCATCGATGAAAGAGAGTAATTGCTTCACTCCATTTGGAGTAACGTGGCCGCAGGTATCACAAATACAAAGTCGTCTGACACCTAATTCCATCGCTCGATCATAGATTTGTTTAATATCTTCTGGTTTCGATCGAGTGGTATCCTCGGTTACGAACATGACTGGAACATCGTTTTCAACTGCAAATCCCACCGCTTTTTCCATGGTTGATAGTAATTTATCCATGGTCCAACCTTCGGTGAATTGGCGAATTGGCGATGTGCCTAAAAATGCGCTAGCCTGGATTGGCACCCCATGCTTTTCTTGTAATTTAACCAGAGGTTCAATATCTCCCATCAAGGTTCTAACCGCCGCACCAGGGCTAATTTTGTAATTGTTTTCGACGATGTGGCTCATCATTTTATCGATATGATTAATGTGAAATGGCCCTGCACCTGGCAAACCTAAATCGACTTTTTGAATAGATAATTTCTCCATAAAGTCTAGCAATTCGATCTTTTGTTCAATCGTTGGATTCAATGCACTTGGGGATTGTAATCCATCGCGCAGTGTTTCATCATCGAACCAAACCCCATGAGGATGATTCGAAGCAACGCGTGAATACTCATAATCTACTAGATTCCAATCATAAATTAGGTTTTTTTCATCCATATTAATAATCACCTACCGTATGAGAGTCGACGCTCCCCATTAGGGCAGATGAGCGGTCAGCCTTTGAACCCGTCGGAGGTAAAGCAGTTCACTCTTCCTCTTCGGATTTTACCTTCTCGGTTAGAATTTCTTCAGCCAATTCAGCTGGCATCCTGGCACTAAATATTAATTCATCTACGAAAGATTTCTTGTCCTTTGATCGTAATTCCATCACTCTGGTGCCCTTTGAAGCACGGCCAGAGGTCTGCTTTGTCTGGCTCGCAGATATTCGAATAACGATGCCCTTTCCGGATAATAAGAATAACTGGTCATCCAAATCAGGGATTTGGTGAACTCTAGAAATTTCATCACCTTCGTTTAGATTCATTGTCTTCACACCTTTTCCGCCTCGGCGGACTCGGCGGTAACCATCTCTCTTTCCATCAATGGTTGGGTCAGTCACCTCATCTCCATTCTCATCGAGCATTTTTCCGCTACCTAAAATGGTTCTTTTGCCCATTCCTTGCTTGGTTAAAGTCAATACATTGGTTGTTGAGAAATTTTCACTATCGGACAAGATCATTCCAGCGACTAAACCAGGTGAATCCATTTTGATACCTCGAACCCCAGTAGAAGCTCGACCTTGGGACCTTATCGAACTCAATTCGAATCTGCAAGCGCGACCATGAGAAGAAACAAGCACCACATCATCATCATCTGTGCCGACTCTGACTGTTACAAGTTCATCTTTCTCTCTAAGGTTAATCGCTTTCTTCCCATTGCGATTGATCTTGACATATTCTGATAAATTGCTCTTTTTGATTACGCCATTCCTGGTTGCAAATACTAGGAATCTTCCGGATGGGTCCTCGATCAAATCCTTGTCGATAGGAATTATAGACACGACTACTTCGTCATCCTTTAATCCTAAGATATTTCGGATGTGGCCGCCTCTACTCGTCCTCGACCCCATTGGTGTTTCCCAAGCTTTCAGGCCGTAAACGCGTCCTTCATTATATGGAATTTGTTCATCCCCATACTTTTTCATCGCCGCTCTATTGGTGAATACCAACAAACGGTCTTTAGAGAAACAGGTGATCAAAGTGGTTGGGAAGTCTTCATTCTTGGTTTGAACACCCTTCATCCCCTTTCCACCGCGGTTTTGCATCCTAAATGCTTCAGCTGGTAAGTGGCGAATGTAATTATCATTGGTCAAGGTGATCACAAGTGCTCTTTCCTCAATCAAATCTTCTCTATCCATCGAGAGTGGCATTGGGTCAACGTGAGTTCGGCGTTCGTCACCATGCTTCTCAACCAATTCTTCAAGTTCTCCAACAAGCATACTCAAACGACGGCGGCGAGATGCTAAGATGTCTTTGAGATCAGCGATTGTAACCTGTAATTCATCGAATTCTTTCTGAACTTTGTTGACATCTAGGCGAGATAATTGGTAAAGACGGCGCTCGGCTATCGCCTTGGCCTGAGGTTCTGTGAAATCAAAAGTAGATATTCCCGTAATTGAATCGACTCCAGTCAATACTCGTTCGAAGTGATCTTTGCTTTCCGAAGCTTTACCTGCTGCGATAACATCATCGATTCTATCTTGAGCTTTTACCAAGCCTTCGAGGATATGAGCTCTTGCTGCAGCCTTGTTCAAATTGAATTGGGTACGGCGTTCTATAACGCTCTCTCTGTGTCGAACGTGGGTGTGAATCATAACAGGAAGAGTCAACAGGACCGGCCTTCCGTCAATGATTCCCATCATATTTGCAGAATAGGATTCTTGCAATCGACTCGACTTGAATAATTGATTCAAAACCGCATGCGGGTCGGCATTATTTTTGACTTCGATCATAACCCGGATCCCTTCTTTAGACGATTCATCGCGAATATCTCGAATACCGATGACGACCTCTTTACTTACCAATTCAGCGATATGTTCGAGCATTGCGGCCTTTTTGACCTGATATGGAATCTCGTGAACGATGATTCTTTTACCATCTGAATCGTCTAAAACCTCACAGGTAGAGCGGATGTGGAATCGTCCATGGCCGGTAGCGTACATATCGTAAATACCGTCGATACCGTAAATCGTTGCCCCTGTAGGGAAATCTGGACCGCTGATATATTTCATGTACTCATCGATAGAAATTGTTGGCATTGCATCATCATCGCCACTCTCTTCTCCCTCTTCGATAATTCTGTCAACATGAAGTTTTACTGCTCCAGCGACTTCATTCAAATTGTGAGGTGGGATTCTTGTAGCCATTCCAACCGCGATTCCATCGCTTCCATTTAGCAATAAATTTGGCATTCGAGATGGTAAAACCGTAGGTTCCATCTCGGAATCATCGAAATTTGGTGCAAAGGTCACAGTATCCTTATCGATATCGTCGAGCATATGTTTTGCAACCTTATCCAAACGGCTTTCGGTATAACGCATAGCTGCTGGCGGGTCGCCGTCGATCGAACCGAAGTTTCCTTGACCTTCGATCAATGGATATCTCAAGGAGAATTCCTGAGCCATTCTAACCATGGTATCATAAATCGATTGATCGCCGTGCGGATGGTACTTACCCATTACTTCTCCAACCGACCTTGCAGATTTTGAGAAGGATTTCTCAGAGGTGTGCCCACCCTCGTACATCCCGTACAACACTCTTCGGTGAACTGGTTTCAGTCCATCTCTAGCATCTGGTAGTGCTCTGCCGATAATGACCGACATCGCATAATTGATGTAGCTTGTTTTCATTTCTTCAGTAAGTCTACGAGGTAAAAGCGTGCCGCTAGGTGCGCTTTGGTCATCGCCATCAGTTGTGTTTTCTTCCTCAGACGTCAAGGTTGGTCACCTCCTTTGCATGTGCTTCGATGAAGGCTCTTCTATCAGGCACATCTTCTCCCATGAGAGTTTCGAACATTTGGTCTGTCAACTCTGCATCCTCGATAGTAACTCTGAGGAGGGTGCGGAATTCAGGATCCATTGTCGTCGACCATAATTGGTCTGGGTTCATCTCACCCAGACCTTTATATCTTTGAATATTGATTTTTGCATTTGGATTATCGGCTCTAAATTCCTCGATATAGATATCTCTCTCTTCGTCCGAATACGCATATTTTGATTTTCGTCCCTTAAAGACTTGGTAAAGTGGAGGCTGAGCGATGTAAATATTGCCTTCTACTACCGCACGTTTCATGAATCTCCATAAAAATGTCAGAATCAAAGTTCTGATGTGAGCACCGTCAACATCGGCGTCGGTCATAATTATTATCTTAGAATAACGTAGCTTTGCGGGGTCAAATGCGCCCTCTTCTTCTGAATCATTGCCAACTCCTGCCCCTAGGGCCTTGATAATGGTCTGAATTTCTTTGTTTTCGAATACTTTAGCCAGATTGCGTTGTTGGCGCTCCACGTTCAATATTTTACCTCTTAACGGCAAAATAGCTTGGGTCCTCCGGTCTCGTCCGGTCTTTGCCGAACCGCCGGCAGAATCACCTTCGACCAGATAGATCTCGCATTCGCTGGGATCACGAGATTGGCAATCGGCTAGTTTCCCTGGCAAACCTCCGCCTTCAAGTACGCCCTTTCTACGGGTTAGATCTCGTGCTTTTCGGGCTGCTTCTCTGGCACGGGAAGCCAAAACCGCTTTCTCGACAATAGATTTTGCTACACTTGGATTTTCTTCGAAAAATTCGCCTAATTTTTCATTGACGATACTTTCAACGATCCCTTGGACTTCGTTGCTGACCAATTTATCCTTGGTCTGGCTTGAAAAGGACGGGTCCGGGTGCTTGACTGAAATGATTGCAGCTAAGCCTTCACGTACATCGTCACCGGATAAACTGGTGAGGTTTTTCAAAAGTTTTCTAGACTGAGCATAAGAGTTCAGAGTCCTAGTCAAAGCCCCCCTCAATCCAGATAAATGTGTTCCGCCATCCCTATTGCGGATAATATTGGTATAGCATTGAATAGACTCGCTATATGCATCGGACCATTGCATTGCAATCTCTACTGTAACCGGGCCAATCTCAATTTCTCTCTCACCGAAAAAGTGGATCACTTGGTCATGCATTGGAGTACGCTTCTGATTGATTTGTGTTACAAATTCTCTAAGACCACCGTCATATGAATGAGTGACGGTTTCGGTTTCATCGCCACGTTCATCGGTAACGTTGATAGTCAATCCGGCATTTAGGAAGGCTGTTTCCTTTAATCGTGTATTAATAATGTCAAAATCAAATTCGGTAACTGTGGTAAATACCGTTAAGTCGGGTTTAAATTTAATGGTTGTACCAGACAGGTCGGTTGGACCAGTTTCTACAATATCATCACAAGGAACGCCTTCTTCATATCTTTGAAAATAGGAGAATCCGGACCTCTTGATTACCATTTCAAGGAATTCTGAAACCGCGTTAACCGCAGAAACACCGACCCCATGTAAACCACCGGAAACCTTGTAAGAACTATTATCGAATTTTCCACCGGCGTGGAGTTTTGTCATGATTACCTCTGCTGCAGAGATGCCATAATCATCATGGGTATCCACAGGGATTCCTCGGCCGTAATCGACGACTGAGAGAGAACCACCCTCGTGAATAATCACGTCGATTACATCGTTATATCCTGCGAGATGTTCGTCGACAGCATTGTCGATAACTTCCCAAATACAATGGTGTAAAGCCGAACCATCGTGAGGATCTCCCAAGTACATACCTGGGCGCTTTCGTACCGCCTCTAATCCCTCGAGAACTTGAATGCTCTGGGCGCTATATTCTTCTGTCATCTTTAGACCTCAGTTATTGTGGTTTTGTATGTTATGATATCTTGTGAAATTCTTACAAAATGTCGGTTTTTCTCATCAGGATGATAAGAGTTTAAAAATACTCAAATATTCTTCCGAAAAACAGCGCTCAGTCCGACGAATCCACAGGTACCTTCCACACCTGTTTAAGAGGGTACCAAAGGGGGTATATCAACCTAGTTACCACCCCCCTTTGAAAGTGGTTGATTAAAGTGAGATTTTCGCATTCAGAACTCTCATTATATACATTATCTGAATGCGCATATGAACGATATCCATCGCAAGCGTTAATGAAGAAGTGCAGGTCGCCCAAAGCATGGCTGACCCAAAGGTATGCGTCGCACTCGATGGTACTTCCGTCGCAGAAATGACCGATGAAGCTGCTCGAGCAAACCTGGCTGGTGCAGACTTGGTCGAAGTAAGATTCGACAGACTGTACCTCATTAAGCCAGACCCAACTATCACTGAGGAAGAAGAGGGCGAGAGATCGGTCATGCCTCCAGAACATGATTGGGAAACCAAAGCATATGGCGAAGTTGAAATCGACTCATCAATCGCTTCACTAAAGCAAGGATTACCTTTGCCGGTCATCTTCACCGTTCGCCCTGTATCCGAAGGTGGATTTTTCCCAGGGGTCGAAACCGAAAGAATCGAAATCCTAGAAAAAGCGATCGAATCAAATGTTTCATGGGTCGACCTCGAACTTTCCATAGATGAAAAAACCCGCACTAAATTGGTTAGTGCAGCAAAATCAGCCGGATGTAGCATCGTCGCTTCAAGACACGATATCAATGGAATGCCAGATTCTGCAACGATTGCAGACTTGGTCAGAGATAACCAAGAAAATGGCGATATTGTCAAGTTCTGTGGTAGTGCTCGCAACCACAATGATGCTTTGCAAATAGTTGATGCAGCGTTCACTTTGAACGGTGAAAATTTAGCTCATAGCCTGATGGCTTTGAGCAGCGGCGGTGATTGGCCTCGTTTACACGCCCCAATCCTTGACCAAAGTATCGTTTATGCAACCTTGCAAAATGAATTCCGCTTATCGGACAAGGGCTTGATCAATGTTCGTGACCTTCGGGATGCTTGGACTCTTCTAGAGTACTAAATTTAACCCTACTGCTCTAATGTTGGAATAAGTCCTGCTTGCTCCTCGGCCTTGCTTTGAACCAAAGTAAGACCTGCAGACATATATCGCTTATTCATCACAAGAGGCACCGCTAAGGTCGCAATCATAAATCCCATGCAAACCAATGCTACGCTCCAAGTCGGAAGGATGGTTGACCTTTCTTCGGTAATGATTGAGATATCAGCGACCATTAAGGAGCCATCAGGATTTGCATCATCCCGGTGGGAATTATTTGTATTATCCAATAAAATGTGGAAATACTCGATACTGCCGTCGTCAAAGAATCCTGAATATTCCTCAGGTGCATCTAAAGAGACCGAGAAGCGAACATCTTGCACTTGTTCGTATTGGTGACTATCTCGATAAGAACTCCACCCTGTAACATCAAAAGAGCGCCATTCCGGAGACAATTCCCAAGTATCCCCGCCATCGCCATTCCAAGAATACCCTCCATTGAGAGAATTATATGTTTGAGAATATCTATCCCATTGAGTTGAAGTGAGCAAATATACATCGCCGGTATATTCATCATAGCCACCACCTGTTCTTGGTGTGGTAAATGTCACACAAATTGTGGTTTTCATGGTGTGATCGAGATTTATTCTAATTATTCCGACCGAACCACTTCCTACCAAATAACTGGTCTGGATATCAGCACTAATCATCTCCAGATCGTTGTACGGTTCGCTTAATTGCCAACTTTCTTCCGGCCCCTCATAATCCAGAGTCTCCTCTGAATTTTGTTCATTGTTTTGATCATTATGGTCTCGTTTTTGCCTCGAGTCATCCTCGAAATAATAATCATCCCAAGCATTGACGCTATCGGGTGTTTTAGAAAAGCGTTCAATCGTCTTATTCCAAGGGATAGATTCGACAAAGTCTCCTTCACAGCGCTGTGCTGCGGATGCTGAATCTATTGGAGACAAAGTAGAAGGAAGCAAAGTGGGTAAAATGAGTACAGCCAATACCAACCAAACAAAATTCATCCTCATCGCATTCACCACCCCTTACAGGGGTGACTTAGGAGTAGGGGGTTAATCGGCTTTACCTTCAACGGCGCCTTCTCAATGGGCGAACATATCCACTAGAATCACTTCGACGTTCATCCTTTGAAAGAATACTTGGCACCGGCGGCGGTGCATGGTGATCCATGCCCAAAACGCCGCCGAAAGATTCAACCTCATCGACATCATATGTTTGAGCAGCTTGTTCTGCAGCCTCTTCAACTTCAGATGGGCTCCTCATCACACCCCAGCCCAGCAGCAGAACCGCTGCGATAAGAGCTAGAATCACGAATGATTCACCGCTTGCATCAACCAGCCAATTCTTCCAATCTTGGACTGAGAAATCAGATAAACTCGCAGGCTCAGTAGCTTGTTCTAGCACATTTAACTCGACATCTTGAATCACACAAACACCCATGCCGTCGCAAATTTCTAAACGCATGGTTTTCAAACCAACTTCGGCCCATGTTGCCTGAAGCCTTATGCCATCTGAGCCGCTTGGGATTTGCCAATCATCTGCACTATCGCCGTTTGAATCATCATCAATATCGATATCGAACTCCCACCTGACTTCTAGAGTGGATGAGACCCGCTCATCATGATCGGTGTGAAGTCCATCGTTAACATCTAAATCCCGCCAGACGATATAAGAAGATTCGAATTCAACATCGCTGATATTTGCTTTGAGGGATGCGCCGAGTCCAACACGGATTTCATCGGGTAGAATTATTTCATTTATTACTGGTGCATTATTCACAATAATAGTGAATGATTCACGGCTTACATCGCCGGTTAAATAAGCATCTCGAACGGTTAAAGTTACTGTGTAAGTACCTGCTCGTTCGTAAGAGTGCCAAGGCATAGCACCATGAGAAATTGGTGATGCGTCCCCGAAGTCCCATGAGTAGTCAGTGATTCCGTTCCAATCGGAATGATTTGATTCCAAAGGGACAAATCTTCCTTCAAATCTACGGTCGCCATCCCTAGTTCCAGCCGAATCAAAGAACAACATTTGCCCAGGAGTAGTCACCGTATTTCCAATGTCATCGAATGTATGAGACCAGCCCGAAGGAAGAACACCGACACCCATTGGCGTTGTCGAAGTGATCAAATCGCCATCGAGCCAAGCATCAAGAATTCGCACATGAATCGAAGGCAACGGGTTTTGAATCCTAATTGTCAAAATCCTTTGTTCACTAAAATCTCCATCTTCGTCGGTTACAAATAAGGTGGCATAATGTTCACCAGGAGTTGAAAAGTTGTGGGTTACCAAAGCATTTTGGGAAGTTGATCCATCTGAAAAGGTCCAATTAAATTCGAGTGCACTAGAGTCACCGATTGTCCCATCCGGGTCAAAACTATTACGGCCATCGAAAGTATAAGGCACATCAACTTCACCATCACTTACTCTAAAATCAATTTCAGGCGAGCCAACGGTTGCGCTGTCCCTTACAACAAATTGAGCTATAGGTAATTGGTTCAAAACCTGAATTGTCAATTGGGCAGTAGTAGCAGACCCATCATCATCCACTACTGTCAAATTTACATATTTTAGACCAGCGGCATTCCAAGCCACCATTGGATTTTGATCGCTCGAAGAAATATCGATGAAAAGGTTACTTCTATCAATCGAACCACCTTCCAGATTTATACCATCATAGAATTGCCAATTCCAAGAAATAATTTCACCATCAGGATCTTCGAAAACATCCGGTAACATTACTGGCGTGAATGTATCTGTAACTATCAAATCATTGAAAATTTGTTCAGGGACTCGATTGTTTACATGAATTTGAATTAATTTTGTGCCATTATTCACTCCATCATTCACCGTCAATGTGAGTGTATAAGTCGTGTTGGCCACAACACCATCTGGCCACAGATGATGTGCTTGAGCATTTCCAACACCACCTTCTGAAGTCGTGTCTCCCCAATCCCAATCAAAATTCAAAAAGGAAAGGGGTACATTATCCGTTGTTCTTGCAGCACTAAATAAAATCCTTTGACCGGTTAAAATGCTTAGATCAGAACCTATTACAACACCATTTACCGATATAATTGGGGTCGGAGGTGTGATGTCGGTAATATTGACCGTAGTATTATGCATCGATGACCAAGATCCGCCTTGGTCGAGAACACGAAGGGTCACATTATACTCGCCTGGGGCTCTATACAATCGGACCGGGCTCTTGAGTGAAGAGGTATTTCCATCATCAAAATCCCATGAATATGCTACTGGAGCATCAAGATATGGAAGGGTATTATTGCTCAGAGAAATCCCCCATGCATCGAAACCATTTCCAACATATTGCAGATTTTCCCAGGTTTGTGCTACTGGAGGATCGACCGAACCATTTGATACTGGGCGCATATTATCAAGATAAATCGCACCTGTTTGCGAGGTATCGATTACATCTCCAAGCATATCCCTCATAGTCAATGCAAAGGAATGGATCTCGCTCTTGGATGCGGTGAACCAAAACTCGGTATTGACATCAACACCGCTACCAGCAGCGACTCGGGTTGTGAGTGAATCAACTGTCACACCTGAACTATTTCTCGCTTCGATGGTTACATCGAGATCTTCAAAGAAAGCATTTGATAATACATTGAAGTCGACCATTACGGTGTCGACATCTAGGTCGCCATCCCGGTCACTTGTTTGAGAAGAATTTACCGAAAGGGTTGCTGGAGAGGTAATTCGAGCAGCCTCAACATCAATTGTTCCTTGTGGATATGATGAACCACATGAAGTATAATCGCAATCGCCTTGATTGCTTGCATACCAAGTGATCGCCCAAATCTCATCGGTTGCATTGCCAAAACCAGGAACTAATGCAGTTCCGACTGCACCATTGAAATTTATATCGGTTCGAGAATAAATCCCATCTGCTGATGCTCGGCTGATAACTACACCATCCATCCCTGGGACATCACCTGTAAATCTCATCGTAAGAGGTGCAGGTGAGGCACTACCTGGGGTGAATTTGAACACTCTAACCCCCCATCCTTCGATACCGTTACCGGTTGAAGACCAAGGACCTACCCAATTGGAATTGGTTTCAGCAGGTTGTATTCGACAGAAATCAGTACTTCCACATGCAGGGGTCATAACCAGATTGGAAAGTCCGTAGATTCCTTGATCGCTATCAAGGGTGGCAGCAATCGTAAAATTTGCATATATGTCAATGAAATCGGTCCCGATTATTCCAGGTGTTGCTCCTACTGGATTCCTGGCAAGGTTTTCAATGCCTCGATAACCAGTAGCTGTATCCTGTACCAGGTTTTGAATCGCCGGCCCACCACCGAGATGGTCGGATAGATAGAGTAAGAAGATGAATCCTCCACCGTAATCTGCGATGCGTTGATTCCACCAGCGAACTGAAAGCTCTGAGCCCTGAGTCCAAGCATTGACATGTCCATAGAGAGTAGAAGAGCCACCGAAACATAGGAAAGCAGCCATATCTGCTGCACCTTCATCGATCCAAATGTTTTCGTACGGATCTAATGCATTATGCAATAAATGTTGTAATTCGTGAGCTAGAATTACTTTTGACCATGCTAATGGTGCATCATCGATATCGATGAACACAACTTCTCGTGAAGCTGACATTCCAGGGGAAAAATAACCACCGGTATTGTAAGCCCCGTCAATCGCGTAAATCACAACTTCAATTTGGCAATTGTCATCGACATCTGGTGCTGAAATCCCTCTGCCATCAAAGTAATCCTTTCCAAAATATGTCATCAGAGTTGGATAAACGGTTGAATCCCAAGTGCTCGCCCAATTATTGAGGACTGTCGACGATAATGAACGGCCATCTTGAACCATGAATGCTGCGGTTGTAGTTGTTTTTTCAACGGTGACATCGATGCTACCTCCTGATGTTGAAATTGCCATGCTATCTCCTTCTTGATGAGGAGTACATGCTCTTCCGCTGGTCGCAGATGTTGGATTGGTTGCAATCTCCACGCCCGGCATCCCCGCATCGACCCATGCTTGTTTCATCATTCGAGTTGCACTATACACTTCTTGTTCGGCACCGGGAATGAGGTAAGGTTTCGCATTTTCAGGTGTAAAATCGCTCAAATCTGCGAATACTGGCACGAATACATCTTTTGTTTCGGACTCGCTCAGTCCATCGTCTGCAGCAACAAATGGCGATAGACTAGATAGAAGAAGAACCACTAGAATAGAATAGGCCTTGCTGGAGCGCGGTTCGTACATCTGTGTCACCTGTTGGCTTCGCATCACTGCGTTCCAAATGTCCGACTCGAAATGAGGTATTTAAGAGTGGGTGGGCGTGGCATCACCGATGAGGGCGAGAGCGGTGTTTTTTGCGCTGGTCATTGCCATCTCCTTTTCATCGATCAACATCAAGGCGGAAACAACGACCGAAACGTTGGACTGTGAGCAACTATCTGAAACTGGATTCAATGGAAGTAGAGCGAATCAATCGGTCGAATTCCAAACATCCCTTGGTCCAAGATTACCCGGTTCGGCCGCAAGTTCAGAATTGCGAGAATCTATCAAAGAAAATTTGACCGGTTGGGAGATAATTGAAACAACTCACCATGTTGATGGTATGGTATTGACAAATTTATTCGCCACATGGAATAGTGGTGCTGGATCAACAGTTTATTTCGCCGCCCATTACGATACGAGAGATCGTGCAGAAATGGATTCGAATGAATCGCTCCAAGATCAACCGATTTTAGGTGCAAATGACGGGGCGAGCGGAGTTGCGGTATTACTGGAATTAGCACGCCAGATACCTCAAATGAATCTAAGCCATGAAGTCACCCTCTTTTTCACAGATGGAGAAGACCAGGGAGAGTTACCTTCATTCCTCGGAGCGAAGGCTTGGTCGGAAAACTTGAGCCAAGAAGATGCCGACAAAATCGAGGCATTCATTTTAGTCGATATGGTCGGTGATGAACACTTGACATTAGCCCCAACTTATCCGGGAGTAGAAAGTTTATGGAATCAAACCACGGCCTTGTTCGGTTGTGACCAAAATGTCTCCGTAGTAAATTTTGCAAGCAATGACTCACAAATGGTATTGGACGACCATGTATGGGCTTTGAATAAAGGAATCCCAGCTATCGACATCATAGACATAAAATACGGCCCGAACGTTGAGAAATGGGAGGGTTATTGGCATACTCATAATGATACTGCTGACAAAGTGAGCGCCGATTCATTAGAAAAGGTTGGTAAAATGCTCGAAAGGGGATTGGTTGCAGGATCTTGGCTGAATCATAGAGAGGTTGAGCCTGAGGAAATCGAGGAACCAATCATTCCAGAAATCGAAGAGGTCGATGAGGTTGAAAAGGACAACCAAACCACAGTTGGAATCATCATTATGACTTGTTTAATATTTGTGTTTTCATATAATGCATGGCTATTTTACGCGGAGACCCGAGGGGAGGGGTGAAATCCGCGCACGGCTTCGGCTTGGGTAACGGGAGGGGATTGAACTGTCAGATGACCGCAAGGAAAGATTAGCAAAATTGCGAGATAGGGTTCGCAGTAAGTTGGTTGACTCTCGTGTTCAATCACAGCACCGTGAAATAAAAGCCGAGGATGAAATCGTCATTCAGGTTGAAAAAGCCGTTGTGCCTTCGATTGAATTTGAACCAACGATTTTGAGTGATGGCGAGAGAAGGAGGAAAATTGCAGCCACTTTGGTTTTAATCGGCTCACTGATGGGTGTGATGTCAGGTGCTTTATTTTTACAAGGGAATCCTTCAAGCCTGCTAAATTCCTCACTTTTCAAAACATCCGAAGTTGTCGACACATTCGGCTTTGTACTCGATAACGAAGGCGAACCGATGGTAAATGTCACTATTGAATTGATGGACCAAACCACTAATTCTGTCATTCAAACCACTTTCAGCGACGAAAATGGCCGGTTCCGATTCGAAGATGTTGCAGCCAAAAACTCAATCATAAAATTTTCAAAACCGGATTATACGACCATTGAATACCATTTTACCCCTGACCCTTCGCTGTCACCGATAACGATGCATCTAGGCGATGGTGTGCAAATAATCGATGAGTCGGAGGAGACCACTGGATGGTCGATGGAAGATGCGGTCGCATTGGCAACCGTTGAGGGGCTATTCACAATTGGATGTGCTCTTGTTGGCGTTCAAGCCTCGTTCGAGATTAGGCGTGCAAAAAAATACCGACGCACACAAGCTCTTTGTTGGATCGCTCTATTCAGTCGAGGCCTCATCATTCCAGGTCCTGCATTAATCCTTACTGGGATGTGTTTAATCATCTTTAATCGGCAGGATTTCGAGGATTGGAAATCTAAGGAGGACTGAGCCGATGTACCTCATTACCGTCGAGGGCGGGGATGGCTCAGGCAAAGGCGAAGCGGTACGGTTACTCGCTTCTATCGCCAAAAGATTTGCATTTCCAAATGTCCATTTGACCCACGAGCCTAGGCGTCATAGCGAATTGGGAAAATTGGCACTAAGGGCGGTATCGGTCGGTGATCGTACCCCTTTAGAAGAAGCCGGATTATTCGCTGCTGACCGAATAGATCATTCTCATACCTGGATAAAACCAAGGCTTGCAAAAGGAGATTTGGTCATCTCAGACCGGAATATTCATTCATCTTTGATCTATCAAGGTGTAGTTGGCAATCTTGGATTGGAACAGGTAGCACTAATGAATGGCGCTGCAATGATACCAGACTTGGTAATTTGGATAGATTGTGATCCTGCAAAAGCGATGAAGAGAATTCAGTCAGGAACTTTGAGGATGACGGATAATAAACACGAGTATTTTGAAACTACTGAGATTCAAACAAAAATTCGTGCCGGATTTAAATCGATTTTATCGGGTGAAATAGAAACACCGCCACCATTTGATCGTTGTACCGTTGTTGGACCGATACTCAACGAATCTGGCCTAGACGAATTGGAAAGGAAATTATCGAAAGAACTACGCACTTTTTTCAATCGTCGACCTGACCCATTGAACGTAGATTTAGATCAAGTAGATCGGAATTTACTGGAATCGTTGACCGAAGGAGTTCAGATTCAACGTAGACTTCCTGGGGCGCCGGTGAAGCATCTCTCATTGTTAGAGGATTGGCTCGACGGAAAATCCCCACATCAATGGATGGAAATCGCAGAATCAGAATGGAATGAAACAAGGGCAATAAAAGCAGATGTTCCCGCTCGCCCAATCGCTCATGCTACTTGGGCGGTTCTTGGTACCCTTTCATTGACTGATACTACCGATGTCCCTTCTTTACATGGCCAACTCGGCCCGGTTAGGTCGGTAACAAAACGCCATACTCAACGAATTGTGAAATGGTTGGAACAAGAACGATGGATTCATCGCCAACAAAGCCACGTTCCATTTGCCGAAGCTCAGATGTTCAAATTACGAAAAAGCCGACTTGGGTACGGGAGGTTATGTTTAGCTATGTGGCCATTAAGGGCAGCCCTCGCTAGTTGGCGCCGAGCAAAACCACAAAGCGATTGGGCAAATGCACTCTCTGAGATTTTGAACGAATCTGAAGATAAACGTCCCCCTCCAGCGATTAGGCGCGCTACAAAAGCGGTGTTGGACCGTTTGGAATTAATTTCTAGTGGCCATGCTAATTGCCCAGTTCCTGAAAATGAAACTGAATTGATGATTTGGTGGGCGATGGAGCCGCCTCAATGATCATTCTTCTTCTTGGGGTTTTGCGAGGGTAAATTTGCTGCCTGCGGGCAACAGCACAGCACCGGCGCCACTATCGAAGGATTTTGGCTTAGATGAAAAGGCAGCGCTCAAATACAAACCTAAGAAAAGGCCAAATGGGGTTCCGGTCAAGAGCCTCATCGTAGCGGTCGATTCGTAGGAGGTTAGCATTTGCCCAAAACCATCGAAAGCCATCGGGGCGACCAAGATTACAGCGACTAGCATCACTGCTTTGAGTCGGAGGTTTTTTCGATATACCATTTCGAGCCGATCGTCTGGGAATATCGAAAGAAATGAATCCCTGATCGTCCATCTATTCAATCCTCTACGAGAAAATAAGAATCCACCGATTGCCAATCCGAGGAAAATCCCTATATCTCGAACACAAACCGGCATTTGATTACCATTAATCTCCCAAGATCTATCGGCTTTATTATGACAATTCAAATCTCCAAATCCATAGATAAATGCTGCGAAAGGATCCAATTCGGTCCAAGCGAATTTTCCTTCTGCAGTTTGATTATGACCAACTCCATTCGATTCACTAGTCTGCAGATTCCCCCAAGAATCTTCATATCCATAATCGAACATATTTGCTCGACCGGAAAGATCGGGGACCGAATCGGTTGGTAGATATGCCGGCACCAAAAAAAAGCTGATTAGAAAGAAGGTGCTTATTCCACCTACCCAATTTCCAACCTTGAATTCTCGCTTTCGGCCTTCCAAGCCATTGCGTTCCATTATCCGGCCTATGTGGAAGTAGGGCATATGTTTTTGCTTGAAACGGCTCAGGTTGGCTCATGGAGGAAAAGGTCGGGTTCAGACGCGGCCTCTCGGCTGCAATAGTCCTCGGCCTTTACGCAGGATTTATGCTCGCAGTTGGCGTAGCTCAATTCAAAATTGAGGAAAATGCCTTAAAGAGTGGATTTACCATTTGGATAATCACGATAATCGTGAGCGCAGTCTTATTGACACCAATTCTCTCGAGAGGTCGAAGACGAGGCCGCCCCGATACCGAAGAAGATGTTATCGAGGTTAGAGAACAATTACGTGAATTGAACGAAGGCGTAGGTGGATGGCGAACTCTATCGCACGTTAGGGGCGAAGGCATGGGGGTTTCTGTCTCATTATCTGATGCTTCAAATCCACTATTGATCATTGAAAGTGCCTTGCAATTAGGTGACCGAATACGATTGATTTTTAGATTTTCAAAAACAGAAACCGATTTGAGAGACAGAGTATTACCCTTATTGGAGCAAATGGTCAACCGGTCTCGTATTCAGAGGAGAACAAAATCCTTAACGGTCATGCCTGATATCAAATTTGATCGAGGAGTCATCATCACCCGCGCGATGATGCTATGCCCGCCCTTGATGGTCGGGGGTGCTCTTGGCTTCTCATCGGTCGCACCTGGTGAAACTGCTTTAGCGATTGCAGGTGGGGTTGCCGGAGCGATGTTGGGATTCTTGATAATTACGAATAAGGGTACCTGAGGATTCCTGAGGAAGACTCAAGAGGGTCTAACCCCTGTTGATAGACATGCGCGAGATTACATTCTTCTGGCGCAGGAACCGATTGGCGGAAACCGATATTGCGCCAATGCTAGATATTGTCCAAAGCGCTGAATTTTTATCATATCTCAAAAGAACGCCTAGAGATGTTCATATCCTGATGAAAACAGTTTTTCAACCGGGTAAAAAACCAGAGGATCTAAACGAATTGTACTTCTTAAATTTGATCGAAATCCATCAAGTTCCTGAATTGGAAAACGGTGTTTATCTATTGAATGTCAAATTATCTCATCCATTAGCAAATTTTAATGCTAGAACAGGAGGGACTTCTACAATGCCTTCGAGTAAATTATCAGGTGATGGTTTGACATATATTTTGCAAGGCTCAAACCTTCGATTACGATTGGTTGCGGCTATGGCAAGGCTGATTTCGAAGCCTGATCGGATCTCAGCGCGCCGGGTAAATGTGGCTAAATCCGATGAGAATGGCCCACTTTCCAATAAGCAATTGAAATTAGCAAAATTTGCTTATGACTGCGGATGGTATAATCCGAAAAAGCAAGTTACCCTTTCCGATATGGCGGAAGAACTCGGGATGGCAAGGGCGACCATGTCTGAGCATCTTTCTCGAATTGAGTGTATTTTGATGGATGATTTCCTTGGCTCATTCTCAAATGTCAAATTTAGCAATGAAGAGATTGCAACAATTACAGGAATGGTTGAAAGCGATGCTGAAGAACTGGGAGTCTCGGACGATGGAAATTTCAAAGTGCTGCTGAATAATATTAGATCTTCATATACTAAAAATGAGAACGGAGGAAAGTTGGTTGAGTGAAATTATCGAATTGATTACTCGCCTACGAAAAGCTGGCATTCATGTCACAGAAAAATTAGAGCAGGCGATGGAATTAGTAGATATTTCGGATTTTTCACAGTTTGATTGTGAAGCATTCTATCACGATCGACCAATCGTATTTTTAGAAACGCCGACCGGTGGAGTAAAAACCATTTCAGCACCTCATATGATTGCAACATTAATCCATTATTTAGAATTGGCTCTGGGCCAAGAAGTGGTGATTTATGGAGCAAAAGGCGGCTATATTTGTGCATTGATCGCCCATATTATTGGAGTAGATGGCAAAGTAACAGTTTTGGACCCATCGAAAGAAGTCTTAGATCACTTAAACAGTACATTGATCGGTTACCCAACCATCTCATGCCACCAGCTTGAAGAAGATCGAATAGAACTGAAGAATTTAAACAGAGTTCTAGTAACTGGACAGATCGAAAAATTGCCAGATTGGATCACCGATGGCTTGGTTGAAGGTGGATTTGTAATAGCTCCAATCGGAGATAGCAATTCTCAAAACCTTCTAAAATTAGAGAAGCAGGCTGAAGAATTACTCGAAACAAATCTTGGCCCTGTGCTTTTCGGTCCAGTAAATATCGAAGATTCGATTATTGCCACCCCCTCTCCTGAAGAGATGGCTGAATTGGTCGAACAAGTAGTTGAATTGATGGGTGATATGGATTTGATTAAAAGTGAGGATCGAATAAGGCTATATGATCTCGTGGCTAAATTAAGGCAATTGCCTGATGATTTACCCCCTCCCGAAGAGATGGATGATCCTAGTGAACACCCGATGATGAAATTGATGATGGACGAAGGGACATGGTTCATGAGATTCTGGCCAGTCGTACAATTGATGGTTAAATCTCGACTCCAATCCCCTGGAGCACCAGACCATGATGATTTCGATTCAGCGCATTCAGATTTCATTCCTTAAGGAGAAGAAAATATGGCTGGGATACAAACCGAAATCTCTCGATTAAAGCACAAGGATATCAGGATTCGCCGACGTGCGGTTCGACATCTATTCGATGCCGATGTTCCGAGTGCATTACCTGGATTCACCGCGTTGTTAAAAGATGATGACCCATGGTTTCAATCAAAGGCAATAGAAGCCTATAGAAAATGGGCTAGCACTAGAAAAGACCTTCAGATTTTAATTGATAATGACAATGAAAAACTGGCATCACAATTGCTCTCTAGAGTGGAAGATCAACCAATCGCACAAGCATTATTTTCTCATGAAGACCACTCCATTAGATGCTCGGCAGCCAAAGCACTTTCAAATGATGATGAGTTTCATAATGAAATGTTAATAGATAAACATCATTCTGTGAGAGCGGTCGTAGCTGAGTGTTCAAGCGATACTGAATTGATTAAAACATTGATGTTAGACCAACACTCGACCGTTCGGAGAGAGGCGATTGCAAACGCCGCCCGAAGAGGCTTGAAAATCGATGAAGAGACCTTAATTGTGGCCTTGAAATCCTCTGACCCTTCATTGCGGGCCTTGGTGGCTGCAATGACTGTGAAAACTGGCGGAGATGCGCTTAAAACCGCTTGTAGAGATGATAACCCAAAGGTGATTCGAGCGATTAGTGATTCGCTTAAAATCGAAGTAAATTCGATCGATGAGAGAATTGAAATGCTTACTTTGCAGTGTCCAAGTATAATTCTACGATGGCTTAGATCTCGGCACGAACCCGCTGCTAATTCATTACGATGGCAAATGATTGAGGACCAGTCCATCGATTCTAGAACTCGCTCAAAATTGATCGAGCAAATGGAAGGCCGAACCGAAATCGATTCACAAAGATTGGAAATTATCAAAGAAGATGATTCGATTTTGGTAAAGATGGCTGCCGAGAATTTATCAGCCGCCGTGTCTGAGTTGAAAAATGAGGACCCATGAATTCCGGATTTCACTTCTCAGCCGACGCCAGAGATGGCAACAGTCGAAGATTAAAGATCGAGATCAAACTCAAATCTCCATTTATCGGTAATTCTCTCGAATTAAAATTTCCACGTTGGGTTCCAGGGTCATATCTGATTCGTGAACCGATGCAGCACCTCACAAACCTGAATGGTAGCATCGATGGCAAAGAGGTTAAGGTTGTTAGAATCGGGGTCGATGGAATCAGAATAAGCAATGTTAGCAATGCTAATGAGGTTATACTTACTTATGATTTACTCGCTGCAGAAATGACATGTCGAGCCAATCATTTAGATGCTACACACGTCCATATAATGCCACCATATACCTGGATGTTACCGACAAAAGGTGTAGATAAATCAAGGATGGATCTCACTCACAATATCGGATTGAAAACCCCAAAAGGTTGGCAGACTGCAACCCAATATCCGGGGGCTGAGGGTCGATGGAAGGCTGATGGACGAGATGAATTACTAGACGGCATCATGGAATCGAATGCCAATAAAATGATCACTTGGGAAGTGATGGGCCGAACCCAACATCTGAAAATGTGGGATTCGGGCGGATTGGAAATCCCAACAAAAGCGATTCAGAGATTCAAAGAAGCGATGACGTTGATCATCGAAGAACATTACGGCCTCTTCGGGGTGCCAAAATGGCAAGAATACTGGACCATATTCCATTTTACCGAAAGCGGCCGAGGAGGATTGGAACATATGCGAAGCCAAACATCGATGATGCCTCGTCGTTGTTTGCAAGAAGGCAATGAGGATGATTGGCGAGATCTGGTTTCTTTGTTTAGTCATGAATTCCTTCACCAATGGAATGTAAAACAATTACGACCAAAAAATTTCCTTGATTACGACCTCCAGCAAGAGGTTCACAGCGATCTTTTGTGGTGGTTTGAAGGATTGACCTCATGGCTCGGAGACATCATTTGTTTGCGTAGTGGAGTTTGGAGCGAGAAGGATTGGAATAAGGATTGGATGCGCAAAATGAAACGCCATCATGACCGCAATGGCATGTTGAGTGAGAGTTTGGTTGAAAGTTCCCATGACGCGTGGATTCACCTCTATAGACCTAATTCTTACAGTCGAGAAGTTCAAATCTCATATTATTTGGAGGGCGAGATGGTTATCTTCTGCCTCGACGCTGAATTACGACGACGATCCAAAGGAGAATTCGGTATGGACGATGTGATGGTCACCCTATTCAATAACCATAATTTGGATTCAGAGAATCCTGGTATTTCGCATAAAGACATCAAAAAAGCTCTAGTCAACACCCCGGGTGGACGTAGACTCGGGATGATGCTCGATGAATTGGTTACAGCAAAACAAGCACCTGACATCGATTCTGCGTGTAAAAGTCTTGGTCTAGAAATGGTGGTCGAAAAGGAACAAAAAGGTGCTTGGCTCGGATTAAATATGTCAAATTCGACCAATCAAACCAAGGTTAGAACTCATTTGACAGGATCTCCTTGCCGTGATTTGATTCATACAGGCGATGAAATTCTTGCTGTCAATGGTTTGAGAGTAACTTCTTGTAAAACACTATCGGCAGCTGTTTACGATTTTATCGACCAGCCGGTCAAAATAACCCTATCACGCCAAGCTAGGCTACAGACCATCGAAGTGATACCGATAGCAAATCCGGCTCATCGGGTCAAGATTTCTGGAAAAGGCAATAAAATTTGGAAAGCGATCAAAGCGAGTAAGCGCTCACGAGTCCTGTTCTAAAACATCGAGCAGCACATGGATTGGCGGCAGATCATCAGCGATGGTATGTCTACTGGTTTTAGGTGGAAATAATTCCCCAGATAGGCTCATCGAAATCACTTCCTCTTTGGTCAAACCATCCAGACCAGACGCCGGCCAAACATCGACCGATATCGAATCGTCGGTCAAATAATCTATGAGGATAGCCGGTACTCGCTTTAGTTCTAATTCGATAGCGATAGAGTGACGGTGGTGGCCATCCAAAATGACTCCACTCTTCGAATCGACCAACAATGGTTTTGTGAATCCACCCCATCTAATGGTCATATCGAGCAATTTATCACGATTGCGAGTTTTGATTTGCTCGTGTGGCTTCAACCATGCAAGAGATACTAGTTCGACATCATCAGCATCCCATGACATAGCACCAATGCGGGCGTGGGTTTGGGATAATGCTTTGGAAAGGTTGAGCCCGAGCCTGTTAGGAGGGGAGGACCATGAACCAAGGTAAACTCGGCGATACCCCTCATGCTGAACGGCCAAATTTATTGCCTGTGAACACCGATTTACAAAACGTGGTCAAGACAATAGCCAGCAATGGCTGTGGAGTTTGGATAGTCGGCGGAGCAGTGCGGGATGCACTTCTCGGAATGAACCCACACGAATACGACATAGCAAGCGATGCTACGCCAGACCAAATCGAATCATTCTTTCCGGGCCAAACCATACCGACCGGGAAACAATTCGGCACCATAACCGTCCGCAGTGGTGATTCTATGTTTGAGGTGACCACTTTGAGAACCGAGAGTGGTTATGGCGACGGTCGACGACCTGATGAGGTCGAATGGGGCCGTAGCCTTGCCATTGACCTCTCACGTCGAGATTTCACCATCAATGCGATGGCTTACGACCTGACAAGAGGTTTACTTCACGACCCGTATAATGGCGAAGACGATCTGAAAAACTCGCAATTGCGAGCGGTTGGAAATGCAAATCAACGATTATCGGAAGACGGATTGCGGATAATGAGAGCATATCGGTTCATGGATCGCGCTGCTGCCGGTGTTTGGATTCCAAATAGCGAACTAAACAATGCTTTGATCGATTGCCGAGCAATGCTTTACAAGGTTTCAGTAGAGCGAATTTGGTCAGAGTTAAAACGAATTATTACAGGGCAAAATGCCGATATTGTTTTAGCGAAAATGGCAAATGACGGTGTGCTGAATTCGATTTTTCAGACCACTATTCCACTCGAATCCATAGAGATAATCGCATCGAATTCTCTTGATCTTGAACCGAGATTAGCGATTTTACTCAAAGATGAAACCACGATGAGCGTAAAGGCAATTCTCACCAGGTTGCGAGCATCGAGCGCTCAAATCAAACGCACAAGGCACTTGCATTTCCTACTGGATAAAGCCCCCACAAAACTCGACTCTCGCCTCTATAGAGCAGTTATATCAAGCGAAGTACCAACTCATATTGAACTGGCCAAATTATTGAATTTAGATTACGAAAATCATTCTAATTCCTTGCAATACCCGACCGATGTGAAATGTATCATCGATGGCCGATGGCTGATGGAGCGAACAAATCTCGGCCCCGGAAAGAAACTAGGTCGACTCAAAGAATGGATTCACCGAATCCAAATCGAACGAAATCTTTCGACTGTAGAGCAATTAGAAACCATATTGTGTTCATTACCTTGGCAAAGTGGTGACCCGAATGATTGGCCTAAGGTCGAATGGCCCTGACCGGACTATTCATTGAGGTGAGCCGGGGTGGCTCAAATGATGGAAGACAAAAAGAAACAGGCCGAAGGTTTGCTGAAAACCGGTGGATATGCGGCACTTTTCTCTTTTTTCATGTTCTTTATCGGCTCCGAAGGTGCTGGATTCATTGGCTGTTTTTTTGCAGTAATTATGCTATTTGCCGGCGCTATTGCCCACTCTAGTGCAGCGGTTTCTGCAGCAGCAGGTGATGGTAAAATGGTGCTCCAACAAGCCCAAGATGGCCAGTGGACTTGGGTTCAGCAAGGTGGAGAGGAAAATCCGGTCGCTTCTATGGCATTTAACGATCCAAATAATCAAATTCTTTCAAGGGTTATATCCGAAGTTAGAAATGGCTCCGATCTTGAATCATTGGAATCGAATGAATTGAACATATTAGCCCAAGCATATGGTGTCAATGCTGGTTCCCAGAAGCAAAAAATCCTTTCACTCAAGACCTCACCATTGGCGGCAAAGGCGATGAAACTTGGCGCTGGTGCTGCGGTTGGAGCCGCTGCAATCGGTGCGACATCGATGATAGCAAAGGCGACTAGAGCTGCAAAAGTAAAGAAAGAAGCAATCAATGTAACTGTCGATGAATACGTCGAGGAGATCGAACAATTGGTCCCAGAACCTATCATCGAAGAAGCGGTCATTGAAGAGATTGCAGAAGAGGTCGTTGAGGAAGAAGTCCTCGAAGAGGAGATCGAAGAAGAAATCTTAGAAGAGGTCGTTGAGGAAGAAGTTCTCGAAGAGGAAATCATTGAAGAATCGGTCATTGATGAAGAAGTTGAATTGACCGAAGGCATCGATACCCCACTCGAGCACGCAATCCAATCACTCGGGCAAGCAAGGCTTTCAAGTGAGAGAAAGGCGATATTAGACCAATTGGATAGCAAATTCAGATTGACTTTAAAAATTTCAAAGATCGAAAGAACCCTTCTAGGTGACCCCGGTTACCGCGGTGGCACATCATTGCACGGATTAATAGATGGAGGGCCATTCTCGGGATTGATTCAACTTCACACCGATATTGAAGACCATGGCTTAAAAGTCGGTGAAACCGTAGTGTTGGATGCGAACCTTGAGGATTATCGCTCCAGTTTGAAGCGAGCGGTTCTCAAATCAGAACGCATTCAAGGTTGAATCGCTCTTGCGATAACGATTTTCTGGACCTCTTGAGTGCCTTCGTAAATCTGAGTTATCTTTGCGTCTCGGAAGAATCTCTCTACTGGGAATTCTTTGGTATAACCATAGCCTCCAAGGACTTGGATGGCTCTTTCAGAAACCCACATCGCGGTATCACCTGCGAATAATTTTGCCATACTCGCCTCTTTAGAGTGTCTTGGTCCACCGTTCTCATAATGGTTTTGTTTTGCCCAAGATGCCCTATAGACCAATAGACGAGCAGCATCTATCTTGGTTGCCATTTCAGCTAAATAAGCGGTAATCATTTGGTGTTGAGCAATTGGTTTGCCAAATGCTTCACGTTCGTGAGCATATTGTAATGCGGCCTCGAACGCCCCCTGAGCGATGCCTAGGGCTTGGGCTGCAATTCCGATTCTTGAATTATCGAGAGCATTCATTCCTATCGAAAATCCTTTGCCCGGTCCTTTGAGGACATTTCCCACCGGTACTTTACAATCATCGAGAATCAAAGTGCAGGTATCGGATGATCTAATCCCCAATTTATCCTCTTTTTTGCCGACGGTGAAGCCTTCGTAAGATTGCTCGACAATGAATGCAGTGGTACCACCATGGCGTTTTATGCCATAGTCTGGATGGTCGACATCCTTGGCAAAAAGGACAAATATTTTGGCTTGGGTACCATTGGTAACCCACATTTTTTCTCCGTTTAGGAGCCAATGGCTACCGTCTTCTGATAACTTGGCTTTACAGGACATTGCGGCCGCATCGGTACCTGCACCCGCTTCTGAGAGTGAATAAGCGCCGACTTCGCCCGCTGCAAGTCTAGGCAGATAAGCCGCTTTTTGTTCATCGGTTCCGTGGAGTGCAATGGTTTTTGAGCATAATCCAACATGAACACAATACATTACTGCAAAGGAAGGATCTACCCTTGCCAATTCTTCGATAATAATCGACTCACATATATCATCGACTGGAGTTCCACCGTATTTCTCAGGAATAGTTATTCCCTGAAGACCGTATTCGAGGAATTGCTCCCATTCTTTCGAAGGAGCGATTTGGTCTGCATCTCTAATTGAAACCGTTGGGTTGAGTATCGATTCGGCAAAGTCGCGAACAAGTTCTCTAATCATCTCTTGCTCCTCGGTTTGGGCAAACTGCATAATGTGTGGGAGGTAGGTCTTCCATATGAGCCATACTACTAACATGGTGGTCTAATATCCAACGCGTTCATATAGAATGTGCCAAACGGCGCGTCGGGGACAGACCATGGACGATGAAATCATGGAATTCGGCATCGCACACGACCGCAAATATTCGAGGGACCACCTTTGGTTTCAAGAAAAAGATGACCGACTTGTAGTTGGCATTTCGGACTACCTAGCCTCTGAAATAGGCGATATACTACGAGTCATTCTACCTCACGCTGATACCGAAGTCGATGAAGAACAATCTCTTTTCTCCCTTTGGACCGCTGATGAAAAACTCACCTTCCCGAGCCCGTTCGCTGGAACCTTGGCCGAAGTTAATGGTGAGGTCGAGATCAATCCGGAATTGGTCAATGACTCACCTTACGATATTGGTTGGATCATCATTCTCGACCCACACGATTACGATATGGAAAATCTACTCGACGGTGATGAGTACGTAGATTTCCTTGCTGAGGATTGATTCTTGATGTCCGATGCATTGGCTCTGTTGAAGCAAAGCCTTGCAAATGCGCCAATAATTTGGAAAGGAGATTATCCGTATTTCATCCATCCGCTCACCGATGGAGTGCCACGACTTGATCCTGAAGTTCTATCAGCTGTAGTCAAATTATCACTCGAAGCCATCGATTGGGAAAATACCGATTTAATTCTTGGAATCGAAGCGATGGGTTTGCCACTATGCGCACCGCTTTCGATAGAGAGTGGCAAGCCGTTAGTCATTGCTCGCAAACGAAGTTATGGCCTTGAAGGCGAAGTGATAATCGACCAATCGACGGGATATTCCAAAGGAGCGATGTGGTTGAATGACATCAAGGATGGAGAGCGAGTTGTTATCCTGGATGATGTCCTCTCTACTGGGGGCACCCTTCGATCTGTTATCGAAGGGGTAAACCGAGCAGGTGGAATCGTCTCGCACGTTATGACGGTGGTCGAAAAGGGGCCTGGTTTGGCTATTTTGGCCCAAGAATTCCCTGGAATCCCATTCAATTCATTGGTTCGTCTTGAGATGGAACACGATAAAATCATCATCTTGGAGTGATAGTTATGGATTTAAATCGACACGATTTTCAATTAAAGGAGCTCATCGATAGAATTCAAACAAACGATAACCGTTTGATCGCACTTCAAGTGCCGGAAGGTCTCAAAATGCAAGCGCTTGAGATGATGGATGAAATCGAAGAGGAAACCGCTGCAAAAGTCATTCTCGCGGCGGATCCTTGCTACGGTGCATGCGATTTGGTCCACGACAAAATGAAAATGATGGGAGTTGAATTAGTCGCTCACATGGGTCATTCACAAATGAATATAGAATCGGGTATGCCAACTCAGTTTATCGATGTAACCTACGATGGAGACCCCGAGATTGACGCAGTTCTTCCACTATTGGCTCAGCATCGTGCAATCGCTGAATCTAGATTGGGACAACTGGAAGAAGACTTGAGTGAAGAGGAAGCGAAAGAGAGATTTCTCGATGCTGTCGGTAGGGTTGCACCACTCAAAGGCACCAAATTAGGCCTGGTTGGTTCGATTCAACATTTGCACCTAATTTTTGATTTCAAAAAGCGTTTCGAAGCCGCTGGTTATGAGGTTGAAGTCCCGGTTGGTGGCGCTCGACTCACCTTCCCTGGCCAAGTACTCGGTTGCAATTATTCAGGCGATGACGATGAGATTGGCCACTATTTATTTCTCGGTAGCGGTGATTTTCATCCAATTGGTTTGGCCCTTCATACCGGAAAGCCCCTAGCCATGCTCGACCCTTATACCGGCGATGCCGATGAAATGGGAGCGGAGCGAATCGAGAGAATTCTTCGTCAAAGGTTTGGCATGATAATGTCGATTCAGGACTCGCAAACCTTTGCTATATTGATCGGTGAAAAACCAGGGCAAATGCGCCGCACTCTCGCCCTTAGGCTCAAGAGATTATTGACAAAACATGGTAAAAAAGGCTACTTGCTCGCACTGGAGCATATCGGACCTGAATTGATTAATTTCTATCCGGTCGATGCTTTCGTCAATACCGCTTGCCCAAGAATTGCAATCGACGATGCGGTCAGATATTCCAAGCCATTGGTAACGCCTTTCGAATTAGAGGTTGCTCTAGGTGAAAAAAAGTGGGAAACCGGATACCAATTCGATGAAATCCCTTAACCATTATTAGAGGGGATTCTTCAATAACCGTAGACGGTGACCCCTCAAGGTCATGGGCACTTATCTTGACCGAATCGGAGCGGGGTTGGTTCTCGCTCATCCAGAGGTATTTGGATTCGACTACGTACCGCAAGAATTGGTTGGTCGTGAGCATGCTCAAAAGGAATTGGCCAGCATGTTCGTTGGTCTCGCTCATCCAGAGGGAACAGGGCGTGCTGTCGTAACCGGCCCCGTGGGTTCTGGTAAAACCGCCTTGGTCAAACGGTTCTGTGTCGATATGATCCGTCATCTTTCCAATGCTCGCTCAATAAAAAACGTGCATGTGAATTGCCGCAATGCAACGACCGCTTCTCGGGTTATTCAAAAGGTCATCAAAGATCTCGACCCCGGTTACCCCGACCGGGGCTTGGGGGTTGGAGAATTACTAACTTCGTTACGGCGAATGATAATTGCCGAATCTGTCCATCTCATCATCGTTTTGGATGAGGTCGATCATTTGTTGCGCCATGGCGGTGATGATGTATTGTATAAATTATTAAGAATTGATGAAGATATGGATTCTACTGGTACCTTATCGTTGATCTTAATTTCACAAGAACAAATTCTGGATATTCTCGAAGGTGCGGTCATCTCCCGCATGGGTCGCTCCAACCACCTCCGTTTACCTCCCTATAACGAGAATGGTTTGCTAGCGATAGCTCGACAAAGGGCCAAAGCTGGTTTGACCAATGGGAGTTACTCAGATGAAACCTTGGTTTTGATCGCCCAAGCCGCTGCTCCTACCGGTGATGCCCGAAGGGTGATCGAATTATTGGAAGGTTCGGCGAGACGGGCTGAAATACAAGGTCGAAATTCTATCGACTCAAAAGATGTCCAGCGGACGGTCATCACCCATTCGATAAATGTTGATTTACTAGATATCGATAGACTTCCGGTTCATTCGATGATATTGCTTTTGGGTTTGTGCAGGAAAATACGCCGAACCGGGACGATTACCAGCGGCGAAACCGAGCAAAATTACAAAGTAGTTTGCGAAGAATTTGATGAAAAACCAAAGGGTCATACCACGGTTTGGAAGTATATTAAACAACTCGCACAAGATGAAAAAGTGGAGGGCGGGAAAGGCCGAACTCAACATATTACAATGCCTCATATGTTGCCCAGTGATGTGGCTAGACGACTCGAATTATTGATTCCTGCACGTCTTAAATGAAGCTTCGGTTTCCAAAGTGACCACAGATGGGGCTAAATACCCGTCCCATGTCGCCCGGTTTGCTCAAAGGAGTCGTCTTTCATGGCAGATACATCGTTCGTCGCAGTGGTAAATGACACCGAACCCGCAAATGGCGGCTGTTCGTACAATATGACCATCAGCGGAAATAACCTCTCGCAATTCCTAGGGAAGAAGATCGGCGACGTCGTCGATGGTATCTTTGTCGGTGAAGGCGAAGCAACTCTCGCTGGATACAAATTACAAGTCACGGGTGGTTCTGACAAGACTGGAACACCTATGAGAGCAGACTTGACCGGCGGAACCCGCCAATCTATCTTGGTAACTGCATCTACTGGATTCAAGGGGCACGATTTGGTTTACAAGACCAAAGGTGGCGAAAAGAAGCGATTCCGCTACAAACCAGATGGTATGCGCATGCGCCGTACCTTCCGAGGCAGTACTATCACCGCAGATACCCGCCAAATCAACCTCAAAGTCGTAGAAGCGGCTAACAAGTCTCTCGCAGACATCCTTGGTACCTCATCAGAGGAATCATCCGAGTGAATTAAAAGCAAATGAGAAAAGTTGGGGGGAATAGGAAGCATGGCACAAAAGCTTCCGGCTCAACCAGAAGTCAATATTGGCTTAGTCGGTCACGTCGACCATGGTAAAACCACTCTAACCCAAGCCCTATCTGGAGTTTGGACAGATACTCATTCCGAAGAACGAAAGCGTGGTATCTCGATCAAATTAGGCTATGCAGATACCGCATTCTACAAGACACCAAAAGGCGAATATTACGCTACAGGTCGTAGATCCGATGGTGGAAACGACGACGTTACCGGATTACAACGGGTTATTTCATTCGTAGATGCCCCCGGTCACGAGACTTTGATGGCGATCATGATCACCGGTGCATCCATCATGGATGGTGCGATGTTAATGGTCGCTGCAAACGAAACCTGCCCTCAACCTCAAACCCGAGAGCATTTGATGGCATTGGGAATTGCAGGAATTGAAAATATCGTGATCGTTCAAAACAAAATCGATTTAGTAAGTCGAGAAAGAGCATTGGAATCCTATAAAGAAATCAAAAAATTCCTCAAAGGAACTATCGCTGAAGAGGCACCTATCATTCCGGTTTCCGCTCATCACGACGTTAACCTAGACGTCTTAATTCACGCTATAGAAGAAACTATTCCAACCCCGGACCGTTCGAAAGACACCCGATCAATAATGCATGTTGCTCGATCTTTTGATATCAATCGCCCCGGCACAAGACCGGAGAAATTGCGCGGAGGAGTCATCGGCGGCAGCATTGTTGAAGGAGAATTCAATGTTGGAGACGAAATTGAAATCGGACCTGGCAGAAGAATCGAAAATGGCAATAAAGTCCACTACGAACCGATCAACTCCATTGTCAAGAGTATGCAAGGTGGAGGCCTTAACCTCGATATAATGCACGCAGGTGGTTTATGTGGAATGGCAACACCATTGGATCCATTGACGACTACTGCCGATAATCTTAGTGGCCAAATCGTCGCACGTAAAGGCGACCTACCACCAATCCGTGATTCGGTGACCATCTCATCATACCTGTTGGAGAATATGGTTGCTGGTGAAGGAGAAGATGCTTCGCCAGTCATGCCACTCAGGTCTGGAGAGATGTTGATGGTAAACGTTGCTACAGCCACTAGTGTCGGTGTTGTTTCGAACCCTGGAAAAGGCAAAGCTACCCTCAAACTCCGCTTGCCGATATGTGCTGATGAAGGTCAACTGATCTCTCTTTCACGCCGTGTCGGCGCACGCTGGCGCCTTATCGGCCATGGAATGATTCAGTGATCACGATGCGTCGAGTCCTCATCGATGCCTGCGGCTGGGTAGCGGTTATCGAAGCTGGTATCAATATCGACAAAGCATTATTGGAATGCTCTGGAATTCGAAACATTGCAATTGTTAAATCCGTTATGACCGAACTTGAGGCTTTACCAGGAAATTATTTGCTCGGCATTCTTTCGGCTAAAGCTGAAGTGGTCGAAGCCGAAAAAGAAGTTGGCCATCATACCGACGACCAATTATTTTCTATTGCACAGAAGGAAAATTGGCCGGTGCTAACCGTTGATACCGAATTTAAACGGCGATTATCTATAGCAAATCTGTCTTGGATTGAGGTTAGTGGTAGATCTCATTTGAGGCTTGTGGATTGACACACAATGAATTGTGCCGGTGTGAAGTTCATATACCTCATTGTGCCGATACGACCCTGATGGCAACCAATCAACCAACCTATCAATCCTCTGAGGAGGCTGAATTAATCGAGTCTGCTCAAGAATTGGTCCAACTTCTCATCAATGTTGGAGCCAACCCTCATACTGCGAGGACTTTGCTTTGTCTATACGTTCACGGACCTTCTACCTCAAACCAATTACAAAAACGCTGCATGATTCGCCAACCTGATGTTTCTATCGCTATCGGCGAACTCAAAGATATGGGATTGATCAATCTTGAAAATTCAAATCCGGGAGCAAGAGGACGACCCTCCCACACCTATTCATTATCCGTCCCGATAAAAGAAGCGCTTTCGCCCTTCAGAATGCTTGCCTTAAAGCGACTCCATATAATCCAAGAACAGATCTCTAGAATATCTGAGTTAACCGATTCGGTCTTGGCCAATTAGGGCAGAGTGAATAAGGTATCGTCTCCATGTCCATCGAGCAGGCGGAGTTTTACCGCTGCATCTATCCAAGCATGAGCATAATTGATCGCTCCAAAGGCTCTAACAAAATCGCCATTATTTTTGAAATGGAGTGCATCTGATGCATAATCATCAGCCATTCGCATCATGACCTTCAGTTGTGATGATTGTGGGCTCCCTTCATCATGAATAGGTGTCGCCTTTGCACGAGCAGCTTTTGTTAGTGATAGATAATGGCTGAGTTTTTCCTCGGTTATCACATCATCGACATCCAAATCACTCACCTCTTTGGCGATTCAATAATCGATTTACATCATCGCTACGGCCTAAGGATTGGTACAGATCTATCGCCAAGGATATCCTGCCTTCATCCTCTGCAGCACAGGCGCGCTTGAAAATTGTTCTACGCTCCTCCCAATCATTCGCAACAGTAGCTGCCGCAACCTGCTTTTGCAGTTCTATTCGGCGTAAAGCTGCTAATTCAGGAGATTGCCATATTCGAACCAATCCAGACCTTGAGGCAGTAACCATCGTATCCGCTGCCATTCCAATTAGCATATCACCAAAGTTAGCATGTGCTGATTCGGGCGTCTGCTCGGCTATTAATCCGTTCAATCCGCCTTCGACGCTCAATATCCACCAACCGTCACCACACCTGGTTGCACAAAGGGGTTCTAGCGAACGAGACTCAACCATCTCAAGGCTATCCCAGCCATATGGATGAGGCAAACCCTCCCATAGCATTCCATCTGCCGATTGAAGTAAAACCTTACCGCCGACCATTCGGCTAACCCACGACCAGACCCTCTGCTCGAGAATTCTTTGCGAGTCATCATTGGCAAGGCGAGCACATCTTAATTTTCCTTCATCATCTTGCCACATCAAGTGTTCACGGTCAAACCATCCAACCAAACGCCTGACCTTTCCGCTATCCAAGCGCTTCAAGCCCTTGCCTTCGTGATTGAATACATGCAATTGGCCTTTGCGACATGAAAGAACCCAACCGCCACCTGGACGTGCTAAAATATCGCTAAAACCACCGTTTGTGGATCGGCCCTCTCCTATTTGGGAGCCATCATTTGCTCTGATAACATTGAATCCATGTCCCGATAATATTCCAATCATCCCTTTTGAATAAATGGCTGCATGAACTCTAAACGGTAAAGAACGGACCCAACGTGGTTTACATTCTTGGTCGAGTAACATGATTTCTAAACCGGCGGAGACCAAAAGATTCGGCGCTTGCCATGATCTTGAAACCGACCAACTCATTGTGAATCCTCCATCATGCCCCAAGCTATCAATTGGGCTTTTGCATCATTGGTGAGGACGAAGTATCTCGAACGCCCTTTTTGCTGGACTGTTAAAATCCCTGCCCTATAGAGACGGTTGCACATCTGCGACATCCTCGGACGCTTTACACCGAGCGAATCCTGCAATCTAGCATCCGAAGGTGAGAAAGATCGTTGTGAAGCAACCTCGACTAAAGTTGCATCATTATGAGAAAGATTTCGCAAAGTCATCAAATCCAAGGGATTGCTTTGTTTGGTCCCGATTACCGGCCTACGCATCGCACTCAGCAATTCGGCAAGCCCCATCCCTTCAGGGATATTCAAAGCTGCAACCAATTGCTCCAATATTGGAATTTCATTTTCAATTTCGACTTCAGGTTGTGATTCTGGCTCAAATACCTCCTCTTCTACAATTTGGGCTTCCATCATTAATTCACTACTAGGATCAACCCATATCTCACGAGGTAGTTTTTCTTCATCCAGTATGTAATCTTCACTTGGGGTATAATTCAATTGATCTTTATTTCTCGACCTAAGGCCACCGAATGGACCTGCAAACGATGGCATCATTGGTTGAGGTGGAGGCTGGTCTAAGATGTCCATATCTAAATCGAATCCAGTAGGTGCTTGTGGTTGAGCCAATTCGGGTTCTTTTGTCCACATCTGTGTCGATGCTGATTCAATAATCGGCTCCGGCTCATCATAGACCGGCTTTCTTGGACGAGAGCGCTCATCATCGACCATGTCACGCATCAAGCGCATTAATTTTGAGGGCTGCCCAATACTGCGGTCAACTAGAAAGTCAACACAGGCCTCATTCATTGACCAACCAGAGGAAGCAACGGTGGAAATACGCTTTTCACAGAGGTCTTTTATCTGTGTATCGTCAAGATTTTTCAAGACTTCGACATGGTCGAATCGATTGATCAAAGATTCGGACCATTGGGCTCTTTGGTCTGTGGTAAGAGTGATGACAACCACTGCATCCAAGCGCTGAAAGCCGGCCATTAAACTAGAAATTACCGAACCTAGAAGCGTGCCATCTCCATTGGTATAATCTAGTGAAATCAGCGGTAAAGGGCCGTCGCTTTCCTGGGTGTATTTTGCCAATCTCGACACTAATTCTTGAGTTGTCCCGGGAATGTCAAAGCCGATCATCGAACCATATATCTCATGGAGAATTTGGTTTTGCTGATCGCTCGATGGAAACATCTCCAAATGAATATGGGTTGATGTTTCTTCACCAACACATCTCAACAAAGATGTGCGTCCAGTACCGCTCTCACCAACCAATAAGATCATCCGCGCATTTCTTTGTTTCAAGAACCGAGCCCAACGTGCCGCGATATCGCCTCGACCGATCAATAATGAAGATTGACCTTTTTCCAAAGGCCTGGTTGTGAAAGGATTGGATTGGAGTGCTGGTAATTCAAGAATTGGTTTATCATCACTCATAGAAATGAGCGGACCAATAGAGTATATGATGTTTCAGTAAAAAGTAGCCTTGAAAGTACCCGTTAAGACGCGTTGAATCGATGACCAGGCCGGTGATTTCATGCTCAATGACGGCTTGTTAACATATGGTTAACGCGTTAATTAACGCGTTAGTCAAGCGGATTATTCATGGTGTATGCACACCCGCACTCACACCGTCGGAGGACTCATTCATGCCGGTTGACAACAGTCGTCTCAAAGGCTTCTTTCGACTTGATGTCAATCAAAGGCGCCAAATGGTCGCCACTATGGCTGAACTTAGCCCAGATGCCATTGAGGCCTTGGCTAGTCATGGTGAACTGAGTGAACAAGCCGCTGACAGAATGATCGAGAACGTAATCGGCACCATGTCCTTACCGGTAGGAGTCGCTACCAATTTCGTCATAGATTCCAAACATTACCTCATACCTTTTTGCCTCGAGGAATCAAGCGTGGTAGCAGCTGCGTCCAATATGGCAAAACGCTGCTTAAAGATGGGTGGATTCAAGACTCAAACCGATGGCCCAATCATGATTGGTCAATTGCAAGTTCTAGACCTAGATAACCCAGTTGAGGCCGGAACAGCAATTCTTGAGAACAAACAAGAGTTGATTGATTTATGCAATTCATTACCATCGACAATGGTTCGCTTGGGCGGCGGTTGCAAAGATATTGAAACCCGAATACTAGATTCGATGAATGGCCGCACACTAGTCATCCACATCCTGGTTGATACCAGAGATGCCATGGGAGCCAATGCTGTCAATACCATGGCAGAAATGATATCTGGAAGAGTCGAGGAAATTAGTGGGGGGAGAGTTCATTTGAGAATTCTTTCAAATCTAGCATCATTGCGATTGGCAAGAGTTAGCGCCACATTCACTCCTGAAGAGTTATCGAACGATGGCAACCCCATCGAAGGGGCAAAAATCATCGACGCAATTCTCGAAGCCCATGATTTTGCAATGATTGACCCTTATCGGGCAACTACGCACAATAAGGGCATTATGAATGCAATCAGCCCGATAGCCCTCGCCTGTGGTCAAGACTGGCGGGCGATCGAGGCCGGTTGTCATGCCTGGGCAGCGGTTGAAGACGGTTGCTACAAATCGATGTCGAGATGGTCAAAGGACGAGTTGGGTAACTTAGTCGGCTGGCTCGAAACGCCAATGGCTGTCGGCATCGTTGGAGGAGCATCAAAAATTCACCCTGCCGCTAGAGCAAATTTGGCAATTCTTGGGGTTGAATCGGCCCAAGAATTGGCTGGAGTTATCGCAGCAGCGGGTTTGGCCCAAAATTTGGCTGCGATGAGAGCATTAGCGACCAATGGCATTCAAGCAGGTCATATGAAATTACACGCTCGCAATCTTGCAGTAAGTGCTGGTGCGGCCGGTGATGAAGTCGAACTCCTTGCCGATCTTATCAAACAGAAAGGTGGGCCGATAACACAAGGATTGGTCGACGAAGAATTGCTCAAAATGAGAGATTCACTCTGACTCATCATCGAATAGGGTGGTTTGAACCGGTCCTTCGTCCTCATCCCTGAGGGCGAGTTTCGATTCCATCCCATCGAGCATGCCCGATTGGGAGACCATATCTCTGAACCAAGCTTTGACTTTCTTACGATCGGTATGAGGACAGCCAAATACCTCTGAAAACCGTCGAGTTGTGGTCAATCTGCGAGTATTGCCATCGCGGCGTCGATTGACCAAGCCTGCTTGAGCAAGTGACCGGATGTGATCATATGCTCTTTGGCCCAATAATTCGACCAGACGAGATTGCGGCATGGGCTGATGGTATGCGATAAGCGCAGCTGCTTTGAGCAACTTTTGTGGCATCTCGGTACGAGTTTCTGCCGGAAGGGAATCAGCGATTGACGGTTTTACCTCGATAGCCCATCTCCCACCGATTTCAATAACTTGTAATGCTCCACCTTTGCGTCGTTTCAGCGTACCTTGAATATTTGCCAAGGCTTCTAAAATCTCCTCGACTTCATAACCAAGCGATAGAGATAAATCCTCGGCTGTCAAAGATTTTCCTGCACTAAACATTGTGGCTTCCAATAGAGTTTCCAAGGCAATTTCCGTCATGTAATTACTACCTCACTCGACTAACCAGTCCTCTATCACGATTGTTTCTTCCGCTAAGGCAGCCGCTGCTTTTTCCTCTAGAATAGCCGCTGCTTTTTCCTCGGCTTCCTTTGCTCTTTGCAGCAAGTTTAATGCATGGCGAACAGAACCCGTATCGTCGGATTGAGAATCGTTTGAATCCTTTTGAGCAAGTTTTTCACTCATTGAAGTAGCCTCGGCATAAGAGGTGGATTTGGGCCATTTATCTTCGATCATAATCTGATCTTCAGCACCTTCTTGGCTTACCATAGCCAAACCCCGGTGGGTCAAGAATAAGCCAGCTACGAACGAGGTAATCTTTGACTCTAACTCATAGCGGTCGGGGACAAATCCGTGCTGTTCTACCAATTTATCACGAACGATTTCTGTGACCAAATCGATTGGAATCTTACTTTCAGTAGACGAAGAAATGACCGTGCGCATAGCTTTCCAACACATCTCCAAATCCTCTTCAAGATTCTCGACGTGCATTCTCGCACCGACATTTTGCATTAAATTTTCTAATTCCTCGGCATGAAGGCGCCGATTTTCTTCTTTTACCTTGAGAATTTCAGCCTCATCACAGGCATCTTTTAGTGCAGATAATAATTCACCTAAAGTCGAAGGACGGCCTTCATCACGGCGGATTGATTCACCGAAGAAATCCGGTAACATCGCATCTGCATTACCTTCGAGAATAGATGCGGTGAACATGAATTCCTCGTCGTCATATTCACTTTCCCAGCCAAAATCACCAAATTCTTCTTCGTCATCCAAATCCAAAGCGATAACTCGTTCAAATAATGTCGACGCTTGGTGATTTAACACCTCCCAAGACAACCTGATCAAACGACCACAAGCGGGTAAATCCAATGAATTTGCTTCTTTGCGGACCCTTTGAGTGAATAATTTCAAGAATGCGCTCAAATCGATATTCCAGGGATCCATTCCCTCTTCTTGAACCAATGAAAGAACCAATGCGACCGAACGGTCGAAGGGATCGATCAAAACTTGGTGCTCGGCCCCATCTTCCTGAGCGATGGTCATGATTCGGTCAGCGAAGCGTTCCGCTTCGACTACATCCTCTTCTTGACCGATCAATTGGTCAATAATGTCCTGGCGTAGAAACCAGGAGTCGAGCACGGTTTGCGACATGGTCAAACCTTCTCTTTGACTCCTTCTTGTTCAATCACTTCTTCGGTTTGGTCTTGTTCGGAAATTGCATTAACGATCTCTCGGTGCTCTTCGATATCTTCGGTCAATTCTTCAGTTCTTTCTGCGAGTGCCTCGAATCCTGTTGAGGAATCGTCCTCTTGTTCGATGTGATTCAACAAACCACCAAGGCTCTTTGGAGCATTGAGCGGTTCTGGAACCTCTGGCATTCCTTCAGACATCAATCTGGCCTCCTCTATCCTCGAATGATTCTTGTCACTCGCTTCTTTTGCTTCTTTCTCGGCCAATGATCCTAATTCGATCGCACGCTGGCGGTTGAAATCCAAAATTCGGCGAGAGCATCCATCTCCACCGTGGGTAATTCCGATGTGGTGGTCGGCTAATTCTAGTGAGACCTTGCGCAATGTGACCATGATGAATTGAGCCGATTCGCTGCGGTTACGGCATTCTTTAGCGATCAATCTAGAATTTGGAACGTCGAGATTTTGGTCGACTTCATCAAAGTAGTAAAATGGGCTCGGGTCGTAATCCTGAATTGCGAAAATCATCGCCAAAGAGGCCATTGATTGCTCGCCACCGGAGAGTTGGCGTCGGTTAACTTTAGCATTCTTTCCTTTTGGTTGAGCCCATAATTCCAGTCCAGCCTTGAACGGTTCGTCGGGGTTTTCAAGGAATAATTCCCCTCTTCCACCATCTGATAAGCGCTTGTAGACCTTCTTGAAATTCTTATTGACTTCTTTGAGAGTTGCCAATAGACGGGTTTTCCTCGAGGTCTCTAATTTATCGGTAATATCTATCAAGCGTTTTCTGCGCTCTTGTAGGGTCTTGAAATCGGATTTCATCTCATCCAACCTTTCTTTGCAAGCACTATATTGTTCAATCGCGAGCATATTTACTGGGCCAAACCGATCGAGTTTTCTTTGCAGGTCTCGTAATTTCTTTTCAGCTTGTCCAACATTTGGCAAAATCGCATTCGGATCTGCAACTGGGATATTGATATCTGCCATTTCGACCAATAAATCGGATAGTACACCTTGGCGAGACGAAATTGAACGAGCGATGTCTTCAGCCATCGATCGCGAGTGGATGATATTGTTTGCTTTTTGAGTCGCATTTGCACGCAGGTCCGCTCTCCTTTCGGTCAACCCTGTCTTTTCAGTTTCAAGTCCAACGTGTTCTTCAAGCAAGATACTTCGCTCTGCTTCTTTTGACGCTAAGACTGCACCATCCTCATCTATAGCAGCAGTCCAGGAAGTAATTGAAATTACTCTTCCTGCCATTGCAGATTGTATTTCATCGGCACGAGTGGTCAAAGAGTCTGCTCTTTGAGATAATAATTGGCTCTTTTCTTGGCCGCTGTCGAGCATGACGCTCGCTTTGGTCGATGCACCCTCTGCATTTACTCGAAGGCTTTGTGCTGCTAGTAAACGGGTTCGAATCCCTTCGGGTGAGGAGTTCTGGAGGTTTTCATTAGCCTGATCTCGAGCTGCTTCAGCTTCAATAAATTTAATCTGTGCAGATTCGACCATACTGAGTTTTCCTGTATGGTCTGCCTCGAGATTTTTCAATCTGGTTTCGAGTTGAGTCGCTGCACCACGAGCTTTGTCGAGGGCTTTTTTGGCCAATTCCATTTCGGCATTCCACGAACCAACCTTTACTGAAAAGTCATCTTCAGCCAATGAATTAATTAAAGCCCGCACCGATTGCTGTTGTGATATAGCCTCGCGCAAGGCTGCAGCAACGGTTTGTTCCATCAAAGAAAGACGATCGACCTCTGCACCAAGAGTTTCTACCTCGGACGCCCCTTGGATTTTTCCACCAAATCCAGTTTTCATTCGTGCTTTTGATCCACCGACCATCGCACCACCCGGTTCGGTGACTTCGCCACCGAGTGTAACCAATCTCACACCACCCATCAAGCGGCGAGCAGTAGCCAAATTATCGACCACAAGAGTATTGCGCAATGCATATGCGACCGCTGTTGCAATCCGAGGATCATAATCCAATAATTCATGAGCAAAACCGATCACACCTGGTTTTCGTGCTACCATGGATGCCTTTCCGCTAGACCGATTTGTCTGTAATTTATTCAGAGGTAAAAAGGTCGCTCGACCTGCTCTTCGATTCTTGAGCATTGCCATAGCTTCGGCTGCGACTTGGTCGTTTTCGACGACGACCGAATTCATTCCACCGCCAACAGCGGTCGCCAGTGCATCTTCATGAACGGAATCGCGTGGTGCGCATAATTCTCCAATCGTTCCGATTATACCTCGTAATTCACCTCGGTCCCTCGCAGCCATAATCGCTGCTGCACCAGGGGCCATTCCATTGGATCCCGATCTCTTCTCGAGTTCGGTTCGAGCGCTGACAAGTTTTCTCTCAGCTTCGTGAAGACGACGTTCGACTGCAGCCTTTTCATCTATCAAACGTGCTTCTGCATTTTGAGCGCTCCTCATTTGAGTCGCTAGATGAGTTCGGTCTTTTTCTGGATCTAACTCATCCATCTCTTCGCCTTGAAGAACTAGATCGTCATGGGCTAGCCTAGCATCGTCGACCTCTTCTTCAGCCGTACTGAGTTGTTCTGCAATCATCTCAGCTTGGTTGAGAACTTTGTCGGCATCTTGACGAGCTTTGGTAACAGCTTCTCGGCTTAATTCGAGTGTCTCATTGGCTTTTGACAAAGCCCGCGAGAGGCCAGCACTGGCCTCATCTGATGATTCGAGTGAGGTTTGAATCTCTTTTTCTTCGGCCTCGGCTGCTGCAAATGCTATTTTGGATTCTGCCAAAGCGGTTTTTGCTTCGCTTAGGCTTTGCTCGTGATTTGCTAAATCAGTTTTTGCAGCCGTGATTTGGCTCTCCAATCTTTCGAGATTTTCCTCGTCATCGAGTTGTGAGTCTTTTGCTTCTCCAATTCGATCTGCATTTCTGTCGACCGCAACTTGTAATCTGCGAATCTCTTCTAGTAATCCACCTTTGTCATCACCCATCGCTTGACGGATTTTGGTTTCTAGTTCGCCAATTTGGTCATCGAATGCTAATAATTCAACTTGAGCGGCTTTTACTTCGGATTCCAAGCCGACCGCCTCTGCTAAATGACGAGACCGTTCTTCCGAATGGTGTTTGATCTCAGCCTTTGCACTAAAGTGGCGTGATTGATAGAGTTCGATATTTGCAAAATCAAATTCCTCTTTTGCAGATTTTGCTTTCTCTGCTAATGCCTTTTCTTTCTCAAGGGTTTTCAGACGAGATTTTTGCTCTTCCTGTACCAGAGAAATCCGGTCAATATATTCCTCGACCTGGCTTTTCTGGCGTTCAGCCTTACGGATTTCGTCATCGTACGAAGTTACTCCTGCGACCGAGTCCAAAACCTTCCGCCGTTCTTTTGGCGTCATCTGCGAAAGTTTGGTAACATCACCTTGAAGGACGATGTTGTAGCCATCAGGCCTAGCATTCGCTTGACCTAGAAGGCGATGGAATGCTTTTTGCCCACTTTCTTCGCCATTGAGGAAATAGGTTGTGACCAAATTATCAGATCGGGTCAAGCGAACGGCTCTAGTGAGTTTGACCTCATCGGATTCGATGGGCAATCGGCGCCGGCCATTGGAAAGAATTGGATTAGCAAAGATGAGGGTTACCTTTGCGTTTCTTGCAGGCCTGTCATTTTTGCCACCGTTGAAAATTAAATCTTTTGCGCTTTGAGCACGCAATACCTTAGCAGAGCGTGGGCCCAAAACAAATTGAATCGCATCTCCACAATTGGATTTACCCGAACCATTCGGCCCAGTGATGGCGGTAAAACCACGATCCAAAGGTATGGTAGCCTCGCCTTTGAACGACTTGAAATTTTCAACTTCCAATGCCTTTAGATACATCCCTTTCCCTCCAATCGAGACACAATAGCCTCGACCTCAAGCGGTCAGGCACACGAGGGAGGCTTTAGAGGTTCCCCGTAATCACTGATTAAGAAGCCGTTTCTAGAAGTGGTCCAATTTAGCCGACGCAGGTCGTTTAAGCCGCTGCACCACTGAAATTGCAACCTGCACAGCCCTGACCGCTACACAAATGGCATGTTCGAGCGACCGGCCCGCCGGAATCATCCCTCAAACCTGCTTCAAACTCATCCTCATATTCAGATAAACCTTGATGGATCCAAAGATCTTTGACGGTAGTATATTTTGCAACCCCTTTGCTAATCTTGCCTTTTTTGCTAGAGAGACTACCCAACGCACCACCTGTTGCGTAAACTCGATCTAATTCGGAATGGAGGCGACGTAACTCTCCGGCGCTCTTTTTTTCCGCATTTGGATCGTCGATAACATATTTTGGACCTCTTAACAAAAATATTCCAATCGAAAAGAACGCGAGTTGAACTGCGATTGCCGGTGCAGGGAATGGTAATAATTCCGCCAATTGTGCTGAACCTCCAGGGATTAGGTCGAAACGGTCTGCCAGCGCTAAGGTACAAAGCAATCCCCCTGCGATGATTGAAAGTCTACGCACTCGAGCCGCCCAACGGCCTTTTCGAGGCCACCGTAAGAATATTGCCAAGAACATTGCACAGCCTTCAACCAGCATCAAAACATCTGCTGCATCCCAAACTCCCATCGCGGTTACGCAAGCATTCATCGAGCCCGAGTTTAGGTCTCGTTGAATATCTAACTCATTACAACCATCATTTGCTAGATTTGCTAGAATCAATTTCTGAGGTGGGTCCAAAGACATCAATGCACCGAATTCAACATTCGCGATTGCTATGATAATCAGAGCAAATCCAAAGATGGCTGAGACCTTTTTGAGCAAGCCCATATTAGGGGTGAGAATGAACTCTGCCTTATTGGTGTCGACGATTATAGGGGTCATCTTTGAATGTTAAGCACTTCAGGCATGAGCGGTTCCCATGTCGAGGGTTGTCATAATAGGCAGTGGAATCGCTGGATTATTTGCCGCCTTACACCTCGCCGATGCTGGAAAAGAAGTCGTCGTTATCACCAAACAAAGGCCTGAAGATTCCAACACAAATTGGGCTCAGGGGGGCATCGCCGGCATCATCGATAAGACCGATGGAGTCGGAAAACAATCACACATCGATGATACATTAGCAAGTGGTGACGGCATTTGTGACCCAAATGTTGTGAAAATCGTGGTCGAAGAAGCAGGCGACCGGATTCGAGATTTGCTCTCAATTGGTGTAAATTTCGAAAAAGATGGTGCTGATTTTCATTTGGTCAAAGAAGGTGGCCATTCCGACCGCAGAATTCTCCATGCAAAAGATGCGACAGGAAAAGAAATAGAACGTGCTCTGACAGAATCGGTCGATTCGAATCCATTGATCGAGATGAGACCACATACCCTCGCAGTAGACCTGATTCAAACAACCCACGGAAAACCAAGCGATGGCATCAAAGGAATTTGGTGTCTTAATTTGGATTCTGGTATAATGGAAACTATTCCGGCTGCAGCTGTATTGATCGCAACCGGTGGCTGCGGGCAATTATGGGAAAAAACCACCAATCCAAGCGTCGCTACTGGCGATGGGATGGCGATGGCGATTAGAGCCGGTGCAAATGTCAAAGATATGGCATTCATTCAATTTCATCCAACCGCTTTGGTAGTTGATGCAGACCGACCATTTTTGATTACAGAAGCTTTGCGAGGTGAAGGAGGAGTCCTACTTGATGGCGAGGGATTAATAAACTATAGAATAGACGGGGGGAGCCCTGAACCTCATTCATTTATACTTGAATTTTCTTCACAAGGATCTCTTGCGACTAGAGATATTGTGGCTAGGGCTTGCGATCAAAAAATGAAAGAGACCGGGGCAGAAAACGTTTGGTTGGTAACCGATCATTTAGAGAGTGAAGCTCTGCGAAATGAATTCCCAAATATCGAAGAGCGTTTGAATCGACACGGCCTTTCACTCGGTGAAACACCGCTTCCTGTCGCACCTGCAGCTCATTATATGGTCGGCGGATTAGATGTTGACCTCAATGGCAGAGTCTTGATGTCTGGAGGTAACTCAATCCCTGGACTCTATGGCATCGGCGAGGTAGCTTGTACCGGAATGCACGGTGCGAACCGACTTGCGTCTAACTCCTTGCTCGAAGCTATCGTATTCGCTCAACGAGCAGCAAACCACCTCATTGCAAACCCAATTGTTGATGCCGAAGAGGGCCCCAGATGGCGTGCTGATGGCATGATTGAACTCAAAGAGCACGTACCATTGGTTCGAGATTTGGAGACCTTAAAGAAAACCATGACTCTAGATGTAGGAATAGTTCGTCGGTTTTCACGGCTAGAACGTGCCAAAAGAATGTTGAATTTACTAACCAAAGAAGTAGATTTGATCTGGCAAGAAAGCCTCCCGACCAGAGAATTGGTCGAATTGAGGAATTTGGTTCTGGTCGGAACCGTGATTACACAAGATGCGATATCTAGAGAAGTAAACGTCGGTTTGCATTATAATATTGACTTGATTTGAGTTAGGAGCAATGCGTTAAGTGGAGTTGGAACACCTGCTCTCTCACCGCGCTTGACCACTTGACCACACAACATTTCAATCTCGGTAATTTTACCTTCTCTAACATCTTGTAACATTGAACAAATATTCTCAGAAGTTGCGTTTAGCACCTCGGTTAAGCGAAGAGATAATTCTTCGTCCGATGGTAGATCGACCCCCTCCATACGCCCGACATTAGCGGCTTCAAACATGCAAGATTCTGCTTGTTCGAATAATTCTGGATCGAGCAACTTGCCGTTTTTTACCCCGCACATCGCCGCTAAAGGATTGATTGCGACATTGAGAAGTAATTTTGACCAGAGAATTAATTCAACATCCTCGACAAATTCAGCATCAAGACACTTCAATAAATTAGAAAATTCTTCCCCACATCTACCTCCGACCTGAGTTGCTCCTTTACCAATCCAATTTATCTCGCCAGCTTTTACTTTTAGAACCGCGTTGGTTGTAACGCCTACCGCACAGCGCTGAGGGCCGAGTACTTCCTGAAGTATCTCGAGATTTCCAAGACCGTTTTGAAGACTCAACACCGGGCCAGTGCAAATGAATTTAGCGATTTCAGCAAGTTTTTGGGTATCTTTCGCTTTTGAAGTAATTATCGCATAGTCACAACTATTCTCTAACTGGGGATGGAGTCCGGCTTCATCGATGGTAACTACCCACTCCTTATCCGAAATTTGATAATGCCATCGCCCAATTATTTTCAGACCAGATATCGCCAACATCGCACCATGATCACCCCGGGAATGAATCAAGACATCAAAACCGGCTTCAACCAACTTTGCCCCGACCAATCCACCGATCGCTCCAGCACCCAAGACTGCAATTCGCATTTGGTTCACACCTCATGGTTTGCCAGATGGAGGATAACTTGCCAATCATCGTGAACCAACCATGCAAAAGATTGGCCTGAGAGAGGCTCTACGGCAATTATTTCAGTAGTTTGGCCAGCGAGAAGAACAATCTCGTTTGAGACATTCCAATCAGCACCATTACCGTGTTGGTCGATGGTTAAACTCAAATTATTCAGACCTGGGTTATGGATAAAAATACTAGAGTTTTCGAAGGTGATTTGACCCTCCCACGCCCGCTTCCAATCTTCAGCGACCAATAATGACAAACTTGGCCCAAATGAGACCAAATAATCGGTTCTAGTCATCAAATCACCTGCGCTACACCAAGTTATTACCGAATGCTCTGGAGCTAATATTGTCAAGATTTGTTGTTCGACGATTGGGATTCGACCTGAACGCTTTACTGCCAAGTCCCAAATCCAATCGCCCTCAATCGGTCGCAATGGAACCGAAGTGGTTTGTTCGGTCGGACAGTCACCCTCTAATTCCAAGAATAATTCCCCTCCGGTTGACCATTCATTCCAACCGCTCTGGTTCGATTGAGGTATAATGTTTATACCGGTCTCTGGCATGATAAGTTTTGGAATTATATTTGATTTGCCGATATCCATCTGGTAAACGGTTTGGTTGAGATTGAAACCAATTTGATTAACATCATCTGGGCCGAGTCCTGATTTACCGCTCAAACAAATTTCTGATTCTGTTCCATCAAGTTGTAAAATGTCATTTGGGGTTCCATCGAGGGTGATCAGGTCTTGAAGGTCACCTTGGCTCTCGAGAGAGATGCTGGTTTGAATCGGTTCATTCCAATGTAATTGGACACAATATGCGGGTTCTGAAATCGAACCTTGCCACACCCAATCTCCGATTGGGAAGACTTCTTCATCTGGAGAAATGGTATAATTCAATATAACATCATTTATTTTAATCCCAACTGTTTTCTGGGGATTTGTAATAGAAGTAAACGGCATAATATCATGGTCTATCCGAATAGTAATCTCATTCTGAGGCAAAATTTCCCCACTACATTGATGATCATTTGAACAGTCTAAGTGGGAATCAATGGAACCACCGGGCGGCTGGAATATCTCTAAATTCCAAGTCTGTGTGACGAGTGAGGGGTTATTTACGTAGATGTATTGAACGGTTACATTCCCAAGAACTATATCATCTGATTTCAAAGAGAATTCCAAACTTTGGTCCCAATCATCTGCCACTTCAAACGGGATTTGAGCAGGAAGTGCAAACATGAATGCAACGAAAAGCATCCAACCAATACGACGATGATCTTGTTCAGGCATGCCTTTGAAATCATCCAGAACTACAGGTAAGCGCGGGTCGCTCCCACGTTGAATCAACAATACGAATAGGACTGCGACGACTGGTGTCCAAATTGACCAACCGGAAAAAGCACCGAATAAGAATGCAAATAACATCATCACCATCAATAGCATGATTTGAGTTGAACCGGTTCTTGCTTCTGCGATTCCCATCCTTGAAATTATTACCCGCCCTCCTGGGAAGGTCGGAATCGGCAATAGCGAGATCCAACCCATAAACATCAGAGTACTACCTGCTCTGGTCAATGGATGAGCCCACGCGGTTTTGAGCATCATTTCAACATCTCCTTCGGTATACAATCCAAGCAAGTTGAGGAAGAGTGGTAACTCCAACATCAATGGAGCAGAAGATAATGCTACATAATTAGGAGTTAATTGAAGTCCTAATAATGCGATTGCCATGCCTAGTAAAATAATCACCAGAGGAGCTGAAACTGCGGTATTTCCCATCGATGCACGGTCTGGCCAAACCCGAGCATCGCTACGAGGCATCGAGGTGAAACCAATTATCCCAAACGGCCACCACAGCACAGCTGGTCCGAACATTGGGAATAGATGTGGGACTCTTACACCATAACGATTAGCAACATGTTTTTGAACGAATGAGGCAACCATTATCGTAAATAGGATTGGTAAAGAATAGCCGACCAAAGCATCTAAAGTCGCATGTTCAAAAATCCAACCACCTTGTGGCCGGCCCGATGCCATCCATTTTTCAGCCGCGAAAGCTGTTGTGAACAAAGAAAGCAACCAAAACACAATCGCTACATGATTCTTAGGAAATTGTCGGGTTGGAGCCGGTAGAACTTGCATGACCCAAGGTTCTTCAGGATAAAGACGAACAATCCAATCCAATTTTTCCAGATGTGAATTAATCTCATCCAATTGCTGATGAATATCATCTCCATCGCGCTCTTGAACTTGATAAGATGGCCAAAAACCACCGATGTCATCGATAACGTGAACTTGGCGAGAAATTATCTTAGCCAATAATTCGCGTTGGTTCCAAGCCTTGGCGTGGACTGGGAGTTGTTCTAGTTCTGACATTGGCTAACCCCTCCCCCTGATTTACTCGGTATTAACCGACCACCATGAATGAATCCCCTAATGGAGGGATTTCTTTATCACTTGTTTTTGAAACGCTTGAGCCTGAATGTCTCTTCTCGCTCCATCTCTTCCAAACGAAGTTGAATGAAAACTCTGGCTTCTTCCAATTCTGGAATTACTTTGAATTCAAGTGCATTAACACGTCGCTTAGTAGCTTCAATCTCAGAGAGAAGACGCTTTAATGTAGCTTCCATCTCGGCTGCGGTAACAATTTTCTCGATCAAATCACCAAAAGAATCGCCAGCCTCATCGATATATGGTGAAGAACCGGTGAATCCAATCGCTCGCTCGCTAAAGGCTTGCTTTAGATTGGTTCCTGAAACCGAAGGCACGACAACACCCATGATATTACGGCGTTCGACCTCAACTTGGGGTGAAGCCGAGTTTGCGATCGCTGCCGAGCGGACCTTCATGCCACCCTCTATTGCATTAGCAAGATCGATTCTCGACTTGGCAAGGCGGAAGGATGCGGTAAGATCTTTCTTTGCGGCGATCATTTCGGAAAGACGACTACGGAATTCGTGGAATAGACCGTCGCGCTTCATCTTTAGCAATTTGTAACCATTCTTGGTTTGCTTGATGCGACGCTTTAGGTTGATCAGTTCGCTGCGGGTTGGTTTAATGTCCAGTGCCATGCGATTTCACCTCCTATTAATCTCCAGCGTTCCCGCTGTTCACTCCTTGTTTTCTGGGTGGTACTTATCGATCCACTTTTGGTCGAGTCGAACCAGATACTTGGTATCGATAGAGGATAGTAATTCCCAGCAAAGGTCTAGAGTCTCCTCGATAGAACGGTCTTCGTCACGCGATTGGCGTAAGAATTTGTCTTCGAATACGCCAGAGAATACCAGCAATTGCTTGTCACGCTCATT
>LWDU01039416.1_pt1 | contig 85718 bp, 69 predicted proteins | sample 727161 | NCBI WGS metagenome assembly LWDU01 (sample SAMN04566230, study PRJNA314399) | hydrothermal vent metagenome | isolation source: deep sea hydrothermal plume seawater | place: Mexico: Gulf of California, Guaymas Basin | collected 2004-07-11
GTTCCGCCGCAAAGACGGTCTCTGGTGTACCGAACTGACGCAGCCGAACGGCAAGCGCAAAACCTTCTACGCAAAGACGCGAACCGAAGCACTCGAAAAGCGCAAAGACTTCGAGACCAACGTAGCCCGTGGTCTCGTCGCGACCGCACCCGATCGCCAGACTCTTTCGCAATGGCTCGATCACTGGATCGAGAAGATTCAGCGCGAAGCGGTGGCGGAGTCGACGTTGGGCCAACAGCGATGGCGGGCAGACAAGCACATCAAGCCTCGTATCGGTGCCGTATTGCTCAACAGGATCGACGCCGATCACATCGAGAAGATCCACACTGATATGAAGCGAGCGAAGGTTGGCCTTCGCACGCGACAGCTCGTACACGAAGATCTGCGCGGCGCTCTTCGTATCGCGATGGAGCGCGGAAAGATCGCGCGCAACCCATGCGAATTCGTCAAAGCCCCGAGACGCAAGAAGTCCGAGGTTCGTGCGTTCACAGCCGACGAGAGAGTCGCGCTTCTCGCGACGGTCGAGGGAGACCGCTACGAGGCGTTCTACCGCCTAGCCTTGAACTCAGGAATGCGGTGGATCTGCGCGAGGCCATGGTCCGCGTACGTCGGGCACAGCGTGAGATCTACGATCCGACCGCACCGAAGGGCGAAAAACACCGCGTCGAACTCGCTGATACAAAGACGAAGACAAGCCACCGCTCGATCCGAATTGGACCGAACGTGGTGAAGTCGTTGAAGGCACATCGCAAGGCGCTCGGCGCGGTCCCAATTCCGACAGCGCGGGTCTTTACCGCCCCCGATGGTGCACCGCTGCGGCGTTCCAATTTCATTCGGCGCGAATGGCGACCGCTACTTGAGGCTGCTGAGCTGCCGACGGTAGGGTTCAACACGTTTAGGCACACGATGGCGACGGACGGTCTGCGAATGGGTCTTCATGCGAAGGTGGTTCAGACTCGGTTGGGTCATGCGCAGATTGGCACCACGCTGGACGTGTACACCGACGCACTTCCTGAACTCGACACGGAAGCGGCGAACCGCCTAGACGCAGCGTCGACGGTGGGTTCCAAATAGATGGCGATGGCTGCTGACAACTGCGCGCACGCCGCGTTGCTGTAGTAGTTGCTGTAGTTGGCGGTTCGGCCCAGCAATAGAGAGGCCGCCGGTCACAGAAAGCGCTTTCAGTACCGAGGGTTGCAATGGCACGCCGGGAGGGATTCGAACCCCCGACCCTCAGGTTCGAAGCCTGATGCTCTATCCAGCTGAGCTACCGGCGCGCATTCTGCTGAAGTGTTGATCTTTTGGGATCAAACCCGTTCAGCCAAGGCCGCGGCGGGGACGCCGGGCCCAGAACCTGGGACGCACGGTGTGTACCCGAGGCGCGGGCCCCGTGCCAGAGGGAAGGGGCACGCGGGCGTGATGCGCTCGGCCTCATGTGCGATCCCGTCGTCGCGACCGGGTCGCATACTCGCAGTGGCTTGACCGTTTCTGGGAAGAACAGCGACCGCAAGGCCGGCGAATGCCAGCCGTTTTCCTAGTTGGCCTCGGCTCATCATCTGCCCGGCAGTCGGTGGCCTGTATTCACATTTCGGCCACTCAGATGGCCGAGACTTACCGCGTCATGGGTCATTCGCCGTGGTGGTTTTTTTTTGGGGGGGGGAGCACGGGGTGAACGAGCACGGCCTCGTGATTGGAAACCAGGCCGTGTTTTCCAATGAAATAGTAGAACGAAGAGCCGGGCTTATTGTGATGGATTTGCTGCGGCTCGCCCTCGAGCATACGCGCAATCGCAACGAAGCGATCGTTTGCATCGCGTCAAGACTCGATGCGCATGGGCAAGGTGGAGCGAGCTTTGGACCGGACGTTGCGCAGGATCACAACAGTTTCAATATTGCAGACCCGCACGGTGCTGGGTTCATGAAAACATTGGATCGTCATTGGGTTGTGCGCGAAGTGGAACGCGACAGTCTGTCGAATCACATCGGTACCGGCACCGATTGGGACAAGTGCTCTTCAGGGCTCGAATCGTTTTCACGTAGCGAAGGCTACTGAAAAGAAGGGGCCCCGTTCACGTTGAATCTGCATTGCGACAACCGCAGATCCCTGCGCGTCATTCTGATGGCCGCTTGCGAAGGTCGCGGGGACTCCTTGCCCAGACGGGTAACGCACTAGACACTGCCGACGTTCAACGTTTGCTTCGTGACCACGGCGACGTCAATGAAGTCCCCCTGCCGACGCGAGCTTAGAAGACGATCACTTCTTTACTTTGTGCGTCCACAACGACCCGCCGGGCCCGACCCCTGCAAGCATGGTGACCGCGATTCCCAAAGCCCCAGCGCTAGCATGGCCGGTATGGGTGTCGTTCGCGGCCCCATGTCGCGCGTCGTTGCTGAAAAAAGCAGTGGCGCTGAATCGAGCAGGCAACGTACACGCCGTCTGCGTGCGTTTGGCGGTACTTATGGACGAAGCGGCTTCCACCTGCCTTTCCGAAACACTGGACACACAGTGTCGAAGCGTCACGTCCCGACGGCGCGCTCGTCAATCAATCGCTTCCGTCGACACTCCAAATTCCAGAACCGTGAGCGGAAATAAACAAAAACACGAAGCAATAAAGCGCCGCGAGTTCCCCGTGATTTTGAATCGGCAAGATTCCATTCGCTTGATGCGCCATGAAGTACGCAGCAGCCATCAAGCCGGAGCATAAGAACGCAACAAGTCGCGTCTGAAATCCCGCCATCAAGAGCGCACCCCCTACGAACTCCAAACCACCGGCAACGTAGATCACCATCGCGGGTGCATCCGGTACGGGGGTTGGAAAACCAAACAACTTCGAAGCGCCGTGCCAAAAGAACAAGAAGCCGACAACAATTCGCATCACGGCGTAGATCTTGGGTTCATGGGGTGTCAAAAATGAAGGCATGGTTTATCTACTTTCGAAGTTGGGTGCGTCGTCGATTGAAGTGACCGACGATCGCACAAAAAAAAGCGCCCCGCGTGAGCGAAGCGCCAAAGTCTTGACGGTCGGTGGGTTCGAAACCTACGCCGACTTTTGTATTTGTTCTTCGTGGATGCGAACGCTTCGCACCATCGGGCCGAAGTATTCGTTGCGCAGTTCCCACGGCACACTGAGCGCGTTCAAGATCAAGCGCTTGGTTGCTTGACGACACGTCATGCCTTTTTCAACTGCGTGAATTGTTCGTGTGGATATGCCCGCCTTACGAGCGAGTTGATTTTGCGTCCATCCAAGCGCTTGTCTTGCCGCGCGTATTCTGTTCATGCCGAGCCTCTGAGGGGTGTTCTTGCAAACGATGGTTTGCCGCCGGTCATCCCGGCCGATATGTCAATGTTAGCGTCCATCGGGGCGATGTCGCAGGGGTAAAACCGTCGGGCGGCATTTGGCATTTGGTTCCGTTAATTATGGAATTTCTTTGTGAATTCAATAGATTAGAGATAAAGCGCGAACAGAGTTGCAGATCAATGAAGGGCGGAGCCCCGGAAAGCGAGCGTAGGGTCGCCACATTTTTTTCCACCCGCTCACCGCGAGCAATTCGCCGAGGTTGGGCCCATTGACGCTCAGATTCCGGGTCGAACACCGGCCGATCAGGTCGGTCCGAGGGGGCGAATCAGGTGCCGGCTGGCCTGGGACGCTGTGGATCGAGATCTCCGATCAAAGCCAGAAATGACTTTCCCGTTGAGCACGACAATTCATCGGCGGACCCCGGCGCCCCGCCCAAGGGCCCGGATTCAGCAGCTTCGGCAAGCCGCATCTCGGGGCACGGACTTCGCAACGGTCGAGGGCAGGGCAACGAAGAATCGAAAGCCGCCCGTCCACCAAACATCGAGTCGAAAACATCGAAACCGAATTCAAGGACGGGCATTCTTGGGGTGGATGACGGGAATTGAACCCGCGACCTCCGGAATCACAATCCGGCGCTCTAACCAACTGAGCTACACCCACCACAGGAAGGAGCGTGAACTTAGGGAGCAGCCTTGAGAGTGTCAACGCGCGCGGGCACTTATCGCGACTCCGCCGCACTCGATCCCGCCATTTCCGCGCCCGGACCCGACAGAGCGGCTACTCTTGACGCGATTTCAGCCCCGGTAGCTCAGCTGGATAGAGCAGTCGCCTTCTAAGCGACGGGTCACAGGTTCAAGTCCTGTTCGGGGTGCCACTTTAAACGCCAAGTCGGGATGGGTGCGGTGAAACGCCTTTGCGCCCGGGGTTGACGCTATTCCACCCAACCCCGTACCCAATAGAAGCCGGCGTAAACGAAGAGTGAAAGCGCGCTCAATGTCCCGACTAGCACGCGCACCCAGCGTGCCTGGGTGCGACGCCAAATGATGGAAGACGCTCCAAGCACGCACAAGAGTTCGAGACCCGCGCCATACATGCCGGCATGCGCCGGGTCCCAGTAAGAGATCGGGCTTTCGAATCGCCATTCGCTGAGCGGCAGAAAATGCCGGTGACCATCGTCGTGGTGGAGTGGCAAGTCGACCATAATGTGGAGCAGCATCGCGCCGAAAAAAACTTGCAGGCCCTGCCGAACGCTGGGGTTTGCAAGGCTCGCCAATGCAAACCCCAACAGCACAAGCGGCGCGGAATTGAACGTGTCGAAGAACAGTTGCCAGTCGGGCTTGAAGTAGGTCTCATTCCAGATCTGGTTTTCGGAAAGGCCGACATAGCCGCGTTGCCACAAATAGAAGCCGAACATCGGGATGTCGGGTAGCAAAGCGCCCGCCACCGCATGCCGCGCAAACGGACGCCTCGACCCCCCTGCGAGGCTTGCAACGGCAATCAGTGCATGGGCGGGGGTGTTCACCGGGTTTGAGCTCGCTTCTCGTGTGGCGCGCGGGTTCGCTTGCGCTTTATGATACGCGGCTTCGCCGGGCGCGTGACGCAAAGTGCTGCGCGAGCGAAAACCCCGCGCGTCAGAAAGGGAAGTCGATGTACCACAAGACAGACGATCTGCGGATCGCGAGCCTCCACCCACTGCTGCCCCCTGGCATTTTGATGGAGGAACTGCCGCTCACGGAGACCATCTCATCAACCGTTTCTGCCGGACGTGCGGCGTGCGAAAACGTCCTTCGCGGGACCGATGACCGCTTGATGGTTGTGGTCGGGCCGTGCTCGATCCACGACCCGGTTGCTGCGATCGAATACGCCAACCATCTCGCGAGCACCGCGGAGCAGTTCCGCGAAGACCTCTTGATCGTGATGCGCGTTTATTTCGAAAAGCCGCGCACCACGGTGGGTTGGAAGGGGCTCATCAACGACCCCAACCTCGACGACAGCTTCGCGATCAACGACGGCTTGCGCGCTGCACGCCGCTTCTTGCTCAACGTTCTAGATCTCGGGCTTCCGACAGGCACCGAGTTTCTCGACCCGATCACGCCGCAGTTCATCGCCGACCTCGTGTGCTGGGGCGCCATTGGCGCGCGCACTTCGGAGAGCCAGGTGCATCGCGAACTCGCTTCTGGTCTTTCGATGCCGGTCGGGTTCAAGAACGGCACCGACGGCACCGTGCAAGTTGCGATCGACGCCATTGGCTCGAGTTTGCATCCGCATCGCTTTCTATCGGTTACCAAGCAAAGTGTCGCGGCGATCATTGAAACTCGGGGCAACGACGCCTGCCATGTGATCTTGCGCGGCGGCTCCGCGGGGCCCAACTACGGTGCGAGCGATGTTGCGGCTTCGGTCGCGGCCCTTGAAAAGGCTTCGTTGCCGACGCGTGTGATGGTCGACTGCAGCCACGCGAACAGCGGCAAAGACCACACGAAGCAACCCGACGTGATCGCCGACGTGTCGAACCAGATCGCCGGCGGCGACAACAACTTGTTCGGCGTGATGATCGAAAGTTTCCTGAAGGATGGAAACCAGCCTCTCAACGCCGGCAAAGACTTGAGCTACGGCGTGAGCGTCACAGATAAATGCATGAGTTGGGAACGCACCCAACCGCTCTTTGAAGTGATGGCTCAGGCGGTTCGCGATCGTCGGAAGCAGGCGAAGTAGTCGCGCCGAATTTTCACCGCACAGCCTCATTTCACGAAGCCTTCTACCGGAGACCCCATGCCTGAATACTGCACAGCTGAAGCCGACGGACGCATTCTTACCGTCACCATCAACCGTCCCGAGGTGATGAATTCACTGCATCCCATGGCCAACGTTGAACTCGGCAAGATCTTTGACGATTTCGATGCGGACCCGGATCTCTGGGTGGCCATCATCACCGGCGCTGGCGACCGCGCGTTTTCGGCGGGCAACGATCTTAAGTTTCAGGCGAGCGGCGGGATGTCGGGAGACCTCGAGATCCCGGTGAACGGCTTCGGCGGCTTGACCTCACGTTACGACATGAACAAACCCGTCATTGCAGCGGTGAACGGCGTGGCGATGGGCGGGGGGTTCGAAATCGCGCTGGCCTGCGACCTCATCGTGGCGAGCGAAAAGGCGATCTTTGCCCTGCCTGAGCCACGGGTTGGACTCGCCGCCCTCGCGGGGGGCATGCACCGGCTTCCGCGACAAATCGGTTTGAAGCACGCGATGGGGATGATGCTCACCGGTCGTCGCGTGAGCGCTGAAGAAGGCATGAGCCTGGGCTTTGTGAATGAAGTCGTTCCCCACGACGAGTTGTTGTCCGCGGCGCGACGCTGGGCGGAACAGATCGCAGAGTGCGCGCCGTTGTCTGTCCGTGCATCGAAGCAGTCGGCGATGGAGGGGCTTCAGTACGGCAGCATCAAGGAAGCCACCGAAGCTCACTACGAGTCGGTGCACACGATGTTCAAGAGCAAGGACTTCATCGAAGGACCCATGGCGTTCGCCCAGAAGCGCAAGCCGAACTGGTCGGGCGAATAGATCTCTAGGCGATTACGCGCGCGATCACGTCTTCGAGCACGGTGACGCCGCGTTCGATCTCGGCCTCGCTGATCGTGAGCGGTGGCGCGAGGCGTACGACGTTCGCGCCTGCTGAAATGACGAGTACGCCGGCTTCTCTGCAACCCGTGACGACATCGTCGGCTGGCTTCGTGAGTTCGATGCCGCGCAGCATGCCAACGCCCCGTGCTTCGACGACCCGAGCTGCACCGAGGCGTGTTGCCATTGCGTCGAGGCGTTCGCCGAGTTGTATTCCCGTTTGTTCGGCTTGCGCGAGTACGCCACCTTCGGTGAGTTCGCTCATCACCGCTGCTCCGCAAGCGGTCGCGAGTGGGTTGCCACCAAAGGTCGAGCCGTGCGTTCCGGGCACGAGCGCTGCTGCAATTTCGTTGCGGGTCAACATGGCGCCAATCGGGATCCCGTTTCCAAGCGCCTTTGCGAGGGTCATGATGTCGGGAACGACCCCGTACTTTTCATAGGCGAATAGCGCGCCGGTGCGTCCCATACCGGTTTGGATCTCATCGAAGATGAGCAAGCAGCCACGTTCGTCTGCAAGCGCGCGAAGTCCACTCAAGAACTCTTGCGTTGCGGGGCGAACGCCGCCTTCACCCTTGATGGGCTCCACCAAAATCGCAGCGGTGCGGTCGCCGACCCACTTCTTGGTTGCTTCGAGGTCGTTGTACGGCGCGTGATGAATCCCGGGTACGACAGGCTCGAAGCCTTCTCGATACCCGGGCTGGCCCGTTGCGGTCAGGGTGAGGAGTGTTCGCCCGTGAAAACTCCCGTCGAACGCGACGATCTCGGTTCGGTCTTGCTTGCCAACGTAGAAGTGTCGCCGCGCAAGTTTGAGGGCGACTTCATTGGCTTCGGCACCTGAGTTGGCAAAGAACACACGGTCGGCAAACGAGTGCTCGATCAGGCGCGTGGCCAAGTCGAGTTGCGGCGTGGTCGTGTACAAGTTTGACACGTGCCACAACTGGCCAGCTTGGTGCGCCAACGCTTCGGCGACCTTCGGGTTGCAGTGGCCGAGGGCCGCGGTCGCAATGCCGCCCATCATGTCGAGGTATTCGTTCCCCTCGGCGTCCCAGAGCTTGCACCCCTCGCCGCGCACCAGCGTCATGGGCTGCGGGAGGTAGGTGGGAACAAGAATTCGTTCCGACAACGCTTGGTCGGCTGCACTGTTCGACTTGGCTCTACTCACCGGCGCTTACTCCTCGACAACGCGACGCTGGGTCGCTGTCGGTGTCGATCTAGATGGCCGGCCATCCTAGCAAGTTGAAAGCGCGCGCACGCCAATGTTGTGCGACGGGTGCGCGCTAGCGCGTCGACGCGGGGTCGTCTTGGCGACCGAGCACCAGGTACGGCTTCACGGTGCGAATGCGGCCTTTGAGGCGCACAGCCTCGAGTTCTTGGCAGTTGAAGAGTGATGCCGTCTGCCGATAGGTGCGAGGCCCAATCACAACCTGGCCCGGCTGCGCCACGGATGACTCGAGCCGGCTTGCAATGTTGACCACGTCGCCGATGACCGTGTAGTCCTTGCGCTGGGGCGAGCCAATATCGCCAACGACGACCGGCCCTGAGTTGATGCCGATGCGCATCGAGATGAAGCGACCCTTGTGCGCGTTGGCGTTGACGTCGGCGAGGAGCGCCTGCATTCGTAACGCCGCGCGAACGGCGCGTTCTGCGTGGTCGGGCTGTGCGAGGGGTGCGCCGAAGAACGCCATCATGCCGTCACCGCTAAACTTATCAAGGGTGCCTTCGTAGTCGAAGACTGCGCCACACAAGCGTTCGAAAATTTGGTTAAGGACGCGGATGACGTCTCGGGGTCGAAGGTTTTCTGCCATCGAAGTGAAGTCGGTGAGGTCTGCAAAGAGCACGCTCACTTCCCCTTCGTGGGATTCCATGCCGGGATGCACGGCGCCGTTGCTGTTCGTAATGCGATCGACCACTGCGGGTGCGCAGTAGCGCGCGAGTTTGGCCCGCATGTCTTTTTCGCGCGCGATGTTGTCGCGCAACGTTCCCTGCTCGACCGCGACCGCAGAAATGATCGCCAGTGCGCTCAACGCTTGAAGGTGATGAGTGTCGAAGTGTTCGCTCGGAGACGTGCGGTCGACGTAGACCACGCCGATGACCCGGCCATCCCGATATAACGGCGCACACATGGCCGAACGAATGTCGAGCATGATGACGCTTTGGGCGCCTCCGAACTGTCGGTCCGCGAGTGCGTCCTGAACCAAGATCGCGCGTTTTTCGTTGATGCAGCATTGCGCGATCTGGTTGCTGATCGTAATTCGATCGTCCGGGTGGCCTTCGAGGTTGCGCATCACCTTGGGCACGATCTGGTCGTTGCGTTCGTCGTACAAGCAAATCACGCCGCGTTCGACGGGCAAGCTGTTGAATACGAGGCCCAGGATGCGGTCGAGTGTCTCGTCCAAGGACTCACAACTCAGCAGCGTTTCCGCTGCGTCGCTCACGAGCCGCAAGAGCTTGCCTGCATCGCTGGCGCTTACGTTGGCGCCCGGTTCGTCCTTGGGCCAACTCGCTTTCGAGTTCCAATCCGAAAGCGAATTGAGGTCAACCTTCGAATTGAGGAGCAAGTCCATGTGATCGACAGCAATGACGCCCGTGCGTTGCATGGGGCGCTCATCGGCTTCAGCGAACACCACGTTTGCCGGGTTCGACTTGGGTCGGTCGATCAGTTCGATGAAGATTCGCGCTGCGCCAATGTCGATCCGATCGCCGTGACGCAACAACTGGCGCTCGACCCGGTACGTGTTGAGCTTGACGTGGTTCTTACTGTTGAGATCGACGATCTCATAGCCCTGGGGTCCACGGACAAACTTCGCGTGATGCCGCGACACGCTTTCGTCGACGATCTGCAGGTCGGTGTCACCCGCCCGCCCGACGGTCATTTCGCTGGCCTCGGTTTCGACGACGCGTTCATTTCCGCGAACCTGGTACGTCAGTCGCAAGATCTTCTTGTGGAGGCGGTCATTTTGCTCCTGGGTTGTCGGATCACTCATAGGATCGATCCGCCGTTGCCAGCTTGGTCCGGCCTTGCGTTGAGGCCATGTGGGATTGTCGGGTTCGTGTACTTCAAGCTCACAATCAGTCGCAAGCGCGTCTTCGAAGTCGCAGGTGCGCATCGCCATCGACGCCTGGGCGCGAAGGTTCTTTAGTGTCGGAGCCGGCATGTATTCCTTATCGCGCCAAAAGGCCTCCGGCTTGACCGAACCTCGTCGCCCGGCGGTGAGTCGCTCGACGAGGTGGTAACATCGCCCCCGTGCCGAATTTTCCTCCGAAAGCGGACTCGCTTGCCTCCGGCGCCGTGGGGGGTGGCGACGAATCTTGTGCTTCCGCGCAAATCCTCGATCTCGGCAGCGAACTCGAACAGACAGCGTCGGGGACCCTCGCGTTCGCGTTGCGCGACAATCCGATCAATCGGGCCGTGATTCGCGGGAATCGAGCCCATCGATTGATGGTAAATACCTACGGAATGACTGCGTCTCTGGTCGCGAGCAGACGGTTCTCGTTCCGGAAGGTGCTGTGCGAAGCGCCGGCTCATGCTCCTGAAGTGGCCGACGGTGGAATTTCCGGAGGCTTGATTGCCCTTCACCCCGGGGGGTATCCCGCGGCCCTCCCGCCGGTCTCCGTACAGCTGCGCTGCTTGTGGGGGCAGGGCTTCCGCATCATGCACCGCTGGGGACAGCTCTACCGCCAGCTCGACGAATGGCATCCAACCGAACCCCACTGTTATTTGAGCCTGCTCGCCGTCCACCCGGCGCGTCAGCGACGCGGGTTCGGTCGGCGGCTACTCGACACCTGGCTTGCAGATGTCGACGCGCGCAAGATGCCGGGCTACTTGGAGACGGACCGCAAAGAACTCGTGGCTTTCTATCAGTCGGCGGGCTTCGAAGTTGAGCGCGCGCTCGAAGCGTTCGGCACGACCGTCTGGTGTATGTCCCGCGCGGCGAGAGTTTGATAAACACCGCGTACCGGGCACCATACATCCTGAGCGTAACGCACAGCTCGCAGTGCCGATGAACTTCAACCACTTCGCAACATCATCGTCCCCACAGCGCAAGAACAGCCCAACCGGAGAAAAGCATGTTTGGAAAGCGACCCGACGGACATAAGATCGAGAACCTGTCTCGCATGCGCGCATTCATGCCCTTTGTTTCGCCGCGGCGAAACGACGCGTTGGTGCTCTACACGACCGAAATCGAAGTTGACGAAGCGATCGCATTCGTCGAGCGTTACAACGAAGGGCGCGAAGAAAACCGTCGCATGACGCTCTTTCACCTTTACCTTCGTGCGCTCGCGATGGCGTATCACGCGCGCCCAAACGTCAATCGCTTTGTTGCCGGCGGACGTCTGTGGCAGCGCAATCATGTCGCCATCACGTTTACTGCCAAACAGTCGCTCGAAGACGGTGCACCTATGCATACCGTGAAGCGAGTTTTTCCCGAAGACGAGACGCTCGAAGAAATGGTCGATTCCATCATGGGTCGCATTCGCAAGCGGCGCAGCGGCGAAGTGACGACCAGTGACAAAGAGATCAATCTCGCGATGATGATGCCGGTGTTCGTCACACGGGCCGCGGTGTGGCTCCTCCACAAAGCGAATATGCTGCACTTGCTCCCCAAGAAGATGATCGACGACGATCCGCTCTTTACATCGGTCTTCATCGCGAACCTGGGGTCAGTGGGACTCGACGCCGGCTACCACCACCTGTGGGAATACGGCACGTGCTCGGCGTTTGGCGTGATTGGCAAGGTCCACGAGCGCGCCGACGGCAAGCGCGTGATGAACGTCCAATACAGCTACGACGAGCGAGTCGAAGACGGGCTGTACGCCGCGACCACCATGGGCCAGATCAAAGACAAGCTCGAAAAGCCCGGCGAGTTGCGCTAAAAATCTCTGTGATTTCAAGGAGTTGCTTATTTTTGGCTCGATAACGCGCATTGAAGATCTGCACAGATACGCCCCGATGATGTTTTGTCTGTTGTCTCGTCCAAGCTAGATATGCGATTCTGTTCGCCTTCACGAGGATTCCATTGGCCCATCCGTCTACACCTTCAACCCGCCGTGAGAGCGGCGCGACAAATCGAGCCGCGGCGCCCAATCCCCGCAGCCGTGTCCCGCTACGCGACGACGATGGGCGTCTTGTAAGAGGGCGAAAGAGTCGTGCGCGCATTCGCGCAGCCGCGCTGTCGTTGTTCCGCGAAAAAGGCTTTGATGGAGCGACGCTGCGTGCGATCGCGGCCGAAGCCGGCATGGGGGCGAGTTCGATCTATCGCCACGTGAAGAGCAAAGAAGAACTCTTGATCGAAGAACTCGCCGATTTGCAAGAAGATGCTTGGAAGCAGTTCCGCAAGACCGACGATCGCGATCGTTCAACCCGCGACCGCATCGCACACTTTATCGACGTGCAACACGAACTCCTGACCCGAGACCGCGATCTCACCTTGATCGCATTGCGGTCGACGACGCGACCTGAAGCCCGTGTCTCGCGCAGGGTGCTCGCCCTTTACGATCGAACCGTCGGGCTGCTCGCCGAAATTTTGCAGATGGGTAGGAAGAACAAAGACCTATCGTCGAGTGCAAACGTGTTGCAAGCCGCTCAGGCGTTGTTTCACATTACACTTGGCGCCCGCATCGCATGGTCGAACGGTCAGGTGTCCGACGCTGGCTGCCGCGAGTCGATCCAAGCCGGCGTCAACTTGATGTTCGACGGGTTGGAGTCGTAGCGCGCACGTCGTCGCGGGGTTCTACGGCTCGAGCACTTTCAAGTCTTCGTCAGTGCTGATCGCGTGCTTGATCTCCTTGCGCCAACGGATGAAGTCTTCGCCTTCCCACGCGCGGTGGTCCCCCACCTTGTACGCCTGCGCGTTTCGGTGGTAGAGCCAGGCATTGAGTCGGTTCGCGCGGTGGTTGTCACGCTCTTTAACGGCCTTCGCGGGGGTTCCCACGACAATGGAGCCAGGCGGGTATTCCTTCCCTTCGGGCACTACCGCTCCTCCGCCGACGATCGAACCGGCGCCGATCACCGCGCCGTCCATCACGGTGGCGTCGATCCCGATCAGGCATCCGTCTCCAATGGTTGCCCCGTGGATCGTCGCGCGATGGGTGATCGAACAGAAATCTCCAATCACGGTCGGGTGGTTGTAGCCGACGTGCAGCATCGCGAAGTCTTGCACGTTGCTATAGCGACCAATGCGGACTTCGTGGCTTTCGCATCGGATTACGGTGTTAAACCACACGCTCGACCCTTCGCCAATCATGACGTTACCGAAGATGGCAGCAGTGTCTGCGATGAAAACGCTGGGATCGATGTTCCGCAAGAAATCTCCGAGTGATGTGATTGTGGTGGCGGCGTATTAGCGCGACGCGGGCGTGTCGAGTAGGCGCTTCACCGTGTAGCCGTGGCGCTTCAGACAGGCGGGGATCCCGCGTTCGCCCGTGATGTGGTAAGTGCCAACAACACCAAAGCGTGTCCCGCCCTTGGCGAGGTGTTCGCGAAAGCTTTTGCACATGGTTTCGTTTCTCCCGTAGATCGCATGCTCATAAAAGGGTGCAAGCTTGGGAGTCCGTTCGAGTTCGTCAAAGAGCACCGCTTCGAGTCGAGCTTCGTCACCGGTGCGCCAAGCTTCTTTTAGCTCTTCGAAGTAGGTCTCGATTTCGTCGATCTGAAGCAACATGTCTTTGAGCATTAATTCTTGGTTCTCTTTCGACATCGAACTCAGCATCGAGAGCTGCTCTTCCATCGTTTCAAGGCCAACGACACTTTGGTCTTCGCGCGCCCGAGCGATCATGTCCAAGTCGACTCCGGCCTCGCTCGGGTACCCAAGTCGCTCGAGTTCGGCCGTGAGCAATAGGGTTGCGATCATCCAGGCTTGCGACGGGTTTAGGTTGGCGAGCGAACGCCCTCGCTTGTCGGCGTAGCTCGTAAGTGCTGCGTACGTGGCTTCGGACACGTGGTTCTTGATCGACTCGCCGGCGGGCAAGAGGCCGTGGGCCAGCACGAGGTTTTCGTGGGACTCCGCCGCGCTGCGGTCGCTCATGTCGACTTCGACGATAAGGGCTTCTGACGCTTCGAACCGTTCAATGATCGAAGCGGGAAGCTGCCAGCCTCCCTTCGGTCCGACGTGGATTGAGCCCAACAAGTACAGGCGTGCGGCATTGGTTTGCCCGGCAACCCCAGGCGCATCAACCTGCCAAAAGATGGGACGCGCGGTTGTGTTGGCAACGCTCGGGGCCGCGGGTGCTTCTTCGCATCCAAAAAAGATCGCGATGAGCAGCGCGGCGATCGTTCGTCCCGGGGTAACGCCAGCGGCGAACCGCTTAGCGCGATTCGCTGTGCTCGAAAACATTCTGGGTTCTTCCTTGAAGCGCGTCGCTGTACAGATAGTCGAGGGTCGTCATGGCAAGGGACTTTGCGCCATCAAGCGCTGCGAGGTCTCCCATTTCGCCGCCGGCGTAGTCCGCGAACGCGCGATTGTGGATGCTCACGTTCATCGGCGCGGCGGCGATCATGGGGTGGATCGACGGGAACTCGTGGCTCACGTTTCCCATGTCGGTACTGCCCGCCATCATCGGTGCCATAGATTCGGGCGGGATGAAGTCACGCCCAAGGCTTTCTGCATTTGCCTGGAAGGCTTCTTCGAGAGGTTGGTTGCTGCGCAGGTCGAGGTAGTCGACTTCACTCCATGCGAACTCGAGCTCTGCGCCGGTTGCTTGTGCCCCCGCTTCAAAGCAAGCCTGGACCCGCTTGCGCAAACGTTCGAGTCCTTTGCGGTAAGGGCTTCGCACGAAGAACACGCCGGACGCAACTTCGGGCACGATGTTCGCGGCTTGACCGCCGTCGGTGATGATGCCGTGGATGCGCTCGTCTCCGCGGATGTGTTGGCGTAGCGCGGCAACCGATTGATACGCATTCACAAGGGCGTCGAGTGCGTTGATGCCGCGTTCGGGCGCGGCCGAGGCATGCGATGCGCGGCCTCGGTAGGTGACGATGATGTCGGTTTTGCAAATGCACGGCATGGCGCCGATGTTGAACCCGGCCGGGTGAACCATCAGCGCGCACGACACCCCCTCGAAGCAACCCGCGCGCATCATGATTTCTTTGCCGCCCCCTGCTTCTTCTGCGGGGGTTCCCATGACCCGAACCTGGCCCGGGAGTTCGTGGGCAAGACTTGCGAGCGCGAGCCCCGCACCGACCGACGCGGTGGCGATCAGGTTGTGCCCGCATGCGTGGCCAATGTCGGGCAATGCGTCGTACTCCGCGAGCAGTGCGACGCACGGACCGCTCTTGGCTCCAAACGTCGTCGAAAAAGCGGTGTCGAGGCCGCCAGCGGGGGTCGTCACATCGAGGCCGGCATCACTGAGCGCGTCGACCAACAACTTGCAAGCGCCGGTTTCTTTGAACGCGAGTTCAGGGTTTGCGTGGATGCCGTGGGACAGGCCGAGAAGCAGGTCGCGTTGCGAATCGATCCAGTCACAAACCTGTTTTTTGATGGCATCGGGGGCGGTGGTGCTTTGCGGGTTCTTCAAATGCGTCTCCTTCGCGGACGAAGTCTAACGACCTGCGGGCCAAGTCACATCGGGGCGGGTTCTGCTTGCCGGCCCCTCTCGTTTCCCTCGTCGCGGTGCGCGGTGAGCGCACGTCTCGATGGGATTTATGGTAATTTACGACCCTCTGCGTAGCGATATCTGTGCGGCTGCGCATCGACGTCGCAAACCCAATCCAGGGAGTCACCCTATGCGCGTCTTTCAGTTTCTAACGGTTCTGATGGTCTTGATCGGGACCGCAGACGTTGCGCTCGCGGCGCTAGCAACCGCGACAGATGTGCCGGCACGCCTCGCATATCTCGACCCGGGTTCGGGCAGCTTTGTGGTTCAGGCGCTGATTGCAATGTTCGTGGGGATCGCCGTGACGAGCCGGATTTACTGGTCAAAGATCAAGAGCGTCCTCGGGTTCTCGAGTTCTTCCGACCTTGACGACGATGAAGACGAGGACGATGTCTGATCGAGCCATGGGTGCTTCGTTTCGCGATCCGAGTGGTTTTATTTACGAACGCGACGGGCAAATCTACCGCGAAGTAAAGCGCAGCTATGCGGCTGACTACGACCAGCTGATGTCGTCCGGTCTCTACGAGGTGCTGACGTCGAAGCAGCTGCTCGTTTCGCACGAAGAAGTTGAGCCCGTTGGTGCCGCAGACGCGGATCATTACAAAACCCTGCGCCCTGAACAGGTCCCCTTCATCTCGTATCCGTACGAGTGGTGCTTCAGCGAACTTCGCGACGCGGCACTTCTGACGCTGCGTTTGCAGAAACTCGCGCTTGCCCACGACATGACGTTGAAGGATGCGAGCGCGTACAACATCCAGTTTTTGAACGGCCGCCCCGTCATGATCGATACGCTTTCCTTCGCACGTTACGAAGAAGGCATGGCCTGGGTTGGCTACCGGCAATTTTGCCAGCACTTCCTGGCTCCCCTTGCATTGATGAGTCGACGAGACGTTCGGCTGCTCGATCTGCTTCGCCTGCACCTCGATGGCGTGCCCCTTGATCTCGCGGTTTCAATGCTGCCGATGAAGACGTGGCTTTCGCGCGGGTTGTTCATGCACTTGCGGGTTCATGCCCGTTACCAGCGCAACTACGAAGGGAAGGGCGACCCCGCTGCGGAAAGCAGCAAGGGTTCGGGGAGCCAGGCACAAGTATTGTCTCGCGCGGCCTTGGGAAACTTGGTTGAAGATCTCCGCGGCGTCGTGCGGAATCTTGACTGGAAACCGGCCGGTACCGAGTGGGCGGAGTACTACTGCGGCGACTCTTACGAAGAAGACTCACTCGCGCACAAGCAAGAACTCGTTCGCGCGAATCTCGAACGCTTGCAGCCTGGCGTCGTGTGGGACTTGGGTGCAAATACCGGCGTGTACAGCCGCATCGCCGCCGAAGTCGGAGCGCAGGTCCTTTCGTTCGATGTCGACCCGGCTTGTGTTGAGCGCAATTACCGCAACGTGCGCAAAGAAAAACTGCAGACCCTGCTGCCGCTACGTCTCGACCTTGTGAACCCGTCCCCCTCTCAAGGTTGGGCCCACGAAGAGCGGTCGAGCCTCGCCGCGCGTGCCAACGCCGACTGCGTGCTCGCGCTTGCCTTGATTCATCACATCGCGATCTCGAACAACGTGCCGCTCGGCAAGATTGCCGAATACTTTGCAAGGCTCGCCAAGAACCTCGTGATCGAGTTCGTTCCGAAAAGCGACGCGAAGGTGAAGACACTCTTGGCAACCCGGGAAGATGTTTTTCCCCGATACACACGCGAAGGCTTCGATGCGGCGTTTGGTGTCTACTACAAAACCCTCGAAGCGGTTCCGATTCGTGGATCGGAGCGGGTGTTGTACCTACTCGAACGAGTCGCCGACCCCGGCTAAGCGGTTCGCTCACTCGGGTCGAAGCTTCGGCGTACGAAACAATAAGGCCGACAGCGCATTCGCTGCCGGCCTTTCTTGTTCGTCTCGCGGAACACTTTTTGTGACGTTGTAGGAAGGCGCGGCTCTACTGAACCGCCGAATTCCCCGTTTCGCCGGTGCGGATCCGAATGGCCTGATCCACATTGGAGACGAAGATCTTTCCGTCACCGATCCGCCCGGTCGCGCATGCATCAACTAGGGCACTCGTCGCTTTTTCGACGATGTCGTCTGCGACCACGATTTCAAGTCGAACCTTGGGCAGGAAGTCCACCACATATTCGGCGCCTCGATAAAGCTCCGTGTGGCCCTTTTGTCGTCCGAATCCCTTCACTTCGGTCACCGTAATTCCGGTTACCCCAACGTCGGCCAACGCCAGCTTGGCGTCATCGAGCTTGAAGGGTTTGATGATGGCGTCAATTTTTTTCATGGGTTGTTGCTCCAGTCACTTGCTCGCGCAAGCGAGCATATAGAAGAAAATCTCTAGCTCTCGGTTGCAAGGGTGCCGGCGGAAACGTGTTCTTTTGCCGAGGTCCCATAGGAGGGCGCGTCGAACTGGTTGCCACCCACATGGACGTCCCATGCGTGCATGCCGTGTTCGCCGAGATCGAGACCTTCAATCTCTTCTTCTTCGCTGACGCGCAAGCCCATCGTTGCCTTGATGGCCATGAACAGGCCCGTTGCGCAGATTACGGTGAAGATGCCGTAGCACGCGACGCCAGCCAGTTGAGTCAGGAAGACATGTTCGGGGTTGGTCGAAAAAAGCCCGACTGCAAGCGTTCCCCAAATGCCGCACACCAAGTGCACGCTAATCGCGCCGACCGGATCGTCGATCTTGATCTTGTCGAAGGCCATCACTGAGAAGACCACGATCCCACCTGCAACGAGGCCGATCAAGACGGCGGTGTTTGGCGTCATGACGTCGGCGCCTGCCGTGATTCCTACGAGACCTGCAAGGATGCCGTTGAGTGCCATCGAAAGGTCCGGTTTCGAAGAGACGAACGCGTACGCGAGCATGGCGCCTAGGCCGCCGGCTGCAGCCGCGAGGCAAGTCGTCACCAACACAAGCGACGTGAGTTCGGGGTTTGCGGAAAGCACCGAGCCGCCGTTGAAGCCGAACCATCCAAGCCACAGCAAGAACGCGCCCATGGTTGCGCTCGGAAGCGAGCTGCCCGGGAGCGGGTTGATACGGTCATCTTTGCCGTACTTACCAAGGCGTGGCCCGAGGATGATCGCGCCGACCAATGCGGCCCAGCCGCCAACGCTGTGTACGAGGGTAGAACCTGCGAAGTCGTAGAAGCCGAGGCTGTCAAGGAACCCGCCGCCCCATTTCCAAGAGCCCGCGATGGTGTAGACGAGGCCTACGAAGAAGACGCTGAACACCATGAACGACGGCAATTTGATGCGCTCAGCAACCGCGCCAGAAACGATCGTTGCGGCGGTAGCGGCGAACATCGCCTGGAAGATGAAGTCCGTCCAGTAGGTATAACCGCCGTCTGCGTAGCCGGCGGTCTGGGACCCTGCGTCGAAGCCCGCTCCGAGTCCGAAGCCGGCAAAGCCGAGGAAGCCATTGAACTCTCCCGGGTACATCAGGTTGAAGCCCATGATGTAGTACGTGATCAGGCCGGCGCAGACGATGAATACATTCTTAAAAAGGATGTTGGTGGTGTTCTTCGCGCGGGCGAGGCCCGTTTCGAGCATGGCGAAGCCCAGGTGCATGATGAAGACGAGGCCTGTGCACACCATCATCCATACGTTGTTTGCAACGAAGGTTCCGGCGCTTACCGTTTCGTCGGCGAGGGCAACACTTGGGAGTAACGCGGCAGTGGCTGCGACTCCCAGGGCTAGAGTGATCCGCTTCATTTCTTTTCGTTCTCCGTATTCAATGTGATAGACGAGTTGGTGATCGAGTTGATTGACGAGTCCGTCGTCGCGGGTTTGCGCTTTGAGGGGTGCCTCGTTTCTCGCAACACTTCGCGCCATTTCGTTTTGCAAACCCGCTTTCAATGGCTCACATAGCAACGGTTGTGCCAACTTTGATTCGGGCTCGAAAAAGAATTGAACGGCTACCTATGGGCGGACAGCCGTGTTTCGCATTGATCAACACTTGGGCGGACACGCATCGCTGCCCAGCTTTTGTGCACACGTGATGTGCGCTGCGGCAGGCGGTTCCTGCATGATTCTGCCCGTCTGAGTCAAGACCTGTACGGTTCCGCCCCCGTACTCGGCACATCACGCCTTGGGGTTTCACGCGATCCAGCCATGTCTCGATATGACGAATGAGAACGGAGCAGGAGAGAGCCCGTGAGTGCCAGAGCCCCCGAAAACTCGGCGCTTCCTCAAAGTCTTCAAGTTGCCGCGCCGCGATCGAGCGCTTCAAAGACGGACATCCAGACCTCACGAAGATTGGGGACGCATCCCGGACTGAATTCCCGAAATGGGGATCGAAGCCAAGTTGCCGGTTGGTGGCGGGCAGAGAACCGGCGACGGTACGGGCTTCAGGCAGACGCGTAAACTTGCGTGAGACGCGAATGATCGTGTGAGTTTACAATTCGCGACCAATCGGCAGCGCCACGGCGCATTCCGTTAAGGCTCGATTCGGGGCAGGCGATAAAGAGGCATAGGAGTTCCTCTTCGACTATGCCGCCCTACGTCCTGATCTCCCTTCTCGCCTGTATCGGTGCGTGCGTGATTTCGAGCGCCGTGATCGCGCGAGATCCGATGGCGCGGCGACGTCAGTTCGCTGGCGCGATCGTGGCCTGCGCTGGTGTCTGGGCTTTGTGCGACCTACTTGCGCAGGTTTTGAACAGAGAAGCGATCGCGCTGTCTCTCGCCCGTGGTTCAACCTTGCCCGTCCTGGCGATCGCTCCGCTCGCCGTTCAGTTGTTACTCGAACAGAGTCGGGAACTCCGCAATCGATACGCGCGAGTGCTTCCTCCGCTGTGGCTCGGGGTCGGCGCACTCATGACGCTCAGCGTATTTACACCGGCCTTCGTCTCCGGGGTGACATTCACAAAATGGGGGTGGATGACAAAGCTCGGCCCCTTTTACTACGTGGGGTTCGCGCCGGTCGTCGTTTGCATGGTGATCGCTTTCGCGTCGTACCGTACGCACGGTCGACTCAAGCAATACGCGGCGTCTCCCGTGCGGCACGTGCTGGCACTGATGACAATGCTGATGCTTTCAGTGGTCTCCGTAACCGAAGTCATGGCGCCTCTTCTTGAAATCGCAGCGCCTCGCCTGGGTGCTCTTAGTGTGACGGTGCTTGGCGGGATCTTGTGGGTACTCACCGGGAGCATGGGCGAATACATCCCGCTCCCGAGTGACTTTTCGCGCAGGATGCTCGACAACATTTCCGACGGCGTGGCGCTCGTTAATCGAGAAGGACGCATTCGAACGGTGAACGCTTCCTTTGCACGCCTTGTGCAATCGGAGCCGAACAAACTCAAGGACGTGTCGATCGAAGAACGATTTGGCCTTCCCGTCGGCGCGATTCCCGAGCACGGCGAAGAATTCGAAACAAGCTTCTGGTGCGAAGATGGAACCACGATCCCGGTTTCGGCGACGCGATCGGATCTACGCAACGAACAGGGGACCCGACTTGGCGCGGTGCTCATCGTCCGTGACCTGGGCGAGGTGGCAAAGCTTCGCCGCAGGCTATTGGCTGCGGGTCGTCTGGCCGCGGTTGGCGAACTCGCCGCGGGGATCGTCCACGAAGTCAATAACCCGGTTTCGTATATCCGCAGCAACCTGAACAGCCTTCATAAGAACGATGCCGAAACCATGGAGATCCTCGCGCGCGAACTCCCCGCGAACACGGTCCCCGCAACACTTAACGACGTTCAACATCTGGTTGGGCAATCGCTGCAAAGCTGTGACCGAGTCGCGCGTATCGTGAAGGACGTTCGGGGCTTCTCACACATGGGGCCGACCGGACAGCACACCACCGACTTGAACAACCTTCTCGAAGAAGTGGTGCGGATCGCAACGCCGCAACTTCGTGCTCGGGCGACGGTGGTTCGAAAATTTGGTGAGATCCCGCTCGTTGAATGTTCGGGACAGGAAATTCGACAGGTCTTTCTTGACTTGATTCTCGGTGCGGCGCGCTCCCTCGAAGGACGCGGCACGATTCGCATTGAAACGTCTGCTGCGGACGACCAGGTCACGATTATTGTCGAAGACAATGGTTGCGGGTACACGCCAACTGAAATCGAAGCGGTCTTCGAGCCCGTGTCTTGCCGCACGGACACAGAAGGGGCGCGCGATCATTGCGTCGCATATCAAATCGTCCGCCAGCACAAGGGCTTCATTCAGATGGAATCTGAGCTCGGTGAAGGTGCGAAGGTTTCAGTCATTCTCCCCATTAACCAAACGAACCCGGTTGATTTGAAAAGGAGAAAGGCGAACGGCGGTTCAAGCGATTTTGATGCGGTGACCGACGCATGATCGAATTTGTCGTCGTCATGAAGGTTTTGACCTGCCTCGCTGCAGTGATTCTTTCCTGCTCCATCGTAAGCCGCGACCCAGGGCTCCGAATCAACCGGCTTATGGCGCTCGTTCCAGCCCTGATCGCTTTGTGGGCGGGCGGCGAGTTGGTTTCGAATATGCAGCCAAGTGCCGCGCAGGCCGAGCTATGGGTGCGCGCCACAGGCGGTGCCTTGCTTTTGCTGGGGCCCGCATGTCTTCATGTCCTTGCAGAGTTAGCCGGTTCAAGGCGACCGATGGCGGCACGCTTGCTTCCGATCTCCTACGCGGCAAGTTCGCTGGCGGTCGGGCTTCACGTGACCATTGGCTGGGGCCTTGGCGCGGTTGAGCCAGTCGCTTGGGGATACGCATTCGGACTCGAACCCAAGTTCGCAGTGTTGTTTGCGACGTTGATCGCACCGATCGCTTACGTGCTTGTTTGCAGCGGTTCGATCTTGCCTCAGTCGCAATCCGAGACCGAGCGAAAGGGTTGGCGGAAGTTGTACGCAGCCATCGTTGCCGTGGTCGCCGTTGCAACAACCATCGACGTCGTTCTTCCGGCATTGGGCATCCGTATGCCCCCAATGGGGAGCAGTTGCGTCATCGTCGTCGCATACGGAAGCGTGATTCAGTTTCGCCGGTACGGCTACGCGCTCATGTCGCCAGGTACGTTTGCGAAACAAATTCTAGACACGCTGAATGATGGCGTTGTGATGCTACGACTCAACGGCGAAATCCGCTCTGCGAATGCCGCATTTCAACGTCTCGTCGACACCGACATTGGCGCGATTCTAAACAGTCAATTTTCACGATTCGTTCCAGAACTCGAGAAAGATCTGAGCACGCTCGAAAGCAATTTTGAATGCGAACTTCATGGGTGCAGCGGTGCCGTGACTCCAATTCAAATTTCACTGACCCAACTATTCAACCCGTCGGGTGCCTTCTGTGGTGTGGCGCTATTGATTCGCGACTTGCGTGAAGTGTCGGAACTGCGAGGAAGTCTCGTGGCTTCCGATCGCCTTGCGACCGTCGGCGGCTTGTCAGCCGGGATCAGTGACGAGATTCGCGAACCGATCCATGAAATGCGAAGTCACCTCGAAGGCATTCGGATGCGTCTTGGAGCCCTCAATGACGCGGTTGGTGAATGTGCGTCCCAGGAAAAACTTTCGATGCTGGTCAATGATCGCGAGGAGTTGCTCGACGAATGCCTCGAAGGGATCGACCGGATCGATGCCATCGTCCGCGACGTGCGAGGCTTTGCTTCAGGCACAACCGGCCCAGTCGAATCGGCCGATCTCAATACCTTGATCGGCGACGCATTGAGGATCGTGCGTGCTCGGGTTGGTGATGACATCCGTGTGGAAAAACAGTTCGACGAACTGATCCCGGTTCCATGTGTGCCCGGGGAAATTGTACAGGTGTTGGTGAACTTGCTTGTGAATGCCATCCACGCCACAGGTGACACGGGACGGGTTCAAGTTTCGTCCTGGCAACACGAACACGAAATCTGGATCTGCATCGAAGACAATGGTTACGGAGTGCCTCGCGACGTCATCACCCGAATCTTCGACCCCTTCTTTACCACGAAGGTGGTGGGAGACGGCACGGGGCTGGGGCTTGCGATCTCGCATCACATCGTGCGCAACCACGGCGGCGATTTGCGCGTTGAGTCGGAGGAGGGCCGGGGTGCTCGGTTTACCTTGCTGCTTCCGGTCGACCCCGAGTTGCCCTGCACCGAAAGTGCTGTGTCGATGCTCTTGAGCAGGTAGAGTCCGGCCGCGTTTCGCGGCGCAGGCCCCATGAAGGTCCGACGTCGCAACGGAGGCCCTGAGCTCATGACCGCACCCGACGAAGATTCATCCACTCTCTCACGCGCCCAAGTCCTTCGCGGCTTACTCGAAGAGCCTGGGATCCATGTGATGCCTTGTTGCTTTGACGGCCTCTCTGCAAAGTTGATCGAGCAAGCCGGTTTTCCAATGACGTTCATGAGCGGCTTTGCCGTAGCCGCTGCGCGATTGGGCGCGCCGGATACGGGTCTGATCTCATACGGAGAAATGCTCGACCAGGGTCGCAACATCTGCGATGCCGTCACGATCCCAGTCATCGGTGACGCCGACACGGGCTACGGCAATGCGATGAACGTCAAACGAACGGTCGCGGGCTACGCGCGCGCGGGGTTTGCCTGCGCGATGATCGAAGATCAACTCGCACCGAAGCGCTGTGGTCATACCCGTGGCAAGCAGGTGGTGTCCCGGGACGAAGCCGCCAGTCGCATACGTGCCGCCGTTGCTGCGCGGGAAGAAGAAGGACACGACATCTTGGTGATGGCGCGCACCGACGCTCGCCACGACCACGGGCTCGCCGAAGCGATCGATCGCTGTCGCGAATTTTCAGACCTCGGCGCGGACATCTTATTTCTCGAAGCCCCTCAGTCTGAAGCCGAGATGAAAGAGCTTTGTCGCGCGCTCCCCGGGCCCAAAATGGCGAACATGGTGGAGCAGGGGGACACCCCGGTACTGCCGCCTGAACGGCTCGAAGCCCTGGGCTTCAAGATCGCAGCCTACCCGCTGACCCTGTTGTCTGCCGCGGTTGCCGCGATGCATGACGCGCTCGCTTCACTGGGGCAGGGCACGCCCCCCGGACGCCTGACCTCGTTCGAGGCGTTGCGTGAAGTCGTTGGCTTTGATGCGTACGATGCTGCGCTCACCGAACTCGACAAGAAGAACGGCGCGTAGCGACCCGTGTCAAACCGCTATGTACCGATGCGACGCAAACGAAGCAGGGGCGCATCTGAAAGCGGACTCTCGACATGGACGACCGCTTCGACGAAGTAGATGTTGTCGCCGGCGTCGTCGCTGAGCACCTGTCGCGCTTCGTAGCGGTTTGGTTCGATCTCTTTCACCTGCGCGAGATGGGCTTGGCGCGCACTCGGTTGAAACAAGATTGCTTCATACTCTTCATAGAAGGGGGTGAGCTCTGTTTCGAATCGCGCAGCGTCCCAAGGGTCGTCTCGGTCTTCATGAATGCACTGCATCGCGTCTGCGTAGTTCTTCGTGGCCAGGCACCGCATCAAATGATGCAACTCAGCACGCACTCGCGCTTCGAAGGCTTTCGTGTCGAAGCGGGGTTCGGAGCCGTCCATCGCATCGCTCATGACCGGCTTCTCTCGCCCCGGCTCCATCCGGTCTTGCCATTCTTCGAGCAGGCTCGCATCGACGCGGGCGAGTAGGGTTCGGAAATAGGCGATCATGTCCAGGACGTCATCGGTTTTGAATGCATCCGGGATCGTGCGCACCAGGGTGTTGTGGACCTGGCTCAAGTACCGGAGCAACACGCCTTCAATGCGAGCCATCTGATTGCGACCGACAAAATCGTTGAAAGCCGAATAACTTTCGAACATCTCCCGGGCAATCGCTTTGGGCCGAATGTTTTCTTCTCCAACCCACGGGTGCTTGTCCGCAAAGCGGTTGAACGTCGCGTAGATGAATTCGGCGTTCGGCTTCGGCCAGCTCACTTGGTCAAGTTTTTCGATGCGTTCTTCGAAGGGCAAGCCGTCGGCCTTGAGCTGGGCCATGAGTTCGCCCTTCACCCGACGTTCCTGGGCGATCAGCAGGGCACGCGGGTTTTCGAGGATTGATTCAACGAGGCCAAGGACATCGAGGGCATGTTCGGTTCCTTCACTGTGCAAAGCGTCAAGCGCTTCGACGAGATACAAGGAGAGCGTATGATGGAGCGAGAAGTTTTCCTGCAGCTCATCACTGACGTGAACTCGCTTGCCAGCACGACGCGGGTCGGCTGCAAGCTCGATGATCTCGGCGTCGCGAAGGGCGCGAAACAATACGGCGGTCTCACGCTTGAGCTTCCGCTTGGTCCCCTGGTCCTCAAGACACGCATCGATCAATTCGATGAGCCGTCCGTATCCCGGCCTTGCGCTGCGCCCGTGGGCCTCGCTCTGCAGGCAACCGACGAGTAACCCCGCGCTCATGTGAAACCGTGGGACAAGTGGCTCGGGCATACTCGTCGATAGGCGACCAAGCGTCTCCTCATTCCACGGGACATAGCCTTTGGTGGGCGGCTTCTTTTTGACGACCTTCTTTTTCTTTCCGCCCGCAGCTGTCGCGGCCTTTGCTTCGAGCCGTTTGTTTTCGATGACATGTTCGGGGGCCTGGCATACGACGCTCCCCGCAATGTCGTAGCCGCGTCGTCCGGCGCGACCGGACACTTGCAGGAATTCGCGCACCGTTAGGACGCGGACTTTCTCTCCGTCGAACTTGCAGAGCTTGCTCAGGAGTACGGTTCGAATGGGAATGTTGACGCCCACGCCCAAGGTGTCGGTTCCACAGATCACTTTGAGCAGCCCGCGCTGTGCAAGCCGCTCGACCAGTAGCCTGTACTTGGGCAGGAGCCCCGCGTGGTGAATCCCGATCCCATGGCGCAAGAAGCGCTGAATGTCTTTTCCGTAGGGCGTGTCAAAGCGAAAGCCAACCAACGCTTCTGCGATCCGTTTTTTTTCTTCTTTGTCACTGATGTTTGCGCTGGTGAGCGCTTGGGCCTGCTCTGCGGCTTCGCGTTGCGTGAAGTGGACCATGTAGACGGGCGACATGTCCTTCGAAAGCAGCTTCTCGATCGTTTCGTGCACCGGGGTTTCGCGATACGAATAGTCGAGAGGAACTGGCCGTTCGTCTCCGTGGACCCGCACTGTCCCATGAGCGCTGGTGCGCGCGATGAGTTCCTCGATCGTTTGCGTTTCCCCCAGCGTGGCCGACATCAACAGGAATTGGCAGTCGTGGAGTTGAAGCAGTGGAAGCTGCCAAGCCATGCCGCGGTCTCGATCGCCGAAGTAGTGGAACTCATCCATGACCACATAGGGGGCGTCGAGGTCGCCGCCTTCAGAGATGGCCATGCTCGACAAGACTTCGGCGGTGCAACAGATGATTTCCGCGTCGCGATTGATGCTGGCATCTCCGGTCAACATGCCGACGTTTTCCGGCCCGAACTGATCGCACCAATCGAAAAACTTCTCGCTGACGAGCGCCTTGGTGGGCGCTGTATAAAAGGAACGCTTGCCCTCGCAGCGGGCCTTGAAGTGCAAGCCGAGTGCAACCAGCGATTTGCCCGACCCCGTCGGCGTGCTGAGAATGACATGTTGTCCGGTTGAGAGCTCAAGCAGCGCCTCTTCTTGGGCGGGATAGAGATCGAGCGAAACGTCGGCCGTCCATTTCAAGAACCGGTCGAGGATCACCTCGGGGTCGTAGAGGCGACCGTCCGGCACGCGATCGGCGAGGCGCGGAGCTTCGGACGCATCCGCTTCCGGTCGATTTGCCGGGGAATTCGTCGTGGCTTCCGCGGCCAAGGACTCCCCGGAACCGTCTCCGGGTGGCTGGGCAATCATAGTTGAACCGAATTCGCTGCACCGACGGGCTCCGGTGAGCGCTCACAATCTGCAATTACCCGAATTTTTGCAAAACAAGGCACGAGCGTGAATGGACGCGGCAACAGGCGCATCAAAGCGAAGTCCGATCGATTGAAGATCCGTGGCGCGCAAGACTCTGCCACAGAGGAAGAATTTCGAATCCATAGTCGGTAGCATTGACCAACCCTGAGCGGCACCCCGGACCGCATTCGCCGGCGACAGCGAACGACCAGAACGAAGCAGAAGCATGAGGAAGCCTCGATATGAAGAAGCAGACCAACTTTTTGGCTCGGAACGGAATGCGAAGCGTCGGTCGACTCGTTCTGGGTCTCGCCGCCCTGATGTTCGGCGTCGCAGCAGTCGCCTTGCCTGTGGCCGCTGATGGCCCTTCGGTGACCGATCTAAGTGACGTCGAAGTCAACGTGATCGAATCGGGCGACATCGTCGAAGCCCTCGCCGTGACTCGGGGCATTAGGGTGCGCGCAAGCGCCCGACCGCGGGTGCGGTTGCCGGTCGACTTTGAATTTAATTCCGCGGAGCTCAAGCCTGAAGCGAAGGCCTTGTTGGAGAAGGTCGGCAGAGCACTCACCGCGCCCGACCTCGAAACCTTTCGGTTTTCCATCGAAGGACATACGGACAGCATCGGCGGCGAGGATTTCAACACAAACCTTTCAAAGCGTCGTGCAGAAGTGGTGCAGGACTACCTTACAAACACCGGCGTCGATCAAATGCGGCTCGAGTCGATCGGCCTTGGAGAGGCGAGCCCGGTGGATACCAACGTCACCGACGAGGGGCGCCAGCACAACCGCCGCGTTGAAATCATCAACTTGGGAACCGAATCGTAAGCGAAGCGATGGGTCCTCCGCGCCGAGCGCCTGCGGACTGCACAGCTCAAGCGTGTCAAGAACAAAGCCGGACTCAACCTGCGTAAGCACGGCACGTGGACGGACTTCGTTTTCTCTGGGCTGTATTCGTCGCAGCGGGGTAACGCCGCGGTTGTATCGTCGTCTGGTTCTGCAAAACTTCAGCTCCTCGCAGCAAGCGGCGAGTCTCGATGCAGAAGGACGATCATGAGTTTTCAGTTGCGGGCGCACAAACAGTTCCCCGGTGTCGAAGGGCCGGTGGTGGTTTGTGTGATGGACGGTGTCGGGATCGGTCGGCGAGACGATTCAGACGCGGTGTGGCTTGCACGCACGCCGAACCTTGACCATTTGCTCGCCACCACGCCGTCGACCCACTTGGTCGCCCACGGCCGTGGGGTTGGGATGCCGGACGACACCGACATGGGCAACAGCGAAGTAGGGCACAACGCTCTCGGTGCCGGTCGAATTTTTGACCAGGGCGCGAAGCTTGTCGGCAATGCGATTGATTCGGGGAGCCTGTTTGCGGGTGATGTGTGGAACGCCGTGACGGAGCGAGTGCGTGCGGCCGAGAAACCGCTGCACTTCATGGGACTGCTTTCGGACGGGAATGTTCACAGCCACATCGATCATCTCTTTACGTTGCTACGCCGCTGCGATGAAGACGGGGTCCGCTGCGTTCGCATTCATGCGCTACTCGACGGCCGCGACGTACCCGCGACAAGCGCGCTCGAATACGTCGACGCCTTGGAAGAGTTGCTCACGGCAATCAGCGCCAAACCGGAGCGCGACTACCGCATCGCTTCGGGCGGTGGTCGCATGAAGATCACCATGGACCGATACGGCGCCGAATGGCCCATGGTCGAGGCCGGTTGGAACACCCATGTTCATGGCCAGGCCCGTCACTTCGAAACGGCGCGCCGTGCGATCGAAACGTTTCGCGACGAAGAGAAAGGCATTGGGGATCAAAACCTGCCGCCGTTCGTCATTGTGGGCGAAGACGCCGAACCCGTAGGTCCTATTCGTGACGGCTCGGCTGTGGTGTTCTTCAACTTCCGAGGCGATCGAGCGCTTGAAATGACTGAAGCCTTCGAAGCCGATGCCTTCGAATACTTCGATCGAGGCGAAGTTCCCGACGTGCTCTATGCGGGCATGATGCAGTACGACGGCGATCGACACCTTCCGAAATACTTCCTCGTGGACCCACCCGTCATCGAGCGGACCTTGGGCGAGTACCTCGTCCAAAATGATGTGCCACTTCTCGCGATCAGCGAAACCCAAAAGTTTGGTCACGTCACTTATTTTTGGAACGGCAACCGCAGCGGCCGCTTCGACGATGCCCGGGAAACCTATGTCGAGATCCCGAGTGACGTGGTGCCCTTCGAAGAGCATCCGTGGATGAAGGCCGCGGAGATCACCGATACCCTGCTCGCCGAGCTTGCAACCGGGCGCTACAAGCATGCGCGGCTCAACTACGCGAACGGCGACATGGTGGGCCATACCGGCGATCGCGACGCAGCGGTAAAGGCGGTGGAAGTCGTCGACCAGCAGATCGGTCGTCTGCTTCCCGTGATCGAACAAATGAAAGGCGCGCTCGTGGTGACAGCCGACCACGGCAACGCCGACTGCATGTACGAGTTCAACACGAAGACGGGCGAAGTGAAGCGCGATGCCAACGGCCAGATCGCGGCGAAGACGAGCCACACCCTGAATCGGGTGCCGCTTTCGATTTACGCGCCCGGGTACAGCCTGACGCTGAAACCCGAGCTAGGGGGTGCGGGTCTTGGCAACATTGCCGCGACCTTGCTCCAGCTACACGGGTTTGAGTCGCCCGAGGAATATCAGGCGTCGCTCCTCAGATAGGGCCGGAGCCGGTCTTGGTTGAACGCTGGCGGACGACGGTCATTTCGTTGCCGTCACCGCCACGGTTACGAGCGTTGCTCCCATTCCCGAGCCGTCCACAGCCCTGCTGTTGGGCACGGGGCTTTGCTTGCTCGGACTCCGGAAACGCGCTTAGCGCAGGGCCACGAGGCCAAAGAAAGATCCGAGGATAGGAACGTCCTCTGCCTTATCCGGTTTGCTCCGCTCGCCTGTCTTGCATACCGCAATCGCCGCGGATTCATTCCCCTATTGACATCTTCCCGCCGGCCTTGCCCGGTGATTGCGAACGCACCGAATTCGCCCGGGGCTATTAGGGTTTGCGTCCAGTTCTTCGCTTTTACGAGCCTTGTCATCGGACTGCACGGCGAATTCCAGTTCCTCACCGATCCGGTTTTGGGTCCCAACGAAGGCATATCAATCCTGGCGGTCAGCCTTCACGAGCAGGGCTATGACTCGCACATGGATGTGGAAAATGAGGTGGAAGCCGATGGCTCGGGTGCGGTCTACGACGAGATCGTGAGCGCGGTTCAGAACCGGGGGGGCAGATCAATTGGGCTCTACGGATTCAGCCATGGAGGCGGCTCGGTCTACGATCTTTCTGAGCGACTGGATGCCAACAAGGCGAGCATTGAGGCATTTGACATCGTTTTACCGGCGATCTCGACAGCATCGAGAACAATTCGAATACGGACCTAGCCCCCGAGGTGCGGCTCCCCGTAGGCTCCGGGTATCACGTCAATTGCTACCAGTCCTTTGGCTTTATTCCTCCCTGGGGAAGCTCGGTTTCCGGCGCCAGCGGGGCTCGAGCCAACGCGGCCCCGACGACGCGATCCGGACGGGGAGCTTCCAGCAGGCGCGGCGCAGCCCCTCGAGCCCGTGTACGCGTTACTGCGGGTCCCGAATTCGGCTCCAGCGCAGCGGCGATAGGATCTGGGCCCACCACGTCATGGGGAAGTTCGGTAGATCCGGAATGCCGATGTCTTCGGGAGGCTCGCGGTCGTTCGGTAGGTAGCGTGTGCCGAAGAGGGTGTCCCACACGCTCACCGTCTGGCCGTAGTTGTGGTTCGCTTCGAAGACGGTCTTCGAGTGGTGCCACCGATGAAGCTCGGCCATGCTGAAGAAGTAGTTGAGTGGTCCGAGGCGCAGCTGGAGATTCGCGTGCTGAAAGATTCCGTGGATCGCGGTCACCAACGTGAACAGCGCGAGCACCGGCTCACTGGACCCCAGGAACGCGAGTAGCCCGTACGATGGGATGAAGGTCATCAGGCTGTCGATCGGGTGGAAGCGGCCCGCGTTGAGCCAGTACAGCCTTGGCGCGCTGTGGTGCGTGGCATGGAATCGCCAGAGCCACTCCCAGTGGTGCTGCCAGCGATGGATCCAGTAGCCCGGCAGCTCGCCGATCACGAGAGCGAGCGCGGCCTGCGCGAGCAGCGGCCAATGGCTCGGCCACAGTCCGGTTCCGAACTCGCGAGACACGAAGCCCGAAAGCCCAATCGCGCCCGCGAGGACGATCGGCGATGCGATACCAACCAGGACTGCGATGGTCACTCCGTGCACGGCATCGACGTGGACGTCCCGACGATTGCGGTTCCAGCTGCGGTGGAGCGGGTAGACGTGCTCGAGGATCGCGACAATCGCAAATGCTGTGATCTGGGGCAGGAGGAACGCGACGGACGGAGGCTGGCCTGCCGCCATGCGGGCCATCGTCCACGCCACCGTTGCGCCCATGACGATCGGAAAGACCGTCCACCGGAAGGCGGTTGGGGCCATTCGGACGCTCGGGATGGTGTCAGCAACCATTCGGCGAAGGTAGCTTGCCCGTGCGACCCGTCGCCATCGCGGCGGCCGCTACCCCATGGAGGGCGGCGAGATCGAGGTGCAGTCCATCCGCGGAATCGAGCTTCCCGCTCGGCGTGCGCAACTTCAACACCCGCTACGCTCGCGCGTCCATGACCCGAGCCGAAAAAACAGAACGCATCCGAAAGCAGCTCGACGAGTTCTATCCGAACCCGCCCATCCCGCTCGACCACACCGACTCCTATTCGCTCTTGATCGCGGTCTTACTGTCGGCGCAATGTACGGATGTGCGCGTCAATCTGGTGACCCCTGAACTTTTCGCATTGGCGGACTCGCCACAAAAGATGGTGAAGCTAACCGTCGCGAAGATTCGTTCGATCATTCGGCCGTGCGGTCTTTCGCCGCAGAAGTCGAAGGCGATCCATACGCTTTCACACATGTTGCTCGACCTGCACGGTGGCGAGGTGCCGGGCAACTTCGAAGATCTTGAGGCGCTCCCGGGCGTGGGGCATAAGACTGCAAGCGTCGTGATGAGTCAGGCGTTTGGTCATCCTGCGTTTGCCGTCGATACCCACATCCATCGTCTCGCCGTGCGTTGGGGGCTTTCCGATGGCCACTCGGTCGAAAGAACCGAACGAGACTTAAAACGGCTGTTCCCGAGAGAGACCTGGAGCAAGGCGCATTTGCAGATCATTTTCTTTGGACGGGAATACTGCCCCGCGCGATCTCACGATCTAAGTACCTGCCCCATCTGTGGCTGGGCTGCGACGAAGAAGCGGGTCCGCGAGGAAGCGTATCGGCCGGCGAAAAAAGCAACGAAGAAGAGCACCGCGAAAAAGCGATAGGACCCTACGCGCAGCCGCGCTTCTCATCAGTGTGCGTCTTCGCTTGTGCGTCGGATCAAAATCACACGACCTATTTGGCGCGGGTCAGGCGCGGGTTCTGCGTCGTTCCATTCGATCCGTCGTCCGACGAGTTGAATGAGTCGGCACCCGTTTTCCGTCACGACGAACCCCTTGGCGCGGAGCAGGCTCGGGTCGTCGAGTTCGGCTTCGATCTGCGCTTCCGGCATACCCTCTGGTACATCCCAGACCGTGGTGCTGAAGGCTTCGTGGGTGTGGGGCAGGGATGTAGGGGCCGTTCCGCTGCGGTCGACCGTCATGGCGTCCGGCGGGAACAACAAGTTGGGTTCGACTTGCCCGCGCACGCTCCGCACGAGCGGCGCTTCGGGTTCGATCTCTCGCAGTCTTGCTTCGACCTCTTTCAACTTCGACTCGTCTATCAAGTCGATCTTGTTGAGCACCAGTAAATCCGCCGAAGAAACTTGATCTTGGAAAGTCCCCTCGAGATCGCGACCTTCGAGGAGTTGTTCGGCGTTTACGACCACCACCGCCATGTCGTCTCCGATCCAAGCAGAAACAGGTTCGCGCCAGAAGTTCAGTTGGGTGTCGAACGGAAGCGCGACGCCCGAAGTCTCGATCACGATTCGGTCTGGGTTGACCTGATCGTGCAAGGTTTGCAGCGTGTTGATCAAGTCATCGGAAAGTTCGCAGCAAACACAACCGCCTTCAATCTCGATAAACGCTTCACCGCCGCCCCCGAGGAGTGCCCGGTCGACGCCGAGTTCGCCGAGTTCGTTCGAAACCACCGCGATGCGCAACCCGAGCCGCTGGGCTTCTGTAAGGAGATGCGAGACCAGGCTGGTCTTGCCCGAGCCGAGGAATCCCGAAACGACGAGTGCGGGGATACGTGCTTGCTTTGTCGATATGGCTGCCATGGCGGCACAAGAGATAGAGGATCCCCGACCCGGGTGCTGCGTTTTTTGTGTCGCGGTGCAAGAGACGGCTATGGTGCGGCTCCCAGGTTCGCAACGGGCCTGTGTCAAAGCGAGCGCAGAGCCGGCTCGCGACTCGACCTCGTAAGACAACCAGGAGAGCCAAGTGGCGGAACGTGATTTCGATCTTTTTGTAATCGGTGCAGGTTCTGGAGGCGTACGCGCTGCCCGTTTTTCGGGAAACTTTGGAGCGCGAGTTGGAGTCGCCGAAGAACGATACCTAGGCGGCACCTGTGTAAACGTTGGGTGCATCCCGAAAAAGCTTCTCGTCTATGCGTCGCACTACGCGGAAGACTTCCGCGACGCCGCAAAAGGTTTTGGCTGGAAGGTCGCTGTCGAGGAGTTTGACTGGTCGGCATTGATCGAAAACAAGAACCGCGAAATTGAACGCTTGAATGGTGTCTACGATGGCCTTCTTTCTGGGGCGGGCGCCGCTCACATTGAAGGTCACGGGAAGATCATCGATCCCCATACGGTCGAAGTCGCGGGCAAGCAGTACACCGCAGATACGATTTTGCTCGCGACCGGTGGATGGCCAAAGCTTCCCGAGTTGCCCGGCATTGAGCACGCAATTTCTTCCAACGAAGTCTTCTTTCTAGAAGAGCAACCGCGCCGCGTCTTGATCGTCGGCGGCGGCTACATCGCAGTGGAATTCGCGGGGATCTTCAACGGGCTCGGGAGTGACGTGGTGCAGGTCTACCGAGGGCCGTTGTTCTTGCGCGGCTTCGATGACGATGTGCGCGCTCACCTCGCGGGCGAAATTCGCAAGCACGGCGTCGATCTTCGCTTCGACACCAATGTGACGGAAATCGAAAAGACGGCGGACGGTCTGCGCGCGACGTTGACCGACGGGTCGACCTTGGACGTTGACCAAGTGCTCTACGCCACCGGTCGCGCTCCACTTACCGACAATCTAGGTCTCGAAAACGTGGGCATCGAAACGAACGCCAAGGGCGCGGTTCCGGTCGACGAATATTCGCGCACCAAGGTGCCGAGCATTTACGCGATCGGCGACTTGACTGACCGCATCAATTTGACGCCCGTGGCACTGCACGAGGGCAGTTGCTTCGCGAACACCCTTTACAACGACACGCCGATGAAGCCCGTTCATCGCGACGTGCCCGCGGCGGTTTTCAGTCAGCCTCCGGTGGCTTCGGTGGGTTTGACCGAAGCCGAGGCCCGAGAGACCTACGCCGAGATCGATGTCTACGACTCAACGTTTCGTGCGCTCAAGCACACGCTGACCAATGGAGAAGAGCGTACGTACATGAAGCTCATCGTGGATCGCAAAACCGATCGCGTCGTGGGGTTACACATGGTTGGGCCGGACGCTGGCGAAATGGTTCAGGGCTTCGCGGTTGCGATGAAGTGCGGGGCGACCAAGGCGCAATTCGATTCGACGATCGGCATCCACCCGACGTCGGCTGAAGAGTTCGTCACCATGCGAGAGCCGCGCAAGTCGTGAGCGCTTACGTGGTCGGCTGCCAAATTCATATCCCCATCACTTCGAGATAGACGCTGCGTATGCTCTCGGTGACTTCGCCGTAGTCTTTCTGCAGAGCGCGGCTCGTCGTTCCTTCGCCGTCGTCGTTGTAACCGAGATGACGTGCGAGGGTGTCGAGGTCGCCCTTGTCGACGTCGAGGCTCGAGATCGAGCGATTTTCGACAATGCGTAAGCGGCTGCCGAGTTCTTGCAAGAAACTCCATCCGTCTTTCAATATGCGTGCGCAGTCTGCATTGATGAGTCCGAGTTCCGCGAGTTTGATGCGCTGGCTGTCGATCGGCGCGGACTCGAGGATTTCTGTGTGCTCGCTTCCGTGTAAGAGCTGCAAGTACTGCACCGCGCATTCGACGTCGAGCACACCTCCGCGACCCGTCTTGTAGTCGAAATGGCGCGCTGTTTCTTTGGCCAGTTCCTCTTCCATCCGCGAACGAACATGATGAATTTCCCCAGCAAGGCTTTCGGGGTTTGGCGCAGTTAGAATTTCTAGTCGCAGGGTTTCGAATTCGTCGGCGAGAGACGCATCGCCCGCAACCGGACGCGAGCGCAGCAACGCTTGTCGTTCCCACGTTGCCGCGGTGTCGGCGTGGTAGCGGCGATAGGACGCCATTGAACACACCAGCACGCCTTGGTTGCCACTCGGGCGAAGTCGCGCGTCTACTTCGTAACAAAAGCCCAATCGGGTGGGTGTCTGCAGCGCCGAAATGAAACGCTGGGCCAGTCTTACAAAGTAATCTTGCGCCATCGCTTCGCCGCCTTTCTCGCTGGCGGGGTTGTAGATGAAGATTAAATCGACATCGCTGCCGTAAGTGAGTTCTCGACTCGCAAGCTTTCCCATCCCCACAACAAGAAATTTTCCGGGCGGCGCGGTCGCCGATCCCTCGGTCTTGCGCGCGGCGAGTTCATCACGGCTGATTTCGAGGGCGTTTTCGATGCAAATTTCTGCGATGTTGGTCAGCGCGCCTTCGCTCTCGGCACGGGATGACTTCTTTGCGAGGTCGAGCAAGCCAACGTTCAACACATGCAAGTGGTGGAAGGAACGGAGAGCATCGAGGCGTAATTCAAGGTCAGGCGCCTCGCCGTCGTCTGAGCGTTCTGCGAGGACCCGGTCGTGATCCGCGCGCAGCTGGGCGTCGCTGTAGAGAAGCGTGTTGGGGTCGCGGAATAGCGATTCGATCAAGCGCGGATAGCGAGCCAGGTAGTCCGAGAGAAAGTTTGAAGCCGAGTATAGAGCGGCGAGTCGCGGCACGATCTCGGGACGATCGAGCAGGAGCTCAAAGTAGTTGCGGCGATTTCCGGCCCCTCGAATCGAACGGTCGAGGTTGTTGAGTGCGCGGTCCGCGTCGCCGCAGTCGTCGAACGCCTGAGCGAAACGCTCGATGAGTTGATGGAGCAGCGTGTTCGTCATCCCAAACTGAAACAACTTGGGCACCGCACGTTCGACGATTTCCTTGATGCGCTCTTGATTGCCCTTGCCGAGTGAATCGGTCGCGAGGCTGCCCAAGAATTTCCGTCTGCTCGCAATATCGGCTTGAAGTCGCGTGGCGCCGTCTTCCTCGAGGTAGCCCATGGCCCGTGCCAACCGCGCGAGCCCGTCGGCAGACTTCGGAAGCCGGTGAATCTGACGCTCTCCTTCCATCTGCAGCCGGTTTTCGATGCGGCGCAAGAACAAGTAGGTCTCGTGAAGTTCGGCCGCGGTCTCAGATTCGAGTAGGCCGACAGCTTCGAGGTTTCGCAGCGCGCCTTGGGTCGATCGGTCGCGCAGCTGCGGGATCCGCCCGGCGTGGAGAAGCTGGAGTGCTTGGGCAATGAACTCGACGTCGCGAATGCCGCCGGCGTCGATCTTCACGTCGAAGCTGTCGGCGTCGCCCCCGCGTGCGCTGCGGATCTTTTCTTTGAGGGAGTGAATGCCGTCTGCCATGCGGTAGTTCATCGTGGCGTTGTAGATCGCGGGTGCTGCCGCGACGATCGCATGCCAGCCAAGGTCGAGGCTCCCCGCCACCGGTCGGGCTTTCATGAACGCGGCCTTTTCCCACGTGAGCGCCCACGATTCGTAATACGAAATTAATGCGGACTCGGTGACGACCAGCGCACCCTGTGTGCCGTTGGGCCGCAGGTCGAGGTCGACGCGGTAGAGAAACCCTTCTTGAAGGCTCGCGGCGACAATGCTCCCGAACTCTTGCGCGAGCTTGTCGAAGTAGATCATGGGCGAGGAACCACGCGCGTCGGCGCCGGTCGGCAGGGCGTCGCAGACATAAACGAGGTCGACGTCGGAAGAATAGTTGAGTTCGCCGGCGCCAAGCTTCCCGAGACCGAGGACGCAGAAGCGCAGCGGCCGGGTTGTTCCTTCGTCATCGACGTAGGCGGGCGGCTCGAGTTGGGTTGCGATGCGTGCTTCGGCGAGCAGAAGGGCGCGTTCGAGGAGGACGTCGGCGAGCTCGCTCAGCTCGCGAAGGGTTTCGGCGCTGCGAGGCAGGGGGACGAGATGGTCTGAACAGTCTCGCACCGTGATGCGCGCGAGTTCTCGGTACTTGAAAACGCGAAGCCTCTCGGCGTCGTCGGACTCGCGCACGTCTCCCATCGATTGTTCGAGTTGGCTGCGAAGATCTTCCGGGGAACGAGGGACAGTGAGGTCGTCGTCGAGCAGCGCGATGAGATGCTCGGGGTGGCGGGCAAGGATGTTTGCGAAGAAGGGCGCCACGCCGCAAAGCGCATAAAGAACGGTGCTCAGCTTTGCAGGGTCCGCGGCTGCGCGAGGAATCAACTGGTTTGGCAGCGCTTCGTCGAGCACCTTGCCCGCGAGCCTGCGCGCGTTGGCGGGAAGTGGGGCGGAATCGAGTTTCGCCGTGAGCTGTGCGAGCCACCCGCTGCTCGGATCAACAGAGGTGTCCTGAGCTTCGAGCTGCACGGCGTACGTTCGTGAGTCGGTCACACCCTCATCCACGAGCGCACGCTAGCAGGCTGCGGAAGAACCCACTCCCGTCCCCATGCGCATGGCTCGGTCCGGACTTCTTCCGCAGCCTGCTGGCAGAGCGGAATTGCGACAAGTGAGCATTTCACCGGGGCGTTTCGTAGAGTGGCCGTCATGCATCGCGATCCTCTGCGCAAACTTCTCGAAGGGTATCGTGAACACCATCCAGACGAGATCGATTGTGTGGATCGCATTCGCGGCTTGGTCGATGGACATGCAAATTGCTTCGAGCGGGATTGTCTGCCGGGACACATCACCGCGTCGAGTTGGATCGTGTCCCACGACCATTCCCAAGTCTTGCTTACCCATCATCGAAAGCTTGGTCTGTGGCTTCAACTCGGCGGTCATGCCGACGGCGAGACAAAGGTTTTGGACGTCTCTTTGCGCGAAGCCCGGGAAGAGTCGGGGATGCAGAACTTTCGCGTTGTGAAATCGAATGCCAGCGAGCTTCCTTTCGATGTCGACGTCCACGAGATCCCACCGCACAGAAATGATCCCGCACACGAGCACCACGACATTCGATACTTACTCGTCGCAGAACCGGGCCAGCCTCTGGTCATGAGTTCGGAATCAAATGATCTCCGCTGGTTTCCCGTCGAAGAGATTCCTTCGATCGCAGCAGACGAGAGCATCGTGCGAATGCACCGCAAAGCCCGAGCGCTGCTGACGCAAAGCTAGGTGTCTGCACGGCAGGGGGTGCGCGCCTTCTGCCGCGCAGACACCTAGGCGGAAGTTCGAGCCCGAGTCGCGTACGTGTTGCCGGCTCGCACCCACCGCAGCGTGGGTAGTTTGCTTCCTGTCGAGCGGAATTTTGTGTCCATGATGGGGAATTGAATTCTCTTGGGGCCACCACAACCCTTCTAAATCGACCAGGCAGCCGTTCATGGGCCAATCGGTACACGGTCCAATTGTTGCATTGAATTGGTCCGGAACGTTGCCCAGACAATGTTGTGCTGGGGGGTGGGATGGGAAAATCGGAGCTGCTCATCATGAGTACCCGCACGAAACATTCGAAATTTGGAGCCACCTTTTTTGCGACGACTGCAGTCGCGCTCGGCTTGGGGTTCGCCTTGAGTGCCGCTGCGGATGCGCCCAAGAAATTGCCTGCGGAACTCATCTCTCTTACGTCCTACGAAAATTCAAATGCGAAAGATGCTGTTACGCGCGACGCTGGCCAACGGATGGTTGCGGACGAGCAAACGGGGCTCGGCCTCACACCCCTTCGTGCCCGCTATCACAACATTAAGTTACTGAGTTTTCGACACGAGGTTGAAGTCATGAAGGAAGACATGATCGTGAAGGTGCAGAGCCCTGGCAAACGTCGATCGTTCATGATGTTGGAGCTGAAGTTCTAAGCGCGACTCGAACGCGCTTTGCCCAGCCCGCTTAACCGACGAGTGCCGCGCTTAGCTTCGCGTCGATCGCAGTCGCATGGGGCAGGCGAAGCGGCGTGATCGAAACCTTTCCGTCGTGCAAGACTTCGTGATCTGTCGGGACGCGAATGGGCTGGCGTTCCTTGAGCCCCTCGTATTTGAAGACATAGCGTTCGCCGTCTTGCGACGAAAACAAGCCGTCGTATCCAACCCGCGCAACTTCGGTGACGAGTCGCGGCGTGTCGAGGGTTACGTCCGCCGGGAAATTCACGTTCAGTAGGTCGATGTCTCCCGGGAGTCCGTGCGCGAGCACCGTCGACACGATGTCGGCCGCGACGGTCGCCGCGTTTTTCCAAATATCCGCGCCTGCATCTGAAAGCGCGTGCTCGACCCAAGTTCCGTGGCCACCTTGAACACCCACAGAAAACGCGACCGCGGGCAGGCCGGCAACCACGCCTTCCAACGCGGCGCCGACCGTGCCGCTGCTCATCAAAAATGCGAGACCGTGGTTGAGACCGATGTTGATCCCCGAAACGACGAGGTCCGGTTTTTGATCGAACACCCGGTGCACACCGAGGTTGGTGCAGTCGGCGGGTGTCCCGGATGCCGTCATGATCTTGGGGGCGCCCGTTTCGGCGACACGCTCGGCAATGGTGATGTCTTCAAACCGACTTATGGATTTTGAAATCCAGCTGCGCTCGCGGTCGGGGACGAGAGCGTTTACGCGAGAAACTTCGGGCAGTGCGCTCAGTGCGTCGATCAGGGGGACCAGTGCGGGGGAAGTGACTCCGTCGTCGTTTGTGACCAGAAGTGTTGTCATGGGCGCGAGCGTAGCGCCCGAAGATTGCCCGAGCGCGCGCAGCTTGAATCAAGCCTAGGCGTCTGCGCGGTGGAAGGTGTGCGTGACCCGATGTGGAGACAATGTCGATGGCAAGGCGCGAAAGCACCGCTCTAGCTGGCTACAGCTAGCTTTCGCAACGCAGCCAGCGGCATTGGATCCGCGTTTGGGCGCGTGCGCCTTCTGCCGCGCAGACTCCTGCATGAAAGATCTCGTAGCCGATTTGCTTGCGTTTATTGACCGATCCCCGTCGCCCTACCACGCGGTGAGCGAAGCGGAGCGAAGACTTCGCGCCGCCGACTACACCCGCATCAACGAAGTGGACGTTTGGGAACTCGCGCCGGGAAGCAAGGCGTACATCGTGCGCGGCGAAGGCAGCGTCATTGCCTTTCACGTCGGCGAGGCGATGCCGGCCAAGGGTGGTTACCGGATCATTGGCGCGCACACCGACTCGCCGAACCTGCGGGTGAAGCCGGTGTCCGACGTGACGGCTCACGGTTACAACCAGCTTGCCGTTGAAGTTTATGGCGGCGTGCTTCTCCCGACCTGGCTTGACCGCGACCTTTCGCTCGCGGGGCGCATCACGATTCCCGGTCCGGACGGCCCTCGCGTTGTTCTTCTCGATTTCGCGCGTCCCCTGCTGCGCGTCCCCAATCTTGCGATTCACTTGCAGCCCGAAGTTCGAAGCGAAGGCATGAAGCTCAACGAGCAACGTCACCTCGTGCCGGTGTCCGGCCTCGAAGGGGGTCCGAAATTGCGCGAACTCGTGGCGACCGAACTCCGCGCGCAGGAAATTGCCGATGTGGGCTCAGACGAGATTTTCGCGTTCGAACTCATGGCCTACGACACCCAACCCGCGAGTGTGAGCGGTGCGCGCGGCGAATTCATTCACGCGGCGCGTCTCGACAACCTCGCGTCGTGTCACGCTGCGGTCGAGGCATTGATTTTGAGCGACGACGACAACCTCCCGCAATTTACTCGGGTCGTGGCTTTGTACGATCATGAAGAAGTGGGGAGCCGCAGCGCGACGGGGGCCGCGGGTTCGATTTTGGCCGACACCCTCGAACGCGTTTCCGCGAGCGTGAACGTCGGCGAGCCCCAAGGACACAAGCGCGCGCTCGCGAACTCGATCTTGGTTTCTGCCGACATGGCCCACGCGGTTCACCCGAACTATGCCGAGAAGCACGAGGCCAGTCACCGCCCGGTGATTGGGAAAGGGCCGGTGATCAAGGTCAACAGCAATCAGTCTTACGCGACGGATGCCGTGACGTCGGGCATGTTCGTTTCGCTGTGTCAGGAAAAGGGGATCGAGCCGCAGTACTTCGTGAGTCGCAGCGACATCAGATGCGGTTCAACCATCGGTCCCATTATGGCTGCGCGCCTTGGCGTGCGGGCGATCGACGTCGGCAATCCCATGCTCTCGATGCATTCATGCAGAGAGATGGCGGGCGCAAGCGACGTCCAGCCGATGGTCGACGTGCTCTGCGCGTTTTTGAGCTAACGCGCGGGTTCGAAGTACCGAGCCGAAGCCGGACGCGAAGCGCCGGCGTCCGGCTTCGGGTTTGGTTCTCTTATCCCGCGAGAATCGCGCGCCCAATCACCTTGAGTTCGAGGATTGGCTTCACGCCCTCGAAGATTGGGAGCACGGTCGCGTCGACCGTGTAGCGGCTGATCGGGTATTCCTCGGCGTAACCCCAACCGCCGTGAAGCACCTGGCCTTCGCGAGTCACGTCGACGGCCACGTCGCAAGCCAGAAGCTTCGCCTGGGAAGCCAAGGTCGACGCACCGCGCGGATCTACGTCATAAGCGCGAGCTGCCGCGTACGTGATAGCCCGTGCCCCTGCGATCTTCGCCGCCATGCGGCCCAAGTTGAACTGGGTCAGCTGAAACTCGGAGATGGGTTGATTGAACTGACTGCGGTCGACGACGTACTTCGCGGTTTCCTCAAGCGCGCCTTGTCCGACTCCGCATGCGCGGCCCGCGGTCTGCAAGCGACCTGCTGCGAAGCCAGCCATCTGCAGGTAGAAGCCGCGTCCGAGACCCTCTTCGCCCCCCACGATGTTTTCAATGGGAACGAAGTAGTTCTCGAGCATCACCGTGTAGGAGTGCATGCCGCGGTAGCCGGGTGTCGCGTCGGCCTTGCCGGAAAGGCGCCCACCGCCGGGCTGCACGAAGTCGAATTCGTGGTCGCGGCTCGACTCCTTGGGCACGATAAACAGTGACAGCCCCTTCTGGCCCTTCGAAATGTCCGGATCCGTTCGGGCGAGGAGTGCCAAAACGTTCGCGCGGCCGGCGAACGTGCACCATGCCTTTGCGCCGTTGATGAGCCAGCCCTCTACGCCGTCGACCGTGCCCTTGTCTGCGCGGCACTTGATCGAGGCCACGTCGCTGCCGTAGTCGGGCTCGGTGACCGAGATGCCGACCATCGTCTCCCCCGACGCGAGCTGGGGAAGCCAGTGGCTCTTCTGTTCGGCGGTCCCGCCGCCGAGCAACGCCTTGGCGAGAATCTCCGGGCGGGTGATTAGCGAACCGGCGCCCGCCAATGAGGCACGGGAGAGTTCTTCGGTGGTCAGGATCATCGCGAGATTGCCCATCTCGATGCCGCCGTATTCTTCGGGGATCGAAAGACCAAAGAAGCCGAGTTCCGCCATGCCGTCGATCAATTCCTCGGGCACGAGATCGTCGGTGCGGTGGATGTGCTCTGCGCGCGGCATCACTTCGTTCGCCGCAAACTCACGCACCTGGCCTCGCACTTGTTCGTGAAGTTCGTCGATGGGCAGGTCGTTTGAGCCCTTGGTTTCGCAAACCGTTCGGCCAATGTTGCGCATCACCGACTGGCTCGAAGCCCGGCGTGCGATAGCACGGGCGCTAACGGGATAGAGCGCATCAAGCGCAGCGTCGTCGAGACCGAGGTCAACCGCAGCAGCACCGAGGCGTGCGTAAAAGGGATTCGCGAGTTCTCCGACTGCGGCAACCGCGAGGCGTTCGTACTCGGGTGTTGCCTTGCCCGCCGCAGCGAGTTCGTCGAAGTCCACAAGAACCTGGTGCGCGGCAATCGTCTCGGTCGATGCATACGAGATGCGGGACGTCAGCACCTGGTTGTCGTCGATCGTCTTGCCGCGCTCGGTGATTTCACGGGCGCGGCCGACGGCTTCTTCGAGCAGGGTCGTCATGGCGGCGACCAGCTGCTTGGCTTCGTCGAGGGTGGGTTGAGCGGTAGCGGAGATTTCGGTCATTTTTTCAGGTAGTCCGTTAGTTGGTCGACGAGCGCTGGGCTGCCGAATACCAGGTCGATTTTGTCGCCTGGTCGTTTGCGGGTGACACAGCGTCCGCCCGCTTCAGGAATGAGTATTTGAGTGGCGGCCACGTCCCAAGGGTTGCAGTCCATGTCCACCATGGCGTCGACGCCCCCGGCGAGAACCTGGGCGTGGCCGAAGGCATCTGTATAACCCCGGAGCATCGGAATTTCCCGCGCCATTCGCGAAAAAGCGTCCCGTTCTCCGGCGTTGTCAAAGCAGTATGGGTCGCCGTGCGAGATCACGGCGCGCTCAAGCTTGCTTTCGCTCGAAACCTGGATCGGTTTGTCGTTGCGCCTGCAGCCTCCGCCTTTCCAGCCGAGGATTCGCTCGTCCAGGGCGGGCAGGTCGATCAGACCGAGGACGGGCTCACCGTCTTCTACCAAGGCGATGATGGTTGAGTAGAGGGGGATGCCTCGGGAAAAGGCGATCGTCCCATCAATGGGGTCGATGATCCACTGCACGCTCCCCGAGCCTTCCACGCCGAACTCTTCCCCCAAGATTCCGAACTCCGGAAAATCCGTGCGCAGGACTTCGCGCATCGCCTTTTCGGCGGCGAGGTCGGCTTCGGTCACTGGCGAACCGTCGGCCTTGTGCTCAACGGAGACGCTCCGGAAGCGAGGCAAGATTTCTTTGCGCGCAGCGTCACTCGCGCGGCAGGCCGTGAGGGCCGCTTTCTGGAGGGTTTGGGGGTTCACGCGGCGTAGTCTAACACGAGCCGGCAGTCGTGCCTCGGAACCCGGTTCTGCGGGGTCGACGAAATACGAGTGTCGCGGTGGCAGCAAGCGCGCAACGAGCAAGCTAGTCTGCGCGCCCATGACTGAACAAAACGACGCAATCGCAATTTTGGGTGGGACCGGGGACCAAGGCCTCGGCCTCGCATTCCGGTTCGCCAAGGCGGGTCGCACCGTCATCATCGGCTCGCGCAAAGCCGAGCGCGCGGTGACCGCCGCCGAGGAAGTCGCCGCAACGGTGCCCGGGGCAAGGGTTTCGGGCTGCGGCAACGAAGAGGCCACCGCCCAGGCGGGTGTCGTGATCATTTCCGTCCCGTTCGAACACACCGCGGGCACGGTGAAGGGCATCAAGACGTCACTCCGCGAGGGACAGATCCTGGTGTCGATGGCGGTTCCACTCGCGACCGCGGTCGGAGACGGCGCGGTGCGCACGCTGGGCATTTGGCAGGGGTCGTGTGCTGAGATGGTGGCATCGCTCGTGCCCGACGGCGTCGAAGTTGTGAGCGCTTTTCAGAACGTTTCGGCCCACCGCCTGCGGGACCTCGAAAACGAAGTGGACTGCGACATCGTGGTGTCCGGCAAGAAAAAAGCACGCGAGACGGTGATGGGGCTTTGCGGCTTGATCCCCGGGCTGCGCGGCATCAACGGCGGCTTGTTGTCCAACGCCAAGATCGTCGAAGAAATGACGGCCCTCATGATCGGGATCAATATCCGACACAAGCTGCCCGAGGGTGTTGGGGTGCGGTTCACGGGTCTGCCCGAGTAAGCGCAGGCAGCCGAGTTCTCCCCACTTACATGCACAGGCTCGCCGTCGCTCGCGCGAGGGCTCAATTGTCTGGCGCGGAGATCGCTCGGATCCTCTGCCCTCCGTGGTGATCCACGATCGCCAGCGGGAATCGCTCGCACGGCTGCATCGAAGGGCACCCGTCTGCGCACACATGTGCTCGGGTTCTAGACGAATTCTGTTTTGAAATCGACCCTCTCTGGATGCTAGTTGCGAGTACGCTGCTGAGTCGCGGAGAGAGGCAAAATTTCTTGTCGCGCCAAAGCATTGAAACTCAACACGTTGTGGTTTAATCGCGATGCGACCCCCACATTTTGTGGTTTTTTTTGTTGACGCCCAGCGGTCATAGCCTTACAAATCTAAGACGGGGATGTGAGGTCTCTCCTGTAGCCTGGGGGGGTCGCAACCGAGTGGTTGCGGGGAGGGACTCGAGCTTGAGATAGGGACGGAGGACTCTGCTCTTTCTCGGGGACGTCAGGGCAACCTTAATGGGTAGAGCTGGCGTCCTTCTCATCACCGTAAACTTTCACGCGGCGGTCCAAGGAGCGTCGCGATCAAGATCAAGGCTAAGCGCCAGACCATGACCAAGACCCCGAGGCGGTCCAAAGCCCGGATGTTCAAGCTGGATCGATGCCCCCGTTTAATGGACAGAGATGGACTCACCGCCGCGCGCCAAGTCGCAACTGTGCGCGTCGGTCCCAACACGAACAACTTGCAAGCGCGTCATCCGCACTTCATCAAATCGCCGCCGACCCACCAGTCAAAAGGAAGTATTCAAATAGAGTGAGACGTCCGTCGATTCCGATGCTGGGGTCGGCGATTGGTTTTTGCGCCGCCGAATTCGGCGAGAAAATCAGTAACAACGTTTTGATTCGTGCTCGCAGCTGGCCTCGAAGCCGAACGGAGAGAGTCGGCGAATGACCGAGTGACGCAATGAATGTTGAACCAACAACCGAGTCGGACCGAAGGATCGCATCGCAAAAATGCAAAGCGATCAAAGACTAGGAATCGGAAACTCGAAAGTAGAACCGAGGTTCAATCACATCGCGAAAACAAGTTCGAAAAAGAACGCAATGCCATGAGATTCGGAACGACACCGCGTTACTCTCAACTGTCCGGACAAGAGGAACGGATACGACAAATTTTTTGAGCAACGAAGTCAGCGTCGTTGCGCGTACGAAAACGAAAGCACAAAACCAATCGACCTAACTCTGGGGGTAGGGAATATGAGTAACACCGTGGGCGAACGACGTGGCAAGCGCGCAAGCACGAAGGCCAAGGGCCAAGCCGATCACAAAGCCGATCACAAAGCCAATCACAAAGCCGATCACAAAGCCGATCACAAAGCCAATCACAAAGCCAAGAAGAAAACATCGAGCAAGGGCAAAGGCGGCTTGAGCGTAGTCGAATCGAAACAAGTGGTTCGCGCGGGTGCAAAGCATGGCATCACCGTGACACGTCACTTCACACGTCTAGGTGAAGATCCTTTCGACTCCGTCGACTGGGAAATTCGTTCCGCCAAGATCTCGAACGAAAGCGGCGAGTCCGTCTTTGAGCAGAACGACGTCGAGATCCCCGCGACATGGTCACAGCTCGCAACCAACGTCGTGGTGTCGAAGTACTTCCGCGGCCATCTCAATACCGCGGAACGTGAAACCAGCGTCAAACAATTGATCGGCCGGGTTGTCGGCAAGATTCGCGAATGGGGCAGCAAGTACGACTACTTCGAAACCCAGGACGACGCCCAGGCCTTTGCGGACGAGCTGACCTATCTGCTCGTGAATCAGAAGGTCGCGTTCAACAGCCCCGTTTGGTTCAACCTCGGCGTTGACGGAACGCCCCAGCAGGCGAGCGCGTGCTTCATTAATTCGGTTGACGACACCATGGAATCGATCATGGATCTCGCCAAAACCGAAGCGATGCTCTTCAAGGGTGGCTCTGGCGCAGGCAGCAACCTCTCCAAGATCCGTTCTTCACGAGAAACGCTCAAGGGCGGCGGTGTGGCCTCGGGCCCGGTTTCGTTCATGCGGGGCTTCGATTCCTTCGCAGGCGTGATCAAGAGCGGCGGCAAAACCCGTCGTGCGGCGAAGATGGTGATCCTCAACGTCGATCATCCCGACATTCTCGACTTCATCCATTCGAAGTCTTCTGAAGAACAGAAGGCGTGGTCGTTGATCGACGCGGGCTACGAAGGCGGCTTCAACGTCCCCGGCGGCGCTTACGACTCGGTGTTCTTTCAGAATGCGAACCACTCGGTTCGCGTGACCGACAGCTTCATGCAGGCCGCCGAGCGAGATGGCCGCTACGAAACCAAGGCGGTGAAGACGGGCGACCCGGTCGAAGACCACAGGGCGATGGACATCCTCAACGCCATGGGCGAAGCCACTCACATCTGTGGCGACCCGGGCGTGCAGTACGACACCACGATCAACAAGTGGAATCCGGTCAAGGTGTCGGGGCGCATCAACTCGAGCAACCCGTGCTCCGAGTACATGTTCCTCGACGACACGGCTTGCAACCTCGCGAGTCTGAACCTCATGGCCTTCATCGATGACGACGGCAACTTTGAGGTCGAGGATTTCCGCGCAGGCGTGTCGACGACGATCACGGCGATGGAAATCATCGTCGATCCCGCCGACTACCCGACGTCGTTGATCGAAAAGAACAGCCACCTCTATCGTCCCCTCGGCTTGGGGTACGCGAACCTGGGCGCGCTCTTGATGTCTTCGGGGCTGCCCTACGACAGCGACCAGGGCCGCAACGTCGCCGCAGCGATTACTTCTCTTATGAGTGGGCAGGCGTATACGACAAGCGCCGAGATCGCGGCCGCGATTGGCCCCTTCGAGCACTACCCGGAAAACAAGGTGCCGTTCCTTGAAGTGATCGGAATGCACAAGGACGCTTCGACTGAAATTCCGAAGGCGGGAATCTCAGACGATCTCTATCAGGCATCGGTCGAGAGCTGGAGCGAAGCGCTCGCACGTGGCGAAGAAGCGGGCTACCGCAACGGCCAGATCAGCGTCCTCGCACCGACGGGCACCATTGCCTTCATGATGGATTGCGACACGACGGGCGTTGAACCCGACATCGCACTGGTGAAGTACAAGAAGCTGGTGGGGGGTGGTTTCCTCAAGATCGTGAATCACACGGTGTCCATGGCGTTGATCGGCCTTGGCTACTCGGCGGAAGATGTCGAATCGATCCTGGCGCACATCGACGAGCATGAGACGATCGAAGGGGCGGATGCGCTCAAGGATGAGCATCTGCCGGTCTTCGACTGTGCGTTCCGGGCACAGAAGGGCACCCGCTCGATCGACTGGATGGGACACCTCAGGATGATGGGGGCGGTGCAGCCCTTCCTCTCAGGTGCAATCAGTAAGACGGTCAACTTGCCAGAGGATGCAACCGCCGATGATGTGGTGGCGGCATATGTTGAGGGTTGGAAGCTTGGTTTGAAGGCGCTCGCGGTATACCGCGACGGCAGCAAGCGAACGCAGCCCCTCAATACGAGTCGTGACGAAAAAGACAACGTTACGCCGATTACGTCCGCGATTGGTGCGACGATGGTGGCCTCAGGGCCGCACCGCAACAAGTTACCCGACGAGCGAGCGGCGGTGACCCACAAGTTCTCGATCGCGGGTCACGAGGGCTACCTCACCGTCGGCATGTATGAAGACGGGATGCCGGGTGAGATCTTCCTCCGCATGGCGAAGGAAGGCAGCACGGTTTCGGGCTTGATGGACACGATCGCCACCATGACGTCCATGGCGCTTCAATATGGCGTTCCTCTCCGGACCCTGGTCGACAAGTTCAGCCACACGCGGTTCGAGCCTTCGGGCTTTACCAACAACCGAGACATCCCGATCGCCAAGTCGATTACCGACTATGTGTTCCGGTATCTCGGCAATCGGTACCTGTCTAGCGAGCTCGAAAAAACGGATGCCGACGCGACTGAAGGCGCCGTGGCGATCGCGCCGCAGGCGGCCGAAGCGTCGCGGGGCGCAATTGCCGGGGGCTCCGAAGGGATCTCGGCGTTGGCCTCCGCGACAAGTTTTGTGAACCAAAGTGACGCGCCGTCCTGCATGGACTGTGGGTCGATCATGATTCGCAACGGCGCTTGCTACAAGTGTCCAAACTGCGGCAGTACGAGCGGCTGCAGCTAGGAGTCCGCCGCGCGGACTGCTAGGCCGCACGCCCGGCGCGAGCCGCCGGGCAAGCGAGCGAGAATTGCCAAACCGTCGCGATCCGAGAAAATTCAGGTTTACTGGGGGTGAGGCAAAAGGAGCGCGGAATTCCGAAGCGAGATCAGGTATAGAGATCGCCATAGGGTTTTCGCGCTCCTGCCTTATTCGTCGTTGACGAGAGCGCCATTGCTGGAGTCCTTAGGTGCGCGAACAACATGTCGACTGAGTTGGCCGACGGGCATTGGGTGGATCGGTTTGTCGAGGCGATGCGTCCCGCGGTCGCGTCCGCTGGCGCGTTAGCGCGCAGTCTCGAAGGTCGCGTCCAGAACGCTCCGAAGCTCGAAGAGTCGACGGCCGTCAAGCAAGCCATGACGATCGCGGACGCCGACACCCAAGAGATCGTGTTGAAGGCGTTGCTCGAGCAGTTCCCGGACGTCTGCCTCGCGGCTGAGGAAGACACCGAGACAGTCGCCGCGTTCCCGAAGGGTTCGCGTGCACAAGTCGTGATCGACCCGATCGACGGCACACTTCACTCTTACCTTGAAGCGAGCGGCCCGTACGCGGTGATCGTCGGGCTCGCGGTGAGCGAGATCTACCGGGCTTCGCTGGTCGCACTTCCGCGCGAAGGGGTGACGTTTGACGCCACATCGGGCCAAGGCGCTTACGCGACGGTCGCGGGCCGATCGCGCCGAGCCGTTCAAGCGATTCCGGACGGCAATCGCATCTTGGTCTCTCACGGGATGCCCGAAGAAGTTTCTGAGGCCTTACGGCAGCGTGACTACGAAGTCATTCCTGCCTGCGGTGGCGCGGTGAGCGTGGCGCCGCTCCTAAACGGTGTGTGCGCCGGCGTGCGCAAAGCACCGGGGCCGCTCGGCATTAGCATTCGCGGCCGGGTTGGCGTCTTGATCTCGCGAGAAGGCGGGGCGTGGGTGCAAGCGGCCGGCGGGGCGGAATTCCCGGTCGACATGCAGGGGCCATCCGAAACGCTGCTCGTCGCGAGTGCGCCTGTCCATCTCGAACACCTCAACGAGGCACTGGGCTAGCTGGCGCTAGGATGCTGTGCGGTGCTCGCGCAGTTCATCCACGGGTCGCGACAAGAGGAGGCGAAGCCGTTGAGATCTCGACATTCGATCGGACTGCTTTGCGTCGTCATGCTGAGTGTCACCGCCACGATCGTCGCGTGTGAGTCGAAAGTCGACGATCGGCCCAATATCGTTTTCGTTCTCGCCGACGACCTCGGCTACGGAGACTTGGGATCTTATGGCCACCCCTACGCGCTGACACCCAACCTGGATCGGTTGGCAGAAGAGGGCACGCGCTTTCAGCATTTTTACGCGGCGAGTCCGCTTTGCATTCCGAGCCGAGCTGGCTTTATGACCGGAGTGTTTCCCGCACGTTTTGCAAATTACACGGGGGACTTTGGTCTCGGCGATGTCCCAACCGTCACAGCGCTTCTGCACGACGCCGGTTACCGGACGGGGCACTTCGGCAAGTGGCATCTCGGCGCCGACACAAGCTCGGGAACCTACGGCATCGGGACGATCCAAAGGGCCAAGGGGCAGACGTCCAAGGCGCTCGAGGGAAAACGCAGCCGCGATTCGCACGCGTACGATCAAGCGATTCGCTTTATTGAGAAGAATCGTGATGGCCCTTTCTATGTACAGATTTGGGGGACCGTGCCCCACTACCCGATCAACCCCGCTCCATCGTTTCTCGCGCCATTCGCCGCAACCACGGTCGCGATGGCTGACTTTTCACCATTTATGCTGAAGAAGTTCGCACGAGTTCATTCGTACGGTGGCGACATCAACGAGGGAATGCGGCGCTATCTGGGAGACGTGCATTCCGTGGACTTCGAGATAGGCCGCATCCTAGAGAAGCTCGACGAACTCGGGCTGAGCGAAAATACCCTCGTGGTATTCGCCAGCGACAATGGCCCCGGGCCTTCTGGTCAGGTGGGTCGCGACCGTGGCCTTGTCGACCAATACGGCAAGGACTTGCTTGGGAGTCCTGGACCCTTTCGCGGTGGGAAGGGGTCGCTGTATGAGGGCGGCGCGCGGGTGCCTTTCATTGTCCGATGGCCCGGGCGCGTTCCCGCTGGTCGGGTCGACGACACCTCGATTACGAGCGCGGTCGATTGGCTTCCGACCCTATGTGGTCTTGCAAAGATCTCATGCGCGAGCCCGCATCTCGACGGTGAAGATGTGGTGTCGGCTTGGATGGGCGGGGCCCATTCGCGGACTCGACCGTTGTTCTGGAAGGACAGCTGGACGAACGCACCGATCGCAATCCGATGGGAGCGTTGGAAGCTTCGCGAAGGCGGGCCGCCGAATCGAGACGCGGAACTCTACGACGTCGTTTCGGATCCTGGCGAAACGGAGAACCTTGCGGCAATCCACCCAGCGGTGGTCGCCGATTTGCAAAATCGTATACGCGAGTGGGATGAAACCCTTCCGTCGCGATATGCCAGAAAACCGAGACGCTAGAGCGATCCTGCGAGCGTCGGGTGGCGGTCGGATCCATCGTGAAGTGGGCTCGTGCGATGCGGCGTCGATGTGATTCCACTTCAGGAGCCAGATTTCTTCGAAGTAGGGCGAGATCAACGGTTGAATGTTTTCAAAGAACGAGTCGTGTAGCACCACGAGTCGCCCGGTCATCATGAATGACAGCAACGGCACGATCGTCAGGAAGAACAGCAAGAAAATGGGAGAAGTGAAGAGCATGGTCGTTGCTGGGCTCAACACTCGGCGAGCAAAGACCTAGCCCGGCAGATTTAGAATGCTCGGAACACCGCGAGAGGTCTGCCGATCGTCAGAGCCAGAGAAAAGTCGAAATTGCGATGATTCGAAGTGTCCTAACTTGAGCCGGTGCGGAGTCTCAATTTTCGGAAACAGCCGACGGCGCGCGATTTCGCAAAGACGGGCATGGGTCGGGGCGCTACCTGGCTAGAAGTAGAAAAGGCTCCGTGCATTGCGCGCGGAGCCTTTCTTGTTCGTCGCCGCCTGTCGGGACAAACGCGTTACATCTGCGAGTAGTCCGGCCCTTCGCCGCCTTCCGGCGTTGTCCAGGTGATGATCTGGTACGGGTCCGCGATGTCGCACGTCTTGCAATGCACGCAGTTCTCGTGATGGATGAAGAGCTCCTTTCGGCCGCTCTCCTTGTTCTCCACCATTTCGTAGACCGCGGCGGGGCAGAACTTTTCGCACGGGTTTCCGTAGTCGCGGGCGCACTCGTTCGCGCAGACTTCCGTGTCGGCCACCTTCAAGTGGTGCGGTTGGTCCGCTTCGTGGGCGGTGCCGCTGTAGCCAACCAAGTGCTCCTTGCTGAAGGTAAGCACGCCGTCGAACTCGAAGGGTTCCGGGTTGCGGTCTTTTTCGGGGAGTTCCCACAGCTTCTTCATGCCGGCGTGGCTCGGGTGCGTCTTGATCGGATCGATGAGTCCTCGACCGCCCGTCAGGAGCGATATAGGAATGTTGATCCCCATGCCGAACAGCGGGTGGATCTCCAGTGAACCGGTGAAGTTGCGACACTCGAGCTGCTCTTCGTATGCCCAGCTGTCTCGGTAGCGTTCGGTATAGCCACCCAGGGTCATGGCAGAAAAATCGTCGGCTGCAATGGCATCGACGATCGTGTCGGCGGCCAACATGCCGGTCTTCATCGCCATGTGGACGCCCGAAAGCTTCAAGATGTTGAGCATCGCCGCACCATCGCCCAGGATCATGGCGCCGTTGGTGTAGAGCTTCGGCTGAGAGTAAAGGGCGCCCGTCGGGATGCACTTGGCGCCGTATCGAATCAGCTCTGCGCCGTCGAGCAGGTCGCGCATGAACTTCGTCGTCTTGAACTTCTGGGCCATCAGGTGCGGGTCGTTGTTCGGGTCTTCGCTGCTGAGGTTCGTCACGAAGCCGTACGAGACCAGGTTGTCCTTCATGTCATAGAGCCACATCCCGTTCATCTGGGACAACCCGTCGGGGAACAACGAACCGTGGATCACGCGGCCGGGCTTGTGGTTTTCAGGCTTGACCCGCCAAATCTCTTTGATGCCGGTTTCGAACGTCTGCGGGTTCTGGCCGTGCATGTCGAAGCGATCGAGAAGCTGCTTGGTGCAGCTGCCGCGCACGCCTTCACCGAGCACCGTGACCCGGGCCAAGATGTCCATGCCGGGCTGGTAGGTCGGTTTGTGACTGCCGTCGGCCGCGATGCCCATATCGCCAGTGCGGATGCCGAGGACGCGGTCGCCTTCGGTCAAGATCTCGGAGGCGGCAAAGCCCGGGTAGATCTCAACGCCGATCTCTTCGCACTTCGCGCCGAGCCACTTCACGACATTGCTCAGTGAGGCAATGTGGTAGCCGTTCTTGTAAAACGGGGGCGGGCAGATCGGGCTCTTGATGTCACTGTCTTGGAAAAAAGCGCGGAACTGAGAGTCGTCGCAGATGTACTCGGTCGGAAAGCCCTGCTCGACGAAGTCGGGCATGAGTTCTGCGATTGCGCGGGGGTTGATCACGGCGCCGGAGAGCTGGTGATCGCCAAGCTCAGCTGCCTTTTCGATGACCAAGACCGTGGGCGGCTCAATGGGGCTGACCCCGTTAGCCTCAGCGTTCTCGTTGTAGGCCTCGACCTGCTTGGTAAGGTGGTAGGCAGAGGCCAAATTGCCGGGCCCCGCGCCAACAAACAAAACGTCGACTTCCATGCTCTCGCGTTCGACTTCACTCATCGCCTGATACTTCCCCTCATGAAACTCGGAATTTGCAGTCGCCCAGCTCGCGCGCGTTCGTCGCCAGCGGAGTCCGACCGGGTAGCCGTCCCGCAGAGGGGGCGGCGCATACTGTTCTTGGGATCTTGCACCGCGAACCTGGAACGATCGGTCTAAGAACTTCGATCAAATTACGTGGTTTCGGGCGCGTATTCTAGCGCCGCGCAGGGTAGGGAAGACCGCCATCTGGCGCAAAGACGAAAGGCGCGCGCAGGCCCCCCCGCGTTGACCCTTGGAAGCTGTTTTTCTAATCTGACCAGCGGCCCTTGTGTCGAGTCCAATTCACTTGCCATTTGCCGGCGCCAATCCCATCCATCCAGACGGCCGGGGCAGAATTACACCGCGAGGCTGCGTGCTGTTCAGGGTAAACACGATGCGAACCGAACGTCCTACTCGGTGCAACCGAAATGCGTCTTCGTGCGCGATGGAGCTCGCCTGTGCGTGACTGGGATTTTGTCGAGCTACTCCGGGAGTACATCCTGGTCAACCAGACACTGAACTCCTTGTTCGATCGCTTGCGCGATGGTGAGCCGTGTTTTGCGGAGATGGCCGAGTTGGTCGGAGACTCGGAGCGCAGTATTTTGTTCCGCCTAAAGGAACGGTGTCACGCTCAGTTCCGAAAGGATTCGGCGGAAGCGCGAGACATGCACCGAGAAGTGCTGTTCGATCTCACCGTAGGCTCGCTGTTTCACGAAGCGATGAAGCTGCGCGAAAACTTGTATCAGCAGGAAGTCTATGTGCCGAAGGTCGAGCGGCTGCTCGAAGAGCACGGTCCGGACGACAGCGCGTTCTTCAAGGAATTTGAAACCGTGCAGTCGATGGGGGCCGACCGGACCCAGACCGCGATGCAAGAGACCGAGGCGCTGCTCAGCCAAACGCGAAACCAGCTACGCGCGTTACTAGCGACACACTCTGACGATTCGCTGATGACACGAAACCTGTTTGAAAACCGTGGTGCCGTGGAGTCCGTTTTTAACGTGAGCCTGTCCGAACTGTTTCAAGAAATTCATAAGACCGCGGCGGCGGGTTATGCGAAGGCGGCAGAGTCCTTTTTGGAAAGCGCGTTCTTTGACGAAGCGAATGCGTGCCTCGATGCGGCGTTGGCGGAAAAGGCCACTCAGACGGATGGCAACGACGAATGGGTGCGTCTGCGCCACTACGCCGAGGGCATGGCGCATTTTTCGACTGGTGCCTTCGAGCGAAGTCTCGACTCACTTGAGATTTGGCTCGGGGGGACCGCGAACAATGACGACCCGCGCTTCTTGCGCTTCGCAGATTCTGCGCTGTCGCGCTTTGGCAAGATCGTGAGCGATGACGCCCACGGGACGACACTGCTTGCTCGCGCAGAAGCAGTCACACGTCTGATCGAAACACGGCTTCCGGCGAAAGACGAAGTCTAGAAGCGCTGGAAAAAACCTTCAGCGCAGCCCTTAGGCTGTCGCGAGTGCCTGCTCGTCCTTGCGACGGAAGTAAATCAGACTTCCGATTCCGGCGATGACGAGGCCGATCCCGATCCACTGAGGTTCGGTGAGCCCTAAGGCGACTGCGGGATTGACGCGCAGGTGTTCGATCGCGATACGTCCCGCCCCGTTGGCGATCATATATTCGCCGAACAAGAACGAACTCTTCTTACGTCGCGAATACAAGAGGAATGCAATGGGGATCAACCAAGCGACTTCATAGAGCTGAGTCGGATGGACGGGGTAGTGGACGGGCGGCGCACCGATCGGGAACGCCACGGCCCAAGGCAAGTCGCTCGCTTTGCCGTAGTCGTCGCCGACAAGGAAACATCCGATGCGGCCGAATGATTGGCCCACTGCGGTTGCAACCGCGCCGGCTTCAAACAGGCTGCGCATGTTGAGCTTGAAGATGCGGCAAGAGATCGCCGCCGCCGCCATGCCCCCAAGCAGTCCGCCGTACCAAGTAATGCCGTCGCGCCTGAAGAAGTAGCTAGACCAATCGCCGCCCTCGCGAAACGTCATGTCCGTGGCGAAGTAGAGCTTTGCGCCAAGGACGCCGCCGATCATCACGAACAACAGCAAGTTCGAGCTGAGTTCGGGATCGATCCCCTTGCCGGGGAGTTCGCGGGCGGTCAGCCAGAATGCGGCGAGAAAGCCAATGGCCATCATCACGCCAAAACTGCTGATCTGATAATCGATGCCTGGAATGGTGAAAAGAATCGGGTACATGGTTCGCTCCGGCGCGCAGCCTACGCAACCCAACCCGGCTGAGCAAGGTAGCGGGCGTTCGCAGCGAGATTCAGTTCAAGTGTGGACTCGCGAAGGCAAAGCGCGGCGATGCAGAGCGCGGCGATGCAAAGCGCGGCGATGCAAAGCGCGGCGATGCAAAGCGCGGCCGCAGTGAAGAGAACAAGTCAGTCAGCTAGACGTGGGTGAGGCTCACAAAGAACGTGGCACCCTCACCTAGTTCACTTTCAACCCACACCTGTCCACCGTGGTCTTGGGCGATTTTTTTCACGATCGACAGACCGACGCCGGTCGAACGCGATGCGCTGGGTCGCGAATTGGAATGAAAGGCTTCGAAGATTCGCTGATGTTCGCAGCGGTCGATCCCGACGCCGTTGTCTTGCACCACGATCACGTGTTCATCGTCGTGTTCTTCGATATCGATCTCGATGCGCGGCGCGGCGTGCGGACCCATGTGGGTCAGGGCATTGCCAATCAGATTCGAAAAGATTTGATACAGCTGGGTGCGATCGCATTGAATCATCGGCGGGAGCGACGGGAGGATGAGGTCGACTCCCTGCTCCTGGAGGCGTGGTTTCACTTCGGCTTGAATCTGCAGCAGGATGTTCCGTGGGTCGACGGGCTCCGGCGTCGCGTCGCGCTGGTCGCGGGTCGAAAGCTCAAGTAGGTCCTGCGTCATGGTGTTCATGTTGGTGCCGGCTTGCTCGATGCGGTCGAGAAACTTGCGGCCCGTCTCATCGAGGAACTTGCCGTAGTCCTGCTTGATGATCCGCGTAAAGCCCAGCATCGAAACGAGTGGGGAACGAAGGTCGTGGGACACGGTGTGAACGTAGGCTTCGAGAGAAGAGATTTTTTGCTTGAAACGCTCGACAGTGCGGCGTTGGTTCGACGTGTCCCGCAGTTGAATAATGCGCCCGGCGTACGTCCCGTCCGGCAAGTTGAGCGGGCGGCTTGCGACTTCGACGTAGACGGCGTCTCCCTTGGGGCGGACCAATTCGGCGACCGTGCGAGTCGAAGAAGGGCTGTCCATGTTCTCGGGGTCCGACGCGTCGGGTCCGCTTGGGTTCAGCGGCAGGATCGCAGAGCCGGGGAAAAATAAAGACACGGGCGAATCAATGAGTTCGAATGCGCTCTTTCCGAGGAGCGTCACGGTTCGTGAGTTGGCGTACGTGATGAAGCCCAATTGGTCGATCGTGAGTGTGGCCTCGGGAAGCTGATCGAGGACACTGCGAAAGTAGTCATGAGGGGCGGTGTCGACGCGCGCGAGGGGATCTGCTTTTTCCGATTGACGCAGGATCGTGACATATAGAAGCTCGTCGGAGTTTGGCTCCGCTTCAGCGCTGCGGCGACGAACCGAAAACGCGCTGAGTTCAAGCTCGCGATCGGGGTACGACTCGGGCGCCAGGGAATGCGCATCCGAAAGAATCGTGCGATGACAAACCCACTGCCGCCGTTCGAGCTGAGCGAAGACATCCGAGATTTGAACTGGAAGTCGCGGCTGTTCGCTTGATGTTTGTCGCAGGTCAGACGCGCCCGGATCGCTGCCGGCCCGGGCGTCTATGTATCGGTGGCACAGCTGCGTAAGCGACGCGCCAACCGGATCGCGTTCCCCTGTCAATTCACTCAGAAGAGAGCGGCTTACCCATTCAACCGTGCCGTCTGTGCGCGTGACGGCGACAGACTGGTGGAGGTTGCCAAGCCCTTCCAACAGCTCATGCGCTGGAATTCCATCGATGGTTTCGAGGGTGGGCGTTGGGGGAGGGGGCATTAAGACTCGATCTGTTTTTCACGGGGTATGAACCCGGGAACTAGGCACGCGTGTTAGACACGGGAGCTCGAAGTCGGCTGCATCTTATCAGAGCGATGGAAGAAAGGTCAATCAAAGTCGCTCGCGAAATTACATGACTCGATTTCAATATGGGTCTGACGGTTCATGCTTGATCGTGGCGATCCGAAGCGCGAACCCAAGGAGCTCCCAATGCCCGATATCCGCGTGCTTTTGTCCCGCTTTCAAGCCCGCGTGCGCTGTATCGCGGGGCGGCGAGCGTGGGTGGAAACCTCGCACGAGTTGTAAACTGAGGGCAATCGCGCAGAAGTCGCACTACGACCCCGAGGAGCAAGTTCGGCTCACGCAAAAAGGGTTGGTATGCTGCCGCTCAACGCGGAAACGCGAGCAAGGTGGTGGGGGGACGCTGCCGGACCGTTTCGCGAAATGATGATTGAGGGCTCAAGGTGGATTCTTTCGCGGCGAACGCGCCCGAGCCAAAAGACGAGGCTCCCTTGCGCCGGGTCGAGTCCCACTTCAACGGACACGCGGGGATTCCACTTTTTTATCGGTCGTGGGTGCCGCGCGCGCCGGTTCGATCTCTGGCAATTGTTCATGGCTTTGGCGAACACAGTGGTCGATATGAGCACGTCGCAACTTGGTTCTCGCGTCGGGGCACCGCGGTCTACAGCTTCGACCTTCGCGGCCACGGTCGTTCGGCAGGCAAGCGCGGGCATGTCGAAAGCTTCGCGGACTATTTGAATGACCTGGACTTCTTTTTGGGGCGCGTCGAGCGCGAGTCAGGTTCCCTGCCCATCACACTTCTCGGGCATAGCATGGGGGGGTTGATCACGACCGCCTACGCGGTCGAACGAAGTCCTTCAGTCCAGAGCTTGATTACGTCGGGCGCCGCCTTGGCGCTGAGCTCTGAGTTGTCTGGTTTCAAGATCACGCTCGCGCGTCTGTTTAATAAAATTGCGCCGCGTCTTTCAATGAACGCCGGGCTCGACGCGAGTGCGATCAGCTCGGAGTCAGAAGAAGTGAAACGCTATGTTGAAGATCCGTTGGTCCATGGGCTATCCACTGCTTCCCATGCTGCCGCGCTGATCGACCAGATCGAACGGGTGCGGGGTCGGGGAGCCGAGGTCGAAATTCCCATGTTCGTGACCCACGGTGCGCTCGATCGCTTATGCCCACCGACCGGAAGCATGGCGTTTCATCAAAGCCTGCCAGGGACGATCCCGGGTTCGTCTGCTCCACACGCAGCGTTTCGAATGTACGAGCGGAGCTGCCACGAAATTTTGAACGATGTAGAGCGCGAACAAGTGATGACCGACATGCTCGATTGGATCGAGTGCCGAGAAAAGACGTCACGCCTTTACGCAATGAGGAGACATTGAATGTCGGATGAACGTGCGGACCTCAAGTCAGAGGCCGCAACACAGAACGATTCAACAGAACTCACCCACGTCGACTCGAAGGGTCACGTGAGGATGGTGAACATTGGCGAGAAGGTCATTTCGCATCGGGTTTCGGTTGCCCGAGCGGAGGTCCACATGGCGGCGGCGACCCTCGCCAAGATCACCGACGGCCAGATCCCAAAAGGCGACGTACTCGCAACGGCGCGGCTCGCCGGCATTCAAGCGGCGAAACGCACAGACGAATGGATCCCGTTGGCGCATCCGCTTCCACTGGACGCGGTCGAGGTCACGCTCACGCCCGACCCCGATATCCCGGCGATCCTCATTGAAGCCCGAGCCGAAACCCATTGGCGCACCGGGGTCGAAATGGAAGCCATGGTCGCCGCAAGTGCTGCCGGGCTCACGGTTTATGACATGTGCAAGGCGATCGACCGCAGCATCCGGGTGGAGCACACGAGGCTGATCCACAAACGAGGCGGCAATAGCGGTACTTGGACCCGGCCCGGCGAGCTAAGTCCTGGAAAAATCAAGTGAATTCTGAGAAGCCCCCATCCGACGACCTCCCTCTGGAACCAGGCGAGCCCCCGCGGCGTCTCTCTGAAGAAGGGCGGAACATGAGTTACGAAGTTGTCGAGAGAGGCCCCGCCGTGCAGGCGAGCATGGGACTAGCATCTGCGTCTGGAGCGCGACCGGTGATCGACGATCCGGATCGCGAGTTGGTCGTGCGTTGGCAGGGCGGAGACGATAGTGCCTTCGAGGTGTTGGTCGAGCGCCATCAGCGCCGGGTTTTTCGTCTTTTGATGCGCATGATGGGCACCCGCGAAGAAGCGGAAGACGTGTCTCAGGAAACGTTTTTGAGCTTGCATCGCCACGGCAAGCGGTTTCGCGCCGAGGCGCGGTTTTCAACGTTCGTTTACAGAGTCGCCGCAAATGCGGCGCTCAATCGCCGCCGTTCCCTTGGACGTGCGCGAACTCGGAGTAATCGCTTCGCGGTTACTCAAGCAGCTGGAGACAACCTTCCTTACGCACCCCGCGATCCCGAAGATGCGACGCTAGGCAACGAACTGTCTCAAAAGGTGCGCGACGCTTTGCAAGATCTGCAGCCTTCCCTTCGCATGCCGGTCGTCTTGTACGACATCGAAGGCCTCGCCTACGGAGAGATCGCCGAAATCCTTGGCGTCGCCGAAGGCACGATTAAATCGAGAATTCATCGCGCTCGCAAGGCGCTCCGAGAGCAACTTCAAAGTTCGCTCGGCAAAAGCGGCGAGGGCCATACATTTTGACTCATTCAGACATCCAATCCCGAATGGCCCGGTATCTCGACGGCGATCTTACCCTCGATGTTCGAGCGCTATTTGATGCTCATTTGGATCAGTGTGTCGATTGCAGCCAGGAGCTGTCCGAGATGCGCGACACGATCCGTCTATTAAGAGGGCTTCCCAGCGAAGAGCCGCCCGCCAATTTTGTGAGTGACGTGATGGCGCGCATTACCGAGGGCGAAGGGCAGCCGAGTCTTTGGAACCGGGTTGTCGATCAACTCTCGGAGGTGCTGACCCCTCGCTTCGCAGTGCCGATCAGTGCTGTTGCGGCCGGGTTGACCCTCGCCGTAATGTCCGGGGACTTGAGCCTTGAGTCTTTGAACTTTGAACCGCGATCGGGGGGGCCTGAAGTTGCGGGTGTCACGTTTGATACGCGGACCGAAACCGCCAATCCCGCTGGACCTTCAATATTTAGGGCGCCTGCCTCGGGATCGACTCGGGTGGCAACGGTGACCGCCGAAACGCGTGCACGACAAGTAGAGCGAGCCCGAGCGGCAAACGAACTCCGCAACAGCCTCGTCGCCGGTGCGAACTCTCAGGGCACCGCGGCATCTTACTTGGCACGCGTGGCAAGGGAACGTCCCAACGCGGGTTCTTTGGGTCCCATTCGACGCATGCCGAGTGAGCGCGACGTTGCGAGCCGCATCTTGTTCGTAAGTGGCGGGCCTTCCTCGCGCCCCGGCCCCTACTTGGGCCCCTATTTGGGCGCCTCCGCGGCGCCGACGATCGCATTGGGCTCCGCCAACTTTCTCGTGTCGTCGTCAGCAGGGGGGCGCGGAACGCAGCTGGATCGCGGAGTGACGCCCGTTGCCGTGTCGCGACTGAATCCGAATGCGGTTCAAGGTGACATCGAATTGTCTCCTGACGAACTTCGCAATCGCGAACTCGATGCTCGACTTCGCTTCCTCGAAGTAGACCCGCCCGGGTTTGCCGAGCAACACGCCCAGGCGGCGCTCGCAGAGCAAGAGCTGTGGATGCGCGAAATGGCGATCCGTGCTGAAGAGTTGGGCGACGTCGATCGTGTGTTGAGCGCCCTCCAAGGCAGTGGTGACGATGAAGCGCTAGGGCTCGCGCAGGCGTTCGAGTCGGCCGTGAAGCGCAACCGCGATACATGGGCGGCCAATGAGGCGCCACAAGCGTCTGAGTAGATCCGTACAAAACAGGTTTGGCGCGGTCCTCGATCGATCTGCACCCCACCGATCACTCGCGCAATGATGCATTGGTTCCGAAAGCTCGAATCGTTACGCTCGGTCGTCGACTTCGCATGCCCGTCCAAAACACCCAGGGCACGTCGCGACGGGAACCCATGACTCGCTCCAGAAAAAGCGCCCGCTCCACCTTGGCATCCATCTCGACATCCGCTCCGACATCCGCTCCGACAATGCTTGAGCGTCTAGTGCTCGCAGGCCTCGCTGTGTTGGTCTCGATGTCACTCCTCGCGGTCGCTCAGGCGGATGAGGAAGACACAGGTGTTGACGATGACTTCGAAGCCGAAGTCATCGACATGACGCCCGACGATGCGGTCGGTTTTAGTATGCGCAACGTGGCGGCGCCGGTGCGTTCCATCTTTCAAGGTGGCTTAGGCTATTGGTATTCGGAGCGAGCGATCGAGATCGACACCACGCCTTCCGGTGGCTTTGTCGACTTGTTCTATGTGCGGCGCAATTTCCAAAAGCGCTTCGAGCAGGCGCAGGCGCCCGTCACGGTCATTTTGCCACCGCGGGTGAAAACGGGGCCGCGCGATGCGCTAGTCGTCCGCGCGTTTCAAGAGGGGTACCGACAGCAGACGGTGACCGTGCCGGTTGCGTCGCGCGAATCGGAGCTGGTGATCAACTTAGAACCCTTGCCCAACACCTTGTCGGCGGTCTCACACCGTTACTTCGGCGGGCGCTCCACGTTGGTGTTTTTGACCACGGAATCGCCGACGTTCCGCGTTCAAGAGAAAGGCAGCGGTTTCAATCTCATTCTGAGTGAAACCGCGCAGACGTCCGAAGCGGCCGGAGCGATCGCCGGGATCTCGAGCCCGATGATCGAGCAGGCGACGTCCCGGCAGGTTGGTGAAGACTTCATGGTGAGTGTTTCGTTTGTCGACGACCTTGAAGTGGATCTCCGCTCGCGCCTTGACCGCGATGCCGCGCGCGACCTTTTTGCGTTCAGTCTTGACGTCCTGCCGAGCCAGGGGCGAGGCGAGAGCGTGGCCGCCGCGCAGGCGGCACTTGCGCGCATCACATCAGATGACGTTTCGGGATGTCGCCTCGCATTCGACACGGCCTTGCGTGAGAGCCTCGATCGCGGCGCCTTGTCTCGGGCACTCACGCCAAAGGGTGCATTCACAGATCCGTACATGCGGGCCGCCATGCGTCGCTTAGGCGAAGTTTCTGCGAACGATGGGCAGGTGGAGTTCGATGGGGGCTTGGTGTATCGCCCGACGGTTCCGATTGAGCTTGAAGTGTCGTTGAGCCAAGCCGCTGAAGCGCGTGGCTACCTCGCGTTGCTGCGCGCTTTCGTTCGGGAGCTTGAGGCGTCTGAATATCGCCGTGAAACGCTTCGCAGCTTGATCGCTCCCGAGCTCGATTCGCTTCGCTTTGGCGAGGTGGTGGACAAGGCCTTCGCAAAAGAGCGTGAATGCGCGGCGTCGCGCTGAACCGAGTCATGGGCGATTTCTTGTTTTGTTCGGCGAGTTGAGGTCGAGAGCAGCGCATCCCGTTAAGATGAAAGTCGCCTCCGGTCCCACGGAGCTTCAACAATGACCGTGTCCGCAGCGAACAAGATCGCGGCAAGCAATGGTTCGTCCTTTCCAGCTCATCTGCCCGAGGACATTCCGCCCGGGACCCATGACCGAGACCTGCCACGCGAGCGCATGCACGCGCTTGGCACGGAAGCGCTTTCGGATGCCGAACTTGTTGCGCTGCTGCTTCGCACCGGAGGCGGGGGACGCGATGCGGTGTCGGTTGCGCGCGTGGTTCTCGATCAGGCGCACGGCTTGCTAGGACTCGCGCGCTTTATAAAAAGCGAAGGTGCCACCGTGCGCGGCGTCGGGCCGGCGAAGCGCGCAAGTCTTGCCGCCGCGATCGAACTCGGTCGTCGCCTTCATGGCAGAAGGCTTCTCGCGGGCGAACGCATGAGCGGTCCCGAACAGATTTATCACCATTTTCATCCTCGTCTTCGCGACTGCGAACGCGAACGCTTTCTGGTGATCCTGCTCGACAGTCGCCATCGTGTATTGCGAGAAGTCACGATTTCGCAGGGCACACTCACTGCGAGCCTCGTGCACCCGCGCGAAGTGTTCCGGTCGGCGGTTCGAGCATCGGCTGCAGCGGTGGTGCTCGTCCACAACCATCCGAGTGGGGACCCCGCGCCAAGCGGCGAAGACCGACAGGTGACCCAGCGCCTCGTCGAGGCCGGGAAAATTGTCGGCATTCGCGTGGTGGATCACGTGGTGGTCGCCGAACGTGGCTATTTCAGCTTCTGCGAGGCGGGGGAACTCGAAGGGCCGGTTTAAGATCAGGTCCGGTGTCGAGGTCGCTTGAGATCGATTTGAGCGGGACCAGCCCCTCCTCCTTCCCGGAGGGGAGATTGGCTGCGAGAAATATATGCGGAGAAAACTAATGACCTCAGCGCAATGCGTCGAAGTACTGAAGCAAGGCTAAACTGGTCCAACTCGAAAGCGCTTCGAGAGGGACCTCCGCCTTGATCGCGATTGAACCGCAGAGGATCGAAGTCCATGTCCAAAGTGAGCATCGTGGATGCCCAGACGGATGAAGCTGAACCGCAAGGCATCGAACGCCGGCGCTTCAATCGCACCGACTTGTTGGTGCGGATCGAATATTCGACGATCGACGAAATCTTCTCTGAGTTTACGCGCGACATCAATGAAGGCGGCTTGTTTATCGAAACGGAAACGCCGCGCGCTGCCGGGACCGAAGTCGCAATGCGATTCAACTTGCCCGGCAGCAACGACCCACTTCAGACCGTCGGGCGCGTGGCCTGGGTGCGAAGCGCGACCACGGACGCACCGGCGGGCATGGGGATCGAGTTCGACGAACTGTCGGAAGACGATCGCACCCGCATCAACGCGATGATTCGCTCATTGCGCAACGGCCCGAGCGAAATGAACGGCGACGGAAACTAACTCGCCACCGCGCGTAGCCGCTCGGATGCTGTGATCGAGATGTCGTGCGATCCAACATCGATCTAACATGGATCTAACGTGGATGAAGCATCAATGAACCGAGATGCTCTCGCTTAGAACGGGATGTCCGTGTCCGGCGGCGGAGGCTCACTTCCACCGCCTCCACCCATCGAACCCCCCCCACCGCCGTCCACGGCGCCGCCACCACCGGAGCCACCGCCAGCACTGGAGCCACCGGAGCCCCCTGAACCCCCGGTCGGGCCCGAGTAGCCACCCGAACTGTCGCCGTCACCACGCGGCCCGCCGAGGAACTGCACGGTCGTCGCGTTGATCTCTGTCGTTTGGCGCTTCATGCCTTCTTTGTCTTCCCAGTCTCGCGTCTGAATGCGCCCTTCGATGTAGACCGTACGCCCCTTCGACAAGTACTGCGCGCAAAGTTCGCCGGTCTTGCCCCATGCGACAATGCGATGCCACTCGGTTCGTTCCTGGCGCTCGCCGCCTTTGTCCATCCAGTTTTCGCTGGTGGCGAGAGAAAAGTTGACGACGGCTTGACCGTTTTGTGTGTAGCGAAGCTCTGGATCGCGTCCGAGATTGCCGATCAAGATCGCTTTGTTGATACCTGCCATGTTGTTACTCCGTAGGGACGCTCAGGGGGATTGAAGGCAAAAAAACTGCTCTCGTCATGATTCCCTTCGTCCGATCGCGAGTCAAGAGATTTGGGGGATTCAAGGCCGCCGCACGACGTTCTGAGCCGATTTGGTTTTTGCGGCGAACAGTGGTTTGAAGTTAACGACGCCACAAAGTGAACTTCCGTTCGACTGCGATTTCGAACCCGAATCCGTGACGAGCCCGATGCAACGCAGCTCACAACGAGCAGTCGTCGGCACCCGGTGATTCATGAGACGTGGCACTCCTGAAGTCGGGGCGCAGCCTATGCGTGTTTCTCATATGTGCGTGGGGAAGTCCGACGGTTCGATTACAAACTTCCGGTACAGGGGACCTCAGATGGCAGTCGAGGCGGGTGTTCCCGTTGGGGACGTCGCCATCGTGTCCAGCGGAAGCCTCGTGCCTGGAACCGCCTGGGCGATTGCGAGCGGCGTGGTTGCAGTGAGTGACCCGTCGGAGATCGAAATCACGGGGCCGAGACTCTCGATCGCGCGGATCTCAGAAATGCCGTCCGCGCTGCGATCGCCTCGTCGGCTTCCGCCCGCGAAGGTTCGTGCTGAGGGAAGGGCTCGTTCTCGGCCCTGATTTCGAACGTAGGTTGACGGCCGGGGCACGGGCCGATTACCTTCTCGACGCGTTTTCCTTTCCGGGGGGTGAAGGAGCATGGCCTTTCGGCTTGGGTCTAGAATGCCAAATTATGGGTTGGCGCCACGGCGCGGTCGATGTAAGAAACACACGCACCAAGACGTGCGCAAGGGCGCCTACGCTGGGTCACCGCGGGTCGATCATTCACTGATCGCAATACGCACGTTCGGTGTCTATGACGCAAGTTCGAAAAAGCGCACGAATTCCCCCCGACCGACAAACCGGACAAAACTCGTCGGCTGGCTGACAAAACGTCGCCTGCTGATGGCGAGAGACGTCGCTGGGCAGATCTGGGTGGGGAATCATGGCTAAATCGAAATCCGCTAATCGTCGCAAGGGCAAGGGCGATTCGTTCGCGGCGCGCGTCACCAATGAAGCAGTAGGCCTCGTACTGGTCGGCTTCGGCCTGCTAGCCGCCATTGCGTTGACGACGTATTCGCCCGCGGATGAAATTTTTGTGCTGACCGATGTGCACAACCGCATCGGGCCTGTGGGTGCGACCCTCGCCGGGTCCCTGCTGGGGCTACTCGGCTACGGGGCGATCGTATTCGTGGCGGTGGCGACTTGGGTCGGCGGCACGATGTTGCTCGGGCGCGAGATTCCCGACGCGCGTTCGCGCTTCTGGCCCAGTGGCGTTTTGCTCTTGGCGGGCGTTGCGACGCTTCCTCTGGTTCTTGATCACCTTGCACCCGGACGTCTCGGCGACCCACTCGACAGTCGTTTGGGAGGCTTCCTGGTCAGGGGTGAGGAAATGTTGCTCGGCGAATGGGGCGCGCTCCTGATCAGTTCTGCGGGCCTTGTGATCGGCGTGCTGGGCTTGCTCGGCATCCCGACCGGTCGGGCGCTTGTAGCGATGTCCGAAGGTTCAGCGATCACAGGTCGCTATGCGGCAGACGGGCTCGTCGCGGTTGCTGCGGTATCGCGCGGCGTTCTTGAATCACTCGCGAAGGCAGTGCGAAGTGTCGCGGGTTCGGTCGGCGAGAGCTTTGGCCGCATTGCCAAGCGCAACCCGCTTACGAACCGCCGACGGAAAGATGTCTTAGAAGTCGTCGAAGCGGAAGATTCGCTGCAATGGTCGGCGAACGCAAAAGCAGCCGAAGGCGAACAGGAGTACGAAGAGGGCGAAGAAGAGGAAGGCGGCGAAGAAGAGGAAGAGTACGAATACGAAGAGGGCGAAGAAGCTGAGGAAGAGTACGAATACGAGGAAGAGGAAGACGATTCCGAAGCCGAGGGGAAGTCAAAGAAGCAGAGCGGAGACGCGCCGCACATCGTCGACCACGACCGGGATCGGGCCGCCAAGCGCAAGCCGAGCCAAGAAACCTTCGAGTTCAATGACGAAGGTCCGATGGGCCCGTACCGGCTACCCGACATTTCGATCTTCCACCGGCCGAACAAAATTGAGCTGCAGTTCGATCGCGACAGCTTGATCATGAATTCGCGCATCCTCGAAAAGAAGCTGCTCGACTTCGGTGTCGAGGGACGCGTGGTTCGGGTGCACCCTGGGCCCGTCATTACAATGTATGAGTACGAGCCTGGAGCGGGGGTCAAAGTCAACCGCATTGTGAACTTGACCGACGATCTCGCAATGGCATTGCGCGCGATCTCGATTCGAATCATTGCGCCCTTGCCAGGCAAGTCCGTCGTCGGCATCGAGATCCCGAATCCCAGCCGAGAGACGGTGTACCTGCACCTCCTGCTCGAATCCGAACCGTTCCGCAACAGCAAGTCGCCTCTCGAAGTCGCGATGGGGCATGACATCTTCGGCAACGCGGTGTCTTCGGACTTGGCCCGGATGCCGCACTTGCTCGTCGCTGGCGCCACGGGTACGGGCAAGAGTGTGTTTCTCAACGCATTCCTGTGTTCGCTGCTTTGTCGCGCCCGTCCAGACGAATTGAAACTTTTGCTAATCGACCCCAAACTGCTCGAATTGTCCGTCTATGAGGGCATTCCGCATTTGATCGCCGACGTGGTGACCAACCCGAAGCGGGCGGCGGCGGCACTTCAGGCCATCGTGCGAAAGATGGAAGACCGCTATCAGCGCATGAGCGCGCTGCGCGTTCGCAACATCGACCAGTACAACGCCAAGGTCGATACCGAACTCGAGGCGGGGAAGACCACCTATCGCCTCCGCGCGAAGTCTGGTGAAGCGGAGGGAGTGGAAGTCGAATACGAGCGTATTCCGTACATCGTCGTGGTGATCGACGAACTCGCGGACCTGATGGTGATGAGCGCGAAAGATGTCGAAGAGTCGTTACAGCGACTTGCCCAGATGGCGCGCGCGGCTGGCATTCACCTGGTGTTGGCGACACAGCGCCCGAGCGTCGACGTCCTGACCGGTGTCATCAAGGCAAACTTTCCGTCCCGTGTTTCGTTCCAGGTTTCGTCGGGTATCGACTCCCGCACCGTGCTTGACCAGAAAGGCGCCGAGAACTTGCTCGGCAACGGCGACATGCTCTTCTTGCCGCCAGGCACGTCGGTCGTGCAGCGCCTGCACGGCGCGTACGTGACGGAAAAGGAAGTGAACGAACTTGTCGCGCACCTTCGCGAGCAGGGGAAACCGGTCTTTGACGAAGATCTCCTCAAGGTCCAAATTCAAGCCGACGCCCTCGAAGCGCTGCCGGAAGGAGCCGAAGATGTCGACGAGATGTTCGACCAGGCTGTGGCGATCGTCGCCGAGACCCGGAACGCGTCGATTTCCTACATCCAGAGACGTCTCAAAATTGGCTACAACCGCGCCGCACGCATCATCGAAGAAATGGAGAACCAGTCGATGATCGGGCCGCAGGTGGGCACCAAGTCTCGGGACGTTTTCATGCCGAGTGCGGATGCCGGCGAATTCGAATAGACACCCTCGCGGGGTCGTCTGACCTGGACGGATGCCAATCTTGATGAAATCATCGTTGCTTCGCCCGATCGCGCTCTGGGTCTGCCTCGGAATCACGTGCGCGCCGAGTGCCTGGGGTGCTGAGCCCGAAAGCGCCCTCGTGACCTGCGCCGAGCGTTACGCGCAGGCCGTTCAATCCCACTACGAAACCGTGAACGACTTCGCGGCAAACTTCGAACAGAAGACCCAGGCGGTGACCCTCGGCAATGCAAGCCTGGGTGCCGATGCTCCGAGTACCGGTACGGTTGAGTTCAAAAAACCGGGCAAGATGCGATGGCGGTACACAACACCTTCTCCAAGTCAGGTGATCAGCGACGGCAAAACCCTCTGGATTTACGACGAGGGCGCCCGAGAGGCGCAACGGCTGCCAGTCACGGAGGGGTACCTCACCGGGGCCGCGCTCGAATTTCTGCTCGGTGACGGGAAGATTCTCGAGACCTTCGACGTGAGCGCCTCGACCTGTGACCCCGATCTCCGCGGCACCGTCGAACTGACACTCCGGCCGAAACAAGCCGCGAGCTATGAATACTTGACCTTACGCGCGAAGCCGCAGAGCGGCGAAATCGCTTCGACCGGCCTGATCGATCTGTTTGGAAACCGGACCGAAATATCCTTTCGCGAAGCCAAGTTGAACCTGGACCCGCCGGCCGAGACGTTTTCATTCGAGCCGCCGTCGGACGTCCAGGTCATCGACCTCACGCCGGGCCGTTAAATCCCATCAGACCCGCGGATATGCAAAGCACGGTTGGGGGGGCCTCCCGCTGGCGTGATTTCCACCAATTGGCTCCGGGGTTACCGAATTTCCGTGGGAAACGACGAATTGCAGTGCAAGTCGAACGCAGCCGTCTGGGTGTTGAGGCTCCGACGCTCAAGCCAGAATATCGCCATGCACCGCGACAGGCCGCAATATAATGCGGCGGCCCAATTCCGTCTTTTCCCGTCTTTTTTGCAGCTTCGGTCGCAGAGAACTGAATTCGATTGCTTAATCGGGTGATCGCGATCCCTGGGGTTCGATTGATGTCGACGCCGCTGGACCCGCCAGCCCGGAGTCCAGAGAGTCCTTATTTAAAACAATGGTTTAGCGCTTCCGTTGCCGTCGATATCTGGTTGACAGTAGGGGGTCCGCTGATAAAATTAAAACTTGCAAAACCTTCGGGAAATTGTGGTTTTCGATGGGGATGCGAATGTCGGCCCACTCCCTCACAGGCTCTACGCGGTTGAGATCGACCATGAAGCTATACAGATCACCGAGAAGTACGGCGAGCGCCAGTCCCGAGACGACTGTACAAGCGCATCCGCATGGACGTGCCATGTTTTGCGGAGAAGCACTGCTGTATTGGGGAGAAGCGCTGCAACCCGTCGAAACCCAAACAACAATTTCCATTCTCTCATCGACGCGAATACGCGCTTCACAGGCGTGCATCTCTCGCCGATCTCCTTTGCGAGGCAAGAATATTTCGACAATCCTGAAGCAGATATGCCCCCCGCAACGTCCAATCAAACGAGTACGTCCAAACCCTCAAATACGATGGCCGCAAATGCAATCGGCAACTTTGAGGAATATTCTTTTGGGCGGCACGGGCTTTGCAATGAACCAGACTCAGAAGGCTCAAAAATAGTCCGTCACGCTGACAAGAGGGTTGGCACTTTCATAAGGGCTCATAGGCATAAGAGCTCAAACGTAGATGAAGGCTCAGACGGCGAATTGAGAGCAAGAGACGAGGAGAGGGCACAATGAGCGAGTACGACTCAGGTTCAGGTTCAGGCTCAGGTTCAAGTCGAAAAGGCTTTGTGCGCGACGTGATGCGGCGAATTGCGCCCGCGGGTGGACGCGCAGGCGGCGACGATGCCGACGCTCCCGGTGGCTACGAAGAAAGATCCTTCCAGAGTGAAGTTGAACAACTTCAGGATGCGATCCGGTTCTTTGGTGCCGACTCCAACGAATTCAGGCAGCGACTCGATCGTGTCGTTGCGGATTACGAATCGCTTCGCCGACGTTTCGACACGTCGCGCCATCAGATCCACGAGGGCGAATCTCAGAACGAGAAGCTCGTGAGCATGCTGCAAGAGGCCAAGCAACAGATCGAAGTGTTGAAAGAGGAAGTAGACAAGCTCTGCGCCCCGCCCAACACATACGGTGTTTTCACGCGACCCAACAAAGACGGAACCGCCGAGATCATTGTTGAGGGCCGGAACATGCGGGTCAACGTGCATCCCAATCTCGATGCCTTTCAGCTTGAGGAAGGTCAGCTGGTTCTGCTCAATGAGGCATTCAACGTGATTGAACCCGCTGGCTATACCCAGCGCGGCGAAATCATGTCGGTGGTCGAAGTGATTAACGAAAACCGCTGCCTTGTCGTCGGACACACGGACGACGAGCGGGTGATTACGCTCGCCCAGCCGCTGCGCAGCGAAAAAATCAGTGTCGGTGACCACCTGCTTGTGGACCCCCGAACACAGTACGGCTTTGAAAAGATGCCGAAGAGTTCAGTGGAAGAAGTGATGCTGGAAGAAATTCCGGACATCTCCTACGAGGACATCGGTGGTTTGGGTGATCAGATCGAAGTGCTGAGAGATTCGGTTGAGCTGCCTTATCTCCACCCCGAGATCTTCTCCGAGTTCGAACTTAAGCCTCCGAAGGGCATCTTGCTTTATGGCCCTCCGGGCTGTGGCAAGACGATGATCGCCAAGGCGGTCGCGAATAGCCTCGCGAGAAAGATCGAAGACCGAACCGGCGAGACCACGACGGCCTACTTCCTGAACGTGAAGGGTCCGGAGCTGTTGAATAAGTACGTGGGTGAAACCGAGAGCAAGTTGCGCGAAGTCTTCAAGAAGGCTCGTGACAAGGCTGCCGGTGCGAACGTGCCCGTCGTGATCTTCTTCGACGAAATGGATTCGCTGTTCCGCATGCGCGGATCGGGGGTTTCGTCAGACATGGAAGCCACGGTTGTTGCGCAGTTCTTGTCCGAAATCGACGGTGTTGAGGCACTTGAAAACGTGATCGTGATCGGTGCGAGTAATCGCCAGGACTTGATCGACCCCGCGGTACTTCGCCCGGGACGTCTTGACCTGAAGGTCAAGGTGCAACGTCCGGATGAAACCGCGGCGCGAGAGATCTTTGCGAAGTATCTCACCGACCGACTCCCGATCGATCCCGATGCAGTTGCTGCAGCCAGCAGTACGAAGGAAGCCTGCTCGAAGATGATCGGCGAGCTGATCACGATGATGTACTCGACCGGTGAAGAGAATAAGTTCCTCGAAGTGACGTACGCTAAGGGCGAGCGCGAGATCTTCTACTTCAAGGACTTCAGTAGTGGCGCCATGATCGAGAACATCGTTGCCCGCGCAAAGCGCAAGGCAGTGAAGCGCGCGATCGCAGGCGAACGCCACGGGATTACCGCGGACGACTTGACACTTTCCGTTAAGGAAGAGTTCAAGGAGAACGAGGACCTCCCGAATACCACCAACCCCGATGATTGGGCGCGAATTTCTGGACGAAAGGGCGAGCGCATCATCAACGTGCGCACCTTGATTTCAGGAATGGAGCGCAAAGAGGAGTCGATCGAGACCGTCGCCGGTTCGGGTCAGTACCTGTAGAAAGTGAAACGGGTACGACTTGTGCGGGTGTTGGACGTAGGGATGTGCTGGTGAGAGCTCTTCATCTGGTTCCTTCGATCGGTGGATGAAGCATGGCTACGCAGACTGTGATGGGTACAGAGATCGAATACGGGATCATTGTAAAAAATGATCCTGACTTCGATCCTATATCCAGCTGCGTCCTCCTGGTGAACGCGTACCGGGAAGATCCGGACGGTGAGATCCTCTGGGACTACGATCAGGAAAATCCGCTCGCGGATGCACGTGGTTTTCAAGTGGACGGCGAGAAGTACACGCCGAACCAACAAGAGAACATCGCGCGCAACAAGACCCTGATCAACGGCGCTCGTTACTACGTCGATCACGCCCATCCTGAATACTCCAGCCCCGAAGTCACGAACGCCCGCGATCTCGTAATCCATGAGAAGGCGGGTGAAAGGGTGCTCGAAGTCAGCCGTCGCGAAGCGACAGCTTTGCTGCCCGATGGCGCGACGATGTTGCTCCACAAGAACAACAGCGATCGCAAGGGAAACAGCTACGGCTGCCACGAGAACTACTTGATGGACCGACAGACATCCTTCAAGCGCGTCGTCGAACATTTGATGCCGTTCTTCGTGACACGCCAGGTGTACTGCGGGGCGGGCAAAGTGGGAAGCGAGAATCGCGCCCAACCCTGCGACTATCAAATCTCACAGCGGGCCGACTTTTTTGAGGTAGAGGTGGCCCTCGATACTATGGTCAAGCGTCCGATCATAAACACGCGAGACGAGCCTCACGCGGATCGTGAAAAGTATCGACGCCTGCACTGCATCGTCGGCGATTCGAACATGAGCGAGTACACGATCTACTTGCGTAACGGCGTGACTGCTCTTGTGATTTCAATGATCGAAGATGGCGCCATTCCGGATGGCTTGGTCCTGCGCGATCCGGTGCGTGCGATCAAGCAAGTTTCCCATGACCCGACTTGCAAGACAGAACTCGCCCTCGACAACGGCAAGAAGATGACCGCCGTGCAGTTGCAGGCCGAGTATTTCGAAGCCGCGCTTCGTTATACCGCAACGCGAGACATTGACCCGATTGTGCAGGACGTGATCGAGAAGTGGCAGTACGTGATCGAGAAACTCGCTGGCGACCCCATGGACTTGCACCGAGAAATTGACTGGATCAGCAAGAAGAAATTGATCGAAACATTTATGGATCGCAAAGAACTCGACTGGCGAGATCATCAAGTCGGGATGCTCGATCTCCAGTACCACGACACACGTCCCGAGAAGGGCCTTTATTTTATGCTTGAACGCCAAGGCCGGGTTGAGCGTATTGTGACCGACGAAGAAATCGCCGCAGCCGTGTATAACCCGCCGCAGGACACGCGTGCGTATTTTCGCGGCGAATGCTTGAGGCGCTATCCTGCAGAGGTGTTCGGCGTTAACTGGGACTCGATCTCATTTGGTGTCGAAGACCAGCCCGTGAAGCGAATCATGATGTCGGAGCCACTGAAAGGAACAGCCGCTCATGTTGAGGACCTGCTGGCCAGCTCATCAACCGCTGCTGACCTAGTCTCTAAGTTATAAGCCTGATTCAAGCGCGCGCCGCGCCAAAGCCAGGTACTGAGAACGATGCACCGCCAAGCCAGAAAAAAAACTGCAAGAACAAGCAAGACCCAAAAAATGCTCGTGATCGTAAGAGCAAAGTAGGAACAGACAATATGGCTCGAATACTCTCGAAGATTGGCAAACACACGGAAGACAGCCCGCGCATCTTGATGGCCGCCGACGGCGCCCAAAAGCAAAAGAAGGGTGACAGCGGGGGCGACGGAGGCGACGCGTCCGCCAAGGGCGAAGGCTCCAAGAAGATGGCCAAGAAAGGTGAAGACCTGAAAGGCGAAATGGACGCACTCGTCGAAGACATCGACGCCGTTCTCGAAGAGAACGCAGAAGAGTTCGTCAAGAATTACGTTCAGCGCGGGGGCCAATAGCTCGTCGCGCCGATGCGTTCAGAACCAGATCAAGGGGGGGATTGGTGCTCATCAGGGGGAACTACCAAGGTTCAAGTTTTTTCGAGCTGCTGCGGACGGACTATCCAACGCTCATGCCCGACTTCTCACCATGGATTGAATCTGCGGGAGTTAGTATTCCGCATGGAACAACGGTCCTGGCGTTCAAGTTCGCCGACGGCGTGCTTGTTGCGGGTGACCGCCTTGCCACAGAAGGACACCGCGTCGCATCGCGGGACGTAGAGAAGGTCTTTTCAACGGACGAGTATTCGCTGATGGCGATTTCGGGTGCCGCTGGCCCGTGTATCGAAATGGGCAAAATTCTTTCGGTCGAACTCGAGCACTACGAAAAGATCGAAGGTCAAGCACTCGAACTCGAGGGCAAGGCCAACAAGCTTGGCCAAATGATTCGCCAGAACCTTCCTGCCGCAATGCAGGGCCTCGTAGTCGTTCCGCTCTTCGCGGGTTATGACATGCGCCGTGGCGCCGGTCGTCTCTGGAAGTACGACATCACGGGCGGGCGCTACGAAGAGACCGAGTTCGAAGCCACCGGCTCCGGCGGTATCTACGCGAGCGAATCTCTCAAGAAGAGCTGGCGCCCGGACCTCACGGCAGATGAAGCGATTGCTGCTGCCGTGACGGCGCTGACCGACGCGGCGGATCAAGACCGCGCGACGGGTGGCGTTGATCTGCAACGCAAGATCTTTCCGATCGTAAACCTCGCGACCAACAAAAAAATTACGCGTGTTGACGACGCCACTGTCGAGGAAATTTACCGCGCACTTGTAGACGAGCGCACAGTTGGAGGAGCAAGCTGATGTCGATGCCTTTCTATGTTTCTCCCGAACAAGTCATGGCCGACAAGGCCGAGTTCGCGCGCAAAGGAATTTCGCGCGGCAAGTCGATCGTTGCTCTTGAGTACGGCGGCGGCGTCGCGTTGATTTCGGAGAATGCGACCACGCTGTCGAAGATCGGTGAGATCTACGACCGCATCGCATTTGCGGGCGTCGGCAAGTTCAGCGAGTTCGACACCCTTCGAAAGATCGGTGTTCGCTTCGCAGACAGTCACGGCTACGCATACAGCCGCGACGACGTGCGTGGAAAAGCGCTTGCAAACGCTTATTCGCAAGCGATGGGCGAAGCGTTCACCAGAGAAATGAAACCGCTTGAAGTGGAAATTATTGTGGCAGAGGTTGGTGATGACTCCCTGGCCGGCCACGAGAACAGCGCGCTTTACGTGGTGAAGTTCGACGGCTTCATCAGCGACCATAGGGGCTATTGCGTGATCGGCGGCAACGTCGAAGACGTGCAGGGCTTGCTAGAGAGCGAGTACAGCGAAGGCCTATCTCAGGAGGCGGCAGTTCGTTTGGGGCTGAAGGCCCTCAAAGGCGGCGCCACCGACAATGGAAATATGGATGCATCCACGCTTGAAGTTTGTGCTCTGGAGCGATCTCGAAGCGGTCGCAAGTTCACGCGTCTTTCGACCGATGAGGTTCAGGGTATGTTAGACGGGTAGTTAGACGGGAGGGGTGGAGTCAGCGCAAGAGTCCACCCATTTCATCGTCCTTGTGGGGATGTCGTCATCGCTACGTTGTGGATGAGCGGTCGAACCGCAAATGCAGTGTCGAAACGAGAGCCAGTGCAGAAGCGAATCTACGGGATTGAGACCGAATACGGGATCATCTTCACGCCAGACGGCCGTAAGACGCTGCCTGTCGAGAAGGCGATTCGGTTCCTCTTCGAGAAGCTGATCACCACCGAGCACTTCCTCAACGTGTTCCTTGAGAACGGTGCGCGCTTTTACCAGGACACTGGCTGTCATCCCGAATACGCGACGCCTGAATGCTCGTCGCCCAGGCAAGTGGCGATCTACGATCAGGCAGGTGAGCGCATCCTCGAAGATCTCCAGGCCTACGCCGAAGAGAAGATTCGCGAGGAGCGCATCCCGGGCAAGCTTTCGATCTTCAAGAACAACACCGACTTTGTGGGCAATAGCTACGGCTGTCACGAGAACTACCTCGTCGATCGTGACGTGGATTTCTACTACCTCGCCGAACAGCTGATCCCTTTCCTGGTTACCCGGCAGATCTACACGGGTGCGGGCAAAGTCTTCCAGACCCAGGACGGTGTGCACTACTGCGTGAGCCAACGCGCTCAGCACATCTACCAGAAGATTTCCGGCACCACGACCAACGACCGGTCAATCATCAATACCCGTGACGAACCCCATGCCGACCGCGAGAAGTATCGGCGGTTGCACGTGATCGTGGGCGATTCGAACATGAGCGAGTACACAAACTTTTTGAAGGTCGCGACGTGTTCGATTGTTTTGCAGATGATCGAAGACAATTTTATCAATAAAGATTTCACGCTGCGCAATCCGGTGAAGGCGATCAAGGACATCACCTACGATGTCACGTGCAAGCGCAAAATTCGCCTCGACAACGGTCGCGAGTACTCGCCGATTGAGATCCAGCGCGAGTACTGCGAAATGGCGCAGAAGTACATCGAGCAGTACCCCGTCGACGACGAGCACAAGGACGCCGTTCATAAATGGCAGTACGTCCTCGATTGCTTGGCCGACGATCCGCGCAAGCTCAACCGCGAAGTCGATTGGGTGATCAAGCGCCACATGATCGAGTCCTATATTGACAAGACCGGTTGTACTTGGAACGACCCGAAGATCTTCATGATGGATCTCCAGTATCACGACATTCAACGCAAGCGAAGTCTCTACCACTTGCTCGAACGAGCAGGTTCCGTTGAACGTGAATTCACCGACGATGACGTCGAACTCGCGAAGGCGACTCCGCCGCCGGATACACGCGCGCGGATGCGCGGTGAGTTTATCAAGCTCGCCCGGGAAAATTCGATTCAATACGACCTCGACTGGTCGAATATTCGCCTCGGCAATCTGCTCAACGTACGGGTGATCTGCAACAACCCGTTCGAAAACGACATCGAAAAAGTCGCCGAGCTGGTGCGGACGATCCAGAAGACGAACTTGCGAAAGACGAGTCTTTCGAAGCTTGTTATTCAGTCTTAGGTCCGGGTCCTCGCTCCCGATCCGAGGGACAGGTCTCGATTCGTCGAGACTCGCGACTGAAGCGCGCGCGGGGCGTACCCTGCGTCGACGCAGCGCATTCGCGCTAGTGTTCTCCGACCACGAACTGGAGAACCCCCCATGGCCCAGCCCGACCAGTCCCCTCGCTTGGTTGAACCCGAGCCCGACGACGACATCCTCACCTCAAGCCCCGACGCAGCGCCTACGCTGGAGCCCGTCGCTCCGGCTCGCGGGAACGAATCGGGCAAAGAAACCAAGTTCTCAAAGCTCAGTCTAATTGTGATCGCGCTGCTCGTACTGGCCTTGTGCTTTACGGCGTTCAACCTGCGCAGCGAAACCATCAAGAGTGCAGGGCTTGAGGCTGATGTTCAGGCGCTTGAGGGCGAACTTTCTGCGGCGAATGCGACTGTGAGTGCGCACGTAGAACGTCTTGCTCGCGTCCGCGATGATGTCTCCACCTTGCTGTCCCGTGTGGGCGCGCTCAGCGCGCTGGTGAGTCTCGATGTTGTCCCAGCGGAAACGACGATTCAGGTTCCTCAAGCACCCGTGAGCGCCTTCGAATCGGATGCCGGGCTAGTAGACGACTAGAAGCGCTCCACGGCTTGGCGCACACACGCTGGAGAAGCCGTCCTCGCAGGTCCTGGGTCGTCCGCATGGAGGCCCCCCCCGCTGCGCTTTTTGCTTTCTCATATGGCGAATCTCAGCGGCCAATCCCTGCGTGTGCTCAAAAACAACTTTTCGTCTCGCAGTTTTGCCTCAACTGCTGCGCATTCGTGACCGATAGGTCTTTCAGAATAGGCGCATCTGATCAATTTCAGATCGAATTCTCGGAAGGACATTGCCCATGTTTCTCGACTCCATTGCCGGTTGGTTCTCTCACGATCTCGCCATTGACCTCGGTACCGCGAACACGCTCGTCTACGGTCGCGATCGAGGTCTTATCTGTTCAGAACCGAGTGTTGTTGCGATCGAGACGGACAATTTCGGCTCCGGTGGTCAGAAGGTGCGCGCAGTCGGACACGAAGCAAAAGAAATGCTCGGCCGCACGCCGGGTAAGATCCGTGCGATTCGCCCCATCAAAGATGGCGTCATCGCCGACTTCGAAATCACCGAAGCGATGCTCCGATATTTTATTCAGCGCGCACACAACCGCGGCAAGTTGGTCCGCCCGCGCATTGTGATCTGCGTTCCTCCGTGCATCACGAGCGTTGAAAAGCGCGCAGTGCGCGAGTCGGCTCTTTCCGCAGGGGCCCGCGAAGTTTTCTTGATCGAAGAGCCCATGGCGGCCGCGATCGGCGCCGGTCTCGACGTCACGGCAGCCCAGGGCAACATGGTGGTGGACATCGGCGGCGGTACCACCGATGTCGCAGTGATCTCGCTTTCGGGCATCGTGACATCGCGTTCGATTCGCGTGGGTGGCGACAAGATGGACGACGCGATCATCAACTACATCAAGCGCAAGTACAACATGTTGATCGGTGAGCGCACAGCCGAATCGGTGAAGATCAAAATCGGCGCAGCCGCTGCGCACTCGAAGACCGCGACCATGGAAGTAAAGGGCCGCGATCTTATTGCTGGCATTCCAAAAGTCATTGTCGCTACCAGCGACGAAATTCGCGAAGCGTTGGTCGAACCGATCCACGCCATCGTTGAAACCGTGCACCTCACGCTTGAAAAGACGCCGCCGGAACTTGCGGCGGACATTGTTGACCGCGGCATCATGCTCGTGGGCGGCGGGTCGCTCTTGCGCGATCTAGACCAAGTGCTGCGACAGGAGACCAAACTGCCGATCTTGCGCAGCGAGGATCCCTACACCGCAGTTGTCCACGGTGCAGGCAAGGCGCTCGACAGCCTTTCACTTCTGCGAGAAGTCACGCTTCAGTAAGACCCGAAGCGCGCTTCCCAGGCTCCCACTACTTCCGCGACCTTCGTCGCAGTTGGAACTCGCGCACGGCTTCATTGTGCTCGCGATACGTTTTTGAGAACTTGTGCGTTCCATCGTTTCGCGACACAAAGTAGAGGAAGTCCGATTCGGCGGGTTCGAGCACCGCGCGTAGCGCGTCGATTCCGGGGCTCGCGATTGGGCCCGGGGGCAAACCGAAAATCCGGTATGTGTTGTACGGATTGCTGTCGTCGCGCAGATCTCTGCGACGAATGTTGCCGTCGTAGTTTTTGATCCCGTAGATCACGGTCGGGTCTGTCTCGAGTCGCATTCGCTTCTCCAAGCGATTGTGAAACACGGCTGCGATGAGAGGGCGCTCGTCTGGTGCGGCAGTTTCTTTTTCGACGATCGACGCCAGGGTGACAATCTCGTGGCGCGAAAGCGATTGCTGCTTGGCAGCCGGTTCGAGTTGTTTCCATACGCGATCGAATTGCTCGACAAATATCTTCGCGATCGCTTTGGCGCCGAGCCTTCGTGGGATGCGATACGTCTCGGGGTACAAATATCCTTCGAGACCCGCTTGTTCGATGCCCAGCGACTTGGCGAATTCGGCGTCCGCGACCACCAACGCAAATTCTTCGGCTGTCACGAGCCCGGCGGCCTCAAGCTTTTCGCCGATTTCGGTTGCGCGCGTGCCTTCGGGTATCACGAGCTCGTACGTCTTGACGCGCCCCGAGGTCAGTCGGTCCAAAATCGTCGCGGTCGACCAACTCGCCGCAACTTCGTATTCGCCGACTTGCAGCCGTCGATCGTCGCCGCGATAACGCGCGAACAGGCTCACCACACGGGCGTCACGAACGAGGCCCGCCTGTTCGAGTTTGCGCGCAACTTGGTTTAGACCTTGACCTTGTTCGATCCGGAAGAGCTCTGCTTCGGCTTCATCTTGCGAAACCGGCCGAAGTGCTTCAATGGCGATGTAGGCCCCATACGCGCCGCTCAGCGCGAGGAGACAACCCAGTACGAGAAGCGTCCGTAGGATCACGAATCGCTTTCTTCTGGGTCGCTTGCGCGTGCGCGCTCGGCAAGGTTCTCCTGCATTGACAGATAAGTGCTCAGGATGATCGAAGCCGCGACGGAATCGATGACCTCTCGTTGCTTCTTCGCCCGACGCCCCGTTGCAGTAAGCGCACGTTCTGCTTCTACGGTGGTTAAGCGTTCGTCGATGGTGTCAACGGAAATGCCCGTCGCCACCGAAAGGTCTTTCGCGAAGGCGTGGGCGGCTTCTGCGCCTTTGCCGGGCCTCCCATTCATATGCAGCGGGATGCCAATCACGATGCGCTTGACTTCGCGTTCTTCGACCAACGTCGCGAGGGATTCGAGATCGACTTTGCGACCTTTGCGATCGAGCTTGCCGCTCGGAAACGCGAAGGTGCCTGCGTCGTCCGAAATGGCGAGACCAATACGTTTGCTTCCCATGTCGAGTGCGAGGGTCTTCATCGGGCGTGGAACTGTAGCGGTTCCAGCGGCGACGAGACCGAGCCGAGATCGAAACACGAACGAAACGAGATCAAGCAGAGAGATCCAAAAAATTGCCGACGATTGCGATCCGCGCGTGGGCTCAGCCGATCTGGCGAAGATCCGGTTGGTTCAAACTGTCGTGGGCCTTCTGCTGACGTTCTCGTCCGTGTCTCGGGTCGGAGTCATCAACCGATCGCGCGCTTCGGTCGAGTCCCCGTTGGCGGCGAGGGTGAGCGCCGCCGCATTTTGCACCGCACAGTTCTCCATCGGATCTTCTTCGAGGTTGGGCCGTGCGGTCTTCGGAGCGAAAGTCTGTGTTGAGGGCGGCTTCATTTCGGAGGGCGAAGGCGTTGCTGCGCTGAGACCCGAGCGCGAGACATGGCTTCTTTCGACGCCCGGCCCCGAGTTTGCGTAGAAACGTCCGGCAAGCTTGCCCTCGCAGATGTCGTCGAGGTGCGAGGTTGGCAGGGCGAGTAGGTTGACGAATCGCGTGAAGCTGTCCGCTGCCGGTTCCGACGACACAACGATGTGCGTCACGGCGTGGACATCCATCTTCTTGACCAACCGGTCGGGGTCTTCGAACAGTCCCGCGATGTCGCCGCTGTCGTGCGAAGGGCTCGCCGACAACCATTTTTCGTCCTCAGCCACGGGGCAACTCAATCGCCAACGAATTTGCTGGGCGTTTGGCCTCGGTGAGGCGTGCGGGAGTCAAGTTGCGGTGATCCATTACTGCGACTTCATCGACCAATGCCCGGGCCGATTGATGCTTCGGATGTTTTCCCCCACGCCTCGAATTACATCGTGCAGCGTTTTTGCTTTTCTTTCGCTTTTTGATTGACTCGCCGGATCGAGCAGGGCTAATCTGCCGCTTGTCCCCCCACCCCGTTTTCAAAATCCTTCTGCATTGCCCCCTAAACCACCACAAAATCACACAAGAAGTGTCAACCAAGCGCGCCGCCGATCTACGACACGAATCACCAACATTACGAGCACTCACATTACGAGCATCAAGAACAAGAGCTCTCGCAATAGATCGGAAGCAGGTCGGGCACACGCAGCGGTTCACCATTTCGAGGCCCATGCCGGGGTTTCGTCGGGACAAGAAAACGTCAACGAAAACGAAAATCTGTCGAACGTCTATCGAGAGCCCCACGCGCGTATCCGCGGGAGGCAAGGCTTGATGGAGCAATCCAAGGCCCCGCTTCCCGTGTCGCAAACCGGGACTCTGACAGGTTGGGTTGGCGTCGCGATCGCGACGTGCGCCGGGGTCGGCACCATCCCGTTAGCGCCCGGCACATTCGGTGCGTTGGTTGGCGTCCTTCTATTCATTCCGTTGGCGCGAGCGGGGGCAGTGCCGTTCGTGATTGCCGTCTTGGTGCTTTGTGCGCTGGGGGTCTGGGCTTCGGATCGTGCGGAAGAGATCTTTGCCAGCAAAGACGACGGCCGCATCGTGATCGACGAACTCGTTGGGCAGCTTATCACCCTGACGCCACTTCTTGCCTTCTGCGGGCCGTCGGCCTTTTCGTGTGCCCCCGTTCATCTGGAAGGCGCGATTTTGGAAGGCCCCGTATTTTTTTCGCTGGTTGTGACCGGATTCGTCGCATTCAGGGTGTTTGATATCGCCAAGCCGGGGCCAGTCCGGTGGGCAGAAAAAAATATTTCCGGAGGAGCAGGGGTGATGGCAGACGATTGTGTCGCAGGGGTATTCGGAGCCATCGTGCTCGCGGTGCCGACGTTTGTCTTGCTGACCCAAAGTAGTGGCGTTGCGCCGGCAGCTGGGGGCTATTGATGACTTCGGTTGGAACGGACGCGACCGAAATTTTACGGGCAGAAGTCCTCACGATCGGTGACGAAATTTTGCGCGGCGAAATTGTCGACTCGAACAAGGCCTTGATGTCTGAGCGCTTGCACGACGTTGAAATCGAAACCCGCTTTCAAACCTCGGTGCTCGATCACCCGGAAGAAATGGCAGACGCGTTCAGGCGCGCGGCGAGTCGGGCAGACGTGGTGCTGGTTTCCGGCGGTCTAGGCCCCACGCGAGACGACCTCACGACGGAGGTTCTGGCCCAGACGTTCGGTCGCGAACTGGTCCTCGACGACGCTTCGCTTGAAACCATTCGCACATTCTTCAGCCAACTGGGTCGCAACATGAGCGAGAACAACGCCAAGCAGGCCTATTTTCCCGCACAGGCGGAAGTCCTTCTTAACCCGGTGGGAACCGCCCCGGGGTTCATGCTTGACGTAGATCTTGGAGCTGAAGAAGGCGGAGAGTGCGTGTTTTTCGCGATGCCCGGTGTGCCTCGCGAACTGAAACTCATGCTCGACGAACAAGTACTGCCGCGCTTGCTCGCTCGCGCGGCGAACAAGGGGCGGGCACAGAAGCCGCGTGCCATGCGCGCACGGCTTCTGCGCACGTTTGGTTTGGGCGAGTCGACTCTCGACGCAGAGCTCAAACAGATCGCAACGGAAGAGGGCGTTGAGCTCGGTTTTCGTACGGCCTTCCCCGACAACTACCTGCGTCCAGTGGTGCGTTGCGCGAGTGCAACCGAAGCGGACGCCAAACTAGAAGCCGTTTGCGGCGAAATTCGCGACCTCCTCGGTGCCGTGGTGTATGGCGAAGGCGATGAGACAATGGCGAGCGTCGCGGGCCAGTTGCTCGCCCAGCACGGGGCAACGATTGCAACCGCCGAGTCGTGCACCGGAGGGCTTCTTGCAGAGCAGATCACGCAGGTCGCTGGGGCTTCTGAATACTTTGCGGGCGGCGTGATCTCCTACTCGAACGAAATCAAGCAATCGCAACTCGGGGTTCCCGAGGTATTGCTCGTGGAGCACGGGGCGGTTTCAGAACCCGTCGCGGTCGCGATGGCCGAAGGCGTTCGCGAGCGTTTTGGGACCGACTTCGGTGTTTCGACCACCGGTATTTCGGGCCCGGGCGGGGGTACGGAAACGAAACCGGTTGGCCTGGTCTGCATCGCGCTGGCGCGCCGCGGCATGCCGACCCACGTCGACAATTTTGTATTTCCACTCGATCGCGTCCGACATCGCACGCTCACCGTACAAGTCGCACTCGACTGGGTGCGGCGCTCCCTTCTCGGTGTCGAACTCGTGAGCCCTTCGTTGCTGCGACGACGGGGCGGTGTCGCTCCGCCCGGTTCAGGAAGCACGTCATGAAACACATCACGCTGCGCGAGGCGAGTAAGACCTCCGCTTTGAGCCACGCATCGTTCCACCGATTTGTCCCCCCAGTTGTCCCCCCTCAAGTCGTTCTCTTATCAAAGAGAGTTTCAAAGAGAGTTTCAAAGAGAGTTTCACAGAGAGTTTCACAGAGAGCTTCGCAGAGAACTTGCAAGGCAACTTGCAAAAACGGAAAGGAAGAAACCCATGGCCAGGCAAGGTAAGCAGAAGACAGAGAAGGCTCAGGTACGGCGCATTGAGGGAGGACCGGGGAATGAAAATCGAGCGAAAGCGCTCGAAATGGCATTGTCATCGATCGAAAAGCAGTTCGGGAAAGGTTCGATCGTCTCGATGTCCGACAATGCCGTCGATCATCAGATCCCTTACTTCTCGAGTGGCTCGCCGAGTATCGATATTGCCCTCGGGATCGGCGGGTATCCCCGCGGTCGCGTAGTCGAGATCTACGGCCCGGAGTCGAGTGGTAAGACGACGTTGACGCTTCATGCCATTGCTGAAGTTCAGAAGACCGGCGGCATCGCCGCCTTCATCGACGCCGAACATGCGCTCGACGTCAACTATGCCCGCCGTCTTGGGGTTAAGGTTGAAGACTTGCTCGTGTCTCAGCCCGACACCGGTGAGCAGGCGCTCGAAATCGCAGACGTACTTCTGCGGTCTGGCGCCATCGACATCGTGGTCATCGACTCGGTAGCGGCGCTCGTACCCCGCGCCGAAATCGAAGGCGAAATGGGTGACCATCACGTCGGGTTGCAAGCTCGGTTGATGAGTCAGGCGCTGCGCAAGCTTACGGCCACGGTGGCTCGCTCTGGCGCGACGATCATCTTCATTAACCAGATCCGCATGAAGATCGGCGTGATGTTCGGCAACCCCGAAACCACGACGGGCGGCAATGCGCTGAAGTTCTACTCGTCGATTCGGGTCGATGTGCGCCGGATCGCGGCTCTCAAAGACGGAGACCAGGTGGTGGGCAACCGCACCCGCGTCAAGGTGGTAAAGAACAAGGTCGCTCCGCCGTTTCGCCAGGCTGAGTTCGACATCATCTACAACGAAGGGATCTCTCGCGAGGGCGACCTAATCGATCTGGGTGTTGAAGAGGGCCTCGTTGAAAAGAGCGGCTCCTGGTACTCGTACGACAGCGAGCGTATCGGGCAGGGGCGTGAGAACGCGCGAAAGTTCTTGAAGGAGAACCCCGAGACCTGCGCGCGCTTGGCAGACGCGGTCTACGCGGCAAAGGGCTTGAAGCTTCCAGTCCCGGTTGGCGGCCTCGTACCCGTCGCGGCGAAATCGGCCGATGCCGAAACCGAAGAAGACTAACGACCGCTCTCGCGGAGGACTCTCTTGGGTTGAGGACTCTCTTAGGTTGAAGACTCTCATGGGTTGAAGACTCTCATGGGTTGAAGACTCTCATGGGTTGAA